>Ga0213833_1000062_pt1 | contig 307724 bp, 272 predicted proteins | sample SWATP21_FD_160575 | JGI IMG/M metagenome (GOLD analysis project Ga0213833, IMG submission 160575) | Coastal seawater microbial communities from Marineland, Florida, United States - SWA TP2 #1 | ecosystem: Environmental > Aquatic > Marine > Coastal | place: USA: Florida | collected 2016-08-14
TCCGTAAAAAACGAAAGCCACACGCAGGTCGGAATAAGACCACACATGCGACGAGTTCAATCATGACCAAACGGATGCCATCACTGACAATCCAAAATTGATCCAAAGGAATCTCAAACCACAAAAAGTGGCCGAGGTTATTTGGCATATGACAAGTGCACGCTGTTGAGTTCTCAAAGATCGGACGCACCAACCAACCCGCAACCAAGCAGGCCCAGAAGGGCAACTTCACAATCATACCCCACCCACACCAGCACCCGAACCACACAACAGATCCGAAGGATCCAGGTGATTCCATGCCCGAAGGGCGGGACCCCCCATCCTAACGCTTCATACCGAAGTACTTCAACCGTGAGGAGTTGGGGTGGTTCGCTGCTTGAGGGGGGCGGGGCCTTCCGGCCGCTCCGCTCTCCCCTTTGGGGCGAACAACAAGAACACTACGTCCCCACCCACCCCCACGCAAAACCACACCACACCCCGGGCGTGTCGCGCGGGTTCAGGCCTCGATGAAGAGACCCGCGAGTGTCTTCTTGCCGCGACGCAGCACCGCCAGTCCGCCCGGCAGATCGCCGGAGACACCGGCTGAATCGTCGTCCACCTTGACGCCGTTCATCGCAACACCGCCCTGCGCGATGGCGCGACGCGCCTCCGACAGGCTGGAGACCAGTCCTGTCGCGACCAGCGCGTCGACGACGGGGCTGCCGGACTCGACCGACGCGTGCGGCAGCTCCCGAAGAGCCTGACGCAGGGCTGCGGGGTCGAGTGCCGTCAGATCCCCCTTGCCGAAGAGCGCATCCGACGCAGCGACCACCGCATCCGTGGTCTCGACACCATGCACGAGCGCGGAGACCTCCCGTGCGAGTCGGCGCTGTGCGGCGCGGCGGAACGGCTCCTTCTCGACGAGTTCCTCGTACTCTGCGATCTCTGCGCGGGTGAGGAACGTGAAGACCTTCAGACGTTCGACCACATCACGGTCATCGGTATTGAGCCAGAACTGGTAGAAGGCGTACGGGCTCGTGAGTTCTGCATCGATCCAGATCGCGTTGCCCTCGCTCTTGCCGAACTTCGTCCCGTCGCTGTTCGTGATCAACGGCGTTCCGATCGCGTGCACGGAGACGCCCTCGACGCGATGGACCAGGTCGGTGCCGCTGGTGAGATTGCCCCACTGGTCGCTGCCGCCGGTCTGCAGCAGGCAGCCGTACTGGCGGTAGAGCTCGAGGAAGTCCAGCCCCTGCAGGATCTGGTAGCTGAACTCGGTGTAGCTGATGCCGGCGTCGGAGTTCAGACGCGCGCTCACCGCATCCTTCTTGATCATCGTGCCGACGCGGTAGTGCTTGCCGATCTCGCGCAGGAAGTCGATGGCTGACAGCGGGGCCGTCCAGTCGAGGTTGTTGACCATGCGCGCGGCATTCGCCCCCTCGAAGCTCAGGTACCGCTCGACCTGTGTCCGAAGCCTCTCGACCCACTCCGCGACGGTCTCGCGCGTGTTGAGCGTGCGCTCCGCGGTGGGACGCGGGTCTCCGATCAGCCCGGTCGAGCCACCGACGAGGCCGAGGGGACGGTGGCCGGCCAGCTGAAGACGCCGCATGGTCAGCAGCTGCACGAGATGACCGAGGTGGAGGCTCGGAGCAGTCGGGTCGAAGCCGCAGTAGTACGTGATCGGATCCCCGGCGAGCAGCGCGCGAAGCGCATCCTGATCGGTGGACACCTGCACGAGACCCCGCCACACCAGTTCGTCCCAGACGTTTTCGAACGTCGGGTCGTTCGTGGGGGTCACCGCTTTCACATCGGTTTCAGACACCGTGAAAGGCTATCAGCGAGCGTATCGGCTCCAGACTCACGTCCGGGACTCTTTAGCTTATAGACTATATATGTCATAAATTATGCTTTTTAGCTAAACTGCTTCGCATGTTCGTCCTGACGATCGACCAGCGAGACAGCCGCCGCGGCGCTGATCTCGTGCCCGCCGCCCTCGACGACCTCACCGAACTCGGGGGCGACGACTGGGCGGCGAGACCCGAACGTACCGCGGGCGACGAGATGCAGATGGCGACGACCGACGCGGCACTGGCGCTTCGTGTCCTCCTGACGAGCACGAGGAGCGGAGCCTGGAGCGTCGGCGTCGGCGTCGGCGCGGTGGAGGCGCCGCTCCCCCGCAGCGTGCGTGCCGGCCGGGGAGCGGCGTTCATCGCCGCTCGTGACGCGGTGGACCGCGCCAAGACCACGGCCCTGCGGTGCGCGGTCTCCGGCGGCGCCGCTGCCCAGGACGGCGAGGCCCTCGTGCACCTCCTCGTCGACGTGCGGGACCGTCGCAGCGACGAGGGATGGGAGGTCTTCGACCTGCTCGCCGAGGGACTCACCCAGCGCGAGGCCGCCGAGCGGCTGGGCATCAGCGCCGGAGCAGTGAGCCTGCGGGCCAAGGCCGCTGCGCTCCGCCTCGAAGAAGCCGCTGTCCCCGCACTCGTCCACGTGTTGGAACGCGCCGACAGCAGCGCCGAGGACGAGCGCGCATGACAGACTGACGCCATGATGCTGCCGGAGTCGCTTGCGACCGCTACCGTATCGGCGGGCCTCCTGCTCGGCATGGCGGTGGCGCTCATCGCCGTCATCGTGACGACGCGTCGCTCGTCGGCGGTGTTCGTCATGATCGCCGCGGCCATCGTCGCGGCGATGCTCATCACCGTCGTCGTCGTCCCGATCGACGTGCCGCTCCCGATCGCGCTGCCCCTCGCTCTCCTCGGCGCGTCGGTCGCCGTCGTCGGAGGAAATCCGCTGACTCGCGAGGTGCTCCGTCTCGCCACCGAGGGCACCGTCCGCGACGGCGAGCACGGCGGAATCCTTCTGCGTTCCGCACGGGAGGATGACGCCGTCGCGGTCCGCGAGGTGCTCCTCGGGGGGACGACGATCGGGTATCTGGAGCGCGTCGCGACGACACTCACGATTCTCGTCGGCTTTCCAGAAGGTCTCGCCGTCGTCGTCGCGCTCAAGGGCATCGGACGCTTCTCGGAACTCGCGTCTGCGGAGGCGCGGGAACGGTTCATCATCGGAACGCTCGCGAGCCTCGTGTGGGCGTGCGCCGTCGCGGCCACCGTGCGCCTCGCGATCTGGTAGGCAGCGCCGCGCGGGTCAGATTCCCAGGGCGTGAGCCGCGCTCTGCGAACGCTCGATGAGTTCCACGCGCTGCTCAGCGACGCGTACCGGCGCCGTGCCGCCGACCCCGAGGCGGCTGCCGACCGAACCCTCGACCGTCAGCACGTCGCGAACCTCCGGCCTCAGATGCGTCGAGACGGCGGCCAGCACCTCGTCCGAGGCCTCGTGCAACTCGATCTCACGATCCTCGCACGCACGCACGAGGCTGCCTGAGATCTCATGCGCCTCGCGGAAGGGCACACCCTGCTTGACGAGCCATTCCGCGACGTCGGTGGCCAGCGAGAAGCCGGCGGGGGCCAGCTCGGCCATCCGCGACGTATCGAAGCGCAGCGTCGCGACCATGCCCGCGAAAGCCGGCAGGACGAGCTCGAGGGTGGCGACCGAGTCGAAGACGGGCTCCTTGTCTTCCTGGAGGTCGCGGTTGTACGCGATCGGCAGTCCCTTGAGCGTCGCGAGCAGGCCGGACAGATTGCCGATCAGGCGCCCAGACTTGCCGCGGGCCAACTCCGCGATGTCGGGGTTCTTCTTCTGGGGCATGATGCTCGACCCGGTCGAGTATCCGTCGTCGAGCGTCACGAATCCGAACTCGCGGGTGTTCCAGAGGATGATCTCCTCCGACAGCCTCGACAGGTCGACGCCGATCATCGCCGCGATGAACGCGAATTCCGCCACGACGTCACGGGACGACGTGCCGTCGAGGGAGTTCTCCGCCGGGCGCGCCAGGCCGAGTTCGTCGGCGACGAGCTGCGGGTCGAGTCCGAGCGTCGATCCGGCGAGCGCGCCGCCCCCATACGGCGAGACGGAGGCGCGGACGGACCAGTCGCGCAGGCGCTCGAGATCGCGCACGAGGGGCCACGCGTGCGCCTGGAGGTGATGCGCCAGCAGCACCGGCTGCGCGTGCTGAAGGTGTGTTCGTCCGGGCATGATGGCATCCGGGTGCGCCTCGGCCTGCGAGGTGAGCGCATCGATGACACGGAGGATGTCGCGCGCGATCGTGCGTGAGTGATCCAGCAGGTACAGCCGCACGAGGGTGGCGATCTGGTCGTTGCGACTGCGACCGGCACGAAGTTTCCCGCCGAGATGAGCGCCGACCTCCTCGATCAGCGCCGCTTCGAGGGCGCCGTGCACATCTTCGTCGTGCGGAGCCGGGCGCAACGTTCCGTCGGCCACACGTCGAGCGAGAGCATCCAACCCCGCGTGCATCGCGACTTCCTCGTCCGCCGTGAGATACCCCGCGGCGGCGAGCGCCTTGGCGTGGGCATGGGAACCGGCGAGGTCATACGGCGCCATCGCCCAGTCGAAGTGGGTGGAACGGCTCAAGGCCTCCAGCTCGGGCGACGGTCCCGTCGCGAAGCGTGCTCCCCAGAGGGCGCCATCGTTCGTGCCTTCGGTCTTGCTCTCACTCACCGTGTCAGCCTAGCGAGGTCCGAGACGCGTCTCCCCCGTCGTGTCCGCACGACCGGGCACGAGCACTCGTGTGACCCGGTCGGTCGCCGCCTCCAGCGGTCCGCGTCCGATCGTCAGCGCCCAGACGGTCGCGGCGACGATCAGGACCCCCGTGATCGGCCAGAACGGGTCGAGGTCGCGGAAGCCCTGAAGATCGGACGGATCCCCCAGGATCACCGCCGCTGCGATCGCCCAGATCACGAGCTGCGCGGTGTACGCACTCAGCGGCATCGCTCCGACGGCGCGCACGGGCAGGACGGTCCACCCTGCCGGGCTCATCACGCTCCCCCGCCACCAGGGACCGCACACCAGCACGCACCCGCCGATGACGGCGAGCGCGAAACCTCCGGAACCGATGACCTCCAGCAGCCCGCTCGAATGCGGTCGAGCAGTCCACACCGCCCCGGCGAAGGAGGTCCACTCGTCGGTCGCGGCGAGCCCGCTCGCAGCATTCAGCCCGTAGCCGAGGGCAGCGAGAGCCCCACCGGCGAGCACAGCGCCGACCTGGACGCCCCTGCGCTGCAGACCCGCGCGCGCGATGCCGAGGCCAGCCAGGACGAAGGCGATCCACACGGGGAACGGATACTGCCATCCGATCATGAGCGCGGCGGATTCGCCGATCGGCGTGCCCCAGAACGGGAGGGCATCCAGCAGGACCTGTGCGAACGGCATCACCACGGCGAGCACGGCTGCCAGGACGAGCACGACGCGGGTGGACAGGGTGAGAGCGGGCAGCGCGAGCAGGAACAGCACCGCATATGCCGGGAGGATGACGTAGACGGGCACGCCGGTTCCGATCAGCAGAACCCCGAGCACCCATAGCAGCGCTGCACGCAGCGCGATCCGGCGTCGTGCAACACCCATGGCTGAGCCGCGGACCGGATGACGCCCTCCCGTCATGAGGCCGAGCGACACGCCTGCAAGCGTCGCGAAGAGAATCGATGACCGTCCGGCTGCGATGTTCGACCAGGTCGACGGATCCGCGAGGACCACGTCGTCCCCCAGCCAGAGCAGGTGCGCCGCCAGCATCCCGATGATCGCCAGCCCGCGGGCGAAGTCGACGCCGGCGATGCGGCCCGCACCATTCAGCTGGATCCCGTTGCGCGACAGGCGCGACCGAACCGCTTCGGTCGCATCCGATGCCGGATCGGTCACCTGTTCTCCGTCCGCCCCGTCAGCCCTGACGCAGAAGCCAGACCAGCAGGGCCTTCTGCGCGTGCAGACGATTCTCCGCCTCGTCCCACACCACGCTCTGGGGGCCGTCGATCACCTCGGCATCGACCTCGTACCCGCGATCGGCGGGAAGGCAGTGGATGAAGATCGCGTCGTCCTTCGCGAGGTGCATGAGCTCGGTGGTGACCTTGTACCCGCCCAGATCGCGCAGGCGCGCGAGCTTCTCCTCCTCCTTGCCCATCGACACCCACGTGTCGGTCACGACGACGTCGGCACCGGCCGCGGCCTCGTTCGCGTCGGTGTACAGCGTCACCGAACCACCGGTCTCCGCGGCGCGACGATCGGCGTCGGCGATCACGTCGTCGCGCGGGGCGTAGTGCTCCGGGGATGCGACGCGCACGTGCATGCCGGCGGTGACACCCGCGAGCACATACGAGTGCGCCATGTTGCTGCGACCGTCTCCGAAGAAGGCGAGCGTGAGACCGTCGAGATCTCCCTTGTGCTCGCGGATCGTCAGCAGATCGGCGAGCAGCTGACACGGGTGGAAGTCGTCGCTGAGCGCATTGACGACCGGCACTCGGGTTCCCGAGGCCATCTGCTCCAGACCCGCCTGGGCGTACGTTCGCCAGACGATGGCGGCGACCTGTCGCTCGAGCACCCGGGCCGTGTCGGCAGGTGTCTCCTTGCCACCGAGCTGGCTGCTGGCGGTCGAGATGATCAGCGGCGAGCCGCCGAGATCGGCGATCCCCACCGCGAACGAGACTCTGGTGCGCGTCGAGGACTTGTCGAAGATGACCGCGACCGTCTGCGGACCTTCCAGAGGCTTCAGCTTCCAGCGGTCCTTCTTCAACGCGACGGCGAGGTCGAGGATCTCGGTCTGCTCGTCCGTGGTCAGGTCGTCGTCGCGCAGCAGGTGGCGGGTCATGCGGGTACCTCCGTCGTGGCCGATTCATCGGCGTCCAGCAGAACGGACGTCTCCACCGTGGCGAGGGCGCGGGTGAACAATCCGATGAAGTCATCGATCTCGACGTCGCCGATGTTCAGCGGCGGTGCGACGCGAACGGTCGACGGGTTCGCCGCGTTCACGATGAGGCCGTGCTCCTGCGCTGCGGCGACGACGGCGCCGGCGACCGGATGCTTCAGGGCGACCCCGATCAGGAGTCCGCGGCCACGCGTTCCCGCAACGAGGGGCGAGCCGATGGCGGAGATCCGTTCGCGCAGCTGCGTGCCGCGCGTCGCGGCGTTCTCGACCAGGTCGGCACGCTCGATCTCGCACAGCACCGCGAGGGAGACCGCGGTCCCGAGGGCGTTGCCACCGAAGGTCGACCCGTGGGTTCCCGGGTAGAAGAGCTCACTGCTGTCGCCGAAGGTCACCAGAGCGCCGATCGGGAAGCCGCCTCCGATCCCCTTCGCGACGGTGATCGCGTCGGGGGTGATCCCGGCATGCTGGTAGCCGAACCACTCCCCTGTGCGGCCGGCACCGGTCTGGATCTCATCGACGATGAGAAGAGCACCGTGGCGAGCCGTGAGCTCGCGTGCGGCCGCCAGATATCCCTCCGGCAGGTCGACGACACCCGCCTCGCCCTGGATCGGCTCGACCACGAGCGCCGCGACGTCGTCACCCATCGCATGCTCGAGCGCCTCGATCGTCGGGGCGATGTGCTCGACGCCCGCCACCATGGGCAGGAACGGCTCCTGCATCGCGGGCTTCCCGGTGAGCGCGAGCGTTCCCATCGTGCGCCCGTGGAAGGCGTTCTCCAGGGTGAGGATGCGCAGCCGTGCGGGACGTCCATCTCGCGCCGCACCGTGGAGGCGCGCGAGCTTGAAGGCGGCCTCGTTCGCCTCCGCACCGGAATTGGCGAAGTAGACGCGCCCGCTCGGCCCGGTCCCCGCGAGCTCCTTGAGCTTGGCGGCCAACGCGAGCTGTGGCGGCGTGGCGAAGTAGTTCGACACGTGAGCGAGCGTGGCCGCCTGGGTGGCGACGGCATCCACGAAAACGGGATGCGCGTGTCCGAGGGAGTTGACGGCGATCCCCGCCAAAAAGTCGAGGTATCGCGTACCGTGCTCGTCCCAGACGTACGCCCCCTCCCCTCGGACGAAGAGCGCGAAGCGATCTCCCGCGTTCCGGATCAGATCGCGTCCCGCGTCATCCCGCCACGTCGCCGTCCCGGTCATCCGTCCACCACCTCGGTTCCGATTCCCTTGTTCGTGAAGATCTCCACCAGCACCGAATGCGGCACCCGGCCGTCAATGATCGCCGCCGTCTCGACGCCGCCCTGCACTGCGTGCAGGCACGCCGTCATCTTCGGGATCATCCCCGACTCGAGGGTGGGCAGCAGTTCGATGAGCTCGGTCGAGGTCAGGTGCGACACGAGCGAGTCGCGGTTCGGCCAGTCGGCGTAGAGCCCGGCGACATCGGTGAGCACGACCAGCTTCGCCGCCCCGAGCGCCACGGCGAGGGCGGACGCTGCCGCATCCGCATTGACGTTGAGCGAATGCCCGGGGTTGTCGCTGTCCGGGGCGATGCTCGAGACCACCGGGATCCGGCCGGCCTCGAGCTGGTCGAGCACCGGCTGCGGGTCCACGCTCACCACGTCGCCGACGCGCCCGAGGTCGTGCTCAACACCGTCGAGCATCACGCCGCGTCGCCGCCCGGTGAACAGCCCCGCGTCCTCTCCGGACAGGCCGGTGGCGAGGGGCCCGTGGGCGTTGATCTTCGCCACCAGCTGCGGGTTGATCTGGCCGGTCAGCACCATCCGCACCACCGAGATCGCTTCGGTCGTCGTGACGCGATAGCCGCCCTTGAATTCGCTCGGGATCGCGAGACGGTCGAGCATCGAGGAGATCTGCGGGCCGCCACCGTGCACGATCACCGGCTTCACGCCGACATAGCGCAGGTAGGCGACGTCGGCGGCGAAGGCCTCCTGCAACTCGTCGGAGACCATGGCGTTGCCGCCGTACTTGATGACCACCGTCTGGTCGCGGAAGCGCTGCAGCCACGGCAGCGACTCGATCATCGCCTCCACGCGCGCGCTGGCAGCGGTCGGGTCGGTGTCCTGGATGTCGGTCATGAGGAGTACGCGCTGTTCTCGTGGACGTAATCGTGGGTGAGATCGTTGGTGAAGATCGTCGCGAAGGCCTCGCCGACCTTCAGATCGATCAGGACATGGGTGGCGCGCGGGGAGAGGTCGACGTCCTCGCGCGGCCGGTCGGGGCCGCCGGAGGTGCATACGCGCACGCCGTTCATCGACACGTCCACGTCGTAGGGGTCGAACGCGGCATCGGTGGTGCCGATCGCGGCGAGCACGCGCCCCCAGTTCGGGTCCTCGCCGAAGACGGCGGCCTTGAACAGGTTGTTGCGAGCGACCGAGCGACCCACCTCGACGGCGTCGTCTTCGGAGACGGCACCGACGACCTCGATCGTGATGTCGTGGCTCGCCCCCTCCGCATCGGACTGCAGCTGGATCGCGAGGTCGGTGCATACCTCGATGAGCGCGGCGCGGAACGCATCGGGCTCCGGCGTGATCCCGGATGCGCCGCTCGCCATGAGGGTCACCTGGTCGTTGGTGGACATGCAGCCGTCGGAATCGAGCCGATCGAAACTCACTCGGGTGGCCGCGCGCAGGTGCGCATCCGCCTCGGCCGGGGTGAGGACGGCGTCGGTCGTCACGACGACGAGCATCGTCGCCAGGCCCGGCGCGAGCATCCCCGCCCCCTTCGCCATGGCACCGATCGTCCACCCGTCGACGGAGCGGACCGACCGCTTCGCCCGCGAGTCCGTCGTCATGATCGCGAGCGCGGCGTCTTCTCCGCCGTCGGTGGACAGCGCGGCGATCGCCTTCTCGGTCCCTTCGAGCACTTTGCCGCGGAAGACCGCGTCGCCGGTGCCGATGAGCCCGGTGGAGCACACCACCACGTCGCCGGCGCCGATCTCGAGCAGTTCCGCGGCTTTCTCGGCGGTCTGATGCGTGGTCTGGAACCCGAAGCTGCCGGTGAAGCAGTTCGCCCCGCCGGAATTGAGCACGATCGCCGCGATCGCCCCGTCCTTCACGACCTGCTCGGACCACAGGATCGGATTGGCCTTCGCGCGATTGGACGTGAAGACGGCCGCGCCCGCGGTGAGCGGGCCTCGATTGACGACCACCGCGACATCCGGCTTGCCGGTGGACTTCAGACCGACCGCGACGCCGGCCGCTTCGAATCCCTGGGGGGCGGTGACGCTCACGGTGCCACTCCGTTCACGGTGAGGGCTCGGTCCTCGGGGAGTCCGAGCGCGATGTTCATGGACTGCACAGCGGCACCCGCGGTGCCCTTGACGAGGTTGTCCACCGCGGTGACGACCACCACGCGGTTGGCCGCGCGATCGACCGCGAGGCCGATCAGCGCCGTGTTCGCGCCGATGACATCGGCCGTGCGGGGGAAGGAGCCGGCGGGCAGCAGCTCGACGAAGGTCTCGTCCGCGTAGACCGCCTCCCACGCGTCGCGGATCTGCGCATCCGTCACCCCCGGCGCGATCGGCGCTGTCGAGGTGGCGAGGATCCCGCGCGCCATCGGCACGAGGACGGGCGTGAAGGAGATGCCGACGGCGCGATCGTCGGAGATCGAGCCCGATGTCGGAGAATCCGGCGCGTTCCCTCCGACATCGGCGCGATTCTCCGACATCGCTGCGGTCAGCGCCTGCCGGATCTCCGGGATGTGGCGGTGCGTACCGCCGACGGCATACGGGTTCGCCGTGCCCAGGATCTCGGCGGCCAGCAGATTCGTCTTCATCGCCTTGCCGGCTCCCGACGGTCCGACGGCGAGCACACTCACGATGTCCGACGGATCGATGACCCCGGCCGCGACGCCCGGCGCGAGACTCAGGCTCACGGTCGACGCGTTGCAGCCGGGGGCGGCGATGCGGGTCGCGTCGACGAGCCTGTCGCGCTGCTTTCCGCCGTCGACGATCAGCTCCGGCACGCCGTAGGTCCACGGCTCGTGGAAGTCGCCGCCGTAGAAGGCGTTCCACGCATCCCGCGACTCGAGTCGATGGTCTGCGCCCGCGTCGATCACCAGCGGCGTCTCCGCGAGCGCATCCGTGTACTGTCCCGACTGCCCGTGTGGCAACGCCAGCACGACGATGTCATGCCCGGCGAGCACCTCGGGGGTCGTCTGCTGGATCGTCAGATGCGCCAGCGATCGCAGGTGCGGCTGGTGCTGGACGAGCGGCTGCCCCGCGGTCGAATGCGCCGTGACGGTGCGGATCTCCACGTCGGGATGGGCGGCCAGGAGCCGGAGGATCTCACCGCCGGCATAGCCGGATGCGCCGGAGACGGCGACCGAATAGGTCATGCGTTCCACCTTAGTTTCGAAGGAGTCGGAGCCTGAAGGCGGCGACGCCCGCCGATCCAACCGGACCGTGTGCGGGGTCGCCTAGAGTCGGCGACCGCGACGGAGCGAACCGAGGTGGCGTCGGCGCGGCGACGCGGTGCGAACCGGCTGCGGGCCCACGACGATCACGGCGCCCAGGGCGGGCGCCGTCGGGAGCGAGGCAGCCGGAAGCATGGGGCTGACGATAGTCGCGCCCGCGCAGGCAGGGCAAATCGCCCCGCTCAGGGAGGCCGGCGGTCACACCGCTCCGGCGACGAGTCCCGACAGCGTCCGCCTCCGCTCGCGCGCGACGGCGAAGGCGGTCGCGACGACGGCGAGCACCGCCCAGATCCCGAGGCCCACCGCGGATGCGAGGACCGCATGCAGGGAGCCGCCCATGAGCGCCTCACCGCCCTGCAGCGCGACACTCAGCGGGAGGAGGGCCACCGTCGGGTCGTGCACCCCGGCGACGAGGGTTCCCGATGCGACAAGCTGCAGTCCGAGGGCGACCGCCGACAGGACCAATCCGATGCGGCCGAGGAGGGCCACGAGCGCCTGATGGACGAGCGCGAACGCGATCGCGGCGGCCAGGATCAGACCGAACGCGACGAGCAGTCTCTCCGGGGTCGCCCCCAGGAGGGCCATCGCGATCCAGACCAGCACAGCCTGAACGGCTCCCACGCCGATCGCGACCAGCGCTCCGTCCGTCGCGATCCGCACCGGCGATCGCGACGTGGACACCTGCGAGCGCGAGAACGGTGCGACCACGGTGAAGGTCGCCATCGACCCCAGCCAGAGCGAGATCGGGACGACCGCGGCCAGTGTGGCGGCGAGCGCACTCGGCGGCCCGGCGACCATCTCGACGCTCGAGGTGATCGGCTGGGCCACGACCGAGGCGATCTCCTTCTGCTGGTCGTCGCTGTAATCGGGCACCGACGACGCGATCTCCTGCGTGCCCGATGCCACCTCCTCCGTCGCGGCACCGAGCTGCGCGAGACCCCCGGCGAGGGCCGCGACACCCTCCGCGAGTCCGACCGATCCCGCGGCGGCGTCGTCGGTGAGCGCGGCGAGCGTCCCGAGGCCCTGCGCGACCGGTCCGCTGATCAGCGCGATGCCCTCGGCCCCCACCGCGATCACGGCGGCGTCGGCCGCATCCGCGGCGATCGCGCGCGACTGATCCGCGATGCCCGACTCGACCGATGCCGCCCCCTGCTGCAGCGCGGCGATGTCGTCGAGGAGATCGCCCGCCGGTGCCGTCGGGTCGGCCCGCACCGCATCTTCGAGCGCCCCGAGCGCATCCGCTCCGAGGCTCTGCTCGACGGCGAGTTCCGCCAGCACGACCGCCGACGCCGCGAGCGACTCGGCCAGGCGCGCCGACGCGGCCGCACCGTCGGCGCTCAGCGTGCCGAGGTCGGCCGCGCCGGCCGGCAGCGCGTCGATGACACGATCGATCTCGGCGAGGCCGTCGGCGAGAAGCTGCGCGTCGGTGGCAAGCTCCTCGGCACCCTCCCTCGCCGCGTCGGTGCCCTCCTGCAGCCCGTCCACCCCGGTGGCCAGGTCCGACAGTCCGTCGTGCAGCTCCGCGAACGCCGCCAGCGTGCCGGCGACGTACTCCTCGGTGAGCTCCTGCGACACGTCGGCGGGAAGGCCGACCGCGACGGCCTCGGCCACCACCCCGCCGACGTACCCGTGCTCGGTGCTGGTCTGCACCGCCAGCGTCGACACCGCGGGGTCGTCGGTCGAGATGCGGGAGACCGTCTGGGAGAAATTCGCGGGGATGGTCACGACGGCTTGGAACGTTCCGTCGGCCAGACCAGACGACGCCGTGTCCGCATCGGTGAGGGTCCATGCGATGTCGTCGTCGGCTGTGACGAGGTTCTGCGTGAGGAGCTTGCCGGCGGCGACGGTCGAGTCGCCGTCCTGGATCGGCACGTCGAGGTTCACGATCGCCGCGGGCACCGCGTCACCGCTCGTCCGCGGCGCCAGCGCGAGGACGATGAGCACGGGGGCCACTACGGCGAGGGCGATCACGAGGATCATCGGCCAGCGAGCGCGGCCGACGGCCGGCGAGGGGGTCAGCGGCCAGAACCGGGTCATGCGGGGACCTCCGCTGCGGACGCGGCGACCGTGACGATCGTCCGGTCGGTGACGGGACTCGGCGCATCCGACGCGAGGACGAGCGTCGCCCGGTGAGGGGCGCGGGCGATGACGACGGCCAGCAGCGCCGCCGCCGGCTCGCGCCCGGCGAGATCGATCGCGATCAGCGGCGACTCGCCCGCCAGCGCCGCCGCGGCATCGAGCGCCCACCGGCCGCCGTCGTCGAGATGGGACACGGGCGTGTCCGGCGCGATCTCGGGTGCCTCCCCCGGCCGCAGGGTATCCCACAGCCGATCGAAGGTCTCGGCGGCGTCCGCCACGCGCTCGTCGCGCATCGCGCCCTTCGGGATCCGCGACCGCAGTCTCTCCGCAACGCTCTCCCCCGCGGGCGCGTCGGGCACCGCCGGCACATAGGCGGCCGTACGGGCCACCGCGCCCCGGTCGAACGGCACGATCCGATCGAACACGCGCAGGTCGCCCTCGGTCTCCGCCGCACGTCCGGCCACCGCCGCCACCACGGCCCCGGCACCACGTCCGCCGATCAGGATCAGGTCCCGTGCGCGCGCGGAGAAGGTCACCGTGCCGCTGTCGCCGACCCGCAGCCGGTCGGCGTGCACGCCCCCGCGCTCGCCGGCATCGGCCCATTCACGCTGGCGCAGCATCCGCTGGACCTCCTCGCCCTCGATGTCCGCGTCCGGCAGGAGGCGCTCGAGCCACGCCGGCAACCACCACGCCCTGTCGCCGAGCAGCATCATCACCGCCGGGACCAGGGTCATCCGCACGATGAACGCGTCGATCAGCACGCCGACGCCCAGCGCGAGCGCGATGGGCTGGATGATCGCCGATCCGCCCGGCACGAAGGAGAAGAAGACCGAGAACATGATGAGCGCCGCTGCGGTGACCACTCGGGCCGAGGCCGTGAAACCCTGCAGGACGGACGCGCGGGCGTCGTGCGTCTCGGAGAAGTGCTCGCGCATCCGCGACACGAGGAACACGTGGTAGTCCATCGCGAGGCCGAACAGGACCGCCATGACGAGGATCGGCATGAAGCTCACGACCGGGCCGACCTTGACCACGCCGACGAGCCCGGCCCCGACGCCGTGCTCGAAGACGAGCGTCGCCACGCCCAGGGACGCCCCGACCGTGAGCAGGTAGCCCACCGTCGCCGACAGCGGGACGGCGAGGGATCGGAACATGATCGTCAGCAGCACGATGCACAGCCCCACCACGACCACGGCGAACGGGGGCAGCGCGGCCCCGAGCCGGTCGGAGATGTCGATGGCGAGGGCGGTCTGACCGGTGACCTCGTAGGTGAAACCGTTCGCCGCCTCGAACGCCGGCGCCATCGACCTCAGCTCGCTGACGAGGTCGGCCGTCTTCTGGTCGGCGGGGGCACTGTCGGGGATGATCGTCAGCACCGCGAGGTCGAGAGCCTCGTTGGGGACCGCCTGGCTGGTCGAGGCGACGTCGGGCACCGCGGAGAACTCGTCGTCGAGGGCCGACAGCGCGCCCTCGACGTCGAGGGTCTCCGAGATGTCGGCGGTGATGACGAGCGGTCCGTTGAAGCCCGGCCCGAACCCGCTGTCGAGCATGTCGTACGCGGTCCGCGCCGTCGTGCCCTCGGGGTCGTAGCCGGCGTCCGGCAGAGTGAGTCTCAGCCCCATCGCGGGGAGCGCGAGGGCGATGAGCGCGGCGAACACGACGATCACGGTGACCACCGGCGATGCGGTCGCCGCGCGCCCCCAGAATGCCGGCCTCCGGGGCGCAGCCGTCTCCTCGGTCTCGGGCGCGTCGGGGACGGACCCCTCGACGTCGGCGGCGGGTTCGCCCGCGGGCGGCTCCGGGTCGCCCGCGGGCTCCTGCGCGCGCGACCGGCCGGACGGTCGCTTCTGCCGCGGGCGCAGCGCACGACCCAGCACGGCGAGGATCGCCGGCAGCAGCGTGACCGCCACGGCGAGGGCGCACAGCACGGCCGCGGCTGCGCCGATCCCCATGACCGTGAGGAAGGGGATTCCGGCCACGGCGAGGCCCAGCAGCGCGATCATGACGGTGAGACCGGCGAACACGACCGCCGTCCCGGCCGTCGAGATGGCCACGGCGACCGACTCCCGCACCGCCACTCCCGCGGCCAGCTGCGTACGGTGACGTGAGGTGATGAGCAGGGAGTAGTCGATGCCCACGGCCAGGCCGAGCATGGTCGCCAACAGCGGCGCCGTCGACGACACCGGCGCGAACGCCGCGACGATGAGGATCGAGCTGGAGGCGACGCCGACGCCCACCAGCGCCGTGACCAGCGGCACACCCGCCGCGATCACGGACAGGAAGGTGATCGCCAGGACGACGAAGGCGATCCCGAGGCCGACCATCTCGGTCCAGTCGACGCCCGAGGCGGCCGTCGCCGGCAGCCCCGAGTACGCGACGTCGAGTCCGGCGTCGACGGCCGGCTCCATGGCCGATTCGATGCCGTCCTCGAGCGTGTCGGTGATGGCGGTCGACGCGACGGTCAGGTCGGCGGTGATGTACACCATCGAGCCGTCCTCGGAGAGCTGCGCGGCGTTCCCCGACGACGCCGGCGTCTGCCCGGATGCGGTCATGGCGTACGGGCACTCGACGATCGCGACGTCATCGAGTGCGGCGACGTCCTCGCAGGCGGTGACAATGAGGTCCTGGTCGGCGGAGATGTCCGACCCGTCCGGCGTCGCCACGACGATGCGCGTGCTCGCACCGCTCAGCTGCGGGAAGCGCTGTTCAAGGGTGTCCAGGGCATTCTGGGACTGCGTGCCGGGGATCTCGAAGGAGCTCTGCAGCTGTCCGCCCAACCCGTTGGACAGCGCGCCGCCACCGACGGCGAGGATCAGCCAGACGGCGATCACCCACCAGCGGCGGCGGGCCGAGAAGCGACCGATTCGGTACAGGAACGACGACATCGGCAGGCCTCTCGGGTTCGGCTCAGTCGCGGATGGCCGCGCCGTGACGCTCTTCGGCGACGGCGACGCCGGCGAGTTTCGCCGTGGTCGCCTCCGCGGCGGTGAGCGTGCGGTCGGCGGCACGGAAGCGCAGCGCGAAGGTCAGGCTCTTGGCCCCCTCCGCGATGCCCTGCCCGCGGTAGTCGTCCACCAGGTGGAGGTCTTCGAGGAGGTCTCCTGCGCCTTCGCGCAACGCCTCCGCGAGGTCCGCCGCCGGAACCTCGGCCGCGACGACCAGAGACACGTCCTGCGTCGCCGCGGGATAGGTCGAGAGCGATCCCGCGACCACGCGGTCGCCCGCGAGCTCGAGGATGCGGTCGAGGTCGAGTTCGGCGACGACGACGCGGCCCGGCAGGTCCGCGTCCGCTGCGACGGCCGGGAGCAGCTCGCCGACGTGACCGACGACCTCGCCGCGCACGCGCAGAGTGCCCGTGCGGCCGGGGTGCAGCGCCGCTCGCGTGTCCTGCGACACGTCGACCTCGACCCCCGCCGCGAGCGCGATCGTGCGCACGGCGTCGAGGGCATCGGCGACGTCCGCCGCACGCGCGGGCTCACCCGGCTGCTTCGCCACGAGCGATCCGGTCAGCAGCACGGCGACATGCCGACGCTGCGGTGGGATCGCGGCATCCAGCTCGGCGAGCGTGGCCGCCGACGGCCGCACGGCTGGCGGCGGGACATGGGCGGTTCCGTAGGAGACTCCGGCGCGAGGCAGGAAGACGACGCCGGTCTCGTACAGAGCCAGATCCGTCAGGCCGCGCGAGACGTTGCGGTGGGCGACCTGCATCAGGCCCGGCACGAGCGACCGGCGCAGGAACGGGGCCTGGCCGTCGAGCGGGTTGGCGAGTTCGATGCTGGGCAGGTGCTCACCGCTCGCCGAGCCGTGCAGGTCGTTCTGCTCCTCGGTGGTGAACGGGAACGAGGGCGTCTCGACGTAGCCGGCCGCGGCGAGCGCGTTCGACACGCGGCGACGACCGCGCTGCGCCGCCGTGAGGCCCCGGCCGGACGGCGGCACCGGCACTTCCGACGGAATCCGGTCGTATCCGGTGATCCGGGCGACCTCCTCGGCGAGCGTCCAGGTGTCGGTGAGGTCGGGACGCCATGTGGGCGCGACGACGGTCCACCCCTGCTCGGTGGCGGCGACGGCGCATCCGATCATCTCGAGCGAGGCGACGATCTCGTCGTCCGAGTACTCGACCCCGATGAGCCCCGCGACGAAGCCGGTCGGCAGGTCGATGGAGGTGCGGACCAGGTCCGAGCCCACCGCCCCGCCGACGCGCTCGTCGGTGCCGCCCGCGAGTTCGACCATGAGGTCCACCACCCGCTGGGCTGCCACATAGGGCAGGCCGGGGTCGACGCCGCGCTCGAAGCGCCGCGACGCCTCGCTGGGAAGCTTGTGCCGTCGCGCCGTGCGCGCGATCGTGATCGGCTCGAACACGGCGGCCTCGACGAGCACATTGCGCGTCGAGGCGCCCATCTCCGTGGTTCCGCCGCCCATGACGCCGGCGAGGCCGATGGGTCCGGACTCATCGGTGATGAGGAGATCCTCGACATCGAGGTCACGCAGCTTGCCGTCGAGGGTCTGCAGCTTCTCCCCCGCAGTCGCACGGCGCACGGTGATGCCGCCGGTGAGCGCATCGAGGTCGTAGCCGTGGATCGGCGTGCCGAGCTCCAGCATCACGTAGTTGGTGATGTCGATGAGGATGCCGAGCGAACGCACGCCCGCAAGCGTGAGCCGGGCGATCATCCACGACGGGGTGGGCTTGGTGGGGTCGAGGTCGCGCACGACGCGAGCGACGAATTCCGTCGCTCCCACGCGCCCCCGAACCGGTGCGCGGTCGTCGACGGCCACCGAGAACTCGTGTCGATCGATGCGCACGTCGGCGGGGTCGCGCTCCGCCGGGTCGCGGAACGGCGCGCCGGTCGCGTGCGAGTACTCCCGCGCCACACCGCGAAGGGACAGCGCGTAGCCGCGGTCGGGGGTGACGTTGATCTCCACGGCGACGTCGTCGAGGCCGAGCAGACCGATCGCGTCGGTGCCCGCCGGCGCGTCGATGCCGATCTCGACCAGACGCAGGATGCCGTCGCTCTCCTCGCCGAGGCCGAGTTCTTTGGCCGAGGCGATCATGCCGTCCGAGACGTGACCGTAGGTCTTGCGCGCGGCGATCGGGAAGGGGCCGGGCAGGACGGATCCCGGAAGGGTGACCACGACCTTGTCGCCGGCGAAGAAGTTGCCCGCTCCGCACACGATCCCGCGCACGCCGTCGCCGACGTCGACCTGGCACCAGCGGATGGTCTTGCCGTTCTTCTGCGGCTCCTCGACGAACTCCAGCACCTCGCCGACGACGATCGGGCCGGAGAGCTCGAACCGGTGAACGTCCTCCTCTTCGAAGCCGACCGAGACGAGCGCCGCGAGGACGTCGTCGGGCGTGGACTCGGCCGAGACGTCGACATACTCACGCAGCCATGACAGGGGGACGCGCATCAGACCACCATTCCGAATTGCTCACTGAAGCGCACATCGCCCTCGGCCATGTCGCGCATGTCCTTCACGTCGCTGCGGAACATGAGGGTCCGCTCGAAGCCCATCCCGAAGGCGAAGCCCGAGTACTCCTCCGGGTCGATCCCGGCCGCACGCAGCACGTTGGGGTTGACCATTCCGCATCCCCCCCATTCGATCCATCGGGCGCCGCCGGTGAAGGTCGGGTGCCAGAGGTCGAACTCGGCGGACGGTTCGGTGAACGGGAAGTAGTTGGCGCGCATGCGCGTCTTGGCCTCACTGCCGAACAGCACGCGTGCGATGTGGTCGAGCGTTCCCTTGAGGTGCGCCATCGTGATGCCGCGGTCGATGACCAGTCCCTCGAACTGCGAGAAGACCGGCAGGTGCGTGGCATCGAACTCGTCCGCACGGTAGACGCGCCCCGGGGAGAGCACGTAGATCGGGATGTCGCGTTCGAGCATCGACCGCATCTGAACCGGGCTGGTGTGGGTGCGCATGACGAGGTGCCGCTCGACCGGGTCGACGTAGAAGGAGTCCTGCATCTGCCGGGACGGGTGGTCCGGCGCGATGTTCAGCGCGTCGAAGTTGAACCATTCGTGCTCGAGCTCGGGTCCTTCGGCGATCTCCCATCCCATGCCGACGAAGATGTCGGAGATCTCCTCCTGGAGGAGGGTCAGCGGATGGCGCGCGCCGGTGCGCGCGCGATGGGCGAGGGCCGTGATGTCGACGCGTTCGGCCTCCAGGCGCGCCGCCGTCTCGGCCTCGACGATCTCGGCCTCTCGCGCGGCGAGCGCCTGAGAGACCTGTCCGCGGGCCTGACCGACGAGCTTTCCGAACTCCGCCTTCTTCTCCTTGGGCACATCGCGCATTCGTGCGTTCAGGCGCGCCAGGGGCGAACCTTCGCCCGCGTGCGCGGCGCGCACCGCTCTCAGCTCTGCGGAGTCGGGAGCCTCAGCGATGGCGGACAGCGCGGCGGTCACCGCGGTCTCCACCGCCTCGGGGGTGATCTCGGGGGCAACCTCGTCGGACACGAGAGACGAGTCTACCGACGTGCGGCGCCGCGCCCGTCAGTACCGGTCAGCGTTGATCGGACAACCGCGCCTTGGCGCTGGCCTCGGCGACCAGCAGTGCCTGGTCGGGATCCTCCGGCGTGGACGCGCCCTTCCGCGCCTTGCCGCCTCCGGACGCGGTGCGCCGCGACAGCCATCGCGCGAACCACGACAGGCTGAGGTTGATGGCCAGGTAGAGCACGAGGGTCACGACGAACAGCGAGAACATGTACCGATTGCCGTAGAAGCTGCCGAGATTGTTCATCGTGGTGCGGATGAGCTCGTTGTATCCCACGATGTATCCGAGAGACGTGTCCTTCAGCAGCACGACCAGCTGCGCCACGATGATCGGGAGCATCTGCCGGAACGCCTGCGGGAACTCCACGAGCATCTTCGATTGGAAGTAGCGCATGCCGACGGACAGCGCCGCCTCGCGCTGACCGCGCGGCAGCGCGGCGAGTCCCGCTCGCAGGGCTTCACCGATGAGGGTGCCGTTGTAGATGATCAGGGCGATCACGACCGCCCAGAACGCACCGGTGGATGCGACGAGCAGGATGAACAGCATCATCAGCAGCACCGGCATGCCACGGAAGAACTCCAGCAGCCAGGCGGTCGGCACGCGGATCCACGCGTGTTCCGAGCTCCGCAGGAGCGAGAAGACGACTCCGAGAGCCACGGCACCGACAGCTGCCACCGCCGCCGCTTGCAGCGTCGCCAGCACCCCTCGCCCGATGAACTGCCACACCTCGGGATCGGTGAAGATGTCCCATCGGCTGCCGTCGAACATGCCCGGCAAGGTGACGCCGCCGGATTGACGGGGCGCGGCGAGGATCAGGAAGACCCAGACGGCGAGCGCGATCAACCCCGCCCCCGCGACGACGGAGGCGATCAGCGAATTGCGACGAGCCTTCGGGCCCGGCGCGTCGAAGAGGACGCTCGATCCGCTCATCGTGACACCACCCATCGCTTCTCGAGCTGGCCGGCCGCGAAGCCGAGCGGCACCGTGATGACCAGGTACAGCGCCGCGGCCACCAGCAGGATCGGGATGACGATGTTGCCGTTGTCGTTCGCGAGCTGCCGGGTCGTGGCGAACAGTTCCACCACGAAGAATCCGCCTGCCACCGAGGTGTTCTTGGTGAGGGCGATGAAGACGTTGATGAGCGGCGGCACCGTCATCCGGAACGCCTGCGGAAGCACCACGAGCGAGACCGTCTGCCGGAATCCGAGCCCGATGCTGCGCGCCGCCTCGGCCTGACCGACGGGCACGCCGTTGATGCCCGAACGAAGGGCTTCAGCCACGAAGGGCGACGTGTAGTAGGTGAGCGCGACGAAGGCGAGCAGCACGTAGGGGGCACGCACGCCGAGCATCGGCATGACGAAGGCCGTGAAGAAGAACACCAGCGTCAGCGGGGTGTTGCGCGCGATCTCGGTCCACGCCGCGGCGAATCCGCGCAGCACCGGAACCGGCGAGATGCGCATCGCCGCGATCGCGGTGCCGAGCACGAGGGCCAGCACACCCGAGACGACCAGCAGCAGCAGGGTGACGCGGAATCCCTCCCAGAACTCCGGCATGAGCGACCAGAGCTGCTCCATTCGGCCTCCTCTCGATCGGTGGGACGAGGGTGTCCCGCAGGCGAGTGCGGGACACGCTCATCTGGTCAGTAGCGGTCCGGTGTCGGCGGCTCGACATAGGGCAGCACGGTACCGGCGGTGTCGTTCCACGCCTGCTCATAGCTGCCGTCGGCGTACGACTCCTCCAGCACGTCGTTGATCCACATGCGGAAGTCCGTGTCATCCAGCGCCAGACCGATGCCGTAGGGCTCGTCGGTGAACGGCTCGCCCACGACCTTGAACTCGCCCTCGTTCTGCGCGGCGAGGCCGGCCAGGATGACGTTGTCGGTCGACACCGCGACAACCTGACCGTTGCGCAGCGGCTCGAGGCAGTTCGAGTACGTGTCGGTCAGCACCGGCTCGGCACCGATCTCCTCGAGCATGGCCGCCGGTGTGGATCCGGTCACCGAGCACACGGGCTGACCGACGAGGTCCTCCTCGCTGGTGATGTCCTCGTTGTCGGCGAGGACGAGGATCGACTGACCCGCCATGTAGTATGGCCCGGCGAAGGAGACGACCTCCTTGCGGGCGTCGTTGATCGTGTACGTCGCGACCACGATGTCGACCTGGCCGTTCTCGATGAACGGTTCGCGGTTGGCCGACACGGTCTCGACCCACTCGATGTCTTCTTCGGCGATGCCCAGCTGGGCGGCGATGATCTTGCCGATCTCGACGTCGAAACCCTCGGGTTCGCCGCTGGGACCGACCAGGCCGAACAGCGGCTGGTCGAACTTCGTGCCGATCGTGATGGTGCCGGCCTCGTTGAGGGCCGCCATCGTCGTGCCCTCGTCGAAGGTAACGTCTTCGGCCGGCTCGGGAGCTGCATCGTCACCGGCGGTGTCTCCGCCACCGCAGGCCGTCAGCGCCAAGGCGCCGGCGGCGGCCAGCGCGATGAGCGGGAGTCTCGCTCGCTTCATGTCTCGTCCTTTGCTGTGTACGGTCGCCGAAGCGACCCCTTCTCGATTCCCGCCCCGCGTCGCGGAGCGGTCCTATCAGTGCTCGAGGATCTTGGACAGGAAGTCCTTGGCCCTCTCGCTCTGCGGGTTCGTGAAGAACTGCTCGGGTGCGGCTTCTTCGACGATGGCTCCATCGGCCATGAACAGCACGCGGTCTGCGGCCTTGCGTGCGAATCCCATCTCGTGTGTGACGACGATCATGGTCATGCCCTCCTGGGCGAGACCGACCATGACGTCGAGGACCTCGTTGATCATCTCCGGGTCGAGTGCACTGGTGGGTTCGTCGAGGAGGATGAGCTTGGGATTCATCGCCAGCGAACGGGCGATGGCGACGCGCTGCTGCTGGCCACCCGAGAGCTGACTGGGCATCTTGGCCGCCTGATTGGCGACACCCACGCGATCCAGGAGCTCCATCGCCTTCTTCTCGGCATCCTTCTTCTTGAGGCCCCGCACGCGCATCGGACCGAGAGTGACGTTCTCGAGCACCGTCTTGTGGGCGAAGAGATTGAACGACTGGAACACCATGCCGACGTCGGCACGCAGTTTCGCGAGCGCGCGCCCCTCTTCCGGCAGCGGCACGCCGTCGATGGTGATGGTCCCCGAATCGATCGTCTCGAGACGATTGACGGCGCGACACAGCGTGGACTTTCCGGACCCGCTGGGCCCGATCACGACCACGACCTCGCCGCGATTGACCACGGTGTTGATGTCGCGCAGCACATGGAGGTCGCCGAAGTGCTTGTCGACGTGGTCGATGACGACGAGCGGCTCACCGCGTCGCACGGTGATGTTCGACGTTCGGGCCGCCGGTGAGGCATCGGATGTCGTCATGGCCTGAACATAGTCCCGGGGGCACCCCCGCTCCAGGGGTTGAGCGCGACCTTAACCGAGCTGTAATCGACTCGCGCTGGTCAGATGGCTCAATCGGCGCGCTGCGCGAACGCCGTTTCGTAGAGGCAGACGCTGGCAGCGGTAGCCAGATTGAGCGACTCGGCGCGTCCGTAGATCGGCAGCCGCATCGACATGTCGACCAGCGAGACGGCGTCGTCATGAAGGCCCCGCGCCTCGTTGCCGAAGACCCAGGCGGTCGGTTCGGCGAGGATCTCACGTCGAGCGAGGAAGTCCTCGCCCCCGACGTCGGCGGCGACCACCCGCACGCTGGCGGCGTGAGCGAGCCCGACGACGGTCTCGAGGTCGGCGCCGATGGCGATCGGGAGGTGGAACAGCGAACCGGTCGTCGAACGCACCACCTTCGGGTGATACGGGTCGACGGTGTTTCCCGTGAGGATGACGGCGTCGGCGCCGACCGCATCGGCGGCACGGATGATCGTGCCGAGGTTCCCCGGGTCGCGCACCTCTTCGCACACCGCGACCAGCCGAGGCGAGCCGGCGAAGATCTCACGGACCGTCGTGGGAGCCTGCCGCGCGACCGCGACGATTCCCTGGGGTGTCACCGTGTCGGCCATCGCGTCGAGCACGGGCTCGGTCGTGTAGACCGGCTCGATTCCGGCGGACGCGGCCGCATCGCGGATGTCGGTGTGCTTCTCCAACGCGGCCGGTGTCGCGAACAGTTCGACGACCGTTCCGGGTTGGAAGGCGAGCGCCTCCCGTGCGGCCTGCGGACCCTCGAGGAGATAGAGCCCCGTCTCTTTGCGTGCGCTGCGCTTGGTGAGCTTCGCCACGGCGCGCACGCGCGGCGACCGGGGGTTCTCGAGCACGCGACCAGTCTAGGGGCGGCGCCCCGCGGCGCCCCGCATCCACCTGCCCCGCGTCACACCCCCTGCCTCGCCCGCCCCACCTGCCCGGCCCGATGTCGGAGAATCGCGCCGATGTCGGAGGATTCCGGCGCGATCGTCCGACATCGAGCCGAATCTCCGACGATGCGGCCGCGCGGGGCGTGGCACGGGATGCCGAAAGGGCGCCCTCCCGGAGGAGGACGCTCTTTCGAGAGAGAGCCTTACGCCGTCTTCTTGGCGTTGACGTTCTCGGGCAGCGCCTTCTTGGCGGTCTCGACGAGCGAGGCGAACGCGGTCGGCTCGTTCACGGCGAGCTCGGCCAGCATGCGACGGTCGACCTGCACACCCGCGAGGCCGAGGCCCTGGATGAAGCGGTTGTAGGTCATGCCGTGCTGACGGCTGGCTGCGTTGATGCGCTGGATCCACAGGCGACGGAAGTCGCCCTTGCGCTTGCGACGGTCGCGGTACGCGTAGACGAGCGAGTGGGTGACCTGCTCCTTCGCCTTGCGGTACAGACGCGAGCGCTGACCCCGGTAACCGGAGGCGCGTTCGAGGATGACGCGACGCTTCTTGTGGGCGTTGACGGCCCGCTTGACTCTAGCCATTTCGTTTCGTTCCTATTCGTGCACGGGCCGCGTCAGCGGCCGAGAAGCTTCTTGGCCTGCTTGGTGTCGGCCTTCGACAGCACCTGATCCTGGTTCAGACGGCGGGTGCGGCGGCTCGACTTGCCCTCGAGGTTGTGGCGCATTCCGGCCTGCTGCTTCTTGAGCTTGCCGCTGCCGGTGATCTTGAAGCGCTTCTTGGCACCCGAGTGGGTCTTCTGCTTCGGCATTTTTCTTCCTTCGTGTCTCTTCCCGCTCGGGCGGGAACGGGGTCCCGACGGAGCGGGGGTCTTGGGGAGCGCTACTGCGCCGGGGCGGTGTCGCCGTCGGTGCCGGTGCGCGATGCGCGCGAGGCTTCCTTGTTCGCCGCGCGCTGAGCGTTCTGCTCGGCCTTCGCCTCGGACTTGTTCTTGTGCGGGGCGATCACCATCGTCATGTTGCGGCCGTCCTGCGTCGGGTTGACCTCGACGGTGCCGAATTCGGCGACGTCTTCGGCGAACTTGCGGAGCAGTCGCACGCCCTGCTCCGGACGCGACTGCTCGCGCCCGCGGAACAGGATCATGGCCTTCACCTTGTCACCGGCCTGGAGGAAGCCCTCGGCGCGCTTGAGCTTGGTGATGTAGTCGTGCGCCTCGATCTTCAGTCGGAACCGGACCTCCTTGAGGACCGTGTTCGCCTGATTGCGACGCGCCTCCTTGGCCTTCTGCGCAGCCTCGTACTTGAACTTGCCGTAGTCCATGATCTTGACCACGGGCGGCTTCGAGTTGGGCGCGACCTCGACCAGGTCGAGATCCGCCTCCTGAGCCAGACGCTGCGCAACCTCGATGCGGACGACGCCGACCTGCTCGCCGTTGGGGCCGACGAGACGGACCTCAGGCACGCGGATGCGCTCGTTGGTGCGGGGATCGCTGATGCGGAACTCCTCTTCGTGCGGGTGGTGGCCACCGCGACACGGTATGTCGCGGGCGGAAGAGTCCCCATTCCACCCGACGCGGCGTCCGAACGCCGACATCGTGCACCCGTACCTCGGTCGACATGCATGTCTCCGGGTCGACTCCGACATGGTGTCGCCGGAGCGGAGTGCGTGGACCCGGTAGCCTGGAGCGGCAAGCGCGGGTGGGATGTGATCCTCTTTCGTTCCAGAGCACAGTGCTCTGAAGCCCGCTGAAGTCTACCAGAAAGCACCACGTGTCCACGATTCCCCCCGACCACGGCCACGCAGACGACGAACGTCACGCTCGGTGGGCCTCTCAGGAAGCCGCCGCCGAGTCGGCGACCCGCGACATCGCGGATGTCCCCGCCGTCGAGGTGATCACCACCGCCGCGGTGCATCTGATGAGCGCGGCCGCCGTGAAGGTCGGACTCGCCGACGACCCCGACACGCAGAAGGACCTGGACGAGGCCCGCAAGCTCATCAACGCCCTCGCCGGGCTCATCACCGCCGGCGCCCCGGAGATCAGCGATATGCACGCGCGATCCCTCCGCGACGGACTGCGCTCGGTGCAACTCGCCTTCCGCGAGGCATCGGCGATTCCCGACCCCATCGGCAAGGGACCGGGCGAGAAATGGACCGGGCCGGTCAGCTGAGCGGATCCGAGCGCACGAGCTTCACGGCGAGCGAGTCCACCAGCACGGCGACGCGGTCATCCGCGGCCCATCGTCTCGCCAGGCGTGCGAGGACGGCATCGAGCTGCGACTGATCGAGACCGTCAGCCAGGTGCAGGCGCACGATCAGCTCGGGCCCGCGTCCACGCGCGCCCGGATCGCCGGGTTCGAGTGCGAGGTCGATGATGGCCAGCTCGCCGCCGACGCTCTCGTTGAGTCCGGCCGCCACCTCGGGCGAACGATGACTCGGCTCCCACTGCTGCGACTTAGCGATCGCCCAGACCGCCGGACGGCGGATGACGAACTCGGTCTCCGAGCCGGGATCGATGACGATGAGGTCGGTGTCGTCCGCCGATGCCGCCAGTGCGGTCCTGATGCCCTCCGCGGGCACCGGACGCGCCTGCGCATCCCACACCCGCATGGTGTCGACCGACGTGAAGACCGGAAGCACGTGTCGCCCGTCCGGTGCGGCGACCGTGACGATCGACAGCTCCTGCGTCTTGTCCACCGCGAGTCCGTGTGCACCGACCGCGTCGCCGTCACCGTCGCCCTTCTGCGCGATGAGGGGGATCAGCAGACGGGCGGTCCGGTACGCGTCGACGACCTGCGCCTCGGAGCCTTCGCCCGCCCGGAAGTCCCGCAGCGCCCGCTCGAGAGCAGGATCAGCACGGCCGTCGTCAGCGGCGTGGGGATTGTCGGAGAAGCGGCGTCCCTCCCACGGGACTCCCGCCGAGTCCGAGCCGCCGTCGGGCTGCGCGGAGTCAGCGCCCGGCGACATCCAGCGCCTCAGCGAGGGTGAAGTTCCTCGCATAGAGGGCCTTGCCGACGATCGCACCCTCGACGCCGAGGGGCACGAGCTCTCGGAGAGCGGCGATGTCGTCGAGGCTCGAGATGCCTCCCGACGCCACGACGGGCTTCGGGGTTCGCGTCACCATCTCACGCAGCAGGTCGGTGTTCGGGCCCTGCAGGGTGCCGTCCTTCGTCACGTCCGTCACGACGTAGCGACTGCATCCGGCTGACTCGAGGCGATCGAGCACCGTCCACAGGTCGCCGCCTTCGCGGGTCCAGCCCCGCGCGGCGAGCGTCGTCCCACGCACATCCAGGCCGACGGCGATGAGGTCACCGTAGCGGCCGATCACGTCAGCCGCCCACTCGGGGTTCTCCAGCGCGGCGGTCCCGAGGTTCACGCGCGATGCGCCGCTTTCGAGAGCCGCCTCCAGCGAGGCATCGTCGCGGATGCCGCCGGACAGCTCGACCTGAACACCGCGCACCGACTTGATCACCTTGCGCATGATGCCGGCATTGCTGCCCCGGCCGAAGGCCGCATCCAGGTCGACGAGGTGGATCCACTGGGCCCCCTGGCGCGCCCAGTCGGTCGCGGCGTCGACCGGGTCGCCGTAGTTCGTCTCCGAACCGGCCTCACCCTGCGTGAGTCGAACGGCCTTTCCCCCGGCGACGTCCACCGCGGGAAGCAGGACAAGCTGGGGCGTTGATGCGAAATCGTTCATAGCTCCTCGTGCGTCTCGGCACCGGATCCGGGCGGCCGGGCGCAGGCACGGATTCAGAGGTTAGTCGGCGCCAGCCCGTCGATCCAATTGGCGAGCAGCCGGATGCCGGCCTCCCCCGACTTCTCGGGGTGGAACTGGGTCGCCGAGAGCGGCCCGTTCTCCACGGCGGCGAGGAAGGGCACGCCGTGTTCGCTCCAGGTCAGGACCGGTTCGGCGAGGGGGCGCTGCGTCTGCATCGTCCAGTGCTGGGCGGCGAACGAGTGCACGAAGTAGAACCGCTCGTTTTCGATTCCGCGGAACAGGCGACTGCCGGCCCCCGGCGTGACGGTGTTCCATCCCATGTGGGGAAGGACAGGAGCATCCAACTCGGTGACAGCGCCCGGCCACTCGCCCAGTCCTGAAGTGTCCGCGCCCCGCTCCACACCGTGCTCGAAGAGGACCTGCATCCCCACGCAGATCCCCAGCACGGGCCTACCGCCGGCCAGACGTCGTCCGATGAGCTCGTCGCCGCGGCGTGAGCGCAGCGCGGTGACGACCGCCTCGAAAGCGCCGACGCCGGGCACGACGAGTCCGTCCGCGTCTTGGATCAGCCCTCGGTCGGTCGTCAGCCGCGCGTCGGCTCCGGCGGCGACGAGAGCTTTGACCGCGGAATGGACGTTCCCGGATCCGTAGTCGAGAACGGCGACGAGGGGCCGGTCGGTCACAGGGCGCCCTTCGTGCTCGGCACGCCGTCGACGAGCGGATCCAGCGCTTTCGCCTGGCGGAAGGCACGCGCGAATGCCTTGTATTCCGCCTCGGCGATGTGGTGAGGGTCCCGGCCACCCAGCACTCGCACGTGGACGGTCAGTGCCGCCTGGAAGGACAGCGCCTCGAAAGTGTGGCGCACCAACGACCCCGTGAAGTGGCCGCCGATGAGGTGGTGTTCGAAACCGGCCGGCTCGCCCGTGTGCACCAGGTAGGGCCGACCGCTGATGTCGACCACCGCCTGGGCGAGGGCTTCGTCGAGCGGGACGAGCGCATCCCCGTAGCGACTGATGCCGGCTTTGTCGCCGAGAGCCTGCCGGATCGCCTGCCCGAGCACGATCGCGACGTCTTCGACCGTGTGGTGCGCGTCGATGTCGGTGTCGCCCGACGCGCGAACGGTCAGGTCGGTGAGCGAGTGCTTCGCGAACGCGGTCAGCATGTGGTCGTAGAACGGCACCGAGGTGTCGATGCTGCTGCGCCCCGTACCGTCGAGGTCGAGCTGGAGCTCGACCGTCGACTCGCTGGTCGATCGGGTGAGCGAGGCGGTGCGGGTCATGACGTCGATCCTAACGACGCCAGCGCATCCAGGAACGCGCTCGTCTCCGCCTCTGTTCCCGCCGTGACGCGGAGGTGGTGTGGGATACCCACGTCCCTGATGAGGATGCCACGGTCGTAGAGGGCACCGAACGTCGCCGCCGGGTCCTGGACTCCCCCGAACAGGACGAAGTTCGTCCACGACGGGTGCGGCTGGTAGCCGAGCGCCTCGAGGGTGGCGGAGATGCGGTCGCGCTGCGCGACGATCTCGTCGACCATGCCGAGCATGACCGGCGCGTGACGCAGCGCCGCGAGCGCGGCGGCCTGCGTGATGGCACTCAGGTGGTACGGCAGGCGCACCAGACGCAGAGCGTCCACGACCGCGGGGTCGGCGGCGAGGTAACCCACGCGAGCTCCGGCAAAGGCGAATGCCTTCGACATCGTGCGCGAGACGATCAGTCGCTCGCGCCCCGGGAGCAGGGTGATCGCTGATGGCTCGTCGTGAGGCGCGAACTCCTGGTACGCCTCGTCGACCACGACCATCGCCCTGCTCGCGTCGTAGACCGCGGCGATCACGTCAAGAGGCAGCGGCGTGCCCGTCGGGTTGTTCGGGGCACACAGGAACACCACATCGGGATCCGCTGCTGCGACCTGGTCGGCCGCCGAATCGGCGGTCACCGAGAAGTCGTCTTCGCGCGATCCCGCGACCCAGGCAGCACCGGTCGCTCGGGTCAGCAGCGGGTACATCGAGTAGGTGGGCGCAAAGCCGAACGCGGTCCGCCCCGGCCCGGCGAACGCCTGCAGGACATGCTGAAGCACCTCGTTGGAACCATTGGCGGCCCACATCTGCTCAGGAAGCAGCCCCTCACCCAGGTAGTCCGCGAACGCCTCGCGAAGCGGCAGGAACTCGCGATCGGGGTATCGGTTGACGTCCCGGAGCGCCAATGCGATCGCATCGAGGATGTCGGCGGCGACCTCGTCCGGCACGGGATGGGTGTTCTCGTTCACGTTGAGCGTCACCGGAAGCGGTGCCTGAGGCGCACCGTACGGAGTCATTCTGCGCAGATCGTCACGGAGAGGAAGGTCGTCGAGGCGAGCGGTCACCCCTCCCATGGTACGGGCGCGTTTCGCCCGGCGGACTACGGTGCCGTGTCGTAGCGCGCCGGGATGGCCAGCTCCTGACCAGCCGAGACAACGACACCGTCGAGAGCATTCAGGCGCGCGATGTCGTCGACGACGTCTCGAGGATCGCTCTCCGGTGCCACGCGCTCCGCGATCGCCCAGAGCGATTCACCTGCACTCACGACGACCGTGGAGAAGGAGGCCGTGTCGCCGGCGTCATCGCGCGACGCCAGCGCGCTGCCGCCGCTGATGACCGCGACCGCCACGCATGCGGCGGCGGGCAGTGCCGCGGCGGCGGCGAGAACGCGACGGCCGCGCACGGTCATGCGCAGGCGGGTGCGGTGGTGCGGCGTGATGCTGATCGCGGTCATCTCTCCTCCTTCTCGGCGGGAGGTTCGCATCGCAGAACTCGGCCGGGAGCCGGCGATGCGAACCTCTCTTCCGAAGCTATCTTCGATATCGTAAGCTGTCAAGCGGGCCGAACGGTGGACTTCTCTCGAACACGACACGCGGAGCGCTTGCACACCGTGTCGGACGAGGGCGGATACCGTTTCGATGAGCAGAGCCCATCACCGACCTCCGACATTCGAAGGCCGGTGCCCCTCGGACGACGAGGGGTGAGGAGACAGGAGCACGAGATGACCGAGCCGACGAGCCGCGCGCGACCCCAGACCCGGCGGCGCCGCAGCCTCAGTGACAAGCAGCTCGCGATCCTCGAAGTGATCCAGCGATCGATCGCACGGCACGGGTATCCGCCGAGCATGCGTGAGATCGGCGACGCGGTCGGGCTGAAGTCATTGTCGAGCGTGACGCATCAGCTGAATCAGCTGGAGCTGAGCGGCTACCTGCGCCGCGATGCCGGGAAGACCCGCGCGATGGAGGTGCTCATCGACCTCCCCGGCGCGAGCACGGAAAGCCCCGCCGACGCGGCGCCCCCGGTGGGCGATGCCGCCATGGTCCCCCTCGTCGGGCGCATCGCCGCCGGGGTACCGATCACCGCAGACCAGCAGATCGACGAGGTCTTCCCGCTGCCGAGGCAGCTGGTCGGCAAGGGCGACCTGTTCATGCTCAAGGTGTCCGGCGAGTCGATGATCGACGCGGCCATCTGCGACGGCGACTGGGTCGTGGTGCGCTCGCAGCCGACGGCCGAGAACGGCGACATCGTCGCCGCGATGCTCGACGGGGAGGCGACCGTCAAGACCTTCCGCCAGCGCGACGGTCACGTGTGGCTGCTGCCGCGGAACTCCGCGTTCGAGCCGATCCTCGGGGACGAGGCCGTCGTGCTCGGCAAAGTGGTGGCGGTGATGCGCGCCGTCTGACGGCCGTCTCCTCGGCCGGCCAGCGCACCGCGCGTGCAACAACTCAGGCTGTGCCGGTGACTCTGGTGCCGTGGCGGCTTCCCGAGGGTGTCTCAGCCTGAGTTGGGTCAGCAGAGGCGGGGCAGGACGGAACTCTCACGCCGACGCCTCACCTCGCACGAGGCCAGGATCCAGGAGACAAGCGCCAGAATTCGGGGAAAAGGGTGTCCGGCCGCTTGAGGGCGTCGGAGACCCTGATCTGGGGCACACGTGCGAAGGAGGCGGCGTTCCCGCCACAATGGGGCTGACCCGACAAGAGGGAGCCCTCGCCATGGCCACGACAGACATAGCCGATCTCCGCGCGGAGATCGAACGGCTGAAAGCGGAGAACGCCGATCTTCGTTCCCAGGCGTCCTCGGACCTCAGCGGAGAAAGACCCGTCTCAGACCGCGCTGGTCGCACCGGATGGTGGCGTGCGCTCATCTCGGCCGTCTGCATCGTGCTCGCCGGCATCCTGGTGCCCGTCTCCGTCCTCGGCACCTGGGCACGGGCGGAACTCGTGAGCGAGGACGCGTTCGTGCAGACCTTCGGCCCCCTCGCCGACGATCCCGATGTGCAGCAGCTGGTGATCGACCAGGCTTCCACCGCCGTCAACGCGGCCGTCGACGTCGAGGGCATCACGAACGACGTCATCGACGGCGTGCAGAGCCTGGACCTGCCGCCCGCCGCGTCGTCGGCGCTCGACCTGCTCCGCCAACCAGCCGTGCAGGGCGTACAGGGCCTCATCGACTCGGCGATCACCGGAGTGGTCCAGTCCGACGCATTCCCCGAGGTGTGGCGAACGGCTCTCGTCGCCAGTCATCGTGCGCTCGTCGCCGCGGCGACCGGCGACGACTCCACCGCGATCGCGATCGACGACACCGGCGCCCTCGGCATCCAGCTCGGCCCGATCATCGAGGAGCTGAAGACACGACTGGCCGCGCAGGGTTTCGGCTTCGTCACCTCCATCCCGGCGATCGATCAGACCATCGTCATCGTCCAGGCCGATGGGCTGCTTCTGGTGGGCACCGTCTACAACCTCGCCGTCACGGCGGGCTACTGGATCCCCTTCGTCGCCCTCGGCCTCGCCGCCGTCGGGGTGCTGATCGCGCGCCGACGGTCGACGGCCGTGCTCGGGGTCGGCCTCGCCATCACGATCGGCGCAGGGCTGCTCGCGGTAGCCCTCGCGAGCGCGGGAGCCGTCCTCAGCCTCAACGCACCCGGTCTCGGCATCCCCGCTCGCACTCTGGAGTCGATCTACGACACGGTGATCGGCGCCGTCCGCGACACGGCGGTCGTCCTGACCTTCCTCGGCATCGTCGTCGCCGTGGCGGCATGGCTGAGCGGCCGCTGGGCACCGGCACGGCGCATCCGCTCCATGGCCGGCTCGCTCACCGCGTCGGCGCGATCGGGACTGCGCAGTCGAGGGCTCGACACGGGCGCCTTCGGGGACGCGATGCATCGCCAGCGCGTGCTCGTGCGCGTCGTCATCCTCGTACTCGCCATGCTCCTGCTGTTCGCACTGCGGCCCCTGACTTTCGGCGACATCGCCCTGGTCATCGTCCTCGCTCTCGCCGTGTGGCTCGTCACCGCCCTGCTCGAGAGGTCACCGTCTGCTAGCGACGCGGAACCGACGGTCGGTGTTGAACCGACGGCCGATGTCGAAAGCGACACGGCGGTCCTTCCCGGCAACGCACCCACGCAGCCGTTGCGCTGAGCCCGCAGGGAGGTCACCGCGTCGTACGGTGGGACGGTGACCTCCGAACTCCCCTACGGCTCCTGGCCCTCTTTCATCACCGCCGAGGCGGCCTCAGCGGCGTCGCCCCGGATCGACGGAGCTCGTTTCGTCGGGGAGGACGTGTGGTGGGGCGAGCCCGTTCCGGCCGAGGCCGGTCGCGTCGCGGTACGCCGCCGCGGCGACGGCGGAGACGTTGAGGATGTGCTGCCCGCTCCCTGGAACGCGCGAAGCACCGTGCACGAGTACGGCGGCGGCGCGTGGACCGCCGACGAAGCCGGAACGCTGTTCTTCGTCGAGAAGACGGATCAGCGCGTGTACTCCGTCGTCGACGGGACCGTGCGTCCCCTCACTCCCGTGGCGGGCCACGCGCGCCACGGCGGCCTCGAGTGGCGCGACGGCGTCCTGCTCGCCGTCCGCGAGGAGCACGATCCCGGACTGGCCGTTCCCCGCCGCGCGATCGTCCGCATTCCGGTGGACGGATCAGCCGCGGACGACGACGCCGCGATCGTCGTCCTGGTACGAGGGAGTGACTTCGTCGCACAGCCCGCGCTCTCCCCCGACGGAACCCACCTGGCGTGGGTGGCCTGGAACCATCCGAACATGCCCTGGGAACGCGCCGAGGTGCGCGTCGGACGCATCGAGGGCGGCACTGTAGGCGAATGGACGGCTCCCGTCACCGGCGACCGCTCCGTCCTCCAGCCGCGCTGGCTGGACGAGCAGACCCTGCTGTACCTCGACGACGCGTCCGGTCGGTGGAATCTCATGCGGTGGCGGCTCGGGGACGAGGCCCCGACGGCTTCGTTCGCCCCTGCCGACGCCGACACCGGAGGCGGACTGTGGGTGCTCGGCCTGTCCTGGTACACCATTGCGGGCGACCACGTCGTGGCGGTTCGCACGGACGGCGCAGATCATGTGGTGACGGTCGATCCCGCCACCGGTGCGACCACGACGTTGCCGGTCCCTACGGTCTCAGGCGTCGTGATCGAGGACGCTCGGGGAGCACGTGCGCTCGTCTCCGGTGCGGTGCCCGGCGGTGGAACCGGCGTCTGGAGCGTCGACGCTTCGGACGGGACGGTGGTCGCGGTGCGCGAATCATCCCCGCCGTGGGGGGAGGAATGGACGCCGCGGGCCACGGCTGTCACGGTGGACGGCCCGTCGGGCCCCGTTCACGCGTTCGCGTACCCGCCCACCAACCCGGATGTCACCGCTGCCGACGGTGAACGGCCCCCCTACGTCGTCTTCGTCCACGGTGGCCCCACTTCGCATGTCGGTCCGGTCGCCTCCTCGCGGGCCGCGTACCTCACCAGCCGCGGCATCGGCGTCCTGGATGTGAACTACGGCGGCTCGACCGGGTACGGGCGCGCCTACCGCGAGCGCCTGCGCGGGCAGTGGGGCGTCGTCGACGTGGCCGACGTGGTGGCCGCTGCCCGGGGACTCATCGACGGCGGACTCGCGGACCCGGATCGCGTCGCGATCGCCGGCGGTTCGGCCGGAGGGTGGACGGTGCTCGGTGCCCTGGTCACGGGAGACGTCTTCAGCGCCGGCATCTCCCGCTATGGCGTCGGCGATGCCCGCGCCCTCGCCGAAGACACGCATGACTTCGAAGCCCGCTACCTCGACGGTCTGATCGGGCCGCTGCCGGAGGCCGAGCAGCTCTACATCCAGCGATCCCCGCTGACCCACGCCGAGCGCTTCTCGGCGCCCCTGCTCCTTCTGCAGGGCAGCGAGGACGCGGTCGTGCCTCCCGCCCAGTCCGAAGCCATTCGCGATGCGCTATCGGCGCGCGGCGTGCCGCACGCATACGTGCTGTACGAGGGCGAGGGACACGGATTCCGTCGTGCGGAGACCATCGTCCACGCGCTGGAGTCTGAGTACGCCTTCCTCGGCGCCGTCTTCGGGTTCGACACCCCGGGGGTCGCGCCGATCGAGCTGCAGCGGTGAGCAGCGCCGCCTGCCGACGGTTCGGCGATCGGCCGGTCAGGCGGTGAGGAACGGTGCGAGTCGCGCGCCCAGGATCGCCGGCACATGAGCATGGATGGCGGTGCCGTCCGCGACGTGCTCCTGCGTCAGGATGATGCCCGTCTCGTGCACGGCCGAGACGAGGTCGCCGCGTTCGTACGGCACGATAACGCGAACCTCGACCGGAGGAAGCGGCAGCATCCGCTCGATCCGGGCACGGATCTCGTCCACGCCCTCGCCGGTCCGCGACGAGGCGAACACCGCATCGGGCTCGAGTCCGCGCAGCACCAGCCGCGTGTCGTCATCGATGAGGTCGGCCTTGTTGAACACGACCAGCTCGGGCAGCTCACGCGCACCGACGTCACCGATCACATCCCGCACCGTCGCGAGCTGCGCGGCGGGGTCCGGATGAGCGCCGTCGACCACGTGCAGCACGACGTCGGCCTCACCGACCTCTTCGAGCGTCGAGCGGAACGCCTCGACGAGCTGATGCGGCAGATTGCGGACGAAGCCGACCGTGTCGGTGAACGTGTAGATGCGCCCGTCGGAGGTCTGGGTGCGCCGCACCGTCGCGTCGAGGGTGGCGAAGAGGGCGTTCTCGACCAGCACGCCCGCGCTCGTCAGGCGGTTGAGCAGGCTCGACTTTCCGGCGTTGGTGTATCCGGCGATCGCCACCGACGGCACGGTGTGACGATCGCGCTCGGCGCGCTTGGCGGCCCGGGCGGGCGCGAACGAGGCGATCTGGCGCCGCAATTGCGCCATGCGGGTGCGGATGCGGCGGCGATCGAGCTCGATCTTGGTCTCCCCCGGTCCGCGGGAGCCCATCCCGGCGCCCGCGGCTCCGACCTGACCTCCGGCCTGGCGGCTCATCGAGTCACCCCATCCACGAAGGCGCGGAAGCAGGTACTCGAGCTGCGCGAGCTCGACCTGCGCCTTTCCCTCGCGGCTCTTGGCGTGCTGGCTGAAGATGTCGAGGATCACCGTCGTGCGGTCGATGACCTTCACCTTCACGACGTCTTCGAGCGCGCGCCGCTGGCTGGGGGCCAGCTCCGTGTCGGCGATCACCGTGTCGGCGCCGACAGCGGCGACGAGGTCGCGGAGCTCCTCGGCCTTGCCTCGACCCAGGTAGGTCGCGGGGTCGGGATGCGGCCGGCGCTGGAGCACGCCGTCGAGGACGACCGCCCCGGCGGTCTCAGCGAGCGCCGCCAGCTCGCGCAGCGAGTTCTCGGCGTCTTCCTGCTCCCCCTGGGGGTGCACCCCGGCGAGGACGACGTTCTCCAGGCGCAACTGGCGGTACTCGACCTCCGTGACGTCTTCGAGTTCGGTCGACAGCCCCGGGACGCGTCGCAGCGCCGCGCGGTCTTCGCGATCCCATTGGTCGCCATCGTCGTCGCCGCGGCCGGCGGTGCGCACATCCTGCAGCGCCTGCGCTCCCGAGAACACCGTGACACCCGACCGCCCGTTCGCCCGCGACAGCACGCGTTCGACGGGGTCGAGCGGTGCGTCGTCGGCCCCGTGCGTCGTGGTGGTATCGGTCATCCTCGCCTTTCATCATCGTGGCCGGCGGCATCGCAGCGGCCTCTCGTCACACCCGGGGAGCGCTCTCGCGCGCCGAGCGGGCATCGGTGAATTCTAGCTCCCCCTGAGGCTGTCCGCTCCGCTACGCTCGTGCTCCATGGGGAGCGACCACTACTTCACCGCGACTCCCGCAAGTCCCGAGAACCTCCGCACGATCCGCGTGACCCTGGCGGGCCGCGATGTGGGTGTCGTGACCGCCGGCGGGGTGTTCAGCCCAGACCACATCGACGCCGGAACGGCGGTTCTGCTCGCCAACACGCCGATGCCGCCGCAGGGCGGCCATCTGCTGGACATCGGCTGCGGGTGGGGGCCGATCTCCCTCAGCATGGCCTTGGAAGCCCCGCACGCGACGGTCTGGGCCGTCGACGTCAACGAGCGCGCGCTCGATCTGACACGCCGGAACGCCGCATCCCTGGGCCTGGAGAATGTCAACGCCGTGACGCCCCAGGATGTTCCCGCCGATATCGCGTTCCGGGCGATCCGATCGAATCCGCCGATCAGGGTCGGCAAGGATCAGCTCCACGGGCTGCTCGAGACGTGGATCCCCCGCCTCGACGAGCGCTCCGACGCGCATCTCGTGGTCTCCCGCAACCTCGGATCGGACTCGCTCCAGCGCTGGCTCGCAGCGACGTTCGAACGGGGCTACAGCGTGCACCGGGTGGCCACCGGCCGCGGGTTCCGGGTGATCAAGGTACGGCGGCGCGGCGCGGCGGCGACCGGCGTCATCCCCCTGCCCTGAGATCCGAAGCACCGGTGGGCACACGTGGGCACGCGTGTGCAGGCGTGGGCACCAACTCAGGCTGAGCCTCGCCCGGCCGCCGTGATTCGGCGGCAACGTGCGGGGCACGCCCTCCTCAGCCTGAGTCAGGGCACGGCGAGCACCCTGAGTCAGGGCACGGCAGGCAGCGGGTCAGGGCACGGCGAGCAGCCTGAGTCAGGGCACGGCAGGCAGCGGATCAGGCGAGGGTGATCTCGCCGGTGTAGACGAGGGCGGCCGGACCCGAGAGCAGCACGTGCGAGCCGTCGGCGTGCGGCACGAGGCGCACGCCGAGACGACCGCCGGGGACATCCACGCTCCACTGCTCGGGCGCGCCGGCTCCGGCCCAGTGACGCACGGCGAGGGCGGCGGCGGCGACGCCCGTTCCACAGCTGAGGGTCTCCCCCACGCCCCGCTCGAACACGCGCATCCGGATGCGGCCGACACCGTCGTGGACGAGAGGATCTTCGGGCACGACGAACTCGACGTTCGCTCCCGCCGGCGGCGCGGGATCGAGGATCGGAGCCACGGTGAGGTCGAGGTCCTGCAGCTCCTCCACCGACGACAGCGCGACGACCACATGGGGGTTGCCGAGGTCGGCATGCTGACCCGGTCGCGGGACGCTCAGCCCGCGGGCACGCACGAGCACGTCGTCGTCCACGACATCCCACCGGCCGAGGTCGACCTCGAATCCGAGGGTGCTGCGTGTCAGGGTCTTCACGCCCGCGCGCGTGCCGATGCGCAGCGGCTCTTCCAGGGACGCCAGGCCGGTGTCGACGAGGTACTTCGCGAACACCCGCGTGCCGTTGCCGCACATCTCGGCCACCGAGCCGTCGGCGTTGCGATAGTCCATGAACCATTCCGCTCCGGAGGCGGCGGCGGTGGCGCCCTCCTCGATCGACGTCGAGCGGATGACGCGCAGCAGGCCGTCTCCTCCGATGCCGAAGCGTCGATCGCACAGGATGGCGACATGGTCGTCGGTGAGATCGAGCGCACCGTCGGGATCGGCGATCACGACGAAGTCGTTCCCCGTGCCGTGGCCCTTGGTGAACGCGACGGTCTGCGGCATCCTGTCAGTCTACGGGCGCTGCGGCCCGCACGCGTGCGACGGCGTCGCGGGCAGCATCGGGCGACGGCTCTACCCACGTCAGCGCGTCATAGCGCCGGAACCACGAGACCTGGCGACGGGCGTAGCGCCGCGTGAGGGCCTGGGTCTGCGCGATCGCGTCGCTCTCAGCGATGCGGCCGTCCACCTGCGCGAGCGCCTGGGCGTAGCCGATCGCGCGACGTGCCGTCACCCCGTCTTCGAGGCCACGCGCCCGCAGCCGCTCCGCCTCCGCCACCAGCCCCTCCGCCCACATCGCCTCCACACGGCGATCGAGCCGTTCGACCAGCTCGGCACGGTCGACGTGCACGCCGAGGAGCGTCGTCTCCGGATGCCACAGCGACGGCGTCTCCGGCAGCGCGGCACCGTGGGTGCTCTCGCCCTGCATGACGATCTCCAGCGCCCGGACGACCCGACGACCGTTGCGTGGATCGATGCGCGCGGCGGTGGCGGGGTCGAGCTCACGCAGCCGCGCGAAAAGGATGCCGGCTCCGTACCGGTCGAGGTCGGCCTCCAACTCGGCACGCACGGCGTCGTCGTGGGGCGGAAAACGGAAGTCGAAGACCACGCTCGAGACGTACAGTCCCGATCCGCCGACCAGCACCGCATCCGCACCACGCGCGAAGATGTCGGAGATGGTCTCACGCGCGGTCGGCTGATACCAGGCGACCGCAGCCTCCTGGGTGACATCCAGCACGTCGAAGAGATGATGCGGGATGCCGCGACGCGCCGACTCGGCGAGCTTCGCCGTCCCGATGTCCATGCCGCGATACAGCTGCATGGCATCGGCGTTGATGATCTCCGCCGGGCGCCCCCGTCCGATCAGCTCCTCGGCGAGATCGAGCGAGAGCGACGTCTTGCCGGTGCCCGTCGCGCCGGCGATCACCCACAGCCGCGCGGCGCTCACCCGCCGATGCGCAGGCTCGGGAGCCCGAGGGAGACCGCCCGGGTACCGTCGGCGGCGGACGTCGCCGGCACACCGCACGATTCGGCCTGCGAACGATCCCAGGCATCCCCTGCGCGCGTTCCGCGGATGCGCAGCGGCTGCCCGTCCGGAGCGTCCGCCAGCAGGTGGAACGGCGCGGCATGGGTCACCGTCACCGACACGACATCGCCTGGCCGCGGAGCCTCGGACCCGCGCGGAACCTCGAAGTGCACGAGGCGGTTGTCCTCGGCGCGGCCGGTGAGCCGGTGCGTCTCCGCGTCCTTCTTGCCCTCACCGGTGGAGACGAGGACCTCGAGCTCGCGACCGAGCTGGGCGTGGTTCTCCTCCAGACTGATGCGTTCCTGCAGGGCGACGAGACGCTCGTAGCGCTCCTGCACGATGGCCTTCGGCAGCTGGTCGGGCATGGTCGCCGCGGGCGTGCCCTCACGGATCGAGTACTGGAAGGTGAAGGCCGACGCAAACCTGGACTGCTCGACGACGCGCATCGTGTCCTCGAAGTCCTCGTCGCTCTCCCCCGGGAAGCCGACGATGATGTCGGTGGAGATGGCCGCGTGCGGGATGCGCTCGCGCACACGGTCGAGGATGCCGAGGAACTTCGAACTGCGATACGAGCGTCGCATCGCCTTGAGGATCCGATCGCTTCCGGACTGCAGTGGCATGTGAAGCTGCGGCATGACCTGCGGCGTCTCGGCCATCGCGTCGATGACGTCGTCGGTGAAGGCCGCCGGGTGCGGGCTGGTGAAACGGATCCGCTCGAGGCCGTCGATCTCCCCCGCGGCGCGGAGCAGCTTGCCGAACGCCTGGCGATCCCCGAACTCGACGCCGTAGGAATTGACGTTCTGTCCGAGCAGGGTGACTTCGATGGCCCCGTCGTCGACGAGCATCCGGATCTCGTTCAGGATGTCGCCGGGGCGTCGATCCTTCTCCTTGCCCCGCAGACTCGGCACGATGCAGAAGGTGCAGGTGTTGTTGCACCCGACGGAGATGGACACCCATCCGCTGTGAACGGCGTCACGCTTGGTCGGGAGCGTCGACGGGAAGACGTCGAGGGATTCGAGGATCTCGAGCTCGGCCTCGCCGTTGTGACGAGCTCGCTCGAGCAGATTCGGCAGCGAGCCCATGTTGTGGGTTCCGAAGACGACATCCACCCACGGCGCCTTGTCGATCACCGCCTGCTTGTCCATCTGCGCCATGCAGCCGCCCACGGCGATCTGCATGCCCTCGTGACGATCTTTCCGGGACTTCAGATGCCCGAGCGTGCCGTACAGCTTGCCGGCGGCGTTGTCACGCACCGCGCAGGTGTTGATGACGATCACGTCAGCCTCGTCGCCTTGTTGCGCTTTGACGTACCCAGCGCTCTCGAGGGAGCCGGAGAGACGCTCGGAGTCGTGCACGTTCATCTGGCATCCGAACGTTCGCACCTCGTAGGTGCGGGCTCGACCGTCGGCGGTCGTGGCGGCAGGAGAGGGTGCGATCAGCGTCGGCGCGGAGGAGGGCATGGACATGATCTGCTCAGTCTACGATCGCCCATCGTGACCTGCCGAGCACACGCTCGGCATCAAGCCCCACCAAGGCAACCATGGCACTCCCGGGGCGGCGGCGATCAGGAGAACCTGACGCCTCGCGCGCCACGATGCTCGTCAAGCGCACGCCGCGCGGCCTCCATGGCGACCGAACCGGCGTATCCCCGGCGCGAAAGCTGGCCGACGAGCCGCCGCAGCGCGACGTCCTGTTCGACACGGTCCAGCTGCCGAGCCTTCGTGCGCGCGAACTCGAGCGCGCGATCGCCGTCGTCGTCGGGCAGGCCCGCGAGCGCCGCGTCGACGACGTCACGGGGAATGCGACGCTTCTGCAGCGCCATGGCGATCGCGGTACGCCCCTGACCCTTGCGATCGACGGCGACATGGATCAGGTGCTCGGCGAGCGACGAATCGTCGAGGTAGCCACGGCGACACGCATGGTCGATGATCGACGCAGCGAGACCGTCGTCGAGTTCGTGAGTCGCGAGGAACGCGCGGGCCTCCGCGATCGACAGAGGCTTGCTCCGAAGCTTGCGCAGAAGCTGCTTCTCCGCGGCGTCACGGGCCTCGTCGGCGTCGGCATGACCGACGACCTCGGTTTCGTCGGCTTCTCGAGAAAGACCCAGATCCGACGTCCAGGTGCGATCCCATCCACCGGCCCGGTCGGGCGGAAGCTCATCCGCGGCCGCCGATGCGGCCATACGCGTCGTGTCTGCGCCACTGCCACGCGGGCCGAAGAGGGGCGTGACGGGGGCGAGGCGCTCATCCGCCTCCTCGCCCCCGTCATCGGCGAACCGGACCATCAGGCCGGTCGGCGGGCGGCCAACTCGTCGGCCGAGGCTTCAACGCGGGGCTGGCCGATCCCGAGCTTCTCTTTGATCTTCGTCTCGATGTCCGCCGCGATATCCGCGTTCTTGATCAGGAAGTTCCGGGCGTTCTCCTTGCCCTGGCCGAGCTGCTCACCGTCGTAGGTGTACCAGGCTCCCGACTTCTTGACGATGCCGTGCTCCACACCGAAGTCGATCAGGCTTCCCTCCCGAGAGATACCGACTCCGTAGAGGATGTCGAACTCGGCCTGCTTGAACGGCGGGGCCATCTTGTTCTTGACGATCTTCACCCTCGTGCGGTTTCCGACCGCGTCGGAGCCGTCCTTCAGCGTCTCGATGCGACGGATGTCCAGGCGCACGGAGGCGTAGAACTTCAGCGCTTTTCCACCGGCTGTCGTCTCGGGCGAGCCGAAGAAGACGCCGATCTTCTCACGCAGCTGGTTGATGAAGATCGCGGTGGTCTTGGTGGTGTTGAGCCCACCGGTCAGTTTGCGCAGCGCCTGCGACATCAGGCGCGCCTGCAGACCCACGTGCGAATCGCCCATCTCTCCTTCGATCTCGGCCTTCGGCACGAGAGCCGCGACGGAGTCGATGACGACGAGGTCGATGGCACCGGAACGGATAAGCATGTCGGCGATCTCGAGCGCCTGCTCGCCCGTGTCGGGCTGCGACACGAGGAGCGCATCGATGTCGACGCCGAGTTTCTGCGCGTAGTCGGGGTCGAGGGCGTGCTCCGCGTCGATGAACGCGGCGATCCCGCCGGCGCGTTGGCAGTTCGCGATGGCGTGCAGGGTCAGCGTCGTCTTACCCGACGACTCCGGCCCGTAGATCTCGATGATGCGCCCGCGAGGAAGCCCGCCGACGCCGAGCGCCACGTCGAGCGCGATCGATCCGGTCGGGATGATCTCGACCGGGGCGCGTTCGTCGCTGCCCAGGCGCATGACCGACCCCTTGCCGAACTGGCGGTCGATCTGGGCGAGAGCCGATTCGAGGGCCTTCTCGCGGTCAGCGGGTGATGGCATGGCGTGCTCCTTATGCTCGCAATCCGTCGCCTGTAGGCTGTCGCGCTCCTCTCCGGCGGATCGGATGCTGCGACAAGGCGTGGGTCGTCTCGATGACGTGATCCACGGTAGGAGGGGGCTCCGACATCGCGTCGGAGATCCGGCGCCGGCCGGGGATCACCGGGTCGAAACGGCCCGTGTGCAGCACATTACGCCACGATTCGAACACATCTTCGAGGCGCGCGGCGTGTCGTCAGCGACGAGGTTCGAGTCGGCCGACACCGTGACGTCGCTCCGGCGGAACATCCATCTCGATGCAGAGGGCGATCCACACCTCACGCGGCGGCACGCCGGCATCCAGCGCATCCGTCGCCGTGCGGTCGCCGATCCCCGGGATGACCAGATCATCGAGGAGCGCACCGCCACGGGGGCCGAACTCATCGTCGACGGCGCGACGGAATTCACTGCGCCGCATGAACTCTCCCGTGAGGGAGGGCGGTCACCGCAGCGTCAGCTCGGCGTCGACGGAAGCGACGAGGTCGTCCGGGACCACGTCGGGGAACGTCTGCAGACCTTCGAGCACGGACAGGCGATCGCCCACCTCGCGCATGATCGTGGAGATCGGCACGTCGAGAGCCTCGGCCAGGGACGCGAGGATCTCGCTCGAGGCCTCCTTCTGGCCGCGCTCCACCTCGCTGAGGTAGCCGAGCGCGACACTGGCGCGACTCGCGACCTGACGGAGGGTCTGCCCCTTCTGCTGACGGAAGTCCCGCAGGACTTCCCCGATCTCCTGACGCACAAGGATCATGTCGGGCCCCTCCTCACTCGTGATTCCGATCGCCGGGTGCACCACAGTACAACACCGTCATGTCCAATCTAATCCCGGCCCCTTTGCATGAGGTGGGAATCACCGAATGTAACCGAAGGGAAACACCAGGCATTCCCGAACACCCTCGGCGAGCGTCGAATTCGGTCAGATCATCGACGTCGCGAGCGCGAGCGCGCGGACGACGCTTTGCCGACGGATCTGATCGCGCCCACCCTGCAGCGAGAGCTCCTCGACACGGCGGCCGTTCGGCGACGCGACCGCGACATAGACCCGGCCTACGGGAGATTCGCCCTGTCGAGCGGGACCGGCGACGCCCGTCGTGGCCACGCCCACGTCGGCACCGAGCCGTCGACGCACTCCCTCGGCCATCGCGGCCGCCACCTCCGGATGAACCGGACCGTGCGCGGCGAGGAGATCACCGGCGACATCGAGGAGTTCCGCCTTGAGTTCGGTCGCATAGGCCACGACGCCACCGCGCACGACCTCTGATGCTCCCGGCACGGCGGTCAGCTCCGCGCACACCAGCCCGCCGGTGAGCGATTCAGCGGTGGCGAGGGACCACCCCCTCCGCCGCAGCGCCTCGACGAGCGTCGCCGCGTCGTTCATCGGCGGGGTCGGCGCGCTCCGCGCACCTCGGACACCACGTAGTCGACGCCGCTGGCGATCGTGAGGACGAGGGCAATCGCCATCGCGACGCCGTTGACCCAGAAGATCCCGTCGCCGACCACGGTCCACAGCGGCAGCAGAGCGAGCGCCAGCGCGACGCCCTGTGCCACCGTCTTGAGCTTTCCCATCCAGGCGGCGGCGAGAACATGGTCGCTCACGACGACGAAGCGATAGACCGTGATGCCGATCTCGCGGACCAGGATGACGATCGTCACCCACCACGGAAGCTCACCGAGAATCGAGAGCCCCACGAAGGCGAAGCCGGTCAGCACCTTGTCGGCGATGGGGTCGAGCAGCTTGCCGAGATCGGTCACGATGTCGTTCGCCCGCGCGAGGTGTCCGTCCAGACCGTCGGTCGCGATCGCGACGACGAAAAGGACCGCGGCCGCCCAGCGCAGACCACCGTCGGCGCCATCGTCGGCGAGGAGCATCCACAGGAAGACCGGCGCGCAGAGGATGCGCACGATCGTGATGGCATTGGGGAGCTGACGAGGAACGGCCATGGTCATCATTCTCGCCCGGTCAGGCCCCAGGCATCCTCATCCTCATCCACCTGGACCACCGGCTTGCCCTCGTACTGAGCCTCCAGCGGATCGGCCTCGTAGGGGTCAGCCGGCGCAGCGGAGGGCTTGGGGCTCTCTGCGGGTCCGTCCTCGCCCCGCAGGCGCGCGAGCACCCCCGGGAGCTGCTCGTTGGTGACGAGAACATCGCGGGCCTTCGAGCCCTCAGAGGGCCCGACGATCTCCCGTGACTCGAGCAGGTCCATAAGCCTCCCGGCCTTGGCGAAGCCGACACGCAGCTTGCGCTGGAGCATCGAGGTCGAACCGAACTGGGTCGACACGACCAGCTCGGCTGCGGCCAGGAGGAGCTCGAGGTCGTCGCCGATGTCGGCATCGACTTCCTTCTTCTCCACGGCCGCTTCGACGTCCGAGCGGTACTCGGGGCGAGCCTGATTGGTCACGTGCGAGACGACCTTCTCGATCTCGCTCTCGCTGACCCACGCGCCCTGCACACGGAGGGACTTCGAGGCTCCCATCGGCAGGAAGAGCCCGTCGCCCTGGCCGATGAGCCGATCGGCCCCCGGCTGGTCGAGGATGACGCGCGAATCGGTCACGCTCGTGACGGCGAAGGCGAGGCGCGACGGCACGTTGGCCTTAATGAGGCCCGTCACGACATCGACGCTCGGTCGCTGCGTCGCGAGCACGAGGTGGATGCCGCTCGCGCGGGCCAGCTGCGTGATGCGGACGATGGAGTCCTCGACGTCGCGCGGTGCGACCATCATGAGATCGGCGAGCTCATCGACGACGACCAGCAGATAGGGATAGGGCTTCAGCACGCGCTCGCTGCCCTCGGGCAGTTTCACCTCACCGGCGACGACGGCCTTGTTGAAATCGTCGATGTGGCGGAAGCCGAAGGAGGCGAGGTCGTCGTAACGCATGTCCATCTCCTTCACGACCCACTGCAGCGCCTCGGCCGCCTTCTTGGGATTCGTGATGATGGGCGTGATCAGGTGGGGAACCCCGGTGTAGGAGGTCAGCTCGACCCGTTTCGGGTCGATCAGCACCATGCGCACATCGCTGGGCTTCGCACGCATCAGCAGGCTCGTGATCATGGAGTTCACGAAGCTCGACTTGCCCGAGCCGGTGGATCCGGCGACCAGCAGGTGAGGCATCTTCGCGAGGTTGGCCACCACGAAGCCGCCCCCGACGTCCTTGCCGACGCCGATGGTCATCGGATGCGTCGATTGGACGGCCGTCTGCGAACGCAGCACGTCACCGAGGGTGACGATCTCCCGGTCGGTGTTCGGGATCTCGACACCGATCGCGCTCTTGCCCGGGATCGGCGCCAGGATGCGCACCTCGTTCGAGGCGACGGCATAGGCGATGTTGTTGGTGAGCGCGGTGATGCGCTCGACCTTCACGCCCGGCCCGAGCTCGATCTCGTACTGCGTGACGGTCGGGCCGCGCGAGAAGCCGGTGACGGTCGCGTCGACCTTGAACTGTTCGAAAACGCCCGTGATGGCGGCGACGACCGCATCGTTCGCCTCGGACCGCGACTTGTGGGGCGTCCCCTGGGCGAGTGCGGTGACGGACGGCAGGCGATACGGCGCGCTCGGCTGGTCCCGCGGCGCGTCGCCGCCGATGCCGGACAGGCCGGGCAGATCATCATCCGACTCGCTGTCGGCGTCGTCGCGCAGCGACGTCTGCGAGCCCGACGCGGACAGTCCGGCCAGCGACACCGGATCGATGACCTCGGTGACCGCGTCGTCGGCGGGGCGGGGCATCGTCGTCGGCTCCGGTGCCGGCGGCTGGATCGCCTTCTCGAAGCCGCCCTCGGGCGCGCCCGGCGCGAGCAGCTCGGTGAGGTCCTGGGATCCGAGCTCTCCGTCGGCGTCCTTCTCACGGCCGCTCTTGTTCCGCCGCCACCAGGGCACACCATCGTCGGAGCCGTCGCCGTCGGCGGCGTCGCCGTCGTCTGTGAACCGCGGCGATCCCGCCTCGGTGCGCTCGGCGCCGAACATCCACGCATAGAGGTCGCCGAGACGTCGGCCGATGCGGTTCGGCGGGGTCTTGGTCAGGATGAGCACGCTCAGCAGCGTCAGAACGCCGAGCACGATGCATCCGCCGACGTCGGTGAGCAGCATCGCGAGCGGCTCGCCGATCATCCACCCGAAGACGCCGCCGGCGCCGCTCAGGGCCGGGAGCCCCTCACGCGGCTGCGGCCGTCCGCCGGCGATATGGCAGAAACCGGCGATGGTGACCACGAAGAGGCCGAAGCCGATGCCGATACGGCCGTTGTCGTGCATCGAGGACGGGTGGCGGAACATCCACCCCGCGAGGAACACCAGGAGCACCGGCATGACGAACGCGACGCGCCCGACGAGGCCGCCGACGGAGTAGGCGCTGATGGCGGCGCCCGCCTCGGTGCCGATGAAGAACCACTCCACGACCGCACCGATCACCGCGAGGAGGACGAGCAGGAGCGGCAGGCCGTCACGGCGCTGGTCCTTCTCGAGCGTCTCCGGACCGAACGCCCGGAACAGGCCTCCGACCCCGTGGGCGAGTCCCATCCACGCGCGCACGGTCAGAGCCGGCTTGTCCTCGTCTCCCACGTAGCGCGTGGGCGTCGGGTCGGGCTTGCGGGCGCGCGTCGAGGAGCCCTTCCCGGGCGCCCGCCCGCGCGAGGTGGAGGTGGAGCTCTTGGCCATGCGATCCACGGTAGGCGAGGGCGCCGACGTTCCCCGGGAGCGACTCGGCGGTGCACAGGCACCGCGCCGCGCGGGCGATTAGGCTCTGCGGGGAGAGTTTCCCGTCCCGCCCATCGAGAGAGAACGAATGGCATCGCGCAGTCTCGGCCTCCGGTCGCATGTGAACTACCTCGTCTACCGCGTCCGCAACCTCAACGCCGGATCCGTCGTCGAGCGTGCGCGCGAGGTCTCTCGACAGTTCGGCAAGCCCGTCGCGACGGTGGTCGCGGACATGTACTGGCAGGCGGCGTTCCACAAGGTCGGCTTCCAGGACTACGTCGACTACGACTTCGCCATGCTCACCCGCGCCGAGCGCAAGACGTTCATGACGCATCCGATCTCGAACGCGATCTCCCAGAAGTACGACCACCCGGACTACCGGCACCTCTTCCACGACAAGTTCGCGTTCGTGCGCGAGTTCTCCGATCTTCTCGGCCGCGACTGGATGATGCTCGACGCCGGCAACGCCGACGAGCTCGCGGCGTTCATGGCGACGCACCCCACGATCATCACCAAGCGCCAGACCGGCCAGGCGGGCTCGGCCATCACCCGCTACACGATCGACGACGTCGACGACGCTGCGGCCTTCCACCGCGGACTCCTCGAGCGCGGTGAGCTGCTCATCGAGGAGAACATCGTGCAGCACCCCGACCTGGCCGCCGTCTGTCCCGGCACCGTCAACTCGACGCGCATCGCGGCCTTCTTCGACGGTGAGAAGACCCACATCCTCGCCATGGCGCAGAAGTTCGGGCGCGGACAGGCCGCCGACCAGATGGACTTCGGCGGCTTCTACACGATGCTCGACGAGCACGGCAAGGCGATGGGCGACGGATACGACTCGCACGGCCACGTGTGGGAACGACACCCCGACACCGGATTCCCGATCGCCGAGTTCCGCCTGCCGATGCTCGAGGAGGCGCTCGACCTCATCGATCGCGCCGCGCGCGTCGTGCCGCAGGTGCAGTACGTCGGATGGGATGTCGCGATCACCGAGAAGGGTCCCGTGCTCATCGAGGGCAACTGGGGCACGGGTGTCTACGAGATCAAGCCCTCGGTCCTCGGCCGCCGCACCGGTCACCGCCCGCGCTACCGTGAGGTGATCGGCTTTTGACGCCGGCCGGGCTCTCGGTCGAGGTCTCCGACGGGGCCCTCGTCACCGGCGCCCGAGCCGCGGCCGCCGCCGGCATCGTCGTCGACCTCCGTCGCGACGCCTGGGGCCATGGCATCGACGCCGGAGTGCGGGCCCTGCTGGCCGCGGGGGTCGACCGGGCGTGTGTGGAGCCCGCCGACGCCCCCCGCCTGCGAGCGGCCGGGCTCCACGGGGTCGCGCCGCACGGGGATTCCGCGGTCTTCTACGGACTCTCCGCGGGCGCCGACCCCGCGATGCACGCTTCATCGTGCATCCTCTCGACGAAACCGCTCCGGGCGGGCGAAGGCGTCTCGTACGGGTACACCCACCGTGCAGCCGCCGACACCTGGATCGGGCTCGTCGCCGGCGGCTACGGGCAGGGCGTGGCCCGAGCGCTCGGAAACCGCATCTCGGTCTGCGTCGAGGGCCGGATGTGCCCGGTCGTCGGTCGCATCGCCATGGACGTATGCGTGGTCGACCTCGGGCCCGACGGCTCGTCCGTCGTCCCCGGAGCGCCCGTCTCGCTGTTCGGAGGCGACGGCCCGGCTCGGCGCAGCCTCGACAGCTGGGCCGAGGCGACGGGATGGACGCGGGCGGAGCTGGCCGGGGTGATCGGCGCGTGCGTGCCGCGACGGAGCGTGGCCTGATGCCCGCGCGCCTCGCGGTCGATCTCGACCGCCTCCGCGAGAATCTGGCCACGGTGCGCCGCACCGTCTCCCCCGCCGAGACGCTCTTCGTGGTCAAGAACGATGCCTACGGGCACGGTCTCGAGCCCGTCGCGGAAGCGGCCTCGGCGGCCGGGATCGACTGGTTCGGATCCTTCGACATCGACAGTGGACTGCGCGTGCGCCGCGTGGTCGGCGGCGGTTCGCGCATCTTCGCGTGGACGACGATCCTCGACGCCGACTCGCTGCAGGGTGCCGCCGACGCCGACCTGGATCTCGGCGTCGGCGACGCCGCCTACCTGGAACGGATCATCGCCGCGGATCGGCACCTGCGTGTGCATCTGAAGGTCGACACCGGCCTGCATCGCAACGGCGTGCGCCCGGAGGAGTGGTCGGATGTCGTCGCACGCGCCGCACGGGCGGAAGCCGACGGACGCATCCGCGTCGTGGGCCTGTGGACCCACATCGCCGAGACCAGTGACGCCGACGACGACGCCTCGCGTGCCCTGTTCCTCGATGCGGTCGCGATCGCTCGCGCGGCCGGCCTCACCCCGGACGTGCGGCACCTTGCGGCGAGCGCGGCCGCGTTCGCCCGTCCGGAGTTCCGCGATGATCTGGTGCGTGTCGGCGCCTTCGGATACGGCATCCGCTCCGCGGGCGGACCGGATCTGCCGGGCATCTCGCCGGCCGCGACGCTCGTCGCCGACGTGATCGACGTGGCCGGGGACCGGGTGGTGATCGACATCGGATCGCTCGACGGCGTCCCGTCGGCCCTCGGCGGCCGCGTGACCGTCGGCACCGACGCCGGCGCGCGCCGCCTGCTGACGGTCGACGGCGCGACCTCGACCGTCGCCGGGTATCCGGGCGCGCGCGTCGAAGACCGCGTGTACATCTTCGGGCCGGGAGCGCACGGCGAGCACAGCGCTACGACCGTCGCGGAATCGATCGACACGGTCGGCGAGGAGCTCCTCGTGCGCCTGCGCCCGGGGCTGGAGCGGTCCTACACCGGGGCGATCACGCCTCGATGACCAGCGGAACGATCATCGGACGACGCCGCAGACGCTGATTGACCCAGCGTCCGATCGTCCGCCGCACCACCTGCGACAGCGCGTGCTGGTCTCGCACTCCCGACTGCGCCGCTTCGGCCAGCGCGGCGGCGATCTTCGGCTTGACGTCTTCGAAGACCTTGTCGTCCTCGGCGAAACCGCGCGCGTGGATCTCCGGACCGCTGATGATCTTGCCCGTCGCGGCATCGACGACGACGATCACGGAGATGAAGCCCTCCTCGCCCAGGATGCGACGGTCCTTCAGGTCGGCGTCGGTGATCTCGCCGACCGACGAGCCGTCGACGTAGACGAAGCCGAGATCGAGCTGACCCACCGCGAGCGCCTCGCCGTCGCGAAGATCGATGACCGTGCCGTTCTCGGCGAGCAGCGTGCGCTCGGCGGGAACGCCCGTGTCCTGGGCGAGTTTGGCGTTGGCCATCAGGTGGCGGTATTCGCCGTGGATCGGCAGGACGTTGCGCGGGCGCAGGATGTTGTAACAGTAGAGCAGCTCGCCTGCCGCTGCGTGGCCGGACACGTGCACCTTGGCATTGCCCTTGTGCACCACGTTGGTGCCGAGCTTGGTGAGACCGTCGATCACGCGGTACACGGCGTTCTCGTTGCCCGGGATGAGGCTGGAGGCGAGGATGACGGTGTCGCCGGGGCCGGGCTCGATCTCGTGATCGAGGTTGGCCATGCGGCTGAGCACGGCCATCGGCTCACCCTGCGAACCGGTCGACATGTAGACGATCCGGTCGTCGGGGAGATCGCGCGCCTTCTTGTAGTCGATGAGCACACCGGAGGGCACCGTGAGATAGCCCAGCTTCTCGGCGATGGTCATGTTGCGCACCATGCTGCGTCCGAGGAGGGCGACGCGCCGGCCGTGGGCGTGGGCGGCATCCAGCACCTGCTGCACGCGGTGCACGTGGCTGGAGAAGCTCGCCACGATCACGCGGCGCGGCGCCTTGCCGATGACCTGGTCGAGGACCGGCCCGATCTCCCGCTCCAGCGGGGTGAACCCGGGCACGTCGGCATTCGTGGAGTCGACCATGAACAGATCGATCCCCTCCTCGCCGATACGTGCGAAGGAGCGCAGGTCGGTCAGGCGCCCGTCGAGCGGGAGCTGGTCCATCTTGAAGTCGCCCGTGGCCAGAACGGTGCCGGCGACCGTGCGGATGGCCACGGCGAGCGCATCCGGGATGGAGTGGTTGACGGCGATTAACTCGAGGTCGAACGGACCCACCTGCTCGCGCTGGCCCTCGGCGACCGTGAGGGTGTAGGGCTTGATGCGGTGCTCTTTGAGCTTCGCCTCGGTCAGCGCGAGGGTGAGCCCGGATCCGATGATCGGGATGTCTCCCTTGAGCTTCAGGAGGTAGGGCACGGCGCCGATGTGGTCTTCGTGGCCGTGGGTGAGCACCACCCCGACGATGTCGTTCAGGCGCGACTTGATCGGCTCGAAATCGGGCAGGATGAGGTCGACACCCGGCTGATGCTCCTCGGGGAACAGCACACCGCAGTCGACGACGAGCAGCTTGCCGTCGATCTCGAAGACGGTCATGTTGCGACCGACCTCCCCGAGACCCCCGAGCGGGATGACGCGGAGCGTGCCCTTCTCGAGTGCGGGCGGCATGGCGACCGACGTGGGAGGGGTCATCGGGTGGTCCCCGAGACCTTCGGGAGCGCTCCGCCGGCGGCGGCGTTGCGGTCGGGGCGGAAGTTGCGGAACTCCGCACCGTCGACTCCGCTCACCAGCGCGAGCTCGTCTTCGATCATGGCCGCCTCCCATTCCTCCGGACCGACCAGCGGCAGGCGCACGCGAGGGCTGGAGATGCGTCCCAGGCCGTGCAGGATGTACTTCGCCGCGACCGTCCCGGGAACATGCGTCATCACCGCTCGCACGAGAGGCTCGAGGGTCTGATGCTGCGCCGTCGCGGTGGCGAGGTCGCCGGCGTTGACGGCATCGACGATTGCGCGGTAGGGCGCCGGAGCGATGTTGGCGGTGACCCCGATGAGTCCGCTGGCGCCGATCGACAGGTGCGGCAGGACATTGGCGTCGTCGCCCGAGAAGTACATCAGGTCGGTCTGATTGAGCACCCGGCTGACCTCGCTGAAGTCTCCCTTGGCGTCCTTCACGGCGAGGATGTTCGGGTGCTTGGCCACGCGGAGGAGCGTCTCGTAGGCGATCGGCACGCCGGTGCGGCCCGGGATGTCGTAGAGGATGACCGGCAGATCGGTGGCGTCGGCAACGAGCCGGAAGTGGGTCAGAATGCCGGCCTGGGTGGGCTTGTTGTAGTACGGCGTGACGATCATGATGCCGTCGGCACCGGCCTTCTCACTGGCCTTGTACAGCTCGATCGCGTGCGCGGTCTCGTTGGAGCCTCCGCCGGTGATGATCTTGGCTCGACCGGCCGCGACGTCTTTGCCGACCTCCACCAGACGCAGCTTCTCCGCGTCGGTGAGGGTCGAGGTCTCCCCCGTGGTGCCGGTCACGACGACCCCGTCCGCACCGGCGGACACGACGTCATCGATGTGCTTCTCCGTCGCCGGCCAGTCGACCTCTCCGTCGGCCGTCATCGGGGTGATGAGGGCTACGAGCACCTGGCCGAAGGGATTGGCGTCGAGCGTCATGCCTCCAGGCTATCGTCTCGCGGCGTCCGCTCAGCGACCGCGCGTGCCGACGCTCGCGCCGAGCGATGCCGGCAGGAGAGCAGCCACGCGCGCGAGCGCCTGGTAGCGCAACGACGGAATCGAGACCCCGCGTCCCTTCGCGGCGGCGCGCAGTGACGCGGTCACGACCTCGCGCGCGTCCAGCCACATCCACCCGGGCACGCCCTCGCGCCCGGGAGCCAGCCCCATCCGCTCGTGGAAGCCGGTGTGCGTGAAGCCCGGGCACACCGCGGTCACCGTCACGCCACGCGCCGCGTAGGCGGCGTTCGCCCAACGACTGAAGTCCACCAGCCAGCGCTTGCACGCCCCGTAGGTCGACCGCGGCAGATAGGCGGCGACGGATGCGACGTTGACGATGCGGCCGTGACCGCGCGCGAGCATGCCCTCAAGAGCGGCGTGGGACAGGCGGAGCGGCGCTTCGACGTGGACGCGCAGATGATCGACCTCGCGTGCGACGTCGTTCGCCGCGAAGTCGAGAGGGAGACCGAAACCGGCGTTGTTGACCAGGAGCTCGACCGGCGCATCGGCGGCCGTGAGCCGCGCGGCGACGCGATCCACCTCGTCGGAGACGGCGAGGTCGGCGCTGACCACCTCCACCTTTACGCGGTGGCAGGCACGGATGGCTCCGGCGACCGCGTCGAGCGCCTCGAGATCCCGCGCGACGAGCACGAGGTCGGCGCCGCGCGCCGCGAGCTGGCGCGCGTATTCCGCACCGAGTCCCGAGCTTGCTCCGGTGATCAGCGCCGTGACCATGGTTACGGCGCCACGCGTCCGTTGGCGTTGAACGACGCGTGGGTCAGCGGCATGAGTTCACGCCACTGCGCCTCCATCTGCTCGGCGCACATCTCGATCTCCCGCTGGGGGAACGACGGGAAGTGCGTGCCCTCGACCTTGGTGCGCAACGAGAGGAAATTCATCAGCGCACGGGCGTTCATCGTCACGTACATCGACGAGTAGACGTTCAGCGGGAGCACGATGCGCGCCACCTCGCGGGCGACCCCGGCCTCCAGCATGCGCTGATACGCCTCGAACGCCTGCACACTCGCAGCACGCGTGGCCTCGTCGACCAGGGCGAACTGCTCGTCGTCGCCGGGAAGGAACTCATACGCTCCCGGCCGGCCGACCTGCACCAGGTTGCGCTCGCGAGCAGGCACGTAGAACACCGGCCGAAGCTCGCGGTAGCGTCCGGACTCCTCGTTGTACGACGCGATGCGATGCCGCATGAACTCGCGGAAGACGAAGATGGGCGCCTGCACGTAGAAGGTCATGGAATTGTGCTCGAACGGCGAGCCGTGGCGATCCCTCATCAGGAAGTTCACGAGACCCCGGTCACGACCCGAGGCCTCCTCGCCGCTCTGCGCGGACTCGAGCGTCTGCTCACCCTGCGTCGACACGCGTGCCGCGAACAGAACGTCGGAATCCGAGGCGCTCGATCTGACGAGATCGACGGTCATGTCACTGCGGAACTGGATGTCGGCGTCGGTCACCGTGCCACCCTACCCGCGCCGCGCCGGGTCGCGGTGTTACGACGGTGGTCGCGTTCGCACCGGATTCGGCCTCCCGCGGCGCGCGAACGTCTAGCCTTGTGGGTTGTGGACATCCTGGCCTCCCTCCTCGGCGTCGCTGTGCTGATCGCCGTCACCGCCGGCATCGGAATGCTCGTGCGCGCCCGCCAAGGTCGCCTCCGTCGCGGCGTCGCACACGAGGTGATCCAGCCGCGGCGCCTGGGGGCCGACAGCCTCGGCGAGCGCGCGACGCTGCTGCAGTTCAGCACCGAGCTGTGCGCCAAGTGTCCCGGCGTGCACCGCACGCTCTCGCAGATCGCCGAAGCACGCGACGGCGTCCGCCACCTCGACATCGACCTCACTCACCGTCCGGACATCGCCAAGCACTTCCACGTGCTGCAGACGCCGACGACGCTCATCCTGGACGCCCGCGGCGCCGTGCAGTCGCGCGTGGGCGGCGTGCCGAACCGTCACATGCTCGAGCTGGAGCTGGCGCGCCTGACGGGGAGCAGCGCCCATGTCTGACACAGGCATCGACCCGCGCGGCCCTCGTTTCGCCGCCGCCATCACCTCGCTTCTGCTGCTGATCGACGTCTTCCTCGCGTTGAGGGGACTCGCGACGCAGCGAGCCGGCGAATGGTTCGCCTATCAGCCCCTGGCCGCGGCGGCGTTCACGCCCGACGCAGGGTGGGCGATTCAGGAGGCGAGCCTCGCGCAGCGCGCTCTGGACCCGGCGTTCCTCCTGCTGATCGTGATCGCCCTTCTCTTCCTGTGGGGCGTGATCGCGCCGCGCACCGCGCCGTGGAGCGTGCTGTTCCGCCGCGTGATCGCGCCGCGTCTGCCGAAGCCCACCGAACGCGAGGACCCGCGCCCGCCGCGCTTCGCCCAGGGCGTCGGCCTCTTCGTCTCGGTCATCGGTCTCGCGCTGCACCTCGCCGGTGTGCCGTGGGCACTGCCCGTTGCCGCATCGCTCGCGTTCGCGGCCGCTTTCCTCAACGCCGTCTTCGGGCTGTGCCTCGGCTGCCAGCTCTACCTCGTGCTCCAGCGGGCGGGCGTCGTGGGGCGCGAGCGCCCCGCGGTCTGACCGACCCGCCGCACGCCAGCTGTCAAGCCGTCGCGGACGGCTGAGCGCCCCGTTAGGCTGACGGCGTCCGCCACCGGCGGATCATCCGTCACCGCCACGAGGAACAGGGGCATCATGACCGTCACGAGCGAAGCGACCACCGCCTGGAAAGGCTCCCTCACCGACGGCGAAGGCACCGTCTCGCTGGTGTCTTCGGGGGCTGCTTCCCTCCCGGTGAACTGGAAGGCGCGCAGCGAGGGATCCACGTCGACCACCACGCCGGAGGAGCTCATCGCGGCCGCGCACGCTTCGTGCTTCAGCATGGCGCTCTCCCACGCACTCGCCGGGAACGGCACCCCTCCGGAATCGGTCGACACGACCGCATCGGTCACGTTCCAGCCCGGCACCGGCATCACCGGCAGCCACCTCAACGTCAACGCGGTCGTGCCGGGACTGGATGCGGATGCGTTCGCCCGCATCGCCGAGGAGGCGAAGACCGGATGCCCCGTGTCACAGGCCCTCGCCGGGATCGACATCACGCTCGAGGCGACGCTTGCCTGATTCTTCACCGGGTCGCATCGTCATCGGGGGCGCGAGCGGACTGATCGGGCGAGCGCTCGTGGACGACCTGCGCGCCGACGGCCATGAAGTCGTCCGCCTCGTGCGTCGCACCGCCACGGCTCCCGACGAGGTGGAATGGCTCACGGACACGCGCCCGCTCGATCCCGAGGTGCTCGCCGGCGCTCGCGCCGTGGTCGGCCTCGGCGGCGCGAGCATCGGACGCTTTCCGTGGACGCGGTCGTACCGCAGCACTCTGCTCTGGTCGCGGATCACCCCGGCCCGCGCCCTGGCCCGTGCCGTGCGAGAGCTCGGCGACGACGCCCCCGCGTTCCTGTCGGCCTCCGCCGTGGGGTATTACGGGGCGTTTCCGCCGGGCGACGTCGACGAGACGACGCAGCGCGGCGAGGGTTTCCTCGCGGATGTATGCGGCGAGTGGGAGCACGCCGCACTCGGGGCCGGTGATCGCGCGCGCGTGTCGCTGCTGCGCACGGCGCCCGTCGTGCACCCGGAGGGCGTCTTGAAGCCGCTCATGCTCCTGACCCGCCTCGGTCTTTCCGGTCCGATCGGTCGCGGGACGCAGGTGTGGCCGTGGATATCACTGCAGGACGAGGTGCGCGCCATCCGCCACATCCTCGACACCGGGATTCTCGGCCCGGTCAACCTCACGGGGCCGACCCGAGCGACCGCGAACGATCTGGGCTTCGCCCTGGCGGTGCGTATGAATCGCCCGTATCTGCTCCGGGCACCCGCCTGGGCGCTGCGCGCCGCACTCGGCCGCGATGCTGTGGAGGCGCTGCTCACAACCGATGCGAACGTCGTTCCGGCCGCTCTGGAGGCATCCGGCTTCTCCTTCACCCATTCGACGGTCGAAGCCGCTGTCGCAGCCGCGCTGGCGGAGGCTGATTAGCGCCGACTGTCCGCCTCGAGCGTGATGGCCCGTCGCACAGCCTCCCTGGCGCGCCGCCGGTCCCCCGACGCGTCATAAGCCAGTCCGAGGCGATACCACGCGCGCCAGTCGTCCGGGCTGGCCGTCACCTCGTCCCGATATCGCGGGAAGACGGCGTCGGCATCCTCGCGCAGCACACGACCGCTCGGTCGCACCCCCACCGCTTCCTCGGGGAGGTCGTGTTCGGCTTCGAGCCGCAGACCGAGCTGCTGGGCGCGCCATCCGAACCACAGTTCGCGTCCGAGCGCCCACACCGCCACCACGGGCAGCACGATCAGCGCCACGCCCATCGTGATGCCGACGGGATCGCCGGTGCCGAGCAGCAGCACCGCGCGCCATCCCACGAGCGCGATGTAGAGCGCCAGCAGGACCGCCATGACGACGACCCCGATCTTGACGCTCATGCTCCGGTTGTGCGCGCCACCTGGCCGGGCACTCCACCCTCGTCGACCGGGGGCCTGCCACCGGAATGCGGGGTGCGGATGCCGATGTCGAGGAAGCTGTCGAGGCCGATCACGACGCCCCGGCTCACGATCGCGTTCCGAAGGGCCAGGCGGATGCCGGGGGCATAGGCGCGTGCCGGCTCGATCGTGTCGTGGGTGATCGTCAGCGACTCCCCCGGGCCCGAGAGCACGACGTCCTGCTTGGCCACCACACCCGGGCGACGCAGCGAGTGGATCGGGACGCTCGCCACCCGCTGCCCGCGAGCGCGCTGATCGACGTGCGGGGACTCGACCGGGCCCACCGCACTCCGCGCCGCTGCGACGAGCTCGGCCGTGCGCACGGCGGTGCCGCTCGGAGAGTCGACCTTGGACTCCCGGTGCGCCTCGACGATCTCGATCGAGGGGAAGAAGGGTGCCGCGGCGCTGGCGATAGCCGACCCGATGACGGAGCCGAGCGAGAAGTTGGGAATGAACACGGCGCCGGTGCCGGCCGCATCCACCAGGGGCCGCACGAGGGCGATGCGCTCGGCTGACCACCCCGACGTGCCCACGAGCACGTTGATCCCGCGCTCGACGGCCCCGCGCACCACGTCGATCGACACCGCCGGGGTGGACGCATCGACGACGAGGTCGGCGCCGTCGATCTCGTCGATCTCGGAGCGGGAGGTGAGCACGGCGTGCTCGACGTACGCGTCGTCGGCGTTCACGATGTCGCGGATGATGCCGCCCAGCTTGCCGGTCCCGCCCACGATGGCCACGCGCGTCGTCATGTCTCCACCGTAGCCCGCCCGCGCCTCCCGGGCGCGCACGCGCACCGACTACTCTTCAGGGATGCTCCGCATCACCGCCGAACCGGTCGACTCCGAGGTGTCGCGCATGCTGCTCTCGGAATACTTCGACGCGCGCGCGGCATCCTTCCCGTCTCGCACCTACACCCGCTCGTCGCCGGACGCCGCGATGTTCACGGCGCCGGCGGGTGTCTTCGTCGTGGCCGCGGACGAGGACCACCCGGTCGGCTGCGGCGGCATCCGCCGGCTCGAAGAGCAGGGCGACGCGATGCGCTACGAGGTCAAGCATCTCTACCTCCGTCCCGAGACGCGGGGCCGAGGGTGGGGCCGGGCGCTGATGGAGGATCTCGAGCGTCGCGCACGTGCGTTCGGCGCAGACGAGCTGGTCCTCGATACCCATCACACCCTGGATGCCGCCGCCGGGCTCTACGCCGCCACCGGGTTCTCCGCCATCCCGGCCTACAACGACAACCCGAACGCGACGCGCTGGTACGGCAAGGCGTTGTCCTGACGGCGAGCCGCCCCGCGCCGGTCAGACGGGATGGGTCTCGGGGAGGCCGGTGCGCAGCTCGACCGGAAGGTGGGCGAGGTCGTTGTGTGTCAGCAGCATCCACGGGCGGCCCTGCTTCTGAGCGATCACCGTCAGACCGCAATGGGCCTGATTGAGGGTCATCCACTTCCACTCCGGAGCCTGCAGGATCTCGCGCACGAACCACGCGATGACGGTGTTGTGCGTGATGATCAGCTCGTGGACGTCGCCGCTTCGACGGCGAAGGAATTCACTCACGGCGTCCGCCATCTGGGCTCGCCCGGCGTCGATCTCCGCGTCGGTCACGCCGCCGAAGAAGGGTTCGAAGACCGCGGGCGTGTCGGGCGTCATGCCCGTCGGTACGCAGTCGAACAGGAGGGCCGAGGGCTGCGGCGACAGCGAAGGCATGCGCTCGGCGAACGCACGCGCGGTCTCACTCGCACGCTCGAGGGGCGAATGCCACACGCTGTCGAACGGCACTCCCGAGAGCCGGTCCGCGAGGGCCGCTGCCTGTCGACGACCGCGCGGTGACAGCGGTCCGTCGACCAGTCCGTGCTCGGCATCCTGGTGCTCGCCATGTCGCACGAGGTAGATGTAGTGCGTCACGTCACTCGCTCCATCGGGATGTCATCGGGCGCCCCTTCGGGCGCCCTTCCACCCTATGTCACGGCCTCTTCGCCCTCGCCCGCCGGGCGGCGCGTCGGCGATGCCGATCCTCAATCGGCGGCGCGGGCGATCTCTGCCAACTGGGCCCGGCTGAGATGCACGCCGACGCCCTGCATGAGCTCCTCGACGTGCTGCGCCGCATACGCGTTGACGATCGGCGCGCTCACCAGCTTCTGCGCGAGCAGCCACGCGACGGCCACGGCGGCATCCGGAACGCCCAGCTCCGCCCCCACCACGTCGAGCGCGCGGAGCGTGCGCGTTCCACGACGGTTCAGACTCGCCGCCAGCTGCGCACCGCGCACCGACAGCGCCCCCTTGGACCGGGTGCGGTGACGACCGGCGAGGAATCCGTGCTCGAGCGCGTGAGACGGCGTGACCGCCAATTGCTGCGCCCCGGCGATCAGCCGCAGGTCCTCGTCGAACTCGTGGCGGCGGAGGATGTTGAAGGGCACGTCGAGCACGTTCAGCCGTGGGAAGCCGGCGGACGCGAGGATGCGCGCCTCGATGAGCTGCGTCGCGGTGTAGCCGATCGCGCCGAGCGCTCGCGCCTTGCCGGTGTCGACGAGCCACTCGGCGGTCGCCAGCGTGTCTTCGAGCGCGGTGGCCGAGTCGGCGGTCGCGTCGAGGTAGATCAGATCGATGCGGTCGGTGCGCAGTCGGCCGAGCGAGGACTCCACCGCGCGGACGAGGTCGACCGGCCCGAGCCCGGGATTGTCGGGATGGCCGCCGATGCGGACCGCCAGCACCATGTCGTCACGCAGGCCGCGGGAGTGCATCCACTGGCCGATGATGTGCTCGCTGCGTCCTCCGGAGAAACTGTCGGCCGTGTGCACGGCGTTCCCGCCGAGCTCCGCGTACGCATCGAGGATGTCGTGGCTGGACTCGAGATCGACGTTCCACCCGAACTCGGATCCGCCGAGAATGAGCGGGAAGATCTCGAGACCGGTCTCACCGAGCCTCTCCCGGAGCCCGGTCGCGACCCCCGGTCCCTGCACCGGGATCGGCGCGGACGGGTGGTGTCCGCGGGATGTGTGGGAGCCGGCGGCCATCGCCGCAGCGTTTCCCCCGAAACCCGCGTTCGCTCCGATCACCGACATCCCACACCCCCTCGCGAATCTCGAGGCGGGCACCCGCCCCTCGCACCCCCCGGCACGTGATTCGAGGGTACGGCAGCGGCGCGCAGGATCGTTGCTCCCAGGCGACGTGGCGGTGAACTATACATAACGCTTTCATCACGGTCAATGGCGAATGCCCGCCCCCGGATGGGGACGGGCATTCGCTGCGGGAAGCGGATCAGCCTTCGGCAGGAGCCTCCGGGCCGGGGTTGGCCGCAGCGCGGCCTTCCTGGTCGGCGTCCTCGAGAACCGGCTCGAGCGACAGCTTGCCGCGGTCGTCGACCTTGGTGATGCGCACGAGGAGCTTCTGCCCCACCGACACGACATCCTCGACGTTCTCCACGCGCTTGCCCCCGGCGAGCTTGCGGACCTCGCTGACGTGCAGCAGGCCGTCCTTGCCGGGCAGAAGCGAGATGAACGCACCGAAGGTCGCGATCTTCACGACCGTACCCAGGAACTGGTCGCCCACCTCGGGGTTGGTCGGGTTGGCGATCGCGTTCACCTGTGCACGCGCGGCTTCGGCCGACGGACCGTCGGTCGCGCCGATGTAGACGGTGCCGTCCTCCTCGATCGAGATCTGTGCGCCCGTCTCGTCCTGGATCGAGTTGATCGTCTTGCCCTTGGGGCCGATCAGCTCACCGATCTTGTCGACCGGGATCTGCACGCTGATGACGCGCGGCGCCGTCGGTGCCATCTCGTCGGGAGCGTCGATCGCGCTGTTCAGCACGTTCAGGATCGTCAGACGCGCATCCTTCGCCTGGGTGAGCGCCGCCGAGAGCACCGACGACGGGATGCCGTCGAGCTTCGTGTCGAGCTGGATGGCCGTGACGAACTCGCTCGTTCCGGCGACCTTGAAGTCCATGTCACCGAGAGCGTCTTCGGCACCGAGGATGTCGGTCAGCGCGGCGTAGCGCGTCTGGCCGTCGACCTCGTCGGAGACGAGACCCATTGCGATGCCGGCGACGGGCGCGCGCAGCGGCACGCCCGCGTTCAGCAGCGAAAGCGTCGAGGCGCAGACCGAACCCATCGACGTCGAGCCGTTCGAGCCGAGCGCCTCGGACACCTGACGGATCGCGTATGGGAAGTCCTCCCGGCTGGGCAGCACGGGCACGAGTGCGCGCTCGGCCAAGAAGCCGTGGCCGATCTCGCGACGCTTCGGGCTGCCGACACGGCCGGTCTCGCCCGTCGAATACGGCGGGAAGTTGTAGTGGTGCATGTAGCGCTTGCTGGTCGTGGGCGACAGCGAGTCGATCTGCTGCTCCATCTTCAGCATGTTCAGCGTGGTGACGCCCAGGATCTGGGTCTCGCCGCGCTGGAAGATCGCCGAACCGTGCACGCGCGGGATGACCTGCACCTCGGCGTCGAGCGGGCGGATATCGGCCAGTCCGCGACCGTCGATGCGCACACCCTCGGTCAGGATCCGGCTGCGGACGATCAACTTGGTGACCGACTTGTACGCGGCGGAGAACTCCTGCGGCGCGGTGGCCGGAAGCTCGCCCGACTCGGTCGCGGCGATCAGCTCGGCCTTGACGCGGTCCTTGATGGCGTCGTCGGCGTTCTGGCGCTCCTGCTTGTCGGCGATCTGGTAGATCCCGACGAGCTCGTCGTACGCACGGGCAGCGACGAAGTCGTAGGTCTCCTGGGCGTATGCCGGGAAGACCGGGTACTCCTGGATCTCCTTGGCCGCGGTGGCGGCGACCTGGCTCTGCGCCTGGACCAGCTGGGTGATGAACGGCTTCGCCGCCTCGAGCCCGGCTGCGACGACCTCCTCCGACGGCTTGGTCGCGCCGCCGCGGATGAGGTTCCAGCTGTGCTCGGTGGCCTCGGCCTCGACCATCATGATGGCCACTTCGCCGTCGGGCAGCACCCGGCCGGCGACGATGAGGTCGAACACGGCCTCGTCGAGCTGCTCTGCCTTCGGGAAGGCGACCCACTGGTCGGCGTTGTCGCCCTGGCCCGGGATGAGCGCCAGGCGCACACCCGCGATCGGCCCGGAGAACGGCAGACCCGAGATCTGAGTGGACAGCGATGCGGCGTTGATCGCGAGGGCGTCGTAGAACTCCCCCGGCGCGATCGAGAGCACGGTCACCACGATCTGGACCTCGTTGCGCAGACCCGAGACGAACGACGGGCGAAGCGGCCGGTCGATGAGGCGGCACACGAGGATCGCCTCGGTCGAGGGGCGTCCCTCACGACGGAAGAACGAGCCGGGGATCTTGCCGGCCGCGTATGAGCGCTCTTCGACGTCGACGGTCAGCGGGAAGAAGTCGAAGCCTTCGCGCGGGTGCTTGCCCGCGCTGGTGGCCGACAGGAGCATGGTCTCGTCGTCCAGGTAGGCGGCGACGGAACCCTGCGCCTGCTGGGCGAGGCGCCCGGTCTCGAACCGGACGGTGCGAGTGCCGAAGCGGCCGTTGTCGAGAACGGCTTCGGCGGCGGTGATTTCAGGACCTTCCAAGAGGTCTCTCCTTCTTTGTTTAGACTCGCGGGCGCGTTTCGCCGGCGAGATCGTGCGAAGGAGCAGGAACAGGCAGATCTCAGCGCGCGGCGACGCCGCGTTCGCGCCAGCACTGGTCACCAGTCGAAGATCACCGATCGCCTGATCGGGAACCCACCACAGGGGACCAGCTTCCTGCCGGCCTGCTCCGTGAGCTCATATGGAATTGAGCGGCTGCCACGGGGGCAACCTCGACGAGCCTACCAGCGCGCCGGCGTGCGACCTAGGAACGCCCGGACAGCGCCAGCGTTCGGCGAGCCGCGTCGACCAGCGCGGCGCCGTACGCCGGCCCGTGGCCCACTGCGTGCACGGCCAGCGGATGAAGCTGGTGAACCGGGATGCGCTGGACCCATCCCTCCCGGAGCGGGTGGGTGAGCCGGTAGCCCTCGATCACCTCCTGAAGGTGGGGGCAGCCGAAGAGCTCGAGCATCGCCAGATCGGTCTCACGATGGCCCCCGTGAGCGGCCGGATCGATGAGCACGACCCCGTCGGGCGAGAACAGCACGTTGCCGTTCCAGAGGTCGCCGTGCAGACGAGACGGCGGATCGTCGTCGTCGAACACACCGTCGGCGATCACCGCGCACGCCCGCTCGACGAGCGGCACGTCGTCCGCGGCGAGGTTGCCCGCGTCGACCGCGGGGCGGAGGAACACCTCGACGCGGTCTCGGGCGTAGAACGCACCCCAGCTGCGCTCGGCGGACGCGGGCTGGGCGAGCCGGCCGATGTAGAGCGGACCGTCCCACCCGTTCGGCGGCGCGCCGAAGGCGGCAGCTCCGGCGTCGTGCGTGCGGGCGAGAGTTCTGCCGAAGGCCCGGGCCGCATCACGGTCGGCAGGCGCGGTGGCGACGCGCTCGAGACGGATGCGCCCTGCGGCGACCTCGGTCACCCTGGCGACGCGTGCTCCGCCACGTTCCTCTGCCTCGCCCAGCCAGCGGAGCCCCGCCGCCTCGGCCTCGAAGAACCGCGCCGGCGCATCCGCCTTCTCCTTGACGACCTCTCGCATCCGACCATGCAATCACAGCCGCTCCGGCGAGAGGCCGCCGCTGTCAGCCGGGTCAGGGGGCGGGCTGGCGGTCGCGCGCGCCGGTGCCGCCGCGGCCGATGTCGACGAGGCCCGAGTGCTTGGCCAGCAGGCCGTCGCCGGCCGTGCGGCCGCGCAGCCGACGCCAGATCCAGGGCAGCGCGTCGCGTCGGAACCAGGTGCCGGTGAGCACCGGGTCGTTGTCGGCGTGCAGGGCCGCATCCAGACCGCCGAGGGTCTCGGCGTCGGGAACCCCGAGCGCGTCGGCGGCACGATACGCGACGAAGCGGTGCCCCCGGCTGCGCAGGTGGACCTTGTCGGCGGCCCACATCTCCAGGTCGCCGATCGCGGGGAGCGCTTCGAGGTCGAGCAGGATCGCTCCGGTCTCCTCGGCGATGCGCCGGAGCTCCGAGTTGAAGGCGGCGAAGCGCTTGGCGAAGAGCAGCGCGGCGCGACGGCGAGGAAGGAACGGCGTGACCAGCAGAACGTCGGCGCCGGCCGTGCGAAGGGCGCGCACCGCCACCTCCACCTCACGGGCGAGGCCGACGGGGTGCCCCTTCCGCGCGACCAGGTCGTTGGACCCCATGAGGATCGAGACGAGGTCCGGCTTCATCGCGAGCGCCTGCGGGAGCTGCTCCTCGGTCAGATGACGCACCCGACGGCTTCGGACAGCGAGGTTGGCGTAGTGGAAGGGACCCGCCCCTCCCCCTGCGTAGGCCAGCAGCTCGGCGAGGCGATCGGCCCACCCGCGGTACTCGCCGGCGGCCATGCGCGAGGAGTCGCACAGGCCCTCGGTGAGCGAGTCGCCGAGCGCGACGAAGCGCTGCCACCTCGGCGCGGCACGGGTCTCGAGCGGGGCCCACGGCCGCGTAGCCGCTCGCGCGAGCAACGCGTCGTCGATGCGACGAAGGCGCCGCGCATCCTCGTAGTGTGCTTCGAGGCGTCCGACCATCGCCTCCCACGACCGCTCGCGCACCGACTCGTGGGCGGCAGCGGCGAAGGCCAGACGCTTGGAATCGTCGCCGGTGAGGTCCGACACGCGCGTGCGCAGGTCGCCGAGATCACCGGGTCGATACAGCCAGCCGTCGATGCTCGAGCGGACGAGGTCCACGGGTCCTCCCACGCCGGTCGCGACGACCGGAACGCCGCTGGCGAGTGCCTCCTGGATGGTCTGCCCGAAGGTCTCGCTCTCGCCCGGGTGCACGAAGACGTCGAAGCTCGCGAGCGCCTCACCGACCGCGTCACCCGTGAGATGCCCGGTGAAGACCGCTCCCGGCAGCGCCCGCTCGAGAGCGGGTCGCGAGGGTCCGTCGCCGACGATGACGAGGCGCACACCGGGGAGGTCGGCGAGCGCACGCAGGTCCTCGACCTGCTTCTCGGGCGCGAGACGCCCGACGTAACCGACGATCGTCTTGCCGGGTGCGACGCGCTCCCGCCACGGATCGCTTCGCCGGGCAGGGCTGAAGCGATCCGTGTCCACGCCGCGCCCCCACAGTCGAACCCTGTCGACCCCGAGGCCGGCCAGCTGCGTCATCGACGACGTCGACGGCGCGAGGTTGAGCGTGGCCCGCCGGTGCAGGCGCGTGATGTGCGCGGCCACGAGGGACGTCGCGTGGGGAAGACCGTACCGCTGTGCGTAGGCGATCACGTCGGTCTGGTACACGGCGACCGTCGGGATCTTCAAGGCGTCGGCCGCGGCGATGCCCTGCCAGCCGAGGACGAACGGGGAAGCGAGGTGGACGACATCGGGATCGAACTCGCGCAGCAGTGCGGCCAGTGTCGCTGCTCGAGCGAAGACCACGCGCACGTCGGGATAGGAGGGCAGGGGGACCGAGCGCATGAGCGCCGTGCGGGCGCCGTGCAGGTCGGCGTCGACCTCGCCGGCCTTCGGAGCGATGACCAGCGTCTCATGTCCGTGGTCGGACAGGTGGCGCAGGACGTGGAGGACAGACCCGGTCACACCGTTCATGTGCGGGAGGAAGGATTCCGCAAGGATCGCGACTCTCACGACTCCAGGGTGAGGCTCGCAGCCCGCGACATGAGACGTTCCCCGCGGTCGTCGCCGACTGTTCACCCGATGCACCTCGGCATGTCACCCGGCCGTCGGCGTTCCGTCGCCGTTCACCGGCGCCTGGTAGTTCTTCGCGCATGCTCGACGACATGCTGACGTCCCTCGCCGCGAGCCCGTGGGCTCTGCCGCTGCTGTTCGCGGTGGTCATCGGCGACGCGTTCCTCGTGATCGTCCCCGGTGAGGCGTCGGTGACCGCGTTCGGAGCGCTGGGAGTCTCGACCGGGCAGCCGCCGGTGTTCGCCGTCGTGCTCGTCGCCGCGGCTGCGGCATTCGCCGGCGACGCCATCCTGTATGCGGTCGGCCGCTTCTCCACCATCGAGCGTCGCCGATGGATGCAGACGCCCCGCGTGCGCTCGGCGATGTCGTGGGCTCACGCACGCCTCGACCGCAGCATGGCGGTGATCGTCTTCACCGCACGATTCATCCCCTTCGCTCGCCTCGCGGTGAACCTCACCGCGGGCGCCACCCGCGTGTCCGCGCCGCGGTTTCTCACGGTGGCGGCGATCGCTGCCACCGGCTGGGCGTCGTATCAGGCGTTCGTCGGCGCCGTGGTGGCGCTGCTGGTGCCGGGGGGACCCGTGATCGCGGTCGTCGTGTCCGTCGCGATCGCGCTCGCCCTCGGCGTCGCCGTCGATGTCATCCTGGCGGCGCGACGGCGAGCGGCGCCGTGATGAACCTCACTCGCCGGCGAGACCTCCCAGGAGGTGACCGAAGGAGCGTCCTTCACCGAGGTAGGTCGCCGGGTCGAACGGATCGGCCGAGCGGGCGACCGGTCGCGACGCGATGGCCTCGGCGAACTCCGTGGCCCCTCGGGTGATCCGACTCGACAGGGACGCCGCGTTCCCGTCTGCTCCGCCCCAGTCCCCCGATGCGGCGAACACGCCGGTCGACACGGGCTGGGTGTGCAGGTACGCGAACACGGGTCGGATGGCGTAGTCGATCGCGAGGGAATGGCGCGGCGTGCCGGCATTGGCTCCGATCAGCACGGGCTTGCCCGTGAGCGAGTCCGGGTCGAGCACATCGATGAACGATTTGAACAGGCCGGAGTAGCTGGTGGAGAAGATCGGGGTCACGGCGATGAGCGCATCGGCCGACACGACCGCGTTGATCATCGCCTCGAGCTTCGGAGGCGCGAAGCCGGTCAGCAGGTTGTCCGTGATGTCGTGGGCGTGGTCTCGCAGCTCGAACGTGTCGACGTCGACGGGGATCTCCCGCGAGCGCAGCTGCTCCACCGTCGCGCGTGCCAGGCGATCGGCGAGCATGCGGGTCGAGGACGGGTTGGACAGGCCGGCGGAGACGACGGCGATGCGGCGCGGGAGGGTGTCGGTCATCTCACGCCCCCTGCCGTGCCGCAGCTGCGCCGAAGGACGAGCCCGCCGCCGCGGGGACGTCCCGGTAGGGGCTCGGGCCCGAGAGGTTGTCGCCCCGGTTCGCGCGAGGCCGGGCCTCGCGGGCTCCCCCGGCCGCGGCGACGCGTGCCGCGTGCGTGGGAGCGTCGGGCACGGCGGCGGGTCGGTTCTCGGCCAGTTCCCGGCGCAGGACGGGCACGACCTCCCCGCCGAGGATGTCAAGCTGCTCGAGCACCGTCTTCAGGGGCAGACCCGCGTGATCCATGAGGAACAGCTGGCGCTGGTAGTCGCCGTAGTGTTCGCGCATGCTCGCGTACCGGTCGATGACCTGCTGCGGCGACCCGACGGTCAGCGGCGTCATCTGGCTGAAGTCCTCGAGCGAGGGACCGTGCCCGTAGACGGGGGCGTTGTCGAAGTACGGGCGGAACTCGCGCACGGCATCCTGGGAGTTGCTGTGCATGAACACCTGGCCGCCGAGCCCGACGATGGCCTGCTCGGGGCTGCCGTGGCCGTAGTGGGCGTACCGCTGACGGTAGAGCGCGATGAGCCGCTGATAGTGCTCCTTCGGCCAGAAGATGTTGTTGGCGAAGAACCCGTCACCGTAGTAGGCGGCCTGTTCGGCGATCTCCGGCGTGCGGATCGACCCGTGCCACACGAACGGCGCGACGCCGTCCAGCGGTCGGGGGGTGGAGGTGAAGCCCTGCAGCGGCGTGCGGAACTGACCTTCCCAGTCCACGACGTCTTCGCGCCAGAGCTTGTGCAGCAGCGCGTAGTTCTCGATCGCGAGCGGGAGTCCCTGGCGGATGTCCTTGCCGAACCACGGATAGACCGGCCCGGTGTTCCCGCGGCCGAGCATCACGTCGGCGCGGCCGCCCGAGACATGCTGCAGCATGGCGAAGTCCTCGGCGATCTTGACCGGGTCGTTCGTCGTGATGAGGGTCGTCGCGGTCGAGAGCACGAGGCGCTCGGTCTGCGCCGCGATGTAGGCGAGGGCCGTCGTCGGCGACGACGACCAGAACGGCGGGTTGTGATGCTCGCCCAGCGCGAAGACGTCGAGCCCGACGTCTTCGGCGTGACGGGCGATCGTCAGTGTCGCGCGGATCCGCTCCGCCTCGCTGGGGGTCCGACCGGTCGTCGGGTCCTCGGTGATGTCGCTCACCGTGAAGATGCCGAACTGCATTCCAGGCCACGTGGTGTCGTCCACGATCTCTCCGATCCTCGGGATGCGGGTGGCATCCGATCTATGCAAGTGAATGTACCTTGTGGAACGCCGTACGCTCCAGGGTATTCCCGGCGATAGGGTGTCCTTCTCGACATGAGCGCTGCCACCACTCCCCCGCCACCCGCGACCGGATCCGTCCGAACGTCCTCGGGCAAACGCCGCGTCCCCTTCTGGGACAACGCGCGGTTCGCATGCATCGTGCTGGTCGTGCTCGGCCACGCGATCCAGCGCCTCACCTACGACTCCGACATCGCACTGGGCCTGTATCTGCTCGTCTACGCCTTCCACATGCCGGCGTTCGCGCTCATCTCGGGATACTTCTCGAAGTCCGACCCTCCCGGCAGGCGCCAGATGGTGCGCGTCCTCACCGACATCGTGCTGCCGTATCTCGTCTTCGAGGGCCTGTGGACGATCACCAAGCTGCTCGTCGAAGGGCAGGCGAACCCCAACATCACGCAGCCGTCGTGGACGCTCTGGTTCCTCCTGGCACTCGCGATCTTCCGGCTCGTGCTTCCCTACCTCGCCCTCCTGCGCTGGCCGCTGCTGTGGACGATGGTCATCAGCATCGGCGTGGGATATGTGCCGAACATCGACTCGACCTTCTCGCTGTCACGCACTCTCGGCCTGCTCCCCTTCTTCACCCTCGGATGGTGGGTGCACGAACGGGGTCTGGTCGAGCGCTTCGCACTGCTGCGCGTGCGGTGGTGGGTCACCGCCGCTTCGGTGGCCGCCTTCGCGGTCGCGGGATGGGCGGCCTGGTACTTCTTGGACATCTGGCAGGCGATGGAGCTGCGCCAGTGGCTGTTCTACGACGACGATTACGCCTCCATCGGCGAAACCGGGTGGTGGGCGGGCGGCGTGCGCCTTCTGCTGATGGTCGTCGCGCTCATCCTCAGCCTCGCCTTCTTCGCGCTCATCCCGCGCGACGGCCACTGGTGGACGCACTTCGGCCAGTACACGATGTACGTGTACCTCCTGCACTCCTTCGTGCTCTACCCGTTCCGGGAATCGGGCGTCCTGCGGGGCCTCGACCCGACATGGCTGTGGCTCCCCATCGTCATCGTCGCATCGGTGCTCATCTCCCTGGGCTTGGCGACCTCTCCCGTACGAAAGGTGTTCCGCCCCCTGGTCGAGCCGCGCCCGTCGTGGCTGTTCGCGGATGCGACCCTCGCCGACGTGGGCCGTCGCGATGACCCGACGGGGTCGCGCCGCGCTCGCAGCGGCTGACTCGAGCGGAGCGCACGACGAAGGGCCGCCCACACCGTGGACGGCCCTTCGAGAAGACGATTGAACGCGGTGGCTCTTATCGGCGAAGCCCCAGACGACCGATCAGCGCGCGGTAGCGCTCGATGTCGACGTCCTGGAGATAGCCGAGCAGGCGACGGCGCTGACCCACGAGCAGGAACAGACCACGACGCGAGTGGTGGTCGTGCTTGTGTCCCTTGAGGTGCTCGGTCAGGTCGGTGATGCGCCGCGTCATGAGCGCCACCTGCACCTCGGGGGATCCGGTGTCACCGGGGTGCGTCGCGTACTCTTCGATGATCGCCTTCTTGACGTCTGCTTCCAGTGCCATAAAGTGATCCCCTCTCTGCTTGTTGCGCGGTGCCCGACGCCTGATGCGTGAGCTCTCTTTATCCGCGGCCGATCCAACGGCAACCGCAACAGTCTACCAGCGTTGTGCCGCCGCCGTCGACGCGACGACGGGGCGGAGGAGACGCGCTCTCCCGCCCCGTCGCCATGCCGTGAGAGCGGCTCAGTCCTGCTGCAGCGAACCCTGCAGATCGAGGGTGATCGTCACGTCCTTGCCGACGAGGACCCCGCCGGTCTCCAGGGCGGCGTTCCACGTGAGACCGAACTCTTCGCGGTCGATGACCGTCTTGGCGGTCGCGCCGGCCTTGTAGTTGCCCCACGGGTCGGTTCCGAAGCCCCCGAACTCGACCTCGAAGGTCACCGGCTTGGTGACGCCGCGCACGGTGAGGTCGCCGTCGACGAGGAAGTCACCGCCGTCGTAGCGCACACCCGTGGAGACGAAGTCGATCGTCGGGTAGGTCTCGACGTCGAAGAAGTCCCCCGAGCGCAGGTGCGTGTCGCGTCCCTCGTCGCCGGTGTTGATCGAGGCGACGTCGACGGTCGCGGTCAGGGAAGCCGCCAGCGGGTTCTCCGGCGCGGTGATCGTCGCGCTCTTCACACCGAAGGTGCCGCGCACCTTCGAGATCATCATGTGGCGGACCGAGAAGGTCACCTCACTGTGGGACGGGTCGAGGACCCAGGTCCCCGCCTTGTAGCCGGGAACCTCGATCGTGGTCGTTTCGGTCATCGTCATCCTTCGTGTCGTTGTCCAGCCGCCGCCGCGACGGCTCAGGGGGACTCAACGCCGCTCCGCGCCATCTATTCCCGTGAATGAAAAAAGAAGCGGATGCAACCTCATCCGCTTCTTTCTCGGGTCTGTCAGCCGACCTGCATGAGGTCGATCACGAAGATGAGGGTCTTGCCGCCGAGGAAGTGGCCGCCGGCGGGGCCGTAGGCGAGGTGCGGCGGAATGACGAGCTCGCGACGCCCGCCGGCCTTCATGCCCGGAATGCCGTCCTGCCAGCCCTGGATGAGACCGCGCAGCGGGAACTGGATCGTCTCACCGCGGTTCCAGGACGAGTCGAACTCCTCCCCGCTGTCGTACTCGACGCCGACGTAGTGAACGGTGACGGTGTCACCAGGCTTGGCCTCGGCGCCGTCACCGACGACGATGTCGCGGACGACGAGCTCCGCAGGAGCCGGCCCCTGGGGAGCGTCGATCTCGGGCTTGGTGAGGTCTGCAGTCATGTGTCCATCCAAACACGTCGCGCGCGGCGCCGGGTGCCGGAACGACGGCTCTTGACACCCCGAAAGCACAAGGGCATCCTGAGATCAGACCAACTCAGCGCTCGGGAGACACGCAGGCATCGCCGCGGCACCGGGCGCTGAGTCTTTCACGTCAGGGCGCGGTCAGGGCGCGAACATCGCCGCTCGCGCGGCGGTGGTGCGATGCAGCAGCACCTGCTCATCCTGTGCGGCGTGGGGGTCGCGGCCGCTGATTGCACGCTGGCGCGCGGCGGCGAGCGCCGTCGCGTCGCGGATGAACCCTTTCATGATCTCGGTGCGATCGCCGCGGAGGGTGCCGGCCCACTGGAGGGCCGCCTTACGCCCGCGTCCGGTTGCGACCATGTCGACCTCCTGCTCGGTGAACCACCCGGCCGCCGCGTAATCGGCCAACCGCGTGCGGGTCAGCCGCGCCTCCTCGCGCCGCAGCGCCACCAGACCGAGGATGAAAACGATGAACAGCGGGACCTGAAGGGTCAAGTAGAGAGCGAAGAAGTCGCCGAACACGGCAGAGCCGTTCCAGAACGCGTGCAGCAGCACGGCTCCGCCGAGCCCGAGCAGCCACGGGCCGAACGCCGCTCCCGCGCGGGCTCCCCGGCGGGCGGCCAGGCCCAGCGCGAAGCCGGTGACGCTCGTGAACATCACGTGCGCGAACGGTGACAGGATGCCTCGAACGAAGAACGTCGCGGTGGTGTCGGCGGCTCCGCCCTCGATGAAGCTCACGGCGAAGTACTGGATGTTCTCCGTGAAGGCGAATCCCGCGCCGACCAGTGCGCCGTACACGACGCCGTCGACGGGACCGTCGAAGGCCCGCCGCGCGCTCAGGAAGATCACGTACACCCCGAGCCCCTTGGCGACCTCTTCGACGATCGGCGCCTGGACCACGGGGGCGACGACGTCGGCGACGAAGGACGAGTCCGGCCCGAAGGCGAAGAGCAGAGCGAGATCGAACCCGAGGGTGATGCCGATCGCCACGAAGGCGCCCCACGCGATCGCGGCGGCGACCAGACCCTTCGGTTCGGGCTCCCAACGGTCGATGATCCGCACCGCGAAGAAGACGACGGCGAGAGGGACGAACGCGAGGATCATGCCGATGACCGAGGCGACGGGGCCGAGGGCGTTGAGGAAGTAGCCCACGACGGCGACCGCCACCAGCACGACCACGCCGAGCACCCACAACGGCGCGGAGCGACCGGAGCGCGGCGACACGGCACGCCCCTGGGGCATCGGAGCGGCGGGGGCGTCGGCGCGCGGGATCGGCGCGCCTGATGCCACGTCGGGCTGCTCGAACGGCGAGTGGAAGGGAGGGGGCGTCAGCGACGGGCGCGACGGATCGGACGACGGCGCGGAATGCGTCATGGACACAGCCTAGGGGCGGCCGTGACCGCAGCCTCGGCGATAGCCTTGAGATCATGCGCTTCGCCCACGTCGTCCGTCCCGGGTCATCGGAGCCCCGCCTGGTCGTCGCCGACAACGACGCCGTGATCGAGGTGGCGGAGCTGTTCGACGGCGCGCCGCGCACCCTCGAGGAGCTCATCGCCGGCGGCGACGAGCTCCTGGGACGCATCCGCATCGCCACGGCCTCGCCGAGCGGAACGCGGCACCCGATCGCGGGCCTCGCCTTCGCGCCGGCTGTGCTGACGCCGCCCGTGATCCTCGCGATCGGTCTCAACTACGCCGCCCACTCGAGCGAACTGGGGCTGAAGACCGATTCGACGCCGACGGTGTTCGTGCTCTGGCCGAACTCGCTGGCCGGTCATGAGGGCACCACGAGCTGGCCACGGGCACTCAGCGAGTCCGTGGACTACGAAGCCGAGCTCGGTGTCATCATCGGCACCCCCGCGAAGGATGTCTCACCCGAAGACGCCCTCTCGCACGTCTGGGGCTACACCGTCGTCAACGACATCACCGCGCGCGACATCCAGTACTCCGAGGCCCAGTGGTCGCGGTGCAAGTCGTTCGACGGCTTCACGCCGGTCGGTCCGTTCGCCGTCACCGCCGACGAAGTGCCCGATCCGCAGAACCTGCACATCTGGACCCGGCTCGACGGTCACCTCCTGCAGGACGGCTCGACGGGGCAGATGGTGCGCCCCGTCGCGACGCTCGTCTCGCACCTGTCCCGCGCCGCCACCCTCCTGCCCGGCACGCTCATCTCGACCGGAAGCCCGGGAGGCGCCGGCTATTCACGCGACCCGCAGGTCTTCCTGCGCGATCGCTCCACCGTCACCGTCGGGATCGACGGGATCGGCGAGCTGACGACCCACTGCCGCATCCTCGACTGACGATGGGTCAGCCGCATGTGATGACGGTGCCGTCCGTGAGCTCCCACACGCCAGGTCCGAGCTCTCCGCAGGCGGCGAGGAGCGGGCCGAGGGCGGCGATCAGCACGACGGCGATGATGATCCCGATCACCATCAGAACGGAGCTGATGATGATGGCGGCGACGGCGAAGCCGTTCTTCGCACCGGCCTTGCGGCTCTGCACGAGCGCGACGATGCCGAGGATGAGGGCGACGAGCTGCACGAAGAACGAGAGCACCAGCGCGACGATGCCGAGGGTCTTCCCGGGCGTGGGGGCGGAGGACGGAGCGGGCGCGTCCTGCGCCCCGGGCGCCGCCGGAGGCGCCGGAGGATGACCGCCGGGCTGGGCAGGCGGCGGATACGCACTCGACGGCTCACGCGGCGTCGCGGCGTCGTCGCCGCGGGATGACGGGGGTACGGGGTTCTGCGGATCGGACACGGTCTTCCTCCCTCGCGGCCGCGCGGTGCGGCGTCGTTCCTCGGAACGCTATCGGTCCCGTGTGACCGGCGGCAACGGGTCAGCCGCGACACTCTCCTCGGCGCTGACGTCGCGGCCGCGCGAATCCGCTGGGGAGACGAGGTTCTCGGCCGGCTGCGCGATCGGGATCGCCGACGTCACCGCCTCGAGGCCCGACAGACGCGCCGGCGAGAGCTGCTTGGCCACCTCCTCGCGGGTCATGAGCTCCGCTTCGACCACCAGATCCGCGATGTTGCGCCCCGTCAGCAGCGCCGTCTTCGCCAGCGCCGCCGACGCCGCATAGCCGATGAACGGTGTGAGGGCCGTCACCACCCCGACCGAGGCGCCCACCATCGCACCGAGACGGTCGGTGTTCGCCGTGATGCCGTCGATGCAGTTGACCCTCAGGGTGTGCATGCCGCGTCGCATCCAGGTGATCGACTGGAAGATCGAGTGCGCGATGATCGGCTCGAAGGCGTTCAGCTGCAGCTGGCCGCCCTCCACCGCCATCGTGACCGTGGTGTCCGCGCCGGCGACGGCGAAGGCGATCTGGTTCACGACCTCCGGGATCACGGGGTTCACCTTGCCCGGCATGATGCTCGAGCCGGCCTGTCGCGGAGGAAGGTTGATCTCTCCCAGGCCGGCCTGCGGACCCGACGACAGCAGACGCAGGTCGTTGCAGATCTTCGACAGCTTGATCGCGTTGCGTTTGAGCGACGCCGAGAAGGACATGAACGAGCCGGTGTCGCTGGTCGATTCGACCAGGTCGGTGGCGAGCTCCAGATCCAATCCGGTGATCGCGCGCAGATGGCGCAGGACCGCCGGGGAATACCCCGGGTGGGTCGTGATGCCGGTGCCGATCGCCGTGGCCCCCATGTTGATCTCGAACATCAGGTACGCGTTCTCGGTGAGCCGCTTGTGGTCCTCCCCCAGGGTCGTGGCGAACCCGTGGAACTCCTGCCCGAGGGTCATGGGAACCGCATCCTGCAGCTGCGTTCGCCCCACCTTGAGGATGTCGTGGAACTCGGCGGCCTTGTCGAGGAACGACCGGCGCAGCAGGTCGAGTTCTTCCAGAAGGCTCTGCAGGTCCAGGCTCAGCCCGATCTTCACCGCCGTCGGGTAGACGTCGTTCGTGGACTGCGACCGGTTGGTGTGGTCGATCGGCGAGAGGAACGCGTAGTCCCCCTTCTCGCGTCCCGCCATCTCGAGGGCGATGTTGGTGATGACCTCGTTGGCGTTCATGTTCGTCGACGTGCCCGCGCCGCCCTGCACGACGCCGACCACGAACTGGTCGTGGAAGTCGCCGTCGATGATGCGCTGGGCGGCACGATCGATCAGGTCGGCGCGCTCGGCGTTCAGCACGCCGATCTCACGGTTCGCCCGCGCCGACGCCTGCTTGACCATCGCGAGCGCGATCACCAGATCCTTGTAGACGGAGATGGGACGCTTCGAGATCGGGAAGTTCTCCATCGCCCGGGCGGTGTGGATCCCCCAGTAGGCATCGATCGGGATCTCGAGGGATCCCAGCGAATCGGTCTCGATACGGGTGCGCGTCGTCGCGTCCTGGGCCATGGGTCATCCTCGTGGGTCGGCACGGCAAGGTGGAACGATGCCGAGCCTACTCGGCCCCCGCAGCGACCCGGATGGACATCGCGGCGGAACCGACCATCGCCGCTGTACGCCGCGGACGGTCAGCGCTTCCGGGAGAACGCCTCCAGGCGCTCGTGCGGGCTGAGCGCGGCCATGCGGTCGACCCACTGCTGCGAGAAGAAGTCGCCGGAAGGGGCTTCGACGACCGGGACCACGGAGTGGGTGACGGTGTCGGCGTACACGTGCGTGAGATGGAAGGACTGACCGGCATCCATCCCGTTGACCTCGACCGCGGGACGCGAGATGTCCATGGTGTAGCAGGTCGCCGCGGCGACGCTCACCGGCACGCCGGCGAACGTTCCCGACGTGGAGTAGTGGAGGTGCCCGGCGAGGATTCCCCGCACATCCGTGCCGGCGATGACGGCGGCGAGCGCCGGCTGGTCGCGCAGCTCCAGGATGTCGAAGACCGGCAGGTGGCACGGCAGCGGCGGGTGATGAAGCGCGAGCAGGGTGCCCAGCGGGGCGGGCTCGGCGAGGATCTCGGCCAACCACGCGAGCTGCCCGGCATCCAGCTCACCGTGGTGCCAACCGGGGACACTCGAATCCAGGGCGATGATCCGCAGGCCGCCGAGGTCGGTGACCGACGTGACGGGCTCTTCGGTGGGGTCGAGGTCGAGCAGATGCTGCCGCATCGGCCCCCGCTCGTCGTGGTTTCCCGCGACCCAGATGAGCGGTGCCTCGAGCGCCTCGGCGATCGGCTCCACCGCGGCTCGCAGGGCTCGGTACGCGTCGGGCTCGCCGAGATCGGTGAGGTCGCCGGTGAACACCAGCGCGTCGGGCTGGGTGCCCAGGCGCTCGACCCGGCGAAGCGTGGCCTCGAGGTTCGCCGCGGTGTCGTAGACCCCGACCAGCGGTGCGTTCCCCGCGAGGAAGTGGGTGTCGCTGAGGTGCAGGATCGTGCGCTGGGCGGGGGAGTGCTGACCGAACGTCACGGATGCGGCGACCATGCGCCCAAGCCTAGGCCAGGGCACCGACGGGCTACCGTGGAGGGGTGACCGACACCCTCGAGCCGCCCCTCCCCCGCGCCGCCGCCCGTCCCGTCATCCGCAGCCATCACGGCGACGACGTCGAGGACCGCTACGAGTGGCTGCGCGACAAGGACGACACCGAGGTGATCGCGCACCTGGAGCGCGAGAACGCCTACGCGGATGCGCGCACGGCCCATCTGGAGGCCCAGCGCACACGCATCTTCGAGGAGATCAAGGCGCGCACGCTGGAGACCGACCTCTCTGTACCGATCCGCCGGGGCGACTGGTGGTACTACGGCCGCACCCGCGAAGGCCAGCAGTACGGCATCCAGTGCCGCGCACCGCTCACTTCTCCCGACGACTGGACCCCGCCGGAACTCCACCCCGACGAGCCCGTGCCCGGCGAGGAGGTTCTGCTCGACGGCAACGTCGAGGCCGAGGGCCACGAGTTCTTCTCCCTCGGCAGCTTCGAGGTCTCCGCGGACGGGTCCCTCCTGCTCTACGGCGTCGATGTCGCCGGCGACGAGCGGTACACCATCCGCGTGCGCGAGCTCGCCACCGGCCGTCACCTGCCGGACGTGATCCCCGAGACGTTCGCCGGCGCGGAGTTCTCCCCCGACGGCCGGTTCATCGTCTACACCACGGTCGACGACGCCTGGCGGCCGGACACCGTCTGGCTCCACGAGATCGGCACGCCGGTCTCGGCCGACCGCAGACTCCACCACGAACCCGACGAGCGCTACTGGGTGGGGGCGGGATTCACCCGCAGCGAGCGCTTCCTCGTGATCGAGGCCGGGTCCTCCGTCACCTCCGAGCAGTGGCTCGTGCCCGCCGACGACCTCGGCGCCGAGCCGCAGGTGGTGTGGCCCCGCACCGAGGGCGTCGAATACGACGTCTCGCACGCCGTCGTCGACGGTCACGACGTGCTGTACATCCTCCACAACAGCGATGCGCTCGACTTCGAGCTCGTGCGCGTGGCCGCCGACGACCCGACCGGAGAGCGGCAGATCGTGCTGCCGCATGCGCCGGGCACGCGACTGCTCGGGCTGTCGACGTTCCGCGACTGGGCGGTCATCGGCTACCGTCGCGAAGGCCTCGCGCGACTCGGGATGCTCGACTACGTCTCCGGGTCCGTTTCGGAGATCGCGTTCGACGAGCCGCTCTACTCGGCCGGCACGAGCGGGAACGCCGAGTGGGCGCCGCCCGTGCTGCGGATCGGCTACGGCTCGTTCGTGACGCCGGGGACCGTCTACGACTACGACGTCGCCACCGGATCGCTCCTCCTGCGAAAGCGCCAGCCGGTCCTCGGCGGATACGAGCCCGGCGACTACGCGCAGGCGCGGGTGTGGGCCGACGCCGAAGACGGCACGCGCATCCCGATCTCACTCGTCTGGAAGCGTTCGTTCGGCGAGGCCGGCGCGACCCCTCGCCCCGTTCACCTCTACGGTTACGGCTCATACGAGCACTCGATCGAACCGGGGTTCTCGATCGCACGGCTGAGCGAACTCGACCGCGGTGTGGTGTTCGCGGTGGCGCACGTGCGCGGCGGCGGTGAGATGGGCCGGCAGTGGTACGAGGACGGGAAGCTCCTGGCCAAGCGCAACACGTTCACCGACTTCGTCGCGTGCGCGCGTCACCTCGTCGACAGCGGATACACCACGCCCGAACGCATGGTCGCCGAGGGCGGATCGGCCGGCGGGCTCCTGATGGGCGCCGTGACCAACCTCGCCCCCGAGCTGTTCGCCGGCATCCTGGCCGCGGTCCCCTTCGTCGACGCGCTGACGACGATCCTCGATCCGACGCTGCCGCTGACGGTGATCGAATGGGACGAGTGGGGCGACCCGCTGCACGATGCCGAGGTGTACGCCTACATGAAGTCCTACAGCCCCTATGAGAACGTGCGCGAGGGCGTCACGTATCCGCGCATCCTCGCCGTCACCTCGCTCAACGACACCCGCGTGCTCTATGTCGAGCCGGCGAAGTGGGTTGCGCGATTGCGCGACGTCGGAGCCGATGCGCTGCTCAAGTGCGAGATGGTCGCCGGTCACGGCGGCGTCAGCGGCCGTTACAACTCGTGGCAGGAGCGCGCCTACGAGCTCGCCTGGATCTTCGACACCCTCGGCGTCGCCGATCCCACCTGATCCACCCCGCCTCCCCCACCGCGCATCCCCTCACCCCGGCGGCCGCGCATCCCCAACCCCGGCATGTCCCAATTTCTGTACTCATGAGCCGCCATGAGAGCCGAGAGTGGGACACGCTCCGGCGGCGAGAGGATGCGTGTCCCACTCTCTGCGCCCAAGCGGCCTCAGGGCAGCAGATATTGGGACATGGTGCGTGGTGGTGTCCAGCCGGCCTCCATGAGGGCCGCGACGACCAGACGCACCGCGGGGATGCCTCGACCCCGCACGTGATGGTCGAGGCAGCGGACATGACGCCAGCCAGCGCGACGAATCGCCTCCCACCGGTCGGCGTCGCGCGCGAACTGCGCGGCGTCCTCGGCGTGCACACGCCCGTCGTATTCGGGCGTGACCTTCCACCGCGGGTAGGCGAGGTCCAGCTCGGCGACGAAGACGCCGCGGTGATCGCGCAGAACCCAATTGATCTCGGGTTCCGGCAGCCCGGCTCGCACGAGCAGGAGCCTCAACCGGGTTTCGCGCGGTGATCGGACGCCGTCACGCGCCTCCGCGAGCGCACGCCGCAGCAGTCCGTCCCGCACGTCGCCCATGATCTCGATCTCGTCCCGGAGCTGCATCCGCGACGCCCCCTGCGTCGCGTCGAAGGCGAGCGAGTCGGCCGCCGCGATCAGATCATCGAGGACCCACAGCGACCCGCACTGACGCCACGCGCGTGCAGGGTCCTCGACGGGCAGCCCGTCCCGCGTGGTGCGGACCGCAGACTCGCGGGCCTGAAGTCGATGCCCGACGACGCCGCGAGTCCGGGGTTCGCGACGGGGCCGGTGGGTCGAGACGTGGATGCCGGGCCGGTACGGCCATCCGGGCATCGAGTGCCCAGAGAGCGCGAGCGCGGTCTCGTGGCTGAAGAACTGGTGCTCAGCCATACGCGGTACGTAGGCACGGCAGAGCTCGCGAATCTGCGCATCGGGCAGCACAGGGTGCCGAGTGCGAACGCCGTGGAACGGGTGACCGAGGTCGCGACCGCGGAGCCGACCGTCGCCGACTCCGATCTCGGATGCGCTCGCCACGCTGAACGCGGCGGCAAGCATGTCGGGGAGCTCGGAGGGCCGTTTCATGCTCCGAGGCTTGCTCGCCGCCCGACAGTCCTGGCACGGTCAGCATCCCATTGTGGAGAGTTAACGCAGCGCCGCCCCCTGTGCAGGGCCGATCATGTCCCAGAAAAGGTCGGTCTCAGGCCTGAGAGGGACCGAAATGGGGACATGCTGTGGTGGCTCGGGCGGGGGCGCGCCGGGAGGCGGGGGCGCGCCGGGAGGCGGGGCACGCCGGGAGGCGCGGACGGCACATGCGCCGGAGGGGCGAGTGATCAGCCGAAGAGGGCGGCGGCTTCCTCGTAGCGGGAGAGGGGAACGGTGTTCAGCTCACCGAGCGCGTCGGCGAAGGGAACCCGGACGATCTCCGTGCCGCGCATCGCGACCATCTGACCCCATGCCTCGTCCATGACGGCGTCGGCGGCGTGCAGGCCGAGACGCGTCGCGAGCACACGGTCGAAGCCCGAAGGCGATCCGCCGCGCTGGATGTGGCCGAGCACCGTCGCGCGCGTCTCGACACCGGTGATCCGCTCGATCTCGGGCGCGAGGAGCTCGCTGATGCCGCCGAGGCGCGGCCGGTTGAAGGCGTCGAGACCCTTGTCACTGTAGGCCTCGTCCATGTCCTTGAGCTTGAACCCCTCCGACACGACCACGAGAGGCGCTCGGCCGCGGGCGTGGGCGCTCGTGACCTGTTCGCAGATCTCGTCGATCGACATCGGCACCTCGGGGATGCAGATGACGTGGGCCCCGGCGGCCATCCCGGCGTGCAGGGCGATCCATCCGACATGACGGCCCATGACCTCGGCGACCATGCACCGCTGGTGCGAATCGCCGGTGGTGCGCAGGCGGTCCATCGCGTCCGTGGCGATGTTCACCGCGGTGTCGAAGCCGAAGGAGTAGTCGGTGGCACGCAGATCGTTGTCGATCGTCTTCGGCACGCCGAGCACGTTGATGCCGTCCTTGGACAGCCTGTCCGCGGCGGCGAGGGTTCCCTCGCCGCCGATGGCGATGATGCCGTCGAGGCGGTGGCCGTACATCGTCTTGGCGATGTTCTCAGCGCCTCCGCGCGGACCCTCGTAGGGGTTCGTGCGACTGGTGCCGAGGATCGTGCCCCCGACCTTGGACAGGCCCTTGACCTCGTGACGCGTGAGCGGGAAGAAGTCTGCGTCCACGACGCCCCGCCAGCCGTCACGGATGCCGACGAACTCGAGATCGTAAGTGGTGGTGCCCTTGAGCACGACGCCGCGGATGACGGCGTTCAGGCCCGGGCAGTCGCCGCCGCTGGTCAGGATTCCGATCTTCATGCTGTGGTCCTCAATCGTCGGGATGATGCTGGGCGACGCTGCCTCACCCGACATTAGTGGCCGCGGACTCCCGCTGCCACACGGTCGGGCGGATGCGGAGGACTCAGGCGGCGCCGAGCGCCTGCCGCAGCAGGTGCATCAGGGCCGACAGCTGCACGGAGTCGCTCGACCCGGGATCGACGGTCTGCCCGTCCAGGGCACGCTGCGCCAATCCCTCCTTGGAATCGATCAGTTCGGCGATCTTGGTGTCGATCGTGTGGGCTGCGATGATGCGCCACGCGGTCACCGGCTCGTCCTGTCCGATCCGATGCACGCGGTCGATCGCCTGCGTCTGCTCGGCAGCGGTCCACGACAGCTCGGCCAGCACCACGTTCGACGCGGCCTGCATGTTCACGCCGACGCCCGCGGCGGTCAGCGAACAGACCGCGACACCGACCTCGGGGTCGTTGTTGAACGCGTCGATGGCTTCCTGGCGCGCCGTGGAGGTCTGGTCGCCCCTGAGCGAAACGCTTCGCAGGCCGGATGCGGCGAAGTGCGCCTCGGCGGCATCCATCACGTCGATGTGCTTGGCGAAGAAGACCACTTTGCCCACCGAGCGCTGCAGCTGCAGCGCGTAGTCCGCCGCCAGCTGAGCCTTGGCCTGTCCGATGCGACGGACCATCGTGAAGACGTTCTCGCTCCCCGAACCCGCCGCCTTCGACTCGTCGAGCTCGTTCTGCGCGACCAGCCGCACGATGTCGTCGTCGACCTCGCCCGGAGCCAGGGCCGCCCCGGAGCGGGCGTTCTCACGGGCATCGACGATACGGCGGTAGCGATCGGCCAGGCGCGCGCCGAGCTCGCGCTCGGCCTCGCGGATGGAGCGACCGAACTCGTCGTCGAGCTCCACCGGCAGATCGGCGACGAGCTTGTCGGGGAGGTCCGCCGCGACGTCCTTCTTCTTGCGGCGGACGATGCCCATCGAGATCACCGCGTCACGCGCCTCGGGGTAGAACGCCTTGTCGGCAGGGGTGAATCCGGTCGCGTCGAGCTTCGCCATCAGATCGGGGCCCGGCTTCTCGCCGTTGGTCCAGCCGAGGAAGCGCCAGATGGCATCGAAGTCCTCGACGTCGTTGATGAGCGGCGTTCCGGTGAGGGCCATCATGAGCGGGTCGCGCACCTGCTCGCGGATGCGCCCGGCGAGCGCGAGCACGTTGCGCGAGCGCTGCGAGGTGAGGTTCTTGATGAAGTGCGCCTCGTCGACGACCATGCCCTTCAGACCGATCGAGCCGAGCCATGACAGATGGCGGTCGAGGATCTCGTAGTTGACGATGAAGACGTCGGCGAACGCATCGATGTCTTCGCCGTCGCCCTGGATCACGGTCGCGCGACGGTGCGGCGTCCAGCGCTTGACCTCTCGGGCCCAGTTCATCTTCACGACGTTGGGAACGACCGCCAGCAGCGGGTAGGTGTCGGCCACCGACGCCGCCAGCACCGACTCGGCGGTCTTGCCGAGACCCGGTTCGTCGGCCAGGAGGAAGCTGCGGTGTCCGTCGCGCACCGCCTCGAGGAAACGCGACTGGTGCGGCATCACCTCGAGGCCCCGCGGCGAGACGCGGTCGAACTCCGGCACGGGAGGCAGCTCCATGGATGCGCTGGCCCCACCCGCACCGGTCTCGAACGCCTTGTACAGCGGTCCCATGAGCTCCCAGCCGTCGAGCCGACGACGCGGGCTCGGCACGGGCGCGCGCATGGTGAGGTCGGGTGCGAGGAACGGATTCGCCATCTGGCGCGACTCGATCCCGGCCGGCACGACCTGCCGGTCGGCGAGCGCGGGCGGCACCACCGTCGGAGCGACGGGAGCGACGTCGGTGATGATGAGCTCGTCCGGCGGAAGCTCGGCGCCCGATTCCAGCAGCCAGTCCCGTCGCATGCGCTTGGCGACCGGCGACGTGGCCTGGTCGACCTCGAGCAGCTGGATGAGCGACGTGTCGCGCGCGGCGGTCTTCGCGAGGATCGTCGCGACGCCGTCGAGGCGCTTGAGCAGCTCCGCCCGCGCGGAGTCGGCGACGGCAGTGTCGGCCTTCACCCGCGCGCGCTCCTCGCGGACGAGAAAGGCGATCACCTGGAACTTGACACGATTGGTGGGGCCGAGCTTTCCGCGCTGGGCCTTGGCTTCGACCTCGCGCACCTTGCGGGCGAGGATCGGGATCAGCGGCGCCTCATCGTCGCGTCGGGAAGACGACGACTTGCGACGACGCGCGGCGGACGTCTGTGCGGCGGGTGCCGAGGTCGGCATGCTCCTCCTGAGCCTAGGGATCGGATACCGGTCGATCCGGTGATCCGGCGAGAGAACGTGATTCCCGTGGGCGGCGCCACGACGCCGTCACGAACACGGGGCGGAGATGCCGGCACCGTCGGTCGCGAGCACCCGCTTCAGCGAGCAGCGACAGGGCGGTCGGGATCCCCGCACAGCATTCTAGCGGTTACCCGGCCGAATCCGCAGAATCTGCTCCCCAGAGGGTGGCGATGATGTCTTCGCTGTAGCCCTCGGGAGCGAAGTTGATCCACCGGGTCGTGATGATCGCGCCGTCGCCGATGACGTGGGTCTCACCCAGCGTGTACGGCTCGTCGTCGAGCGTGATCCCCCGCTGCTCGATGCGATGGATGCTGCCGACGGCGACGTCCTCGGAGCTGAACCCGGCGGCGCTGAGCTCAGCCGCGATCTCCTCGCCCTGCGCGTCGTCGATGAGGGTGATGTTCGTGGCCAGGCCGTAGTCGGACGGAGTGCCCCACGTGCACCGCAGAGTCGGGGCACCCGAGTCGATCAGTTCGAGCACGACGGCGTTCTCGCTGGAATACATCGTCACACCGGGGTCGTTGAGCGGTGGGTTGTCCGCCTCGAGGGTCGCGCGCATGTCCGCGGAGTAGATCTCCTCGCACGAGCTCGGAAGAACGAAGGCGTCGGTCTCGGTGGGCGTCGGGGTCGGAGCGCTCTCGACGGTTGTGGTCGGTTCGGCCGTCGCACCGTCGGGCTCCGCGCTGCCGGACGGCACGGGCTCGGGCTGGCATGCGGCGAGAGAGAATGCCACAGCCGCGGCGGCCCCCGCGGCGAGCAGGCGGGGCGTCCGGTGGTGACGAGTCACGGTACCTCCTGGAGGGGCGCTGCACCGCAGAGGGGCGGCACGGGCACCGACTCTACCGACCCATGAGGCAGGCCCCGCGGCGGCGCGGCGGACGTACCCTGAGAACATGCCCGAACGGATGCCGCGGGACCAGCGGCTCGTCCTGACGATCGCGATCCTCGCATCGTTCGTGTCTTTCCTGGACGGCACGGTGGTGACCGTCGCCCTCCCGGCGATCCGCGATGACCTCGGCGGTGGCCTCGCGACGCAGCAGTGGGTGGTCGACGCCTACCTGATCACCCTGGGCGCCCTGATCCTCGTGGCGGGATCCCTCAGCGACGTCTATGGCCGCATCCGCGTGCTGCGCTGGGGACTCGTGCTGTTCGGCATCACCTCGATCGCGATCGCCGCGGCCCCCACGCCGGAGTTCCTGATCGTCGCGCGCGCCCTCCAGGGGGTGGCCGGAGCGCTCCTCGTGCCCAGTTCACTGGCCCTCATCACGGCGACCTTCCGCGATGCCGCGCAGGCGCGCGCCATCGGCATCTGGACGGCAGCCACGACCGGGGCGATGGTGGTGGGCCCCGTCATCGGCGGGCTGAGCGTCGACCTGCTCTCGTGGCGACTGGTGTTCCTCATCAACGTGGTGCCGATCGTCATCACCCTGTGGCTGCTAGCGGTGCTCAGACGCCCCGATGTGCGCGCGCCGGGCCGCACCGTCGACGTGTGGGGCGCCGTGCTGTGCACGCTGGGTCTCGGCGGCATGGTCTTCGCGCTCATCGAGCAGCCGAGCCTGGGGTGGGGATCCCCCGCCATCTGGGGCAGCGCCGCCGTCGGCGTGGCGTCGTTCGCCGGTTTCCTCGTGCGGCAGGCGACGGCAGCGGATCCGATGATGCCCCTGGACCTGTTCCGTGCGCGCAACTTCTGGGCCGGCAACCTCGCGACGGCGTTCGTCTATGCCGCGCTCTCGCTCAACGGCTTCGTCGTCGGCGTCTACCTGCAGCAGGGAGCCGGGCTGTCGGCGACCCTGGCCGGACTCGCGACCCTCCCCATCACGATCCTCATGATCCTCTTCAGCTCGCGCGTCGGTGACCTCGCCGGCCGGTTCGGCCCGCGCCTGTTCATGACCGTCGGGCCGATCGTGATGGCCGCGGGCGCCCTGCTGCTGCTGTCCGTCGGCGAAGCGTTCGACTACTGGACCCAGGTGCTCCCCGGGGTGATCGCCTTCGGTCTGGGTCTCACCCTCACGGTGTCGCCGCTCACCTCGGCGATCCTCGGCGCGATCGACACGTCGAGATCGGGTATCGCATCGGCGGTGAACAACGCCATCTCACGGGTCGCGGGGCTCATCGTGATCGCGATGCTCGCCACCATCGTCGGCGGCGCCCTCGACCTCGACGGCTTCCACCGCGCTGCCGTCGTGACGGCCGCCCTGCTCGCGGTCGGCGGCGCGGTCTCGTTCGCCGGCATCCGCAACCGGCTCCCGGCCCGCTCCGACGTAGGCTGAGCACATGACCACCTACACCGAGCGTCAGCTCGCCGCGACCATCGACCACGCCATCCTCAAGCCCGAACTGACGCGGGCCGAGGTCGACGCCGAACTCGACATCGCCGCCGAATGGAAGGTCTTCAGCGTCTGCGTGCGTCCCTCGGACATCCCCCACGCCGTCGCGCGCCTGACGGGGACCGGGGTCGCCGTCGGCACGGTGATCGGCTTCCCCCACGGCACCACCTCGACCGCGACGAAGGTCGCCGAGGTGACCAGGGCCCTCGCCGACGGAGCGGTCGAGCTCGACATGGTGCTCAACATCGGATGGCTGCGCTCCGGCATGGACGCCGACGTGCAGGCCGACATCCGTGCGGTGGTCGAGGCGGCTGAGGGCCATATCGTCAAGGTGATCTTCGAGACCTCCTACCTCGACGACGAGCAGATCATCCGCGCGTGCCGCCTCAGCGAGGCCGCCGGAGCCGACTTCGTGAAGACGTCCACCGGATTCGCCGGCGGAGGCGCCACGGTCGCGCACATCCGGCTCATGCGCGACAGCGTCGGGGAAAGCGTGCAGGTGAAGGCCTCGGGCGGAGTGCGCGGCCTCGACGCGGCCGTCGCGATGCTCGACGCCGGCGCCACGCGCCTTGGCACCTCCGCGGCGGCGACCATCCTCGGCGCCGCCCGCGCGCACGATGCCGGCGAGACGGCTGCCGGCGGAGTCGACGAGTCCTCCTACTGAGGCGCGAGGCGCTCGGGCGTCAGGTGCCGCGCGTGAGGAGCGTCGCCCGCGTGCGGGCGACGTCGTCGGCCATCTGCGCCATCAGCGGCTCGATGCCGCTGAAGGCTACCATCCCGCGCAGCCGCTCCACGAAGCGGATCTCCACGGTGTGTCCGTACAGATCGAGATCGGTCTCGTCGAGCACGTAGGCCTCCACCTGGCGGACGAGGACATCGCCGAACGTCGGATTCGTCCCGATGCTGATGGCGGCGGGATAGCGAGTGCGGGCGTGAGGCGCCGCACCCGCACCGGCCGGCTCGCCCTCGTCGACGAGCCATCCGGCGTAGACCCCCTCCGCGGGAACGAGCCCGTCGCCGTCGGCGGAGAGGTTCGCGGTGGGGTATCCGAGATCGCGTCCGCGCTTCAGCCCGTGCACGACCTCGCCGCGCACCGCGTGAGGCCGACCGAGGAGCCGCGCGGCCGTGGCCACATCCCCGTCGGCGAGCAGGTTGCGCACCCACGTCGACGACACGCGGCGGCCGTCTACCGCGCAGACGTCCTCGACGACATGCACGTCGAACCCGAGCTCGGTTCCGAGTGCGCGCAGCGTCTCCGGGTCGCCGGCACCGGCGCGGCCGAAGCGGAAGTCCTGCCCGACGAGAACCGTGCGCACTCCCAGCGCATCGACGAGCACGTGCTCGACGAAGTCGCGGGGATCCAGGGCGGCGAGCTGCTCGTCGAACGTGAGCACGAGCGACGCGTCCACACCTGCGTCGGCGAGGAGCCGCACTTTCTGGGTCGTGCTCGCCAGCGCATCCGGGCACGAGTCGGGCCGCAGCACCGCGAGCGGATTGCGGTCGAAGGTGACCGCGACCACACGGGCGCCCGTTGCGGCGGCATCGACGCGGGCGCGATCGATCACCGCTCGATGGCCGGAGTGCACGCCGTCGAACTTGCCGATGGCGACGACCGACGGTCCGTAGCCCTCCGGAACCTCGTCGGGATGACGCCACACCGTCACGGGGCCACCGAAGCGGTATGCGGCTGCGCGGTGACGCGGGCGCGGTGCGTCCACAGCCACCAGAGTCCGAGGAACGGCAGCACGAGCGGCACGAGGAGGTATCCCCCACCGAACCAGGACCACACCGTCGGGTGGGCGAAGAGGTCGAGGAGCACGAAGCTCAGCGTTCCGACGATCAGGACGCCGGCGAGCTCGAAGCCGATGGCCACCCATGCGATGCGGTACCAGATCGCGGAGGCCGAGAACACCAGGGCCAGCGTCGCCAGGATGTAGACGACGGCGGCCAGAGCCGACAGAGAATACGCCAGCGGTGCCTCATCGAAGCGCTGGACGATCTGGACGAAACTGCGGCCGGTCGCGGCGAGGGCCATGATCGCGTACACGATCACGAGCACCCGACCGATGCCGGTCATACGGGGGCGGGACGGGGGTGTGGACATCGCACCTCGATTCTAGGCCTCGCGCGAGCGGGCCGCGTCACGCGATCTGGACGGCCCAGATCGCCTGCATGCGGTAGACCATGATCGCCACCGCGAGCGCAGCGACGCCGAGGACGACCGTGCTCCACCGGCTCCGCTCCAGCAGCGCCCACAGCACCGCCGCCGGCGGAACGAGCGCGGCGCTGACGAGATAGACCCAGAACTCGAGCAGGCTCCCGGTCGGCGGGTTGCCGGCGAGCGGAGCGATGATCGCGATCACGATCTGAGCGAGAAGCAGCAGCTCGACCACCGTGAGCGCGCCCACGGTGAGGTCGCTCGGGCGGCGTCCGGCGAGGCCGAGCACGACGCACAGGGCACCCGCGACGACGGCGATGGCGACCTGGACGTAGGTGAACCACTCGATCACGCCCCGGCCTCCTCGGGCATGTTCATCTCGCTCCGCAGATCGTCGCCGCGCGGACGCACGACCCCCACGAAGGTCCCGTCCGGCGCGATCGCCGCGGCGCGCGGGGCATCGATCGTCGCGGCAAGACCGTGCAGCCGCTTGCCGTGTCGCAGGTCACGGGCCTGGTCGGCGGTGACCTCGAGCCGCGGCAGCACCGCGCACGCCGCCGCGGCGACCGGCATCATCCGCGCCGCATCGAGGTCATCGAGCGCCGCGGCATCGACGACGTCGAACGATCCGACGCGTGTGCGCCGCAGCGCCGTCAGATGACCGCCCACGCCCAGCGAGGCGCCGAGATCGCGCGCGAGCGCCCGGATGTAGGTCCCGCTGGAGCAGTCCACGACGACGTCGAGGTCGAGGATGTCGCCTTCGCGCCGCTCGGCCATCACGTCGAAGCGCGACACCGTGACCTCTCGAGCGGCGAGCTCGACATCCTCGCCCGCCCGCGCGAGGTCATACGCACGGCGCCCGTCGACCTTGATCGCCGACACGCGACTGGGGATCTGCGAGATGTCTCCTCGAAGGTGCGAGATGGCGCTCGCCACGGCGTCGGATGAGACGGCGGAGGCGTCGATCCGGCCGGTCACCTGGCCGTCCGCGTCGTCGGTGTCGGTCGCCACCCCGAGCCGGATGGTCCCGCGATACGTCTTGTCCTGGCCGACGACGAAGGTGAGCAGGCGGGTGGCCGCCTCAACGCCCAGCACGAGCAGGCCCGTCGCCATGGGATCGAGGGTCCCCGCATGCCCGATCTTCCGCGTTCCGAGTGCGCGCCGCGCACGCGCGACGACGTCGTGGCTCGTGAGGCCGCCCGGCTTGTCGACGAGCAGGATGCCGGGGGCAGGACGCATCCTCCCAGCCTACGTGGCCCGGCTCGCCTGCCCCGTGCGCGGCATCGGATCGTACGCTGGAGGGATGCCCCGCAGCGCCGAGATCGCCACGCCGTTGAACGCCTGGTTCGCCGACAACGCGCGCGATCTCCCCTGGCGACACCCCGGCTTCGGCGCCTGGGGCGTGCTCGTGAGCGAGTTCATGCTGCAGCAGACACCGGTGAACCGGGTGATCCCGCTGCTCGAGGCGTGGCTGCGACGCTGGCCCACGCCCGCGGCTCTGGCCGCTTCTCCCCCGGCCGACGCCGTCCGGCAGTGGGCCAATCTCGGCTACCCGCGCCGCGCCCTGTGGCTGCATCGCGCCGCCGTGGAGATCACGGAGCGCCACGGCGGCGTCGTTCCCCGTTCGGTCGAGGATCTCCTCGCACTCACCGGAATCGGGAACTACACGGCCCGCGCCGTCGCCGTGTTCGCCTACGGCGACCGCCATCCGGTCGTCGACACGAACACCCGGCGGGTGATCGCGCGGATCATCGACGGTCAGGCTCACCCTGGCGCGCCGCATCGTCGCGACCTCGCGGCGATGGAGGCGCTCATGCCGTCGGACGACGGCGCCGCCGCACGCTTCAACGCCGCCGCGATGGAGCTGGGCGCGCTGGTGTGCACCGCGCGATCACCGCGATGCGGGTCGTGCCCCGTCTCCGCCATATGCGCCTGGCGGGCGGCCGGATACCCCGACACCGGCGACACCCGCAAGAAGCAGGCGAAATACGAGGGAAGCGACCGACAGGCGCGCGGCGCGATCCTCGCCGCGCTGCGGGAGATCGAGGCGCATCAGGTCTCCGCCGAGGAGGTCATCCCCGCGTGGCCGGACCCGGTCCAGCGCGATCGCGCGATCGACTCCCTCGTGGCCGATGGGCTCATCGAGGCGGTCGACGGGATGCTCCGACTGCCGCGCTGAAACGCGACGCGCTCATTCCTCGTCGTCGTCGCGGACCTTCTTGTAGGGGTCCGCCTCGCCGGCGAAGCTCGCCGTTCCCGCGATCCCGGCCACGGCCTCATCCCGCTCACGCGCCTCGCGCAGGAGCTCCTCGATGTGGCCGGCGTTCTCGGGAATCCCGTCCGGGATGAACTCCAGGGTCGGCACGAGGCGGGCGCTGAGCTTGCGTCCCACCTCACTGCGGAGCATCCCGGTGGCTGCGCGCAGCGCTTCAGCCGACGACGCCCGCTCCTTCTCGTCTCCGAGCACCGTGTAGAATACCGACGCATGCTGGAGATCTCCGGTCACCCGCACGTCGGTGATGGTGACGAAGCCGAGCCGCGGGTCGCGCAGCCCCTTCTCGAGACGTTCGGCGATGAGGACGCGGATCCGGTCCGCCAGTCGTGCCTGTCGTTCGTTAGCCATGCTCACTTCTTCCTCTCCTCGCCGGCGGCTGTCGTCACGGCCGCGAGGAGGCTGCCTTCCCGAGAGCGAGCATCGGGGTGCCCGCGAAGCGGGCGGGGTCCCCGCTCTGCGAGCGAAGGGAAGGCAGCCTCCGGAGCAACACGGACGTCAGCCGCGCGGCTTCTCCACCATCTCGGTCGTCTCGATCTCGTCGCCGATCTGGATGTCGTTGTACTTGCCGAGGCCGATACCGCATTCGTAGTCGGTGCGGACCTCGGTGACATCGTCCTTGAAGCGGCGCAGCGACTCGATGGCCAGGCCATCGGCGATGACGACGCCTTCGCGGATGATGCGCGCCTTGGCGTTGCGCGTGATGGTGCCGCTTCGCACGATCGCTCCGGCGATGTTGCCGAACTTCGACGAGCGGAACACCTCGCGGATCTCCGCGACACCCGACTGCACCTCTTCGAACTCCGGCTTGAGCAGGCCCTTGAGTGACTGCTCGACGTCGTCGATCGCGTTGTAGATGACCGAGTAGAAGCGGATGTCCACACCCTCGCGCGCGGCGCGCTCACGAGCCTTGGCATCGGGGCGCACGTTGAAGCCGATCACGATCGCGTTGTCGATCGTGGCCAGGTTCACGTCGGACTCGGTGACGGCACCCACACCGCGGTGGATGATCCGCAGCTGCACCGACTCGTCGACCTCGATCTTCAGCAGCGACTCCTCGAGCGCCTCGACGGCACCGGAGACGTCGCCCTTGATGATGAGGTTGAGCGAGGTGACCTTGCCCTCCTCGAGAGCGCGGGTGAAGTCCTCGAGCGAGATGCGCTTGCGGGCCTTGGCCAGCTGGGCGTTGCGCTCGGCGGCTTCGCGCTTCTCGGCGATCTGGCGCGCCGTGCGGTCCTCTTCGGTCACGATGAACACGTCACCCGCACGGGGCACCGAGTTCAGACCCTGCACCTGGACCGGACGCGACGGGGCGGCCTCGGCGACCTGCTCGCCGTTCTCGTCGATCATGGCGCGCACGCGACCGTAGGCCGTGCCGGCGACGATGGCGTCTCCGACCCGGAGCGTTCCGGACTGGATCAGCACCGTCGCGACCGAACCGCGACCCTTGTCGAGCTTGGCCTCGATTGCGACACCGCGGGCGTCCTTGTTCGGGTTCGCACGCAGGTCGAGACCCGCGTCGGCGGTGAGCAGCACCGCATCCAGAAGGTCCTGGATGCCCGTGCCCTGCCGGGCCGACACGTCGACGAACATCACGTCGCCGCCGTACTCCTCCGCGACGAGACCGTACTCGGTGAGCTGCTGGCGAACCCGGCCCGGGTTCGCGTCGGGCTTGTCGACCTTGTTGACGGCCACGACGATCGGAACCTCGGCGGCCTGGGCGTGGTTCAGCGCCTCCACCGTCTGGGGCATGATGCCGTCGTCGGCGGCGACCACGAGGATCGCGAGGTCGGTCACCTGCGCACCACGGGCACGCATGGCGGTGAACGCCTCGTGGCCCGGGGTGTCGATGAAGGTGATCGCGCGCTCGATCTCTTCGTGCTCGGTCCACACCTGATAGGCGCCGATGTGCTGCGTGATGCCGCCGGCCTCGCCCTCGGTGACGTTCGTCTCACGGATCGCGTCGAGAAGGCGCGTCTTACCGTGGTCGACGTGGCCCATGACGGTCACGACGGGCGGACGGATCTCGAGCTGGTCGTCGTCCTCTTCTGCGAGCTCCTGCTCGAGGTCGAGGCCGAAGCCCTCGAGGAGCTCCTTGTCCTCGTCCTCGGGCGATACCATCTGGATCTTGTAGCCGAGCTCATCGCCGAGCACCTCGAAGGTGGCCTCGTCGAGGGACTCCGTCGCGGTCGCCATCTCGCCCAGGTTGAACAGGATGGTCACCAGGGTCGACGGCTGCACCGAGTAGCCGGCGAGCTGCTCGATCTTGTCCGCGAAGTCGGAGATCGATGCGCCGCGGCGCATGCGGATGATCTCGCCGTTGCCCTTGCGAACGTTGACGCCGCCGACCTGCGGCGCATCCCTCATCTCGAATTCTTGACGCTTCGCCCGACGCGACTTGCGCTGCTTCGACTTGCCGCCGCCCTTGCCGAAGGCACCGGCTGTGCCGCCGCCGCGGCCACGGCCGCCACCGCCGGGCCGACCGGCGAAACCGCCGCCGGGCCGACCGGCGAAACCGCCACCGGCACCGCCGCCGCCACCGGGACGACCGGCGCCGCCCGGACGCTGCTGGAAGGGGGCACCGCCGCGGCCGCCCCCGGGACGACCGGCGCCGCCCGGACGCGGGGCGCCGGGACGCGGCGAACCGGGACGCGGGGCCTGCGGACGCGGGATGTTGCCGGGGTTGGGGCGCTGCCCCATGCCCTGCGACGACGCGAACGGGTTGTTTCCTGGACGCGGGCCCGCGGGACGCTGGCCCATGCCCTGCGACGACGCGAACGGGTTGTTGCCCGGACGGGGAGAGCCACCGGAACGCTGATTGCCACCGGGACGCTGGGTGCCGCCGGGACGGGGAGCCTGCGGCGTCGAACCGCCGGGGGCGGGCTTCGGTCCGGGACGCGAAGCGGGTGCGTCCGCGGAAGGCTTCGGCGCCGGTGCACCCGGCTTCGGAGCGCTCGCGGCGGGCGCCGCCGCGGCTGCCGGAGTCGCGGCTCCCGGCTTCGGGGCCGCACCGGGCTTGGGTGCCGCACCCGGCTTCGGAGCGGTCGCGCCGGGTCGAGCGGAACCGGGCTTCGGCGCGCCGGCGGCGGGCTTGGCGTCAGCCGACCCGCCCTCAGAGGCGAGGGCTGCGCGAAGCTTGCGGGCGACCGGGGGCTCGATCGTCGATGAGGGGCTCTTGACGAACTCGCCCAGCTCCTTGAGCTTGGCGAGGGCCACCTTGCTGTCGACGCCGAGCTCGGAAGCGATCTCGTGTACGCGTGGTTTTGCCACAATTCTCCTGTCTGGGGTCCACCCAGGCAGGGCAGACCGTTAGTCGCGGACGGGTCTCATTTCGAGCCGTTCACTTTGTTTCCATAGCCGTTCAGCCGTTTCTCGATGGTCTGCGCGTCAAGTGGTCCTGACACACGCAATGCACGCACGAAAGCACGTCGCCGCAGAGCGGCTGTCATGCACTCGGGTGTCGGATGGACCCACGCGCCTCTTCCCGGCATCGAAGCGCGGTCGTCGGGGACGAGCCGGTCATCGATGGCGACCACCCGAAGGAGAGTGGACCGGGAAGCACGCGTGCGACAACCGACGCACGTTCGTACGGGTTCCATCCTACACCTCGGCGCCCGAGACGTTTCCCACGGCGGCGAACGCCGGGGTTCGCACGGAGATTTCGATACGCCCGCTCCGCCCGCTACTCGAGAATGGAATCGGGTTGGATGTCGATCTTCGCACCCGTGAGCTTGGCTGCCAGTCGAGCGTTCTGGCCTTCTTTGCCGATCGCGAGCGACAGCTGATAGTCGGGCACGAGAGCCCGCACGGCCTTGTTGTTCGCGTCCAGCACGAAGCTCGAGGTGACCTTCGCCGGCGACAGGGCGTTGGCCACGAACGTCGGCAGGTCGGCGTGGTAGTCGACGATGTCGATCTTCTCGCCGGCGAGCTCCTCGGTCACCGCGCGCACGCGACGGCCGAGCTCCCCGATGCAGGCGCCCTTGGCGTTGATCGCCGGATCGTTCGCCTTGACGGCGATCTTCGACCGGTGCCCGGCCTCCCGGGCCAGCGAGACGATCTCGACCAGACCGGCGGGGATCTCGGGCACCTCCATCGCGAAGAGCTTGCGCACGAGGCCCGGGTGCGTGCGGGAGACGGTGATCGACGGCCCCTTCGTCCCCTTGGAGACGCTGGTGACGTAGACCCGGATGCGAGAGCCGTGCGTGTACTCCTCGCCCGGCACCTGCTCCTCGGGCGGCAGGATCGCCTCGACCGTTCCGAGGTCGACGTGGATCATGCGGGGATTCGGACCCTGCTGGATCACGCCGGCGACGATGTCGCCCTCCTTGCCCCGGAATTCTCCGAGCACGGCGTCGTCCGCGATGTCGCGCAGGCGCTGGCTGATCACCTGCTTGGCGGCGAAGGCGGCGATGCGCCCGAAGTTGTCGGGAGTGGTCTCCTCCTCGCCGATCACGGCGCCGGAGTCATCCTGCAGGGGCACGAAGATGGCCACGTGGCCGGTCTTTCGGTCCAGCTGCGCACGAGCACCGTCGGGGACCTCTCCGGACGGCGAACTGTGCTTCGCGTACGCGGTGAGGATCGCCTGTTCGATGATGCGCACCAGCTCGTCGAAGGGGATCTCCTTCTCGCGCTCGACCGTCCGCAGCAGACCCAGATCGATGTCCACGTCGACCTCCCTATTCAGCTCTCACGCCGTCGCGGCGTGGCCGACGGCATCCCGTATACGTTACCCGATCGCCCCGGAGGCGATCCGCTCAGCCGGGGAGCGCCCCGGTCACGCAGTCGTCGCGCGCGGGTTCGCGCAGCTCGAACCGGTCCTTCGTCCAGCGCACGAGCACCGGCAGCAGCGCGGACCGCGGCTGCATCACGTTCAGGTGCTCGTACCCCTCGTACTCGAGGAAGCGCACGTGCTCCCCCTGCTCGCAGAGGTCGGCGACGAAGCGCTCCTGCAGCACCGGCGGGATGACCTCGTCGTCTCCGCCCCAAGCGATCAGCAACGGCGTCTCCCACGGACCCTGCGGCGTGTTCTCGCGCAGGCGCTGCCCGAGGGGTCCGGCCGCGAGGTTCTCGACGTACAGCGGACGATCCTCCGAGACGCCGAGCGCCGTGGCGACCGAGATGACGACACCGGGTTCGGACGGACACCGCTGCGTCATCTCGCGCACGATCGCCTCGCCGCCGGGGGCGACGTACCGGGCGAGCTCGACGTCGTCGTAGGTGTCCGCATAGGGCACGAGCACCCACGAGATCAGGATGGACAGTTCCACCGATGCACTCTCGCGCAGCAGCTCGGTGGCGAGGGCGTGGGGATCGGCCGCCGGCGCGATGGCGGCCGTCCCGAGAACCTGCAGCGAGGGCGTGTAGCTGTCGGCGATCTGCGATGCCCACAGCGCAGCGTGCCCGCCCTGGGAGTGGCCCCACACGACGGTGCGGGTGGACGCGTAGAGGTCGTCCATCTGCCGCGCGGCGACGGCCGCGTCGAGGGACGAGCGCGCCTCGCCGAGTCCGATGAGGTAAGGGAAGGTGCCCGGCGCCCCCTGCCCCGAGTAGTCCGGAGCGATGACGATCCATCCGTTGTCGATCACCTCGTCGAGGCTCGGCACGGACCATTTCGTCGCGGCGGCGTCGCGCAGACTCGGCGCACACCCCTGGGCGACCCCGGTGGTGCCGTGATTCCACAGCACCACGGGGCGCAGACCCCGCGTGGGCGCGGTCGGCGAGATCACGAGCGCACTGCCGACGGCGGGCTGCCCGAGTGCGTCGCGGGTGGTGTAGAGGATGCGCTGGACTTCGGCGCCGTCGGGTTGCTGACCCGAGAAGTCACCCACGCGGATCAGCTGCCCGTGGTCGTACGGGACAACGGCAGGCGGATCGTAGAAGGCGTCGACGACGGGCGCGCCATCCTGGAGCCAGTCGTTGAGCCACCAGCCGCCGGCCGAAACGGCCACGAGGAGGACGGCCAGCGCATAGCGACCCGCGGCCGCCCACACGCGCCCGCGTCGATCATGAACCTCCGCGATGCTGAGCGAGGACCGGGCGAACAGCGCGGCGTCCCGCTCGTGGGGTGCCCGCGTGAAGGCGACCGACCCGCGGACGACGGTGGACACACCGAATGCGAGGGTGCGCACGCCGAAGACGACGGCCACCACCAGCACCGTGACGTCGGGCCAGGTGAGGGAGAGCACCGCGAAGACGATCTGCGCGGCGCCGGAGGCAGCCCACAGCACGCGCTGGCTGAGGGTGCCGCCGACCAGAGCATCGACGACGGCCTGCGCACCGCCGACGAGGAGAAGGAGCGCCAGGGCGACCGGAAGGAGTTCGAGGGTGCGTCCCAGTCCCAGCAGCATCGCGAGGCCGAGCACGACCCACAGCGCCGCGAAGATCCGGGCGGCCCATCCGCGCTCCTGGTGGGGTGCGGCGAACTGGACGAGTCCGAAGATGAGCGCGCTCAATCCGACGTAGACCGTGAGCAGCACGAGCGAGGTCAGCGGCCGCGTGACGATCAGGGCGCCCAGCAGCAGCGCGATTCCGCCGACAAGGATCACCACGATCGGCGGAGCGCCGGCGATCAGGCGCGGCAGGGCGTTCAATCCCCGTCGCCATGCGTCCACCCGATTCACCTCGTCAGCATAGGCAGGTCGAAACCGCTGCGGCGTCGACGCGGCCGCCCGATCACCGCCATACTGACCGGATGGCGGATGTGAGCGCGTGGCTGGCCACGTGGGGCGACAATCTCTGGACGTGGCTGGTGCTGCCCATCGTGGTGCTGCTCGGGCTGTACTTCACCGTGCGATCCGGGGTGGTCCAGTTCCGACTGATCCCGGAGATGTTCCGCACCCTCACCGACAAGACGCCGCGCACCGCCGAGGGCAGACCCCAGTCGGTCTCGGCGTTCCAGGCATTCACGATCTCCGCCGCCTCCCGCGTCGGAGTGGGGAACATCGCCGGCGTCGGCACGGCGATCGCCATCGGCGGTCCGGGCGCGGTGTTCTGGATGTGGCTGATGGCCTTCATCGGCGGTGCATCGGCGTTCATCGAATCGTCGCTTGCGCAGCTGTACAAGACCCGCGACGCCGACGGCTTCCGCGGCGGCCCGGCCTACTACATGCAGCGCGGACTGCGAGCCCGCTGGATGGGCGTGGTGTTCGCCGTCATCCTCATCATCTGCTTCCCCGTCGCCTTCTCTTCGCTGCAGGCCAACACCATCCAGGCCACGATCGCCGGAGGCCTCGACGACTCCGCCTCCGCCTGGCTGCCGTGGGTGATCGGAATCGTCCTGAGCGCGCTGATGGCGCTGGTCATCTTCGGCGGCGTGCGCCGCATCGCCTCGGTCACCCAGCTCCTGGTTCCGCTCATGGCACTGCTGTACCTGCTCATCGGGCTGGTCATCGTCGCGCTGAACATCGACCGGCTGCCCGCTGCGGTCGCGACGATCTTCACCCAGGCGTTCGGGCCGAACGAGGTCGTGGGCGCGACGCTCGGATACATCATCCTCACGGGCGTCAAGCGCGGCATGTTCTCCAACGAGGCAGGTCTCGGCTCGGCGCCCAACGCCGGCGCCTCGGCGGCCGTGACGCATCCGGTCAAACAGGGCCTCGTGCAGACCCTCGGAGTGTACTTCGACACGTTCCTGGTGTGCTCGATCACCGCGTTCATCATCCTGGTGTCGGTTCCGGATCTGGCGAACGCCGAGCGGGGCATCGACCTGACTCAGGGCGCCGTCATCGGCACCCTCGGCGAGTGGTCGAACATCCTGCTGAGCGTCATCATCTTCCTGCTCGCCTTCAGCTCGATCCTCGGCAACTACTACTACGGCGAGAGCAACATCGAATTCATCACCCGCAGCCGCGGGGTGCTGCTCGGCTACCGGATCGCCGCGATCGCTGCCGTCCTGATCGGAGCGCTGCTGTCGGCCGACGTCGTCTGGACCTTCGCCGACGGCGCGATGGGCTTCATGGCCCTGGTGAACCTCGTGGCGATCGGACTCCTCTCGGGCATCGCCTTCGCGCTCCTTCGCGACTACACGCAGCAGCGGCGCGAGGGCAAGGACCCGGTCTTCACCCGTGACCGGCTGCCCGGGGTGGCGAACATCGAGATGTGGGAGGACGAGCTGTCGGTCACCGGGCCGATCGATCTCACGACCCGCGGCCGCCAGGCGGAGAAGCACCGCGACCACTTGCACGAGAGGTCCGCGCGCGACTGACATATCCGCGAGCGACGGGCAACCCCGCAGGCGCGCCCGGGGCCGCGGCTAACCTTGCCGCATGGGTACATCCGCGAGTGCCGCCGCACGCGACGCGAGCTCCGCGCCGGCGGTGCGCATCGCCGCTCGCCTCGGCTACGTCGCCAACGGCGTTCTGCATCTGATCCTCGGCGCGATCATCGTCTCCATCGCCTTCGGAGCAAACGCCGACAGCGACCAGTCCGGCGCCTTCAAGGCGCTCGCCGCCGCCCCGATGGGCTTCGTGGCGCTGTGGGCCCTCGTCGCCGGCCTCTGGGCGCTCGGCGCCTGGTACGTGCTCGACGGGTTCCTGCAGCGTGATCGCCCCGGCAGCAAGGGGACGGCGAAGAAGTGGGGCCGACGGGCCTCGCTGTGGGCGCGCGCGGTCGTCTACCTCGCCCTCGGCGGCATCGCCGCATCCGTCGCCCTCGGCGCGCGTCCGAACGGCGAGCAGAGCACCGAGAACGTCAGCCGCGGAGTCCTCTCCCTCCCGGGCGGTCCTTTCCTCCTGGGCGCCGGGGCACTCGTGATCGGCGGGATCGGCGTCGGATTCGTCGTCATCGGCATCCGCCGCGGATTCCGGAAGAAGGTCGATCTCCCCGTCGGCGCGATGGGGAGGACCGTGGTGGTGATCGGCGTCATCGGCTACATCGCCAAGGGAATCTCGCTGGTGACGGTGGGCATCCTGGTGCTCGTCGCCGCGGTCCGCGTCGACGCGGATGCCGCCGGCGGCCTCGACGGCGCCATCCAGACGCTGGTGGGTCTCCCCTACGGCCCGGCGCTCGTCGTCGGCGTCGGGTTCGGGTTCATCGCCTATGGCGTCTTCTCGGTTCTGCGCGGGAAGTACGCCCGCCTCGACGATTAGGTGTTCTTCGCCGTGACGATGTCACCTTCGCGCCGGCAAGAGGGGCGTCAGGTCAGGGCGGCGACCGCGTCGGCGGCCGGGAGCGTCACGCGCTCGCCGGTGCGCCGGTCCCACAGCTCGACGTTGCCGTCGGCCGCGCCACGACCGGCGATGAGGATGCGCGGCACGCCGACCAGCTCCGCGTCGCCGAACTTCACCCCGGGAGACACCTTCGGGCGGTCGTCGTAGACGACATCCAGCCCCGCCTGCTCCAGCTGTGCGGCGAGCGTCTCGGCGAGCTCGAAGGCCACCGGATCCTTGCCGGTTGCGACCACGTGCACATCGAACGGCGCCACCGAGGTGGGCCAGATGAGACCGCGATCGTCGTTGTTGAGCTCCGCGATGATGGCCAAGATGCGGGTGACGCCGATGCCGTAGGAGCCCATGGTGACCGTGACGAGCTTGCCGTTCTCATCGAGCACCTTCAGGCCCAGCGCCTCGGCGTACTTGCGGCCGAGCTGGAAGACGTGCCCGATCTCCATCCCGCGTGCCAGTGACACCGGCCCGGAGCCGTCCGGAGCGGGGTCGCCCTCTCGCACGCTCGCGACGTCGACCACGGCGTCGGCGACGAAGTCGCGGCCGGCGACGAGTGAGTGCACGTGCTTCTGGTCGATGTTCGCGCCGGTGATCCAGCGCGAGCCGTCCACGACGCGCGGATCGACCAGGTAGCGGATGCCGGTCGTCGATTCCCCACCGAGCACCGCACCTTCGGGAGACCACGGCCCGATGTACCCCTTGACGAGGCCCGGGTGGCGGGCGAAGTCCTCGTCGGTCGCGGGCTCGACCTCGGCGGGCGCGAACGCGACCTCGACCCGCTTGTCGTCGACGTCGCGGTCGCCGGGCACTCCCACGATCACGAGCTCGCGGGTGCCGTCGAGGTGCCTGAGGGCGAGCACGACGTTCTTGAGGGTGTCCGCGGCGGTGAACCGGCCGTCCAGGTGGGCGTTGCAGTGGTCGACGAGGGTGGCGATGGTCGGCGTGTTCGGCGAGTCGAAGATCACCGGCGCCGGCTGTCCCTCGATGGCGACCGGTTCCGGCGCAACGGTCTCGAAGGCCTCCACGTTGGCCGCATAGCCGCCCGCGCTGCGCACGAACGTGTCCTCACCGACCGGCGTCGGGTGCAGGAACTCCTCCGATCGCGAGCCTCCCATTGCACCCGCGTCGGCCTGCACGATCACGTATTCGAGGCCGAGACGCTGGAAGATGCGCTCGTACGCGTCGCGCTGCGCCATGTAGGACGCATCGAGGCCCTCGTCGGACGCATCGAACGAATAGGCGTCCTTCATCGTGAACTCGCGGCCGCGCAGCAGACCGGCGCGCGGACGCGCCTCGTCGCGGTACTTGTCCTGAATCTGGTAGATCGTCAGGGGGAGGTCCTTATACGACGAGTACAGGTCCTTCACCAGGAGGGTGAAAACCTCTTCGTGCGTCGGCGCCAGCAGGTAGTCGGCGTCCTTGCGGTCCTTCAGCCGGAAGATCCCGTCGCCGTACTCCTCCCATCGACCGGTCGCCTCGTACGGCTCTCTCGGCATGAGCGCCGGGAAGTGCACCTCCTGGGCCCCCGCCGCGGTCATCTCCTCGCGGATGATGCGCTCGAGGCGGTTCTTCACGCGGAGTCCGAGCGGCAGCCAGGCGAAGATGCCCGGAGCCTGCCGGCGGATGTACCCGGCGCGTACGAGCAGCCGATGACTGGTGACCTCGGCATCCGCGGGATCTTCACGGAGGGTGCGGAGGAACAGGTGCGACAGACGGGTGACCACGATCGACAAGTGTACGGACCGCGACGACGCGGCATCGCCTTGACAGATGACGCTCGATGAGTATGCAATATATTGCATGCCGATTCCCACGGAGGCTCGACCTCCGCGCCCCCTCCTGCGCGACGATGTTCTCGACCGCATCCGCGATGCGATCGTCGACGGCACTCTCACCCCGGGTGAGCAGGTGCGCGACGCCGATCTCGCGACGTGGCTGGGCGTGAGCAGAACCCCGGTGCGCGAAGCCCTCCTCGAACTCGGGCGGGCCGGGCTCGTGCGCTCCTCGCCGGGGCGGTCGACCGTGGTCTCGCCCCTCGAGAGCGATGACGTGCGCGACGCGCAGCGGGTCGTCGCCGCCATGCACCGGCTCGCCGTCCTCACGGCGGTGCCCCGCATGACAGCCGTCGACCTCGATCGGATGCGCGCGGCCAACGCCCGCTTCACGGCCGCCCACGCGGCCGGCGACGCCGACGGCGCGCTGGTCGCCGACACCGCCTTCCACGCCGTCGCGGTGGACGTGTGCGGCAACTCGGCCGCCCGGGCGGTGATCGCGCAGTACGAGCCGATCCTCCACCGCGCCGAGCGACTGCGGTTCGCATCGGTCGACGAGGGCAGGGATTCCGCGGCCCGTCACGACCGGTTCATCGAGCTGTGCGCGGCCGGCGATGCCGAGTCCGCGGCGGCGCTCGCCGAGGAGATCTGGCAGGCACTCGTCATCGACGCCTCCCCTACCGACCCCCGACACGAGGAGACCCCGTGAAGCTCGACCAGTTCCCCCGCCATCCACTCACCTTCGGCCCGAGCCCGCTGCAGCACCTGAAGCGGCTGACCCAGCACCTCGGCGGAGCGCAGATCTGGGCCAAGCGCGAGGATGTCGCCAGCGGCCTCGCCTTCGGCGGGAACAAGGTGCGCAAGCTCGAGTACATCGTGCCGGATGTGCTGGCCTCCGGCGCCGACACCCTGGTCTCCATCGGCGGCTACCAGTCGAACCACACGCGTCAGGTGGCCGCGGTGGCCGCTCATCTCGGGCTCAAGGCGCGCCTCGTGCAGGAGAAGTGGGTGCCGTGGGACGACCCCACCAACGACCGCGTCGGCAACATCCTGCTCTCGCGCATGATGGGCGCCGACTCGCGACTCGACGATCACGGCTTCGACATCGGCATCCGCGATTCCTGGAAGGACGCGCTGCGTGAGGTCGAGGAGGCCGGCGGCACGCCCTACCCGATCCCGGCGGGCGCCTCCGAGCATCCGCTGGGAGGCCTCGGCTTCGCCAACTGGGCGTTCGAGCTCGCCGAGCAGGAGAGGCAGCTCGGGATCACGTTCGACACGATCGTCGTGTGCACGGTGACCGGCTCCACGCACGCGGGCATGATCGCCGGCTTCGCCGCCCTCGAGGACGTCACCGGCGTGAAGCGTCGCGTGATCGGCATCGACGCCTCGGCGACGCTCGAGAAGACGCGGGACCAGGTCGCACGTATCGCGCGCCACACCGCCGATCTCATCGAGCTGGGCCGCGACCTGCGCGACGACGAGATCCAGGTGCTCGAGGGCTGGGCCGGGGACCTGTACGGCATTCCCGTCGAGTCGACGATGGCGGCCATGGCCCTCGGCGCGCAGCTGGAGGCGATGATCACCGACCCCGTGTACGAGGGGAAGTCGCTCGCGGGGCTCATCGACCTCGTTCGCGACCGCGACATCCCCGCCGACTCGAACGTGCTGTACGCCCATCTCGGCGGTCAGCCGGCGATCAACGCCTATCACGCGCTGTGGGAGTGACCTCGCCCGACGGCGCGCGACCGGCGATCTAGGGTGGATCGGGTGACCACCGTGCTCCTGACCGGTTTCGAGCCGTTCGCCGCCGATCCGACCAACCCGTCGGGCGACGCGGTGCGCCTGGTGGCGGGCGGATGGGACGGCGCCGCGCATCTGGTCACCGACGTGCTGCCGGTGACCTTCGCCGGTGCCGCCGCGCGGCTCGACGAACTCATCGAGCGCCACTGTCCCGACATCGTGATCTCCACCGGACTCGCCGGCGGGCGAGACGCGGTGACCCCCGAGCGGGTGGCCATCAACCTGCAGGATGCGCGGATTCCCGACAACGACGGCGCGCAGCCGGTGGATCTGCCGTGCGTGCCGGGCGGCCCCGCGGCCCTGTTCTCGTCACTCCCGGTGAAGGCGATCGCACGAGACGTCTCGGCCGGCGGCATCCCGGCGCGGGTCTCCCTGTCGGCGGGCTCCTACGTGTGCAACCACGTCTTCTACGTCGCCGCGCAGGGCGCCGCGTCGCGCCCCGGAACGCGCGCCGGCTTCATCCACGTGCCGTGGGACACCGCGCACGCCCCGGAGGGCCAGCCCGCGGTGCCGCTCGCGGACATCGCCGCGGCCCTGCACGTCGCGATCGCCACCACGCTCGCGACCCCGCACGACCTCTCGGCGCCGGCCGGCAGCATCCATTGACCCACCCCTGCGCCGGCGGCTTGGTCGGAGAATCCGCCCGACGTCGGAGGAATCGGCCCGAATCTTCCGACATCGGCGTGATTCTCCGACATCGGCGGGCGCGGCGCGGGCGGGCGGGCGGGCGCGGGGCTGGGTCAGGAGGTGAGGACCTGGGCCGTGCCGAGGGGGGCATCCGGACCCATGTCGTCGGCGAGCCGGTTCGCCTCGGCGATGAGGGTGGCGACGATATCCGCTTCCGGAACGGTCTTGATGACCTCGCCCTTGACGAAGATCTGGCCCTTGCCGTTGCCGCTGGCCACTCCCAGGTCGGCGTCGCGGGCTTCGCCGGGCCCGTTGACGACGCATCCCATCACGGCCACCCGCAGCGGAACGGTCATGTCCTTGAGGCCCTCGGTCACCGAGTCGGCGAGGGTGTACACGTCCACCTGCGCGCGCCCGCACGACGGGCACGAGACGATCTCGAGCTTGCGCTCGCGCAGGTTCAGGGACTGCAGGATCTGGTGGCCGACCTTGACCTCCTCAGCGGGAGGGGCCGACAGCGAGACGCGGATGGTGTCGCCGATGCCCTCGGAGAGCAGGATGCCGAACGCCGTCGCACTCTTGATGGTCCCCTGGAAGGCGGGCCCGGCCTCGGTCACCCCGAGGTGGAGCGGCCAGTCGCCGCGCTCGGCGAGCTGCCGGTAGGCCTTCACCATCACGATCGGGTCGTTGTGCTTGACCGAGATCTTGAAGTCGTGGAAGTCGTGCTCCTCGAACAGCGACGCCTCCCACACCGCCGACTCCACGAGGGCTTCCGGCGTCGCCTTGCCGTACTTCTCCAGCAGCCGCTTGTCGAGGGAGCCGGCGTTGACGCCGATGCGCAGCGACACGCCGGCGTCCTGCGCCGCACGGGCGATCGCGCCGACCTGGTCGTCGAACTTACGGATGTTGCCGGGATTCACGCGAACGGCCGCGCACCCCGCCTCGATGGCCTGGAAGACGTACTTGGGCTGGAAGTGGATGTCGGCGATGACCGGGATCTGGCTCTTCTTCGCGATGATGTGCAGCACGTCCGCATCGTCCTGACTCGGCACCGCGACGCGCACGATCTCGCATCCGGATGCGGTCAGCTCGGCGATCTGCTGGAGGGTCGCGTTGATGTCGGTCGTCGGCGTCGTCGTCATCGACTGAACGCTGACCGGCGCGTCGCCGCCCACCAGCACCTTCCCCACGCGGATCTGCCGGCTCCGGCGCCGGGGCGCGAGCACGTCGGGGACACTCGGCATACCGATGTTCACTGCTGGCACCTCTTCAGGGTACGCCGTGGAGCACCCGCACGGCCGCGGGCGGCCCCGCGGGCCTGTGGTAGGTTCGGCGCATGTTCCCGCGACGTCACTGGTGGCTCACCGCATAGGCGGTGGGTTTTCGCGCGAACGACAGACCGCCCCTGACTGACACGGGCGGTCCTCTTCTCTGCAAGGGCCCGACCGCCCATCCGACGAGAGAACCCGATGAGCACGTCTGCCCCCTCCCTCGCTGCCCTGGCCGCCAGCGACGCTCCCTTCGCACTCATCGCCCGCGATGCCGACACGGTCGAGGTGCTCACCGGCGAGATCGTGGACGTCGACCTGCTCGGCGACATCCCGCTGGTCGCGAGCGACGGCACGCCTCGGGAGGTGCTGGCTCTCGTGCCGTTCCGACAGGTGCGTGAGCGGGGCTTCGTGTGCCACGACGACGGCGCGCCGCTGCGATGCCTGCTCGTCGACGAGCACAGCTCCCTCCCGCGAGCCGACGTGCTCGCCGAGCTCCCCGGAGCACCGGTCGCGCTCTCCGATGCCGGCTTCGACATCGCCGACGACGACTACGCCGACATCGTGCGCCGCGTGATCGCCGAGGAGATCGGCCGCGGCGAAGGAGCGAACTTCGTCATCCGACGTGATTTCACGGCCTCGGTCGACGCAGACCCGCGCGTGGCCGCGCTCACGTGGTTCCGCGCGCTCGCCGAGCACGAGCAGGGCGCCTACTGGACCTTCGCCATCGTGACCGACGGCCACGTGGCGGTCGGCGCGAGCCCCGAGGCGCACGTGAGCGCGACCGGTGGCGTGGTCACCATGAACCCGATCTCGGGCACCTTCCGCCACCCGAAGGGCGGGGCCACCGTGGCGACGCTGAGCGAGTTCCTCGAATCGACCAAGGAGACCGAAGAGCTCTTCATGGTCGTCGACGAGGAGCTGAAGATGATGAGCGCCGTGTGCTCCGACGGCGGCCGCATCACCGGACCGCGACTGAAGGAGATGTCGCGGCTGACGCACACCGAGTACATGCTGCGCGGACGCAGTCGCCTCGACCCGCGGGACATCCTGCGCGAGACGATGTTCGCACCCACCGTCACCGGGTCCCCGATGCAGAACGCCTGCACCGTCATCGCCCGGCACGAGACCTCCCCGCGCGGATACTATTCGGGCGTCGCAGCCCTGTTCACGCCCCGCCCGACGCAGGTTCCGGATGAGCCCACGCACGATCTCGACGCGCCGATCCTCATCCGCACCGCCTACCTCGTCGACGGGGCGCTGCGCGTGCCGGTCGGCGCGACGCTCGTGCGGCATTCCGACCCCTATGGAGAGGTCGGCGAGACGCACGGTAAAGCCGCCGGGGTGCTCGGCGCGATCGGCGCCGTCGCACGTGACACGCCCGCATTCGCGGGCGACGACGACGCTCCCACCGGTCCTCGCGCACGGCTGGCGGAAGACCCGGATGTCGCGAGCCTGCTCGCCTCGCGCAACTCCCGCCTGGCCGACTTCTGGCTCAATCCGCAGTCCGGCGGCACCGACGGCCCCTTCGCCGGACGCCGCGCGGTGATGGTGGATGCCGAGGACCGGTTCACGACGATGCTCGCACACCAGCTGCGCCACCTGGGCCTCGACGTCACCATCACCCCGTGGCACGCCATCACCGATGAAGAGATCGTCGGAGCCGAGCTGCTCGTGTGCGGGCCCGGCCCCGGCGACCCGCGCGGGGTCGAGAACCCGCGCATCGCTCGGATGCGCGACCTCGTCACGATGCGGCGCGCGACCGGGCGGCCGCTGCTGGCGGTGTGCCTCAGCCATCAGATCCTCGCCGACAGCCTCGGCATCGAGCTGGCTCCGCTGGCGCGCCCGCACCAGGGTGTGCAGCTGCGCGTCGACGTGTTCGGCGAGCCCGCCTCGATCGGGTTCTACAACACCTTCACCGCGACGGTGCCGACCGGAACGAGCCGCGTCGGCGAAGCCGAGGTCTCCGCCGATCGCGAATCCGGGGCGGTGTATGCCCTGCGCGGGCCGGGATTCGCCTCGGTGCAGGGCCACCTCGAGTCGATCCTGTCGCGCGACGGGCTGCGCACCCTCGAGCGACTGGTGGCCGAGGCTTTCGCCCACGCCCCCGCCTGACCGGTGAACGCCCCGCGATCTGCGGGACCGCGCAGCTCAGGAGCCGAAGATCGAGATCGGATTGACGATATCGGCGAGGATCAGCACGGCGCCCATGGCGATCAGGCACACGACCACGACGAAGGTCACGGGGACGAGCTTGGTCGCATCCACCGGAGCCGGAGGCGGACGACGCAGCAGCTTCGCCCACGCCCGCTTGATCCCCTCCCACAGTGCGACGACGACGTGACCGCCGTCCAGCGGCAGCAGCGGGATGAGGTTGAACACGAACAGGGCGATGTTCAGCGAGGCCAGGACCGACAGGATCCCGGCGACCCGGTTCAGGATCGGGGCCTCCGCGGAGGCGACCTCACCCGCGATGACGCCCGCGCCGACGATACTCAGCGGCCCGTCGGGATCGCGCTCTCCCCCCGTGACGAGGTCGACGCCGGTCTCCCAGACCTTCACCGGCAGCTGCCACATGATGCCCGCCACGGCACCGACGTTCTCGAAGGCCATCTGCGGACCCGCCCACAGGGGTTGCGGCTGCAGCTCGCTGACCGGCGAGATGCCGATGAATCCGACCTCTTCGGTCACGGCGACGTCGTTCTCATCGGTGACGGCTCGCCCGGCCTCATCGGTCACGGGGCGTTCGGTCAGCAATGGGGTGACCGCGAGGGTCGTCTCGGCGCCGTCGCGGAGCACCGCCACCTCGAGCGTCTCGCCCGGAGCATCACGGATGATCGCCGAGGCTTCGTCGAAGGTGGACACGGGCGTGCCGTCGATCGAGACGATCTCGTCGCCGGGCAGCATCCCCGCCTCCGCCGCGGGTGCGACAGGATCGGCCGACGTGCATTCGACGCCCGCGGACGATGCCGGCACCACGCACTCCGACACGGTGGTGACCGTGGTCGTCGCCGTGGACAATCCGATGCCCGAGGCCAACAGGGCGAACAGGACGATCGCCAGCAGCAGGTTCATGACCGGTCCGCCGAGCATGATGATGATGCGCTTGAACACCGGCAGCCGGTAGAAGACGCGATCGTCGCCGTCACCGTGGACGGTCTCGTCGTTCGCAGCACGGGCGTCCTGGACCATCGTGGCGAAGAATCCGCCGCCGGCGCGTCCCTCGCCGGCACGCTCAGCGGGGGTGGGCGGATACATGCCCGCCATGGAGATGTAGCCGCCGATCGGGAGGGCCTTCACGCCGTACTCGGTCTCGCCGAAACGGCGGGACCACAGTGTCGGCCCGAAGCCGATCATGTACTGCCCGACGCGCACCCCGAAGCGCTTGGCGGGCACCAGGTGACCGATCTCGTGCAGGGCGATCGACACGGCGAGGCCCACGAAGAGCAGGGCGAAGCCGATGACGAATGCGATCACGACTTCACGGTACCCGCGCCTCCCTTTGAATGGGCCGCAAGGTGAGAGGATGGATGCCGCCATGCCGACCGACACCCCCTCCCACCTGCCTCCCGTGCTCCGGCCCGAGAATCCGCCGACGCACGGCCTCGCCGACTTCGCGCGCGAGGTCGGCGCGCGCTCTTCGGACGACCTCGCCGGCGTCACGCTGTCGGGCATCACGCTCGCCACCGCGGACCTGCGACCGGGCGACGTCTTCGTCGCGGTGCGCGGGGTGAACCGGCACGGCGCGGAGTTCGCGGCCGATGCCGCCGCCGCCGGAGCGGTCGCGGTGGTCACCGACGCCGCCGGAGAGGCGATCGCGCGCACGGCCGGCATCCCCGTGCTCGTCGTCGACGACCCGCGAGCGGCTCTCGGCGACATGTCGGCGCGTGTCTACGCGACCGGCGCCGACGACGACCTGCCCCTCCTGCTCGGCACGACCGGCACCAACGGCAAGACGAGCGTGTCGCACCTCCTCGAGGGCATCCTGTCGCAGATCGGCGCGGTGACCGGGCTCTCGTCCACCGCCGAGCGCCACATCGCCGGACAGATCATCGTGTCGCGACTGACCACGCCCGAGGCCTACGAGATGCACGCGCTGCTGGCGCTGATGCGGGAACGCGGCGTCGAGGCCGTGGCCGTCGAGGTGAGCGCGCAGGCGCTGTCGCGGCGCCGCGTCGACGGGATGATGTTCGACGTCGCCGGGTTCACGAATCTCTCCCACGACCATCTCGACGACTATGCCGACATGGCCGAGTACTTCGAGGCCAAGCTCCCGCTGTTCCGCACGGACCGTTCGCGACGCGCCGTCATCAGCCTCGACTCCGCATCGGGGGCCGATGTCGTCGCGGCGTGCGAGGTGCCGTGCGTCACGATCGGCACTCCCGACATCGCCGACGATCGCGACGCTGCCGCGGACGCCGACTGGGTCGTGGAGATCATCGATGAGCAGCAGATCGGCACACGCTTCGCGCTCGCCGCTCGCGACGGCCGGCGGCTGGAGACGACCGTGCCGGTCATCGGCCGTCACATGGCGGCCAACGCGGGTCTCGCGATCGTCATGATCCTGGAGGCCGGCTACCCGTGGGAGCGGCTGACCGCGGCGCTCGAGGGCGGCCGCATCGAGGCGTACCTGCCCGGTCGCACCGAACGGGTCTCCGGCGACACCGGCCCGGCCGTCTACGTCGACTTCGGGCACTCCCCCGACGCCTTCGAGAAGACCCTCGCCGCCGTCCGGCGCGTCACGCCGGGCACGGTCCTCATGCTGTTCGGCGCGGACGGCGATCGCGACACCACGAAGCGACACGACATGGGCCGCACCGCCGTCGACGGCAGCGACATCCTGATCGTCACCGACCATCACCCCCGTCATGAGGAGCCGGACGCGATCCGTGCGAGCCTCGTCGAAGGCGCGCGCGGGGCGCGGCCCGACGCGGACATCCGCGAGTTCTCACCGCCGGAGCGCGCCATCCGCGAGGCCGTCGAGCTCGTCGGCGACGGCGATGCGATCCTGTGGGCCGGGCCCGGCCACCAGGACTACCGCGACATCCGCGGCGTGCGCACACCGTATTCGGCTCGCGAGCTCGCCCGCCGCGCTCTGCGCGACAGGGGATGGCCGGTGCCCGAACCGCGCTGGCCCGTGCCCTACCCCGACGACCGCACACCGGACTCCGACCCGCTGCGCCCGTCGCGCTGACTCAGGCCGCGGCGACGGCGCGATCCGCCGCCTCACGCGCCCAGCGCTCGGCCTCGGCGAGGGTCTCGAGCGTGAGCTCCGTCGGAGGCTCGTGCGCATCGACCACGGCGGCGATCGTCTCGACGATGTCGGTGAAAGCGATCGCGCCGTCGTGGAACGCGTCAACGGCCTGCTCGTTCGCCGCATTGAACACCGCGGGGAAGGTCGATCCCGCACGACCGACCTGCTTGGCCAGCCCGACGGCCGGAAACGCATCGTCGTCGAGCGGCTCGAACGTCCACGAGGTGGCGCTCGTCCAGTCGAGGGGTGCCCCCACCCCGCCGACGCGGTGCGGCCAGTCCAGGCCGAGGGAGATCGGCAGCCGCATGTCGGGAGGCGATGCCTGAGCGATCGTCGATCCGTCGACGAACTCGACCATCGAGTGCACGATCGACTGCGGGTGCACGACCACGTCGATGTGCTCGAACGGCACCTCGAACAGCAGGTGCGCCTCGATGACCTCCAGGCCCTTGTTCACCAGCGTGGCGGAATTGGTCGTCACGACCCGGCCCATGTCCCAGGTCGGATGCGCGAGCGCCTCACGCGGAGTGACGGTCGCCATGTCGCTGCGCGAGCGTCCGCGGAAAGGACCTCCCGACGCGGTGAGCACGAGCCTGCGCACCTCGGCCCTCTCACCGCTTCGCAGGGCCTGCGCGATGGCCGAGTGCTCCGAGTCGACCGGGACGATCTGTCCGGGGCGCGCCGCACGACGCACCAGATCACCGCCGACGATCAGCGACTCCTTGTTCGCCAGGGCGAGCGTCGTGCCGGTCGCCAGCGTGGCGAGCGTGGGTCCCAGCCCCACCGAACCGGTGATGCCGTTGAGCACGACGTCGGCCTCGACGTCGTGCACCAGCTGGGCGGCCTCCTCCGCTCCGAGCGCCGTGTGCTCCACGCCGAACGCCTCCGCCTGGGCGGAGAGCGCGTCGCGCGAGGAGTGAGCGGACAGACCGACGACGTCGAAACGACGCGGGTTTGCGCGGATGACCTCGAGCGCCTGGGTGCCGATGGAGCCGGTGGAACCGAGAACGATGACGCGCCGCATGCGGTCAGACTACCGACGCCGCACGCGTGGGGTCACTCGGCCGCGACGGCGTGCTGCGTGCCCAGGATGTCCACGACGAACACGAGCGTCTCGTCCTGCAGCTCGTTTCCCTCGCTGTCCCCGTATCCGAACTCCGGCGGGATGACCACGAGCACCTGCGAACCGACGGTCTGCCCTTCCAGCGCCTGCTGGAAGCCGGCCACGACACCGGTGGTGGTGAAGGTGGCGGGGGTGTCGCGATCCCAGCTGGAATCGAAGACCTCGCCGTCGGACCACTTCACACCGGCGTAGTGCACGAGCACCGTGTCGCCGGACTCGACCGTCGCACCGTCGCCGACCTTCAACTCGGCGATCTCGACCTCCGTCGGCGCCTCGGCGTCGGGGATGGTCACCGTGGGGGCGCCGTCGTCGTCGAGGGTCACGTCCGGCATGCCTTCGACGGGCTCCTGCTCCTCGCCCCACGCGGCGTCGGGAACGACGCTCAGCAGATCGAAGACGTAGACCTCCGCACCGTTGGTGTCGCTCGCGGGGAAGGCCGCGACCACGCGCGTGCCGGGGGTCGCGCACCCGACGATCTGACCGATCGGGTTGTCGGCGGAGATCTGTGCGGGAAGGATCTCCGCGCCCTCGTACCCGAGCGTTCCCAGCTCCTCGCCGGTCTCGGCGCTGTAGGCGGTGAGCGCATAGGACACGAGGTCGCCGGATTCCACGGGGTCTCCCTCGCCCTCGGTCACCACGGAGCTCTGAAGCTCGCCGACCTCGAGCGGGAACTCGAACGTCGCGGTGGACTCCTCGCCCGTCTCGCCCTCGACGGTCACGGCTTCGGAGGCCGACCCCGAGGGGGCGGCGGCGGCGCAGAGCGCATCGGCGGACGCGTCCGGTTCGGGGTCGGATGTGCCGCATCCGGCGAGCAGGATCGCCGCAGCGGCGACGGCGGAGACGGCGAACAGGGAGCGATTGCGCACGAAGACCTCGAGACGGTGGACAGACACGGTCGCCCCCATCCTGCCCCACGATCTCTTTGATCGGGCTGAGAGCCCCGTCGCCCGGGCCGGGATCCGGTGGATCGACGAGCCGAGAGCCGACCGGCTCCACGCGCCCGGAGCATAACGTGCCGGGCATGCGATCCGCGGTAGCCTCGTCGGGTGATGTCTGCGGAAACCCCCGATTCCGAGAACACCGGCAACGACGACGAGCGCACGCCGGAGGGCGTGCGCCGCATGGGCGCGACCTATGCGTTCGGCCGCATGGTGGTGACCCCGCTCGGTCGGCTGCTGTATCGTCCGCGGGTCGAGGGCCGGCATCACGTCCCCCGGCAGGGTCCGGTGATCTTCGCCAGCAACCACCTGTCCTTCATCGACAGCATCGCGATCCCCGTCGCCGCTCCGCGGCCGGTGCACTTCCTCGCCAAGGCGAGCTACTTCGACGGGCCCGGGATGAAGGGGTGGCTGTCCAAGCAGTTCTTCCTCTCGATCGGCGCGATCCCCGTCACGCGGGGTGCCGGGCAGGCGGCGCTGGACGCCCTCGACCAGCAGCGACTTCTGCTGGATCAGGGCAGCGCCGTCGCACTGTACCCGGAGGGGACTCGATCCCTCGACGGGCGCCTCTACAAGGGGCGCACCGGCGTCGCCTTCCTCGCTCTCCAGACGGGCGCTCCGGTGGTGCCGGTCGGCCTCATCGGCACAGACCGCGTCATGCCCGTGGGCGCGAAGATGCCGTCGCTGCGCGAACGTGTCACGGTGCGATTCGGTGAGCCGATCGATCTCTCGCATCACGGTGCCGCGTCGTCGGGACGCGCTCGTCGCGGGGCCACGGACGACATCATGAACGCCATCCAGGCCCTCTCGGAGCAGGAGCTCGCGGGCGCCTACAACGAGCTGCCCGCCCACGGGCCGATCGAGAAGATCAGGCAGGCGCTGCCGCACGAGCGCGTGTGAGCGCCCGGCAGCTCAGGCCGCCACGCGCACGGTCGCCTCGTGACGCACCGGGAAGTTGACGGAGTTCGCGATGAAGCACCATGCGTTCGCCTGACGGTGTGCCGCGTACGCGGCATCCACCATCCCCTCCTCGGCGACCGTGACGACGGGGTGGAGCACGACCTCACGGAAGGCGCCGCCGCCCGTGCCGTCGAGCACGAGGGTTGCGGTCGCGTCGTCGTGGTACGCGGTGACGACCACACCCGCGGTCACGCACGCGTGGAGGTAGGACAGCAGGTGGCACTGCACGAGGGATGCCAGGAGCATGTCCTCGGGGTTCCACCGTGCCGGGTCGCCGCGGAACGGGGCATCGGCCGAGCCGAGCAGCGCCGGCTTGCCCTCGACCTCGAGGGTCACGGAGCGGTCGTAGTCGCGGTATCCGCTCGTGCCGCTTCCGCGCTCACCGGTCCAGGTCGCGCGCATCGCGTAGGAGTGTTCGCCGGGCATGGGGCCAGTCTGACACGACCGGCCCCGCGCACGGGCGGACGTTAGGCTGGTGGTGTGCCGGAGACCTTCGCCGCCAGCAGCGCCGTCCCCCTCGCCGTCGTCGAACGCAGCGGGTTCATCGAGTCCCGCCACATCGGGTCCGCGATCGTGCTGTCTCCCGACGGCGGCGCGTCGACGACGCTGGGCGACACCGAAGCGCCGATCCTTCCGCGTTCGTCCCTCAAGCCGGTGCAGGCGCTGGCGATGCTCGCCGCCGGCACTCCCCTCGAGGGCGAGCGACTCGGCATGGCCACGGCCAGCCACTCCGGCACCGATCGGCATGTCGCCGCCGTGCGAGACATCCTCGACGCCGCCGGCCTCGATGACTCCGCCTTGCAGTGCCCACCCGCATGGCCGGGAGACGGCCCGGCGCGCGACGCGATGGTCCGCGCCGGGGCCGCGCCGGCACGCGTGCGGATGAACTGCTCCGGCAAGCACGCCGCCATGCTCCTGGCCTGCACGACGAACGGCTGGCCGATCGAGACGTATCTGCATCCCGAGCATCCGCTCCAGGTGCAGATCCGCGAGGTGACCGAACGCCTGACCGGGCAACGGGTGACGACGACGGCGATCGACGGATGCGGTGCGCCGGTGTTCGCGATGAGCCTCGCGGCGCTCGCGAAGGCGATCCACCGCATCGGCACGTCGTCCGAGCGCTCGCCCTTCGCGCTCCATCGCAGCGCGGGGGCGCTGGTGCGCGCCGTGAAGGAGAACCCGTGGACGATCGACGGCCCCTCGCGACCGGACACGCTGGCCATCTCCCGACTGGGGGTGTTCGCCAAGGGCGGCGCCGAAGGCGTGATGGTCATGGTCGCCCCCGACGGCACCACCGTCGCCGCGAAGATCCTCGACGGCAGCGGACGCGCGGCGACCGCGGTCGCGGCGCGCCTGCTCGAGCGCGCCGGAGCCCTGGCAGAGGCGGACGTCTCCGCGCTGCTGGCGGAGCTGCCGCTGCGGGTGACCGGCGGTGGCGTCGAGGTGGGCCGGATCCGTCCCGTCTTCTGAGGATCAGTCACGGTCGGACTGCTGCGCCGCGAGACACACTCGGCGGGGGGCTGCGCCACCGCGGACGAGCCAGGCGCGCGCTCCTCGCGAGTCGCACGGGGGCGGAAGATCGCGATCACCGGTCAGCGTGCGGTAGGCCGTACCGCACGCGGCGTCGATCAGCAGGTCGTGCTCGAGGCGGATGCGCGTGAGCGTCCGCCAGTTCCGCTGCCACAGCTCGGGGTCTCCCACCAGCACCGTGCGCGAGCCGTCGCCGCCCACGTCGTCGGCCTCGTCGACCATCCGCACCGTGGCGCCGCCCGCCTGCCACGCCGAGAAGAGCGACCGTGCGCGGGGCCCCGGCGCGATCACCACCCCCGTCAGACCTCGCGGCGGTCGCCAGAGGTCGGGCTCCACCCGGGCGGACTCCCCGGGAAGGGGCACGATCGCGGTCTGGACGACGACTCCGTCGAGGGTGCCGCGGCCGGGAGGTGCGCTGGGGTCGAATCCCGATGCAGCGCCACCGGCGGCGATGTGCTCCGCGCGCCCCGGGGTGGCGAGCACCAATCGCCGCGCGACCGTCTCGGCCACCCGTGCGAGCGGCCCGGAGAGCCGACGGGCGGTGAGAACGACGAGGTATCCCCCGTGTCCCGCGTCTCTCACGATCGCTTCGAGCAGCGAGATCGCCGCCGCGGCGTGGTCGGCGGGAAGGCGCGCGAGCAGGGTGTCGACGTCGTCGAGCACGATCGCCGTCCCGGCGGCCGGCGGTCGCTCGGCGCAGCCGACGAGCTGATCCCACCCGTGCTCGAGATCCGCCGGGATCCACACCGAGCCGCCCGGCGCCTGCGCGGCGATCAGCGCTGCGGCGCAGGAGCGACCCGAGCCCGCACGGCCGACCACGAGCAGGGAGCGATCGGCCACGAGAACGCCGACGCGGCGCTGGTCCTGCTCGGCGGGGAGGTCGGCGAGACCCAGCGTGAGGTCGGATGCAAGCCGACCGGCTTCGCCCGCACTCAGCCGCGGGTCGGAGATGTCGATGCGCTCCGGCAGCGTCGGATGCCATATCGGGCGCGGGGCGGGTCCGGTCTCGGCGCCTCGAGCGCAGACCCGATCGAGCAGCCCGTCGTCGCTCAGACCGATACGCACGCGCTGGGGCTCCGCGTCCGACGCACGTCGCACGATCGCCACGCCCGCGCCGTCGCGCCCGCCGGGCAGCAGGGCGGCGTCTTCGGTGCCGACGACGGCCCTGCTGTCACCCCGATCGGCGACACGCAGGCTCACGCGCAGCGGACAGTTCGCCAGCAGGGCGTCTCTCACCACCCCGGCGATGCGTTGCGTGCCGAGGACGAGGTGCATGCCGAGCGCACGACCGCGCGCTGCGACGTCGGTGAACACCGTGTGCAGCTCGGGATGCTCGCCCAGCAGCGCCGCGAACTCGTCGACCACGATGACCAGGCGAGGCAGGCGGACTCTCGGGTCGGCGACGTCCCGTGCGCCGATCGCCGTCAGTGCGCGCTCGCGCATCCGGATCTCCGCACGCAGACTCTGAAGGGCCCGCTCCGCACCGTCACCGTCGAGATCGGTGATCACCCCCGTCACGTGGGGGATCCGAGCGAGCGCGTCGAACGCGGTTCCGCCCTTGAAGTCCGCCAGCAGGAAGACGACCTGTTCCGTGGAGTGGCTCGCACACAGCGCCAGCACCCACGACACCAGCAACTCGCTCTTGCCGGATCCGGTCATGCCCGCCACGACGGCGTGCGGACCGTCGTCGACGAGGTCGATCGGCACGACGACGCCGGCCGCCGCGGCGAACCGGGCGGTGAGCGGTCCAGCATCGCCCGCAGGCTGCGAGATGAGAAGGTCGCCGAGCGACACGACCGTCTCCTCGTCGTCGCCGCGCATCCGACCCGCCCGCGCGGCGAGGATCGATGCCGCCGCGGCGCACTGGCGGAGATCGAACATCTCCGGCGCGACGTCGCGACGCGAGATGCCGTCGTCGACGATCGCAGCCGTCGGCGAGGTCACGGTCATGCGCACGGTGCACTCCGGGGGCGGCGGCGCCGACTCGTCCACCCGCGCGAGCACGAACGTCGCCGACGGGTGGGCCACGTCACCCGGTTCGAGCAGACACATCACCGTCGGAGCGTCCCGCACATGAGGCAGCTGCTGCGCCCACACGTGTTCGGCCCCGGGACCGGACACGACACGCAGCCGCCCCGGTTCGATACCGAGGACGAGCTGCAGGGCGAGGGCGCGAATCGCAGCGGCCGCGAGCATTCGCGGACCCGAGACCGCGACGCCGCCCTCGAGCGGAACGACGACCGGCGCGTCCGTGAGGCGACCCGCGTCAGCGCGCAATGCCGCGTCTTCGGGATCGTCGCCGCCGCCGGTGACCCGCTGACCGCTCTCCCGCTCACCACGGCCGACCACCAGGGAGTTGTCGCGGACGACCGAGCGCCGCCAGATCTCGGCGTCGTCGTCGAGGAGCGCGCGTGCATCGGGATGTCGCTGCCGCATCGCGCGCCGCTCGGCGTCGTGACGCTCACGAAGGCGTTCTCGTACCGCGCGGCGAGCCGCGGCCGACGTCGCCGCGGCCCGACGGTGCTCGCGACGGGCCGCACGCCGGGAATCGAGCAGTGACGCGACCGCGATCACCGGGCCGAGCGCGGCGAGCCACAGCGCCAGCACGTGACCGGTGACGACCCAGATCATCACCGCCCCGGCTATCGGCGCCAGCGCAGCGAGAACCGGGATGCCGCTGCGGCGCGCCGGGGCCGGGGGTGCGGGGAGGACAAGCTCACCCGCGTCGTACCGGAGATCCGGAGCGGGCGGGTTGTCGACGGCGGGGCGGGGATTTCGCACACCCTCATTCCATCCGCCGAGGCGGACGGGCGGGCGTCGCAGCGGCCGGCCTGTGGACGGGAGGGGGTCAGTGCTGCGCCGGGGAGGGATCTTCGGCCGCGACATCGAGCACGATGATCGTGATGTTGTCGCGTCCGCCGTTCTCGAGCGCAGCGTCGAGCATCGCGTCGACGGCGGCAGCCGGGTCGGCGTTCTCCCCCAGGAAGTGCTGGATGCCGTAGTCGGTGAGCTCCTTGGTGAGCCCGTCGGAACAGATCACGAATCGATCGCCGTCGACGAGCTCGAGCCGCACGTAGTCCGGTGTCACGCCGTCGCTCGGGCCCACGGCGCGGGTGATCACGTTCCCGTAGGGATGATTCTCCGCTTCCTCGGGGCTCAGGCGACCGGAGGAGATCAGCTCCTGCACGACGGAGTGATCCGTCGTGATCTGCGCGAGTGCACCGTCGCGCAGGAGGTACACGCGGCTGTCGCCGATGTTGAGCGTCACCCAGTGCGGTTCGTCGCCGGAGACATCCAGATAGACACCCGTCACCGTCGTCCCGGTGCCCTCGTCGGTGGCCTTCGGATGCGATGCGATGTCGCGGACCGCCTTGGCCAGCGCCTTCTCGATCGTGCGAGGAGTGACCGAGCCGCCCTCCACCGTGCCGGAGAGCCGCTCCACGGTGCGGGAGCTGGCGATCTCGCCGCCGATGTGGCCACCCATTCCGTCGGCGACGACGAAGAGCGGATACGAGGCGAGCACCGCATCCTGATTGATCTCTCGTCGGCGGCCCGTGTGGGTGGTCGCCGCCCACGCCAACGACCACGTTCCCGCCGCCGTTGCGACGGAACGCGTGTGGGTCGATACGTCGGGCACGCCCTGACTCTCCCTCGAACGGTCTTGTCGGCAGCACCGAGGTGCTGCCGCGTGCTCACAGCCTAATGGACGTGGCCCCGGCCGCCTCCCGGCTCGGCTCGGCGCGTCAGACCTTGGCGCCGGGATCCTCGGGCAGCGGGAACAGGGCGTCGATCTCCGCGACCTCGTGGACGTCGGGCGTCCAGGCGGTGGCCGCGTCGGCGTTCGCCCGCACCTGGTCGCCGCTGGTGGCGACGGCGATCACGCTGGAGAGTTCGTCGTGCGAGAGCAGCCATCCGATCGTCGCCTGCAGCATCGTGATGCCGCGATCGTCGCAGAAGGCGGAGAACTGTTCCAGCGCATCCCACGGGGCCTGCTCCCACACGTGGGAGCGCTGGCGAGAGATCCGCGTGTCCTCCGGGGCGTGGGAGCGCGTGAACTTCCCGGTGAGGAGTCCGTTGTGCAGGGGGAAGTACGGAAGGAATCCGAGCCCGAATCGGCGAACGGCCGGAAGGACCTCGCGCTCGGCCGCTCGCGCGAGCAGGCTGTAGTGGTTCTGAGCCGACACGAAAGGCACGCGATGGGAGGTCGCGGCGATGAAATCGGCTTCCGCGATCTGCCAGCCCGCGAGGTTCGAATGCCCGAGGTAGCGCACCTTCCCCTCGCGCACGAGGTCCGTCAGCACATCCAGGGTCTCTTCGATGGGCGTGTGGGGATCGGGGGTGTGCAGCTGATACAGGTCGATGTGATCGGTCTGCAGGCGCGAGAGGGACCCCTCGACGGCCCTGCGGATGTAGGAGCGCGAGGCCTTCGCACCCGCGGGCGGATATCCCATGTCGCGACCGAAGTGCCCGAACTTGGTGGCGATGATCACCTCGTCGCGTCGGCCGCGGAGGGCCTCGCCCATGAGCGATTCCGACAAGCCCGGCTCGCCGCCGTACATGTCGGCCGTGTCGAGGAAGGTCACCCCGGCGTCGACCGCCGCGTCGATCACCGCCCGTGTGCCCTCGATGGTCTCCGTCTTCGTGCCCGGGCGACCGAAGTTGTTGCACCCGAGGCCGACGGCGGAGACGAGGAGGCCGGACGTGCCGACGCGACGGAGGGGAACCGATGAACTCATGGCCTCCACGCTAGCGTCGCTCGCAGGTCCCGGCGCCACGCGACGACGTGCCCCCCCCCCCCCCCCCCCGGGGGGGGGGGGCCCCCCCGCCGGCCCGGCCCCCCCCCCCCCCCACTCGGTGGTGAGGGGCACGTCGCTCGCGTCAGGACTGCTTCGGCGGCTCCGGTGCTGCCGGCGGCTCGGTCGACGGCGGCTGGGTCGGCGGGGCCGGCGGCTGGGTCGGAGCCGGCGGCTGGGTCGGAGCCGGCGGCTGCGTGGAGGCCGGCGGGGCCGGCGGCTGAGCGCCGGGTGCGGGCGGCGGCTGGTACCCGGCCGGGGGCTGGTAGCCCGCGGGGTACCCCGGCTGCGTGACCGGGTTGGCCGGGTAGCCCGCCGCGGGAACCTGCGACGGAATGCCGGACCAGGTCGTCTTGTCGGCGAGGAAGTTCCCAGCCCACGGGGCCGCAGGGATCGCGGTGTTCCAGCGCGACCGGTCGAAGGCGTTGATGCCCAGCCAGACGATGGCCAGGAAGATGTAGAGGATGATCCAGACGACTTCCTTCTGGAGCTTGAGCCCCACCCGCCATGCGGCGAGCACGGTGTAGACGCCCGCGGCGAGCGGGAAGAGCCATCCGATCACCGGGATCCAGCCCAGCACGATGCTCGCGCCCCACAGGCCGAGGAGCCACCAGGGATTCAGGTCGCCGAGCTTGACGAAGATCAGCGTGTTGTAGATCGGCACCCACGCCCGCCACTTGCCCTGCACGCCCGCCTTGTCGAAGATCTTCATGAAGAAGAACGCGGTCAGGACGTAGCCGGCGATGGCGAAGATGAACCAGAACACGGCGAAGATGAAGAAGAACGCGACATCGCTGCCGCTGTAGGAGTAGTCGACGCTACTGAACGTTTCCACGGGTACCTCTCCCAGATTCGGCCCGCCGTGCGGCGGGTCGTGAGACATGGTAGCGAGAGCGGACGCGTTCTGTCAGGAACCTCCCAGACTTTCTCGTGAACGTTCGTTGCCGGGGGCTTGGTCACCTGACGCTCAATCGGAGAACAGCAGCAGGTCACCGCCCTCGCCGCGGCGGAGATCGACGTCGCTGGCGGCCGCCCACGAGAGCAGGTCGTCGGACCCGGCTATGGTCGCCGCCGACGTCGCCAAGCGGCGGACGAGCTCACCCTTGGCGTGCTTGTTGAAGTGGTTCAGCGCCCGCACAGTGCCGTCCGGCCCCGATGCGACCACCCGCACGTACGACGAGGGCAGGTTTCCCGGAACGGGGCCGAGCGCCACATAGGCTTCGGAGCGCAGATCCAGGACGAAGTCCGGCGCCGCTTCGGCCAGCGCATCCGACACCGCGCCAGACCACAGCCGCTTCGACGATCCGAGCGTCGGCAGCGTGACCGCCGCCGACATGCGGTACGCCGGAATGCCATCCATGGCGCCGACCGGACCGAACGGTGCGGAGTGGATCTGCACGTGCGCGGCCAGCCATGCGCGTGAGTCATCGTCCAGGCCACGTGCGTCGAGCGCGTCGAAGAGCACCCCGGTGTAGCGGTCGACGGCCGCCATCGTCGGAGAGACGCGCGCGACGGCGTTCAGCCCGATGTCGGCGAGCTGCGTCTTCCCGAGCCTGAGCGTGCGAGCGCTCTCCTCCTCGTCGCCGCTGAGGTCGACGAGCGCATCGACCACGCGGGACCGGAGGGTGGTGAGGGTCGGATGGGCGAGGCGATCCAGGGCGAGCGGCGGGCCTTCTCCCCCGCGTCGTTTGGTCTCGGACGGGGGCAGCAGAACGAGCACGTATCTCTCCGGGGAAGGCGAGAGGGCACGAGCTCCGGATACTCCGGATGCTCGCGCCCTCTCGGACTGCGTGTGTGTCGTCAGGCCACGACGGCGGCGTTGCCGGCCACGATCGTGAGCTCGTCGCCGGCCATCGACAGGAAACCGTCTTGCGCGTTGGCGACGACCTTCTGGCCGGAGGTCTCGGTGATGCGCACCTGGCCTTCCGCGAGGATCGCCAGCACCGGCTCGTGACCGGGCATGAAGCCGATCTCGCCCTCGACGGTCTTGGCGACGACGAGCGAGGCCTCCCCCGTCCAGACCTCGGCGTCGGCGGAGACGAGACTCACTTTCAGCGGCACGTCGACTCCCTCCAGTCGCTCAGTACGAGCATGATCAGCCGTTCTCCTTCTGGATGCGGGCCCAGTTCTCTTCGACGTCGGAGATGCCGCCGACGTTGAAGAACGCCTGCTCGGCCACGTGGTCGAAGTCGCCCTTCACGATCGCGTCGAACGACTCGATCGTCTCCTTGATCGGAACGGTCGAACCCTCCACGCCGGTGAACTTCTTCGCCATGTAGGTGTTCTGCGACAGGAACTGCTGGATGCGACGCGCACGCGACACGACGATCTTGTCCTCTTCGGAGAGCTCGTCGACACCGAGGATGGCGATGATCTCCTGCAGTTCCTTGTTCTTCTGCAGGATCTGCTTCACCGCCGTGGCCACGCGGTAGTGGTCCTCGCCGATGTAGCGCGGGTCGAGGATCCGGCTGCTCGAGGTCAGCGGGTCGACCGCGGGGTACAGACCCTTCGACGCGATCTCACGCGAGAGCTCGGTCGTCGCGTCGAGGTGCGCGAAGGTCGTCGCCGGCGCCGGGTCGGTGTAGTCGTCGGCGGGAACGTAGATCGCCTGCAGCGAGGTGATCGAGTGGCCGCGCGTGGACGTGATGCGCTCCTGGAGCACACCCATCTCGTCGGCGAGGTTCGGCTGGTAGCCCACGGCCGAGGGCATGCGACCCAGCAGCGTCGACACCTCGGAACCCGCCTGCGTGAAGCGGAAGATGTTGTCGATGAACAGCAGCACGTCCTGCTTCTGCACGTCGCGGAAGTACTCCGCCATCGTCAGGGCAGACAGCGCGACGCGAAGTCGCGTCCCCGGCGGCTCGTCCATCTGACCGAAGACAAGGGCGGTCTTGTCGAAGACGCCGGCCTCGTCCATCTCGCCGATGAGGTCGTTGCCCTCACGCGTGCGCTCGCCGACACCGGCGAACACCGACACACCACCGTGGTCCTGAGCGACGCGCTGGATCATCTCCTGGATGAGGACGGTCTTGCCGACGCCCGCACCGCCGAAGAGGCCGATCTTTCCACCCTGCACGTACGGGGTCAGCAGGTCGATGACCTTGATGCCCGTCTCGAACATCGTGGTCTTCGACTCGAGCTGGTCGAAGCTGGGCGCCTGGCGGTGGATGCCCCAGCGCTCCGTGATCTCGACCTGCTCGCCCGGCTCGGCGTTGAGGATCTCTCCCGTGACGTCGAACACGCGACCCTTGGTCACGTCGCCGACGGGCACGGTGATCTGGTCTCCGGTGTCGCGCACCTCCTGGCCGCGGACGATGCCGTCCGTCGGCTTCAGGGCGATCGCACGCACCAGGTCGTCGCCGAGGTGCTGCGCGACCTCGAGAGTGATCTCGGTCGACTCCTCGCCGATGGTGATCGTCGTCTTCAGCGCGTTGTAGATGTCGGGGATCGCGTCGTGCGGGAACTCGATGTCGACGACGGGTCCGGTCACCCGGGCGACACGCCCGACGACCTGCACGTCCGTCTTCTCAGCGGTGAGGCTCATGGCTTCTTCTCTTTCGTGATGGTCTGTTGCGCCGTGCCGGTCACTTGCCCGACGCGAGGGCGTCGGCGCCGCCGACGATCTCGGCGATCTGCTGGGTGATCTCGGCCTGGCGTGCGTTGTTGCGCAGTCGCGTGTAATCGGTGATCAGCTTGTCGGCGTTGTCGCTCGCGGACTTCATCGCCTTCTGCGTCGCAGCGTGCTTGGCCGCCGACGACTGCAGGAGGGCGTTGAACACGCGGCTCTGGATGTACACCGGCAGCAGAGCGTCGAGAACCGTCTCGGCGTCGGGCTCGAACTCGTAGAGCGGATACACCTGCGAGTCGGTGCTCTCCTCGGCCTCGACGACTTCGAGCGGCAGCAGGCGCACCGTCTCGGGCGACTGCGTCATCATGCTGACGAAGCGGTTGTACACGAGGTGGATCTCGTCCACTCCGCCGTCTTCGCCGCCGCGGTCGTAGGCATCCAGAAGCGTTGCCGCGATCTCCTCGGCGGTGTGGAAGTGCGGAGTGTCGGTGTCACCCGTCCACTGTGCCGCGCTGTCCATGCGACGGAACTGGAAGTACCCCACGGCCTTGCGGCCGATGAGATAGAACACCGGCTCGCGGCCTTCCGAACGCAGGAGCTCGGCCAGCCGCAGACCCTCGCGGAGGATCTGCGAGTTGAACGCGCCCGCCAGTCCCCGGTCCGAGGCGAAGATCACCACGGCGGAGCGGCGGATGACGTCGCGCTCCACGGTCAGCGGGTGATCGACGTTCGAGTGCGTGGCCACGGCGGAGACGGCCCGCGTCACGGCCCGCGCGAAGGGCGAGGAGGCGCGCACACGCCCCATCGCCTTCTGGATGCGCGATGCCGCGATGAGTTCCATCGCCTTCGTGATCTTCTTGGTGGTCTGAGCAGAGTTGATCTTCTGCTTGTAGACCCGCAGTTGTGCGCCCATGGTTCCTGTCCCGGAGCGCCTTAGCGGCGACCCTTGACGATCTTCTCCTGGTTGACGTCCTCGGCCGCGGCGGCGGAGACCTCTTCGTGGCCGGGCTGGTTGATGGCCTGGCCCTTGCCGGCCTGGAACTCCAGCACGAACGCGTCGGTCTTCGCCTCGAGCTCGCTGAGGATCTCGTCGGTGAGCACGTTCTTCTCGCGCAGGTCGTCGAGCACCGAGGTGTTGCGACGCAGGTAGTCCAGCAGCTCGCGCTCGAAGGACAGCACGTCCTCGACCTCGATGGTGTCGAGCTTGCCGTTGGTGCCGGCCCAGATCGACACGACCTGCTCCTCCACCGGGTACGGCGAGTACTGGGGCTGCTTCAGCAGCTCGGTGAGGCGGGCACCGCGAGCCAGCTGGCGGCGCGACGCGGCGTCGAGGTCGCTCGCGAACATCGCGAACGCTTCGAGCGAACGGTACTGGGCGAGCTCGAGCTTGAGCGTTCCCGAGACCTTCTTGATCGACTTCACCTGGGCATCGCCACCGACGCGCGACACCGAGATGCCGACGTCGACGGCGGGGCGCTGGTTCGCGTTGAACAGGTCGGACTGCAGGAAGATCTGACCGTCGGTGATCGAGATGACGTTCGTCGGGATGTAGGCCGAGACGTCGTTGGCCTTCGTCTCGATGATCGGCAGACCGGTCATCGAACCGGCGCCGAGCTCGTCCGACAGCTTCGCGCAGCGCTCCAGCAGACGCGAGTGCAGGTAGAACACGTCACCCGGGTAGGCCTCACGACCCGGCGGACGCCGCAGCAGCAGCGAAACGGCGCGGTACGCCTCGGCCTGCTTCGACAGGTCGTCGAAGATGATGAGGACGTGCTTGCCGTCGTACATCCAGTGCTGACCGATGGCCGAACCGGTGTACGGAGCGAGGTACTTGAAGCCGGCGGGGTCCGACGCGGGTGCGGCGACGATGGTGGTGTACTCCATCGCACCGGCGTCCTCGAGCGCGCCCTTCACCGAAGCGATGGTCGAGCCCTTCTGGCCGATGGCGACGTAGATGCAGCGCACCTGCTTGGTCGGGTCGCCCGACTCCCAGTTGGCCTTCTGGTTGATGATCGTGTCGATCGCGATGGCCGTCTTGCCGGTCTGGCGGTCGCCGATGATCAGCTGGCGCTGGCCGCGGCCGATCGGGATCATCGCGTCGATCGCCTTGATGCCGGTCTGCATCGGCTCGTGCACGCTCTTGCGCTGCATGACGCCGGGAGCCTGCAGCTCGAGCGCGCGGCGCCCGATCGAGGCGATGTCGCCGAGTCCGTCGATCGCGTTGCCGAGCGGGTCGACCACGCGGCCGAGGTAGCCGTCGCCGACGGGCACTGAGAGCACCTCGCCGGTGCGCGTGACCTGCTGGCCGGCTTCGATGCCGGCGAAGTCGCCGAGCACGACGACACCGATCTCGTGCTCGTCGAGGTTCAGGGCGAGACCCTGCGTGCCGTCCTCGAACACGACCAGTTCGTTGGCCATGACGCCGGGCAGGCCCTCGACGTGGGCGATGCCGTCCGCGGCGTCCACGACGGTGCCGACCTCCGTCGCCGCGGCCCCGGTGGGCTCGTAGGCGGCGACGAAGTCCTTCAGCGCGTCACGGATGACGTCGGGGCTGATAGAGAGTTCTGCCATTGTCTTCCCTTTGTACTCACTACTTCTGTGTGGGGCCGTGGCCCGAAGCCTCCGCCTTGCGGCGGGAAGTCTGTTAGCCGGCCAGTCGCTGCCGGAGTTCGGCCAGGCGCGTGGACACGCTGGCGTCGATGACGTCGTTCGCGATCTGCACCCGCACGCCGCCGATGACCGCGGGGTCCACGACGGTGTTGATCGCGACCTCGGTGCCGTACCGCTTCGACAGCGTCGCCGACAGGCGCTGGACCTGGGCGTCGCTGAGCGGCGCGGCCGAGGAGACCGTCGCGACCGTGCGGCCGCGCTGGTCGGCGACCACGCGCATCGCGTTGGCCACGAGCTGTCGCACGCGGCGCTCCCGCGGCTGCTGCACGAGCGAGGAGACGATCAGCCGTGCTGCCTCGCTCGAGCGTCCGGTCAGCAGCGTGTCGACGAGGGCACCCTTGGCGGATGCGTCGCCGAGTCGGCTGCCGAGCGCCAGTTCGAGCTCCGGGTTCTCCGCCACCGTCCGCGTGAAGCGGAAGAGCTCGTCTTCGACCGGCGCGGCCGGCTCTGCGACGGCTGCGGCACGGATTGCGAGCTCTTCGAGCCCGTCGACCATGTCGGAGGCCGACGACCAGCGCTCGGAGACCGCTGCGGTCAGCAGCGACACCGAGACCGGGCGGAGCGCCGCGCCGAACACGTCGGCGACGACCTTCGCCCGCGCGGCCGGTGCCGCTGCAGAGTCGGCCAGCGCGCCGCTCAGTGCGGAGGTGTCACCGACCGACCGAGCCGCGGCGAACAGCTCGCGCGCGACGTCGATGTCGACGCCGGACGCGGAGCCGAGCGCCGCGGTGGTGCCCGCGAGCGCCTGAGTGGTCGCGCTGCCCATTACTGCGCCGCCTTCTCGGCCTCGAGGTCGGCGAGGAAGCGGTCGACGACGGCCTGAGCCTTCGCGTCGTCGGACAGCGTCTCTCCGATCACGCCACCGGCGAGATCGAGCGCGAGCGTGCCGACCTCTCCGCGCAGCGACACGAGCGCCGCCTGGCGCTCCGCCTCGATCTGCGAGTGCGCCGACGCGGTGATGCGCGCCGCCTCGCTCGCTGCGGAGTCCTTCGCCTCGGCGACGATCTTCTTGCCGTCCTCACGGGCGGCGTCGCGGATCTCACCGGCTTCCTTGCGGGCGTCGGCGAGTGCAGCGGTGTACTCCTGCAGCGCGGCCTCGGCCTTGCGCTGCGCCTCGTCGGCCTTGGCGATGTTGCCCTCGATCGCGGTCGAGCGCTCGTCGAGCAGCTTGTTCATCCGCGGCAGCACGACGCGCCAGAAGATGAAGAGGATGACGACGAAGCACACCGCCGACCAGGTGATGTCGTAGATCGCGGGGATCAGCGGGCTCGGCGTCTCGCCTTCTTCCGCGGCGAGTGTGACAAGAAGCTCTTGCATCCTGTCTCCTTACGTGTGCGGGGTCTGCTTAGAAGCCGAAGATGAAGCCGGTGGCGATACCGATGAAGGCGAGCGCCTCGGTGAAGGCGATACCGATGAACATCAGGACCTGCAGGCGACCGGCGAGCTCGGGCTGACGAGCCACGCCCTCGATGGTCTTGCCGACGACGATGCCCACGCCGATGGCGGGACCGATGGCGGCCAGGCCGTAACCGACGCTCGCGATGGAGCCCGTCACCTGGGCGAGAACCGTAGTTGCGTCCACGGGGGTGTTTCCTTTCGGTTGGGTGGGACGGCGTGTGCCGGCCCGCTCAGTGCTCTTCCGCAACCGCGAGCTGGATGTAGACCGCGGTGAGGATGGTGAAGACGTACGCCTGGAGGAAAGCCACCAGGAGTTCGAACAGGGTGAAGACGAAGCCGAAGGCGAGCGTGCCCGCGCCGAGCACGGTCCACAGGCCTCCGAGGGTGAAGACGAAGTACTGCGTGGCGGAGAAGAACAGCACCAGCATCAGGTGCCCGACGATCATGTTCATCAGCAGACGCAGGGTGAGCGTGACCGGGCGGATGATGAACGTCGAGAGGAACTCGAGCGGGATGATGATGATGTACAGCGGCCACGGCACGCCGGAGGGCATGAGGGAGTTCTTGAAGAAGTTGCCCGGGCTCTTGCGGATGCCGGCGTAGATGAAGGTCACGTAGGCGATGACGGCGAGCAGGAGCGGAACGGCGATGACGCTCGTGCCGGCGATGTTGATGCCGGGGATGATGCCCGTCAGGTTCATGAACAGGATCATGAAGAACATCGTCGTGAGGATCGGCAGGAAGCGCTGGCCGTCCTTCTTGCCCAGTAGGTCCTCGGCGATGTTGACGCGGACGAAGTCCAGCGCCATCTCGATGACGCTCTGGAAGCGGCCGGGGACGAGCTTCAGCCGCCGGGTTCCGACGAGGAACAGGATCACCAGGACGGCGGTCGCGAGGAACTGCGCCAGGTTGATGCGGGTGATCTCGAAGGCGGTGCCCTCGAAGAAGATCGCCGGAGGGAAGAAGTCCGCGATCGACGGCGGGTGGAATTCGTCGTCAGTGGACGTGGCGGTGGCGATCAGTGTCGCAGCTTGAGTGATCAGCGCTGGCTCCAGCTTCGGGGCGACGGTGGGTACCGTAGCGACGATGGTCGGTGAGAGTCATCCGCGAGCTGCTCACGAAGAGAGCGCGGGCGCGGAACAACACTATCAAACTCGGGGCGCCCCCGAGTCCGCGTCCGAATCGGGCCCGCCGCGGTCGTCCGCACCCGGCAACGACACGTCGCTCACGTGCGGGATGCGCATCTTCAGCAGAACCACGACGTCGACGGCGAGAGAGGCCATGACGCTCACGACGAGAGCGACGAAGAACACCGCGGGCGCGACCCATGCCTGATCGCGCAGCACGAGCAGCGCCACGATGAACAGGACGAGCTTGAGGAGCCATCCGCCGAGCACGATGCCGAAGAAGACCGGCACGTAGAGCGGGTCGCCGTACCACCGGTTGGCGATGAGGATGCTCGCGGCGGTGATGCCGAGGAAGACCGCGGCGATCAGCACACCGGCCAGCCCGCTCCAGAGGCCTTCGGTTCCGGCCACCAGGAAGCCGATCACGGCGGCTGCGATCGCCAGAACGGCGGTGACGGCTCCGGACCACACCAGCGCCGTGCGCAGGATCGGAGTGCTCGAGACGGGATGAGGGCTCATACGGCTTCCTTCGGGCTGATGGCGGAGCGACGGGAGGGCAGGAGGGTGACGACGAGGCACGCGACGACGCCGACGGCGCCGAACACGACGCCGAGCAGGTAGTCTCCCGGCCACTCCTGCGCGGTGCCGATGTACATCAGGAGGAAGGCGAGGCTCACGACCGCCGTCCACGCGTAGAAGATCAGGACGGCGTCGCGATCGCTGTGACCCATGTCGAGCATGCGGTGATGGAGGTGCTTGCGATCGGGAGAGAACGGGCTCTTGCCCGCCCCCATGCGGCGGATCACCGCCAGGCCGAAATCGAGCAGAGGCAGGATCACCACGACGATCGGCAGCAGGATCGGGATGAATGCACCGAGCAGCTGCGAGCGGCCGAACACGTCGTTGTCGCCGATGATCGCCGGATCCAGCTGTCCCGTGATCGCGATCGCCGAGGTCGCCATCAGCAGACCGAGCATGAGCGCGCCGGAATCGCCCATGAACATCTTCGCGGGATTCCAATTCAGGGGGAGGAAGCCGATGCAGGCGCCCACCAGGACGGCCGCGATGAACGAGGCGAGGTTGAAGTAGCTGCTGGCGCCGGTGTCGCGCACGAGCAGGTAGGAGTACGCGAAGAACACGCCGTTGGCGATGAGGCACACTCCGGCCACGAGCCCGTCGAGCCCGTCGATGAAGTTCACGGCGTTCATGACGACGACGATCGCGAACACGGTGATGGTGAAGCTCACCCACCCCGACCAGAGGGAGATCCCGCCGATGGGGAGCGCATAGATCTGCAGCTCGCCGAACCACGCGATGATTCCGGCGGCGACGAACTGCGCGCCGAGCTTGATCATCCAGTCGAGATCCCACAGGTCGTCGGCGACGCCCACGAGCACGATGAGGGCGGTCGCGGCCAGGATCGCGTAGACCGGGCGCGGATCGGCCCAGAAGATCTGGAAGAACGGATGCTGCGACGACACGAGGAACGCCGTGACGACACCGAGGAACATCGCGATGCCCCCGAGGCGCGGCGTGGGAGTCTTGTGGACGTCGCGCTCGCGGATGCCGGGGTACAGCTTGAAGCGGAGGCTGAGTCGCCACACCGCCCACGACAGGGCGAGGGTGACGGCGGCGGTGAGCAGGACCGTGAACAGGTACTGCTTCACGAGTCGCCGCCGGAAACGGGTCCGGGCGCCTCCTCGACCTGAGACTCGTCGGGCTCGAGGAGGTCGCCGAGCACGTCGCGCAGACGCTCCCGGGAGATCGCCCCCTCCCGCAGCACGCGCACCGCGGGCTCGGGACCGACGACCAGCGAGGTCGCGTCGACGATCGTGGAGGCGACCCCGGTCGCGCTCGGGCCGTCGTCGAGGTACGTCGAGACGCTGTCGCCGAGCATCGCCATGGCGTCGAGCACCGCCACCGCGGCCGGCCTGCCGGTGAGGTTGGCGCTGGAGACCGCCAGCGGTCCCGTCTCCTCGAGCAGCTCGAGGGTGAGCCGATGATCGGGCATCCGGACCGCCACGGTGCCGTGGGTGTCGCCGAGGTCCCACGACAGCGACGGCTGCGCGGGAAGCACGATGGTCAGCCCGCCCGGCCAGAACTCCGCCACGAGCCGTTCGACGGCCTCCGGGACCTCCGACACGAGCGCGCGGAGCGTGTCCACTCCCCCGACCAGCACCGGCGGCGGCGACTGCCGCCCGCGGCCCTTCGCCTCCAGCAGACGCTGCACGGCGGACGCCGAGAACGCGTCGGCGGCGATGCCGTACACGGTGTCGGTGGGGACGACGATCAGATCGCCTCGGCCGATGGCCTGGCGCGCCCGGCGCATGCCGGCCAGGAGCTCGGACTCATTCCGGCAGTCGAAGAGGGAGGACATGACGACATGATTCTAGGCGCAACTCCTGCGCACTCCCCACGGCCGGGGGCATCCACCGATCAGGGTCGGACGGCAGTGGTGGCGCGGTCGCGCATGGTCAGGTCCGGGTGGGTCGCGGCCGCACGCCAGCCATCGTTTTCCAAGACGGCGCGGATCGCCTCCCCCTGCCATTCACCGTGCTCGAGGACGATCGTGCCGCCCGGGTGCGCCAGCCGCAGGCCGACCCGGCTGATCACCCGGATGACGTCGAGTCCGTCGGGACCTCCGTACAGCGCCGCGGCGGGATCGTGATGGCGCACCTCCGGGTCTCGCGGGATCGCGTCGTCGGGCACGTACGGCGGGTTGGAGGCGACCACGGACACGGTGCCGTCGAGCTCAAGGAAGGCGTCGGCGAGATCGATGAACGCCACGCGCGCGTTGTCGCCTCCCCACCGCGCGAAGTTCTCCTTCGCCCACACGAACGCGTCGACGGAGTTCTCCGCGGCGTGCACCCGGGCGTGCGGCACCTCCGTCGCCATGGCGAGCGCGAGGGCGCCGCTGCCGGTGCCGAGATCGACCGCGACGGGCTCGGGGGCGGCGGCCGCCCGGAGGGCGTCGATGGCGAGCTGCGCGACGATCTCCGTCTCGGGCCGCGGCACGAAGACCCCGGGTCCGACGCTCAGCTCGAGGGAGCGGAACGGGGCGATGCCGGTGAGATGCTGCAGGGGAACGCGGGTCGCGCGCCGTTCGACGAGGTCCGCGAAGTCGTCCGCCTGCGCGCTCGTGAGCCCGTCACCGCGGAACGCGGCCGCCTGCACTCCCCCGCGAGAGAGCGCGAGCACGTGACCGAGGAGCAGCTCCGCGTCGACGATCGCGTCGACGATACCGGCGCGCTCCAGTCGCGAGGAGGCGAGGCGGAGCGCCTCGGACACCGGGGCGGATGCGTCGGAGGAGGGCATGACCTGTACAGCTTAGGCGGGCGCGCGATGCAGGCGCGGCGTCGGCGGGCGCGGTTGCGACATAATCGCGCCGTCGGGTTTCGCCTCGCCTAGGCTCGGACTGTTCCCCTCGAACCCGTCGACAGCGAAAGGCACGCAATGCCCGGCATCCACTCCGACATCACCTCCGCCTTCGGTGACACCCCTCTCGTCCGGCTGAACCGGGTGGCCGAGGGCACCGAGGCCACCATCCTGGCCAAGCTCGAGTTCTACAACCCCGCCTCCAGCGTCAAGGACCGCCTCGGTGTCGCCATCGTCGACGCCGCCGAGGCCTCGGGCGACCTGACCGCCGGCGGCACGATCGTCGAGGCCACCAGCGGCAACACCGGGATCGCCCTGGCGATGGTCGGCGCGGCGCGCGGCTACAAGGTGGTGCTCACGATGCCCGCCTCGATGTCGAAGGAGCGCCGCATGCTGCTGAAGGCCTTCGGCGCCGAGCTCGTGCTCACCGACCCGGCCAAGGGCATGAAGGGCGCTGTCGAGGAGGCCGAGGCGGTCGCGGCGAAGACCCCCGGCGCGATCCTCGCCAAGCAGTTCGCCAACGAGGCGAACCCGGCGATCCACCGCAAGACCACGGCGGAGGAGATCCTGCGCGACACCGACGGCGCGGTGGACTACTTCGTCGCAGGCATCGGCACCGGCGGCACCATCACCGGCGTCGGCCAGGTGCTCAAGGAGAAGGTTCCCGGCGCGAAGGTCATCGCCGTCGAGCCCAAGGACTCGCCGCTGCTGACTGAGGGTCACCCGGGACCGCACAAGATCCAGGGCATCGGCCCGAACTTCGTTCCGGCCATCCTCGACCGCGACGTCATCGACGAGGTCATCGACGTCGAGCTCGACGACGCGCTGCGACTGGCGCGCGAGACCGCGGCGAAGGACGGCATCCTCGTGGGCATGTCCAGCGGCGCCGCGATCTGGGCAGCCCTGCAGGTCGCCGCACGCCCTGAGGCGGCGGGCAAGAACATCGTCGTGATCATCCCCTCGTTCGGCGAGCGGTACCTGTCGACCCCGCTGTACGCCGATCTCGTGGAGGACTGAGCGGATGGGCCTGTGGTCCGACGTTCGCGACGACCTCGCCGCCGCGAAGCTGCGCGACCCGGCCGCGCGCTCGGCGGCCGAGATCGCGCTGCTGTACCCCGGACTCCACGCCGTGTGGGGCCACCGGGTCTGGCATGCCCTGTGGGAGCGACGTTTCCGCTTCTTCGCGCGCGCGGGATCGCAGCTGACCCGGTGGCTCACCGGCATCGAGATCCACCCCGGCGCGAACATCGGACGCCGGTTCTTCATCGACCACGGCATGGGGGTCGTGGTGGGCGAGACGGCCGAGGTCGGCGATGACGTCATGCTCTACCACGGCGTCACGCTGGGTGGACGTCAGCGCAACGGCGGCAAGCGCCATCCGACCCTGGAAGACGGCGTCGCCGTCGGTGCCGGCGCGAAGATCCTCGGCCCCATCACCATCGGCGCGGGAAGCGTCGTCGGAGCCAACGCGGTGGTCACCAAGAGCGCACCGGCCGACAGCATCCTCGTGGGCGTGCCCGCCAAGCCCCGCCCGAGGACGGCCGACGTCGACACCCGCGCTCTCCTCGCCGCTCCCGAATACGTGATCTGAGCCTCCGTCGCTTCCGGTGCCGTCTCCCCGGCGTTCACAACTCCTCACTTCCGGGCCGACACGCCGGGCGCGCGACGCCGCACGGCGCCGTCACGCCCGGATTCGAGGAGTTGTGAACCGCACCCGGGCGGCAGGTCCGGGCCCTGAGGAGTTGTGAACCGGCTCCCGGGCGGCAGGTCCGGCCTCGAGGCGGTGTCAGGAGTCGCCGGCGAGTGAGGCCAGACGCGCCTCCTCGTCGGCCGTGATCGCGGATTCGATCACCGGCTCGAGGGCACCGTCCATGACGTGGTCGAGGTTGTAAGCCTTGTACCCCGTGCGGTGGTCGGCGATGCGGTTCTCGGGGAAGTTGTAGGTGCGGATGCGCTCGGAACGGTCCATCCCGCGGATCTGCGACTTGCGCGCGTCGGCCGCCTGAGCATCGCGCTCCTCCTGCTGACGGGCGAGCAGCCGTGCACGCAGCACGCGCATCCCCGCCTCGCGGTTCTGCAGCTGCGACTTCTCGTTCTGCATCGACACGACGATCCCGGTCGGCACGTGCGTGATCCGCACAGCCGAGTCCGTTGTGTTCACCGACTGTCCGCCCGGGCCCGACGATCGGTAGACGTCGATCTTGAGATCGTTCGGGTTGATCTCGACCTCGTCGGGTTCGTCGACTTCGGGGAACACCAGCACGCCGGTCGTCGAGGTGTGGATGCGCCCCTGCGACTCCGTCGCCGGGACACGCTGCACGCGGTGCACTCCGCCCTCGTACTTCAGGTGCGCCCACACGCCCTGCGCCGGGTCGGAAGACGCCCCCTTGATCGCGACCTGCACGTTCTTGTAGCCACCGAGGTCGGACTCGTCCCGCTCCAGCAGCTCGGTCTTCCAGCCCTTCGACGCGGCGTACTGCAGGTACATGCGCAGCAGGTCCGCGGCGAACAGGGCACTCTCGGCGCCGCCCTCCCCCGCCTTGATCTCCATGATCACGTCACGGGCATCGTCGGGGTCGCGAGGGATCAGCAGGCGCCGCAGCTTCTCCTGCAGCCGGGCGCGCTCCTCCTCGAGGGCCGGCACCTCCGCGGCGAAGGCATCGTCCTCCCTCGCGAGTTCGCGCGCGGCTTCGAGGTCGTCGCCCGAGGCCGTCCACGCCTCGTAGGCGCGCACGATGCGCGACAACTCGGCATACCGACGGTTCACGCGCTTCGCGCGCCCCGCATCCGCGTGCACCGCCGGATCCGACAGCTCGCGCTCGACGTCGCGGTACTCCTCGATCAGCCCCTGGACGGACTCGAACACGCCGACCTCCGCGGGTCAGCGGATGCTGTTGTCGGATCCGTGCGCGCCGTTGCCCCCGTGGGCGGGTGCGGGGATCGACTTCTGCATCTGCACGAGGAACTCGACGTTCGACTGGGTCTCCTTGAGCTTGCCCAGGACGACCTCGAGCGCCTGCTGCGGCTCCAGACCCGCGAGGGCCCGCCGCAGCTTCCAGGTGATCTTGACCTCGTCGTTCGACAGGAGCATCTCCTCGCGGCGCGTGCTCGACGCGTTGACGTCGACGGCGGGGAAGATCCGCTTGTCGGCGAGCTGACGGTTCAGGCGCAGCTCGCTGTTTCCGGTTCCCTTGAACTCCTCGAAGATGACGTCGTCCATCTTGGAGCCGGTCTCGACGAGAGCCGTCGCGAGGATCGTGAGCGATCCGCCGTTCTCGATGTTGCGCGCCGCGCCGAAGAAGCGCTTGGGCGGGTAGAGCGCCGAGGCGTCCACTCCGCCGGTGAGCACCCGGCCCGACGTCGGCGCCGAGATGTTGTACGCGCGGCCGAGACGCGTGATCGAGTCCAGCAGCACGACGACGTCGCGCCCCAGCTCGACAAGGCGCTTCGCGCGCTCGATGGCGAGCTCGGCCACGGTGGTGTGGTCCTCGGCGGGACGGTCGAAGGTCGAGGCGATGACCTCGCCCTTGACCGTGCGCTGCATGTCGGTGACCTCTTCGGGACGCTCGTCGACCAGCACGACCATGAGGTGGACCTCGGGGTTGTTGTGCGCGATCGCGTTCGCGATCTGCTGCAGCACGATCGTCTTGCCGGCCTTGGGCGGCGCGACGATGAGGCCGCGCTGCCCCTTGCCGATGGGCGCGACGAGGTCGATGATGCGCTGGGTCAGCTTCTCCGGGGCCGTCTCCAGGCGCAGACGCTCCTGCGGGTAGAGCGGCGTGAGCTTGCCGAACTCGACCCGGTCGGCGGCGTCGTCGACCGACAGACCGTTGACCGCGTCGACCTTCACCAGCGCGTTGTACTTCTGCCGGCTCGACTGCTCGCCCTCGCGCGGCTGCTTGATGGCGCCCACGACGGCGTCGCCCTTGCGCAGGTTGTACTTCTTGACCTGGCCGAGCGAGACGTAGACGTCGCTCGAGCCGGGGAGGTAGCCGGTGGTGCGGACGAACGCGTAGTTGTCGAGCACATCGAGGATGCCCGCGACCGGGATGAGGACGTCGTCCTCGCTGATCTCGGTCTCGAACTCGTCGCCGCCGTTCTGGCCTCGGCGCTTGTTGCGCTGCCGGCCACGACCGGAGCCCTGGCCGTCGTCGTCGCCGTCGTTCTGCGCGTTCTGGCCGTTGTTCTGCGAGCCGGAGTTCTGATTCTGTCCCTGGTTCGCGTTCCGGTTCCGGTTGCGGTTGCGGCTCCGGCTGCGACCGCGGCCCGAGGACTCGCCGTCCGAGCCGTCCTGCCCGTTCCCGCCCTCGTTGTCGCTCTTGCCCTGACCGGCGCCGGCGTCGTCGTTCGTCGTCGCGTCGCTCTTGCCGCCCGTGTCGCCATCGCTCTCGGCGGCGGCGGACTTCTGGGCTGCCTCGGTGGGCGCTGAGCCGCCCTTCCCCGCGTCATCGGCCTGCGCGTCGTCGCCCTTCGGCTGCGAGCCTGTTGACTCGGAGCCCTCGGACGACCCGGACGCTTCGGCGTCGGCCGAGGCCGCCGCCTTGCCGCGTCCCTTGCGGGCGCGTGCCGGCTTCTTGGCCGGCTTCTCCGTGGTGTCGGACGAGGCATCCGCGTCTCCGGTGGCAGGCGAGCCCTCCGTCGAGGCCGGAGCCGCATCGTCGGACGGCGTCGGTGCTGCGTCCGGGGCGGCCTCGGCAGCCGCGGAGTCGTCGGAGGCCGGAGCGTCGGTGCTCTTCGCGCGACGCGGAGTGCGCTTGCGCGGTGCCCGGGCGGGCTTCTCGGCCGGCGCGTCGCCGGCCTGCTCCCCCGCGGTCTCTGACGCCGCAGCCTTCTCGGCCGCAGCCGGAGCAGTATCGGCCGGAGCCGACGCGGTGGATGCCGACGAGGTGTCGGCTGACGCCGCTGCGGCGTCGGTGTGGATCTCGGAGATGGACTCCACGAGTTCTCCCTTGTGAACGATTGGAATGCGCGACCGCACGCGCGCAGAGAAGGTCCCCGGCTTCCCCCGAAGGATCGGGTGCCGCGTGCCGATTCAGAGAGCCGGCAACGTACCGGGGGCTGTGCGGTGATTTCGCAGAAATGCGACGGAGGCCAGATTCACGATGACGTGGAACCCTCCGCGTTGTTCCTCACTGTACCACCCTTGAAATCCACGGCGAGCATCCGCGCATCCCACGGGGAGTCGACCGCGTCGGCCGCCAGGGCCGCCGCCTCGAGTCGCCGGCCCGGACCGTCGGCGAGCACGAGCACGCTGGGCCCGGCCCCCGACACGACGGCGGCGAAGCCGTCCGCGCGGAGCGCGCGCACCAGTCGATCGGTCTCGGGCATCGCCTGAGCACGATAGTTCTGGTGCAGCTTGTCCTCGGTGGCCGCCAGCAGCAGTTCGGGACTCTGCGTGAGCGCGGCGATGAGGAGGGCGGAGCGCGAGACGTTGAAGACGGCATCCTCGCGTGGCACCTGCAGGGGCTGCAGACTCCTGGCCACGCTCGTGGACATCGTGAACTCCGGCACGAGCACGAGAGGTGCGACCCCGCGGTGCACGAGGAGCTTCTTGTGCTCGGGGACCCCCTCGTCCATCCACGCGATGGTGAGGCCGCCGAAGAGCGCGGGGGCGACGTTGTCGGGGTGCCCCTCGAGTTCGGTCGCGAGGCGCAGCAGCGTGTTCTCGCCGATCTCGACGTCTCCGGTGAGGAGGCCCTTCGCCGCCAGCAGCCCCGCGACGACGGCGGCGCCGGAGGATCCCATCCCCCGGCCGTGCGGGATGACGTTCCGGGCCCGCAGGCGCACGCCGGGCATCCGTCGCCCCATGGCCTCGTACGCGTAGCGCATCGAGCGGATGACGAGGTGGGACTCGTCGCGGGGAACATCGGCCCCGCCTTCGCCCTCGACCTCGATCTCGATCGCGTCGGTGTCGAGCTGGTCCACCACGAGTTCGTCGTACACGCTCAGCGCGAGGCCGAGCGTGTCGAAGCCGGGACCCAGGTTGGCACTGGTCGCCGGCACGCGCACCACGACGGAGCGCGACCCGTCGGGTGTGGTCACGCCGAGGCCTCCGGCACGAGATCCAGCACCGAGGCGACCTCGGACGTGGTCGCGTCGACGACGGTGGGCTCCACCTGCGTGCCGTCCGCGTTGCGGAGGGCCCACTGCGGGTCCTTCAGGCCGTGGCCGGTGACCGTGAGCACGACGCGCGACCCCGCGGGTACGACACCCTGGTCGACACGGTCCAGCAGGCCGGCCACGCTGATCGCCGAGGCCGGCTCGACGAAGATGCCCACCTCACCCGCCAGCAGCTTCTGTGCGGCGAGGATGCGGTCGTCGTCGATCGCGCCGAACCAGCCGTCGGTCGCCTCCCGCGCCTCGAGGGCGAGATCCCACGACGCGGGGTTGCCGATGCGGATGGCGCTGGCGATCGTATCGGGGTTCTTCACGACCTCGCCGCGGACGAGGGGCGCGCTGCTGGCCGCCTGGAAGCCGAACATGCGCGGTACGCGTGTGGCGACGCCGCTCTCGGCCTCTTCGCGGTAGCCGCGGGAGTAGGCGGTGTAGTTGCCGGCGTTGCCGACGGGGATGAAGTGGAAGTCGGGCGCGTCGCCGAGCGTCTCGACGATCTCGTAGGCCGCGGTCTTCTGACCCTCGATGCGATCGGGGTTGACGCTGTTGACCAGGTGCACCGGGTAGTGGTCGGCGAGCTCCCGCGCGATCTCGAGGCAGTCGTCGAAGTTGCCGCGGATCTGGATGAGGCGGCCGTTGTGCGCGACGGCCTGGCTGAGCTTGCCCATGGCGATCTTGCCCTCGGGCACCAGCACCGCCGCGGTGATGCCGGCGTGCGCGGCGTACGCGGCCGCGGACGCCGACGTGTTGCCCGTGGACGCGCAGATGACGGCCTTCGCGCCGTGCTCGACGGCGCGCGAGAGCGCGACGGTCATCCCGCGGTCCTTGAAGGAGCCGGTCGGGTTCATGCCCTCGTACTTCACCCAGACGTCGGTGCCGGTGCGGCGCGACAGCGCCGGGGCGGGCAGCAGCGGCGTTCCGCCCTCGCCGAGGGTGACCACGGTCGAGGCGTCGGTGACGCCGAGCCGGTCGGCGTACTCGCGGAGGACCCCGCGCCAGACGTGTGCCATCTCAGTCTCCTTCCACGCGCAGCACCGAGACCACGCGTTCGACGACCCCGCTCGAGGCGAGACGCTCGACGGTCTCGCTGAGGTCTTGTTCTCGTGCCGTGTGCGTGCCGATGACCAGCCGCGCCGTGCCGGTCTCGCGGTACGCCGCCTCACCGGTGGGGACCACGCCGGTGTCGCCGTCGCCGGCCGGCGTCTGCTCGACCGTCGCGATCGACACGCGCCCGTCGCTGAGCAGGCCCGCGACCGTGGCGAGCACGCCGGGCTGGTCGTTCACCTCGAGGGTGATCTGATAGCGGGTGGTCATCTGACCGATGGGCACCACCGGCAGGTTCGCGCGCGTCGACTCGCCGACGCCGACGCCCCCGGCGATGTGACGCCGCGCCGCGGAGACGACGTCGCCGAGCACCGCGGACGCGGTCTGCACGCCGCCGGCTCCGGCGCCGTAGAACATGAGGTTCCCGGCGGCTTCGGCCTGCACGAAGACGGCGTTGTTGGCTCCGTGCACGCTCGCCAGCGGGTGCTCCCGGTCGAGGAGGGCCGGATACACGCGCACCGAGATGGCGTCACCGCCGTCCTCGGCGCCGCCGACGAGCCGCTCGCACACCGCCAGGAGCTTGATGACGAAGCCGGCGCTGCGCGCGGCATCCATCATCTGCTTGTCGATGTGGGTGATGCCCTCGCGGTGCACGGCGTCCAGCGGGACGGCGGTGTGGAAGGCCAGGCTCGCGAGGATCGCGGCCTTCTGTGCGGCGTCGTAGCCCTCGACGTCGGCGGTCGGATCCGCCTCGGCGTAGCCCAGCCGCTGAGCGTCGGCGAGCACGTCGGCGAAGTCGGCACTCTCGCGGTCCATCCGGTCGAGGATGTAGTTCGTCGTGCCGTTGACGATGCCCATGATGCGCTGCACGCGGTCACCGGCGAGGGAGTCGCGCAGCGGCCGGATAATGGGGATCGCCCCCGCCGCGGCGGCTTCGTAGTAGACCGAGGCTCCCACCTGATCGGCCGCGTCGAACAGCTCGGGACCGTGGGTGGCCAGCAGCGCCTTGTTCGCCGTGACGACGTCTGCGCCGGCGTTGATCGCGGCCAGCAGCTGCGTGCGCGCCGGCTCGATGCCGCCCATCAGCTCGATGACGATGTCGGATCCGACCAGCAGGGGCTCCGGATCGGTCGTCAGCAGCTCGCGGGGCAGCTCGGTGTCGCGCGGGGCATCGGGGTCGCGCACGGCGATCCCGACCAGCTCGATGCGTGCACCGGCGCGGTCGGCGAGCTCGTCACTGTGCTGACGCAGCAGCGCTGCGACCTGCGATCCGACGGCTCCGGCGCCCAGCAGCGCCACCCTCAATCGGCGGTAATCGGTCATTCGTTCCCTTCCGTGGTGGCCACCGGCATGCCGGTGTCTCGGGCGAGGAGGTCGTCGATGGTCTCGCCGCGCACGATCACTCGCGCTGCGCCGTCGCCGACGGCGATCACGGGAGGGCGCGGAACGTAGTTGTAGGTGCTCGACAGCGAGAAGCAGTAGGCGCCGGTGGCGGGCACGGCCAGCAGGTCTCCGGCGGTCACATCCCCGGGCAGCCACTCGGCGTCGACGACGACGTCCCCCGCTTCGCAATGCTTGCCGACGACACGGGCGAGCGCCGGGGCGGCGTCGCTGCGACGCGAGGCGAGGCGTGCGGAGTATGCGGCGCCGTACAGGGCGGGACGGGCGTTGTCGCTCATGCCGCCGTCGACGCTCACGTAGACCCGCTCGAGGTCTTCACCGACGGCCACAGGCTTGACGGTGCCCACCTCGTACAGGGTGACGCCGGCGCGGCCGACGATCGCGCGGCCCGGTTCGAAGGCGAGGGGCGGGACGGGGATGCCCCGATCGGCGCACTGCTCGGCGACGGCGGCGATGATCTCATCCGCGAGCTCCGCGATGGGCGTGGGCTCGTCGGCGTCGGTGTAGGCGATGCCGAATCCGCCGCCGAGGTTCACGGTGAGCTCCTCGCCGTCGCGCAGCAGTCGTGCGTGCAGGCCGATGACGCGGGAGGCGGATTCCGCGAAACCGGCGGCTCCGAAGATCTGCGAGCCGATATGGCAGTGAAGCCCCGTGAACCGAAGAGACGGCAGCTCACGGATGCGCCCGACGGCGGCCTCGGCGGCGGACAGGGTGAAGCCGAACTTCTGGTCCTCGTGCGCGGTGGCGAGGAAGTCATGCGTCTCGGCGTGAACGCCGCTGTTGACGCGCACGGCCACGTTCTGCACGACGTCGTGCCCCGCCGCGATCGACGCGAGGCGCTCGATCTCGATCCCGCTGTCGACGACGACGGTTCCGACGCCCGCGGTCACGGCGCGGGTGAGTTCGATCTCGGACTTGTTGTTGCCGTGCAGTCCCAGCCGTGCCGGGTCGGCGCCGGCCGCCAGCGCGACGGCGAGCTCTCCGCCGGTGGCGACGTCGACGTTCAGCCCCTCGGCCGTCACCCAGCGCACCGCCTCGGTGCACAGGAAGGCCTTGCCCGCGTAGTACACCGTGGCGCGCGTGCCGTGGCGCGCGGCTGCTGCATCGAACGCCTCCCGCACCTCGCGAGCGCGGTTGCGCACGGCGATCTCGTCGATCACGTACAGCGGCGTGCCGAAGCGGTGCCGAAGATCGGCGACCGGAACGCCACCGAGAGTGAGGGAGCCGTCTTCGGCTCGCCGGGCGTCCGGCGGCCACACCTTCTCGGACAGCGCGTTCACGTCGGCCGGGACGACGGGTGCGGTGGTCGGGTCAGGCGTGGCGGACACGGGTGGAGAGCCAATCGGTGGTTCGGGGAATGCGCCGGCGCCGGATCGGGCGGCCAGGGCGACGTCGATGCTTGCAGTTTAGGGCACGCCCCGGCTCGGCTCCGTCGTGTGACGATCCGCCGCGCGCCCACCCGCTCGCGTGTCCGATGCAGCGAGAAACACGTGACGGCGCGAGAAAGCACGCATTGCGGTGTTTGTCGGGGCGAAAGGTGTTTCTCGGATGCTGCGGACGGTGGACGCGAGCGCGTCGCGACGGGGCAATGGCCGCCGTGGGCCGGGATCCGGTGGTGGGCGATGTGCGGCTACGCCCCGACGCGGCCGGCGCCGCCGACATCGGTGACGTGTGGGTGTGGATGCCCGCCGACGTCCGATGGCCGGACGACGCGCCCTCCCCGGGTGCGCTCGTCGACGCTCACGCAAGGGGACCGTGACGCCATCGGACTCGACACCCTGCCGAAGACGTTGGCCGGAGCGCTGGATCTGCTCGACGCGAGTGCGACGATGCGCGCTGCGCACGGTGACGACATGGTCGATCTGTACCTGGCCGTCAGACGCGCCGCGTGAGGGCGCTCAGCTGCAGGTACCCGGCTCCTGCAGCGTCGCGTCGGAGATGATGGCGCCGTCGACAGCGGCGTCGGCGACGATCCGGTCTCCGACGACGGCGATCTCCTCGAGTGCGACGCCCGCCGGCAGGTACTCGGCGACGCAGATCGTCCAGTCCTGCAGCACCGCCGAGGCGATGAGGCCGAACTGGTTCCGCACCTGGTCGGCGGTGAGCTCGGCCCCGGCGACCTCGATCCCCGCCGGCGCGAGCACGATCGCACCCTGCTCCGCGGAGGGCGTCAGGCTGACCGCGACGGGGATCTCGAGACCGAACACGTCGAACACGGTGTCCAGGCGCACGTTCGGCTCGTCGAGGGTCACCTCCGCATCCGGGAAGCCTTCGAGACCGCTCAGCAGACCGGCGACCTGCGCCCCGTCGAGCACCAGCTCCGCGTCGATCGCTCCGGCCGGATCGTCGCCGCGCACGGGCACGTCTTCAGCGACCACCACGACATCCCCCGACAGCGGCCCCAAGGGGAGGTCGTCGCCGGAGATCGTGAGCTCATCGAGCGTGCCGGAGATCAGCTGCGGCAGCACGAGGCCCGCGACCCCGACCTCGATCGCCTGATCGGCGGGCACATCCAGCGCCTCGGCGACCTGAGCGCGAACGGTGCGGGTCACCGCCTCGCGAGCGATCCACTCCCCCGCGATGGCGGCGGCGACCGCGAGCACGAGGACCACGGCGAGCGCGACGATCCACGGCCAGACCCGGCGACGGCGGCGGACGGGCGGCTCGCCCATGATCATCCCCTCCGGCAGCGGCTCGGTGGGCTGGGTGTCGCCGGAGGCCATGTCGTCACATCCGTTCCGGCGCGCTCACGCCGAGGAGGTCGAGGCCGTTTCGCAGCACCTGGCCGGTCGCGTCGTTCAGCCACAGTCGGGTGCGGTGCAGGTCGCCGACGGGATCGTCGCCGAGCGGGATCACGCGGCACGTGTCGTACCACCGGTGGTACAGGCCGGCGAGCTCTTCGAGGTATCGGGCGATGCGGTGCGGCTCGCGCACCTCGGCGGCGAACGCGACCAGGCGCGGGAACTCCTGCAGGGCCCCCAGGAGCGCGCTCTCGGTCTCGTGGCCGAGAAGCTCCGGCGCGAACGCGGACCGGTCCACGCCCGACGCGTGCGCATTCCGGGAGACGTTGTGGGTGCGGGCGTGCGCATACTGCACGTAGAAGACCGGGTTGTCGTTGGTGCGCCGCTGCAGGATCTCGGGATCGAGCGTCAGCGGCGAGTCGGCGGGGTATCTGGCCAGCGAGTACCGCAGGGCGTCGGTGCCGAGCCAGTCGCGCAGGTCGTCGAGCTCGATGATGTTGCCCGCGCGCTTGCTGAGCTTGGCACCGTTGACCGACACCAGCTGTCCGATCAGCACCTCGATGTCCGTCTCCGGATCGTCGCCCGCCGCGCCCGCGAGCGCCTTGAGGCGATGGACGTAGCCGTGGTGATCTGCTCCGAGCAGATAGATCTTGTGCGCGAAGCCGCGGTCGCCCTTGTTCAGGTAGTAGGCCGCGTCGGCCGCGAAGTAGGTGTACTCGCCGTTGGATCGCCGGATGACGCGGTCCTTGTCGTCACCGAAGTCCGTGGTGCGCACCCAGACGGCGTCATCCTCGTCGAACACGTGGCCCTGTTCGCGCAGCCGGTCGACGGCTTCGTCGACGAGGCTCGGCGCCCCGTCGTCGCCGCGGGCGTGCAGGACGCGCTCGGAGAACCACACGTCGAAGTGCACGTTGAACTTCTCCAGCGACGACTGCAGCTCGCCCAGCTGGAAGCGGTACGCGGTGTCGCGGGCGATGCGCTCGGCGTCGTCGGCTTCGAGCAGGTCGGGATGCTCGACGAGCACGCGACGCGCCAGTTCCGCGATGTACGCCCCGGCGTATCCGTCTTCGGGTGTCGGCTCGCCCTTCGCCGCGGCCAGCACCGACCGCCCGAAGCGGTCCATCTGGGCGCCGGCGTCGTTGATGTAGAACTCGCGGGCGAGGGTGGCGCCGCTGGCCAGCAGCAGGCGGGCGATCGCGTCACCGAGCGCCGCCCATCGCGTGTGCCCGATGTGCATCGGGCCCGTGGGGTTCGCACTGACGAACTCGAGGTTGATGGTGTTGCCGCGCTGGGTGTCGTTCGACCCGAACGCGGCACCCGCATCGACGATCGTCTTGGCGAGGGCGCCCGCGGCCGCGGCGTCCAGCCGGATGTTGACGAAGCCGGGGCCGGCCACGTCGACGCTCGCGATCCCGTCGACCTCGCGCAGCCGCTCCGCGATCGCCGCAGCGAGGTCGCGCGGCGGCATCCCGAATCTCTTCGCGAGCTTCAGCGCGGCGTTGGACGCCCAGTCGCCGTGGTCGCGGTTGCGCGGGCGCTCGAGCGGAAAGTCGGCGAGGTCCAGCCCCTCGACATCGCCGCCCTGTCGCTCCTGCGCGAGGGGAACGACGACGGACAGCAGTGCGGCGGAGAGGGCTTCGGGATCCATAGGGTCTCCATCCTACGATTCCGCCGTCGCGAGACCGGTGTCAGCCCAGATGCACCGGCGTCAGGAAGTCGTCCGGCGCACCCAGCGCGGGGACCGGGTCGAGGTTCCAGGCGTCGACGTGAAGACGCGAGAGCCCGACGTTGCCGCCGTGGAAACTGAGGAATGCGCAGTCGGCGGCATCCCGCCCGGTGGCGATGCGCACCAGGGAGCGCCGGTCCGCGAGGCGAGTCGCGTCGATGACGTACCAGAGACCGTCGTGGTACGCCTCGGCGACAGCGTGGAAATCCATCGGCTCCAGCCCCGGCGCGAAGCAGGCCGCATAGCGGGCGGGCATGTCCATCGCGCGCAGGAGGGCGATGACGACGTGCGCGTAGTCGCGGCAGACACCCTGGCCGGTCATGAGGGTCGTGACGGCGGAGTCGGTGCCCTGACTGAGCCCCGGCGTGTAGGTGGTGCTGGCGGCGACGAAATCGGCGACGGCGCCGATGAGCTCCAGCCCCGCCAGCCCGCGGAACTGCCGTCGTGCCTGGGAGAAGACCTCGTCGGACTGGCAGTAGCGGCTCGGACGCAGGTAGCTGATGGTCTCGATGTCGCTCGTCGAGCGCGACGAGACACCCGCATCGATCGTCGCGTCGTAGCGCACCTCGAGGCGTCCCGCCTCGCCGGTGAGCCGATGAAGTCGGCTGCCGACATGGTCGACGATCTCGGTCGGCGTGTACACCCGATCGCCCTGCGTGAAGGTCAGATCCTCGCTGATCACGGGCACGCCCTGAGCGGCGGTGATCTGCAGGATCAGGTCGACGGAGGACCCGAGTTCGAGGTCGAGTTCGGCGGTCACCTGGCGTTGCACCGGAGTATCCTCGCACGTCGCGAAGACACCCCGGTGCGATCCGGGCGACTCAGTCCTCCGACGCCTCCTCGCGCGCACGGCGGTGCGCACGGCGATCCTCATTCACCGTCAGCGCGTTGTCCCCCGACGCGGCGTGATCCGGCCGGTCGGGGCCCTTGTGCTGGATGTGGCCGGGATCGAGTGTGCGCCGGACGTCCTCGGCGGTCACGGTGCCGATCGGACCGGTCGCCGCCTCGACGTACCACTCCGTCAGGGCGGGATCCTCCGAGTCGAGCCACGCACCCGCGCCGTCTCCGGCGGGCACTTCGCTGGTGCCGAACACGAAGTCGTCGCCGTGGTCGGCGATGCCCTTCCGCACACCCTCCTGGATCGCCGCCCGCGCGTACTTCCCACGCAGGACATACGGATCGGTGCGCAGGTCCTTCGCCCACGCGATCATGATGCCGATCACGACGAACGAGAACGGCAGCGCCGAGACGACCATGATCGACTGCAGGCCCGACAGAGCATCCTGACCGCCCGCGAGCAGCAGCGACGCTGCCACGAGCGCGAGGAGGGAACCCCACAGGATGGTGACCCACGACGACGGCTCGGGACGGCCGTGCTGCGACATCGACCCCATGACGATCGAGGCGGAGTCGGCGGAGGTCACGAAGAAGATCACGATCGAGACCATCGCGAGAACGCTGGTGATCAGGCCGAACGGCAGTTCGTTCAGCACGCCGAAGAGCACCTCTTCGCCGCCGGCGGCGTCGCCGAGCGGCACGCCGGACGCTTGCTGGAACATCGACGTCCCGCCGAAGATGACGAACCACGTGAGGCAGACCGCCGACGGCACGATGATGACGACGGTCACGAACTCACGAAGGGTGCGGCCGCGCGAGATCTTCGCGATGAACATCCCGACGAAGGGCGTCCACGAGACCCACCACGCCCAGTAGTAGGTGGTCCAGCTCGACATGAAGGCGGCGGCGTCCTCGCCGTCGTTGGCGCTGCGCGAGAGCATCACGCCGAGTTCGTCGAAGAACTCGACGGCGGCCGCGGGCAGGAAGTTCAACAGGAACACCGTGGGCCCGACGATGAAGACGAACACCGCGAGCAGGCCGGCAAGCACCATGTTGATGTTCGACAGCAGCCGGATGCCGCGCTTGATGCCCGAGACGGCAGAGATGATGAACAGTGCCGCGAGGATCGCGATGGCGCTGATGAGGAATGTGTTTCCCACCGGGCCGATGCCGGTGACGACCTCGAATCCGCGGCCGATCTGGAGCACCCCGATGCCGAGGGAGATGGCCGTGCCGAAGAGCGTCACGATGATGGCGAAGACGTCGATGGTCGCCCCGAGGGGGCCCGCCGTGCGCTTGCCGAAGATGGGCTCGAAGATCGCGGAGATGAGGGGCGCGCGGCCACGCCGGTAGGCGCTGTAGGCGATCGCGCCGCCGACGAGGGCGTAGAACGCCCAAGCGATCGGACCCCAGTGGAGCATCGCCTGCGCCATCGCCGTCTTCATCGCCGCAGCCGACTCGGGGGCCACGTCGAACCCGCTGGGCGGGTCGAGGAAGAACAGGAGCGGCTCGTACGGCCCGTAGAACAGCAGCCCGATCCCGATGCCGGCGGAGAAGAGCATCGCGATCCACGAGGTCGTGGAGAACTCCGGCTGCTCGTCGTCGGATCCGAGTCGCACGCCGCCGCTGCGGCCGTAGCCCACGACGAGCATGTAGAGGATGACGACGATCGCCAGGGCGGAGAAGAGCCATCCGAAGTTGGTGCTCACCCAGCCGAGCGCGGCGCCGCCGACCGTGCTGATGCTCTCGGGCGCGGCGAAGGCCCAGGTGATCACGCCGACGGCGACGACGGCGGCGAAGATGAAGACGCCCCAGTTCATGGGGAACACGCGCCCCGTCTTCTCGACGCCGATGCCCGGAATGAGGGCGGGGTGCACGAGGCCGGGGGTCGTCACCTCGTCGATGACGCGCTTCACCCCGTCGACCCTGCCCCCTTTCGACGTGCCGCGTGCGGGCGGATCGTCGTGGCTGCCGTTGTTCGTGGGACTGGTCATGTCGATCGGTCTCCCGGGTCATGCGCACGCGACCCGGCGGCCGCATCGACGCTGTGTGCCAGCCACGTTAGCGAGATCCGAGCGCGTTTTCGGCCGAAGCAGCGGATTGGACGCGGACCCGTTTACCCTCTATGTATGCGCGCGAGCGACCCGACGCCCCAGCGCCGTCTTCCCCTGACGGTGCTCGCGGTCGCGCTGGCGGTGATGCTCGTCTCGCTCGTCGCCGCGTGGCGCCCGTGGGGCACCGTTTCCTCGGTCGAGGCCTCGGAGGAAGGGGCCGCCGGCGCCGCCACCGCGCTCGCGCCTCTGACGATCCCGGACTCCCCCACCGTGCTGATCTTCGGCGATTCGTGGGTCTACGGCTCCGCCGCCGAGGTGCCGACGCTCGGCTTCGCGTACGTCGTCGCCGACGCCCTCGGCTGGCAGGCGACCGTCGACGGCGTGCGCGGCAGCGGGTACCTCAAGGCAGGGATCGACGGGCCCGACTACGGCACGCGCATCGCGGACCTGGATCCTGCCCTCGACCCCGACCTGATCATCGTCGAGGGATCGATCAACGATCGTCGCCTCTACCCTGACGGATACCGCGACGCGGTCACGACGGCCTGGGAGACGCTGGCGAGCACCTACCCCGAGGCTTCCGTGGTCGTGCTCGGGCCGGCCCCGCAGGTGCTTCCCGTCGAGGAGGCCACAGCCGCGATCGACGCCGACCTGGCCGACCTCGCAGCCATGCGCGGCTGGTGGTACGTCTCCCCGATCGCGGAGGGCTGGATCCAGCCCGCGAATTACTTCGACGTCATCGACACCGGTGTGGGAAACGACCATCCCTCCACCGCCGGTCACGCCTACCTCGCCGAACGGCTCGCCGCCTCCCTCGCAACCCTGTCGACCCTGCCGGAGGTGTCGGCGGAGGCGCCCCTCGGAGGGTGGTAGTCTCGATCGGCACGCCTCCGTAGCTCAGGGGATAGAGCGTTGGTTTCCGGTACCAAAGGTCGCAGGTTCGATTCCTGTCGGGGGCACCACTTCCACTCACGGCGATGACCCGCGCCGAGATTACGCCGCGATGTCGGGGATCACGATCCAGACGCTCGCGCCGCCGGTCTCGGCCTCGTCGATCCCGATCCGGCCCCCGTGCGCCTCGACGATCCGACGACACGTCGACAGCCCGATCCCGAGCCCCGGCACGTCGTCGACGCCGCCGCGGTCCATGAGCTCGAAGACCGCCTCGCGACGCTCGGCGGGAACCCCGGGACCGTTGTCGTCGACGGTGAGCCGCCACCCGCCCGTGAGCCGATGGGAGCGGATGACCACCCGCGGCGTGATCCCGGTCGCGGCGGTGAACTTCACCGCGTTGGCGATGAGGTTCTGCAGGAGCGCCCGCAGCAGCGTCGGGTCGCCGTGCAGTGATGCGTCGACGTGCGCCTCTATGCGTGCGCCCGTCTCGGCGAGGGCCGTGTCGAGGTCGTCCCCGACCGCGGCGATGAGGTCGCCCAGATCCACCGTCTCGCGGCGCGGTCGGGAACCGCCCAGGCGAGCGTAGGCGTACAGGTCGCCGATCATCGCTCCCATGCGCTCGGCAGCGGACTCGGCGCGCGAGAGGGCGCGCGCGGCCTGCGGGGCTCCGGCGAGTTCGGGACTGTCGGCGGCGAGCTCGATGAAGCCGGCGAGCGCCATCAGCGGGTTGCGCAGATCGTGGCTGATCTGACCGGCGAATCGCTCGAGCTGTTCGTTGGACTGACCGAGTTCGTGCGTGAGTCGACGAAGCTCGAGCACATCCACCACCTGGTGGGCGAGAAGGGCCAGCGCCCGACTGTCCTCCGGCGCGAGCTCTCCCACCTCCTCGTCGAACACGCACAGGGTGCCGATCGGAATCCCCTGGGGGGTGATGAGCGGGCTCGAGGCGTAGAAGCGCACGTCGGCGATCTCGCCGGTGACGAAGGGATTGTCGCGGAAGCGATCGTCTTCGCGAGCGTCGGGGACCACGACGTGACCGGGATGCTGGAACACCACCGCGCACATGGAGTCCTCTCGCGCGCACACGGCGGGGGTGAACCCGACGGCCGCGATCTGATGCTGGAAGCGGTCGTCGATGATGTTGATGACGGCCGTCGAGACACCGCACACGGTCGCGGCGAGCTGCACGAGTCCCTCGAGATCGGGCTCGGGCGGTGCACCGATCACGCCGTAGGACGCGATCATCTCGCGTCGCGTCACGTCCTGCACCGTCGACATCGCGCTCCCCCGTCTCGCGTCAGTTCTGTTGAGAAGATAGCCGACCGACTCAGACCAGGAAGACGCCGTCGAGCAGGCCCGGATTGTGCGCGTGCACGAGCACGCCGAACACCACAGCGTCGAAGAGCAGGTGCACGGTGACCACGTAGGCGAGCGACCGGGTCTTGACGAAGATGAATCCCTGCAGCAGCGCGAACGGGATCGTCAGCACGGGGCCCCATGCCTGATAGCCGAGCTCCCACAGGAACGACACGAACACGATCGTCTGAAGCACGTTCGCCTGCCAGAACGGGAAGTGGCGCAGCAGCAGCGCGAAGCACGTGCAGATGAAGAACAGCTCGTCCCAGATGCCGACCGCGCCGACGCCGACGAACAGACGGGCGATGAGGTCGGGGGTGTCGACGACCGGCCAGTTGAGATAGACACCGGAGGTGATGAAGTAGAAGGGCAGGATGAGCCAGCCCAGCGCGAGCACCAGCACGAGCCAGGACCACTGGAACCGCGTCCACCGGCCGCCGCCGCGCCAGGGGAAGCGGATCGCGCGGTCGCGGTAGACGAATCGCGACACGAGGTACGGCACGAGCACCGCGCCGCCGAGCGCGACGGTGAAACGCAGCATGCCGGCGTTGTCGAGTTCGGCCTTCAGCGGGATGGCGCTGACGATCAGCAGTCCGAGGGCGATGAGCGAGAGGTCGCGCACCAGCGACGGGATGCGGCGATCCGGCTCCGTGAGGCGGGCGGTCTTCCGGGTGAGCATCCAGCCGGACGCGAGCCCGACGGCCAGGAGCGTCCAGCCGAGCCACGGCAGCAGAAGAACGAAGAACGCCGGGGCCGCCAGGCACACCAGCAGGGCGGGGACCAGATGCCACGTGGAGGTCGGGTGGTCCCGCACGATCGCGGACCGGGCGGCGTTCGGCATGGCCGTCTCAACCCTCTCCGATGCCGTCGCGACGGTAGGCGAGATCGCGGATCTCACGACCCACGCGCGTGCCCTTGCGCTCGAAGGCGGTGAGCACGCGGCCGTCGAAGCGCTCCGCCCACTCCTTCGAGAAGTCGCGGACGAAACCGGGCGCCGCATCCATCACCTCGCGCATCTGCCGCGCGTAGTCCTCCCAGTCGGTCGCCAGCCGCACCACCCCGCCCGGACGCAGCGCCGCTGCCAGCACCGGCGGGAACTCCGGTGCGAGCAGGCGCCGCTTGGTGTGCCGCTTCTTGTGCCACGGGTCGGGGAAGAAGATCCAGATCTCATCGACCGAGCCGGCGGGAAGCAGGTGCTGCAGGACCTCGGGGGCGTTTGCCTCGACGAGACGCAGGTTGCCGATGCCGGCACGGTCGGCGTCGAGCATGGTGCGGGCCAGGCCCGCGCGGAACACCTCCACGGCGAGGAAGTCGGTGGCGGGGTCGGATGCGGCTGCGTGGACGATCGCGTGACCCTGACCCGAACCGATCTCGACCACGAGCCGTGCCGAACGGCCGAACGTGGCGCCGGGGTCGATCGCCGAACCGGGCAGGATGCTCGTCGCCGCGACGTCGCGCGCGACGGGGACCACGAAACGCGGGGAGAGCTCGCGCCACGCGCGCTCCTGCGCCTCGGACATGCGGCCGCTGCGCCGCACGAACGACACCGGACGTTCGCGGAAGCCGCGGGAGGATTCCGTCATCCCCTCAGCCTACGAGGCGCGATCGGCGGTGACGAAGTCGATGAGCTCCTCGACGCGACCGAGCAGCGACGGCTCGAGGTCGCGATAGGTGTGCACGCGGCCGAGGATCCGCTGCCACGCCCGGGCGAGATCGGCCTGATCACGAGCCGGCCAGCCGAACGCGCGGCAGATCCCCACCTTGTAGTCGACGCCGCGCGGGATCCGGGGCCACTGCTGGATGCCCATCGCCTTCGGCGTGACGCACTCCCAGACATCGACGTAGGGATGTCCGACGATCAGCACGTTCGCACCGTGCGGGCCGCGCGAGACGGCCTCGGCGATACGGGACTCCTTCGACCCGGGAACGAGATGGTCCACCAGCACGCCGTAGCGGCGACCGTCCGACGGCGGCTCCTCGTCGAGGACGTCGGCCAGCACATCCACCCCCTGCAGGTACTCGACCACGACGCCCTCGGCTCGAAGATCGTCGCCCCACACCTTCTCGACAAGTTCGGCGTCGTGTCGCCCCTCGACGAGGATCCGGCTCGCGCGCGCCACCCGGGCGCGCTGCTCGGCCGCCGCGAAGGATCCGGACGCGGTGCGGGCGCGAGACCGCTCGGGCGACGGCGCCGGAACGGTGAGCACCACGTCGACGCCGTCGAGGAGGAATCCCGCCCCGAGCGGGAACAGCCGACGTCGGCCGTGCCGGTCCTCGAGTTCGACGAGACCCCGCGCGACGTCGGTCACCGCGCCGCAGAAGCCGTCGCCGGCGACTTCGACGACGACGCCGAGCTCCGCCGCGACCTGCGCGATCTTCGGGGCTGTACGCGCCCGCCAGCCGTCAGCGAGCACATCCGACCCGTACCGATCGTCGATGGCGTCCCTGTTCATCGGTCCTCCTCACCAGCGCGTCAGAATACCGTCGCGACCCGCACCCGCCGGTCAGCGGCACGCTCGGCGCGGCCGATGGCTCCCACGATCTACCGCCGCATGTCGCCGCCTGCATAGACTCGGTCCGGGACTGGCCGAGAGGGGAACCGGATGCGTGCTCGATCAGCGTGGGCGCTCGCGCTCGCCGCCGCCCTCGCTCTGGGCGGCACCGCGTCGGTCGCGTCGGCCACCGACCCCGTCGAGCTCGGTTCGGGATACATCGTCGACGCCGTCGACGTGCTCTCCGGTGACGAGGAAGCCGCCCTGTTCGACCGCCTGAGCGAGCTGTACGACACGACCGGCGTGGACCTGTACGCCGTCTTCGTCGACGAGTTCACCAATCCCGCCGACGCGCAGTCCTGGGCGGACGAGGTCGCGTCCGGCAACGGCCTCGGACCACAGCAATACCTGCTGGCCGTCGCGGTCGACGGACGGCAGTACTACATCTCCGCCGACACCACCGGCCCCCTCACCGACGAACAGGTCGCGGCCATCGAGGAGTCCATCGTTCCCGACCTCCGCGACGGCGACTACGCCGGCGCGGTGGTCACCGCCGCCGACGGCATGCAGGAGGAGCTGGAATCCGGCATATCACCCTGGGTCATCGTGCTCCTCGTCGCCACGGCGGTGTCGATCGTGGTGCTCATCTGGCTCGTGGTGCGGAACCGTCGCGCGAACAGCGCCGCCGGGCGCCCGAAGGCTCCCCCGGTGGTGCCCCTCGCCGACCTCGAACGCGAGGCGTCGTCGGCGCTTGTGCAGACCGACGACGCCCTGAAGACGAGCGAACAGGAGCTCGGGTTCGCGCGTGCCCAGTTCGGCGACAAGGCGACGACGGAATTCGTCGAGGCGCTCTCGACCGCCCGGCGCCTGCTTGAGAAGGCCTTCACCCTCCGGCAGCGCCTCGATGACGAGACGCCGGATTCCGACGAGCAGAAGCGCGCCTGGAACCAGCAGATCATCCAGCTGTGCGCGCAGGCCGACGCCGGCCTCGACGACAAGGCCGAGGCCTTCGACGAACTGCGACGCCTGGAGCAGGATGCCCCGGAGGCGCTCGCCCGAGTGCGCGATGCGCATCGGCGCGCCGCAGACGCCCTCGAGGAGGCCGACGCACGGCTGACATCGCTCTCGGCCTCCTACGCCCCCGACGCCCTCGCGACGATCGCAGACAACCCCGCACAGGCCCGCGAGCGGCTGAGCTTCGCCGACGAGCAGCTCACCGCCGCCGACGCCGCCATCGCCGACGGCGAGCGCGGTGACGCCGCGGTGTCGATCCGCGCGGCCGAAGACGCCGTCGGGCAGGCCGAGCTGCTCGAACAGGCGGCGCACAAGCTCGCCGCCGATTTCGCCGAGGCCGAGCGCGGCGCATCCCACCTGATCGCCGACCTCGAGAACGACGTCGCCACCGCGAGCGCGCTGCCGGATCCCGACGGCCGGATCGCCGCGGTCATCGCCGCCACGCGCGCCGAGATCGACCGAGGCAGAGGCATGCTCACCGGCACCGACAGACGCCCGCTGATGACGCTGCAGGCGCTGGAGGCCGCGAACACGCAGATCGACGACACCGTGCGGGCCGTTCGCGACGAGCAGGAGCGGGCGCGACGTGCCGCACAGCTGCTCGATCAGCACATCCTGCAGGCGCAGGCGCAGATGTCCGCCGCCGAGGATTTCATCACGGCGCGGCGCGGAGCGGTCGGTGCGCAGGCGCGCACCCGGGTCGCCGAGGCCGGCGCATCCCTCGTTCGCGCGCAGCAGCTTCGGGCGAGTGATCCGGCGCAGGCGCTCACCCACGCGCAGCGGGCGGATCAGCTGGCCGCCCAGGCGATTCGCTCCGCGCAGGCCGACGTCGGATCGTTCTCCGGCTCGATGCAGAGCACACGTTCGGGTGGCGGTGACATGATGGGCGCCGTGCTCGGCGGTATCGTCATCAACTCGCTCCTCGGCGGTGGCTCAGGTGGTCGCCGCAGCGGCGGCGGGTTCGGCTTCCCGCGCGGCAGCGGCTCACGCGGGCGCTCCTCACGCGGCGGCTTCCGTCCCGCCAGCTTCGGTGGCGGAGGCACGCGCGGCCGACGGGGCGGAGGCCGCTTCTGATCCGACCCCGACGTCGCCCCTCGACTCCCGTCCCCTCCGCATCCCGACCAGAACCATCGACAGGAAGGAACCTCGTGATGGCAAAGCAGTCCATCTTCGGCCGCATCTCCACCCTCATCAAGGCGAACGTCAACGCCCTGATCGACTCGGCCGAAGACCCGCAGAAGATGCTCGACCAGCTCGTGCGCGACTACACGAACAGCATCGCCGACGCCGAGTCGGCCATCGCCGAGACCATCGGCAACCTGCGCCTGCTGGAGCGCGACCACCAGGAGGACGTGCAGGCGGCCGCGGAGTGGGGCAACAAGGCCCTCGCGGCGAGCAAGAAGGCCGACGAGCTGCGCCAGTCCGGCCACACGGCGGATGCCGACAAGTTCGACAACCTCGCCAAGATCGCGCTGCAGCGCCAGATCAGCGAGGAGAACGAGGCGAAGGCGATCGCGCCGACCATCGCCACGCAGACCGAGGTCGTCGACAAGCTCAAAGACGGTCTGAACGGCATGAAGCAGAAGCTCGAGCAGCTGAAGGCCAAGCGCAGCGAGCTGCTCGCCCGCGCGAAGACGGCCGAGGCGCAGGTGAAGGTCCACGACGCGGTCCGGTCCATCGATGTGCTGGATCCGACGAGCGAGCTGGGACGCTTCGAGGACAAGGTGCGCCGCCAGGAGGCCCTCGCCGCCGGCAAGCAGGAACTGGCCGCCTCGAGCATCGACGCGCAGTTCGAAGCGCTCGAAGACGTCGGGCAGCTCACCGAGGTCGAGGCGCGCCTGGCCGCGCTGAAGACCGGCGGCTCGTCACAAGGCGCGATCGGCTCCTGAGCATTCGAAGGCGCTCGGCTGCGGCCGGGCGCCTTCGGCATGCCGGCGGGACCGCCGCCCCGCCGGCAGGTTCCGCCCTCCGCCATCGCCGCCTGGCCGCCGCGCCGGCAGGTGCCGCCGCCGCGCTGGACACCAACTCAGGCTGGCTGTCCATCCACCCCGCCGGAGACGCCGGAATCCCGCCACCCGCGCCCGCTCAGCCTGAGTTCGGGCACACCGGGTACTCCATCGCGCCCACCGCCGCACCGGCCGCCGCGCCCACCGCCGCGCCGCCGCGCCCACCGCCGCACCGGCAGGTGCCGGCAGCGTGCCGCACACCAACTCAGGCTGGCCGCCCATCCACCCCGCCGGAGACGCCGGAATCCCGCCACCCGCGCCCGCTCAGCCTGAGTTCGGGCACAGCCTGAGTGCGGCACGGCGACAGAGTTCGGGCACGGCCGTGGCGTTCGATCGGGAGGCGGTGCACGCGGGGACCCGGCTGCGGCGGTGGATGCGGCGACGATCTCACGTGCGAGAGGATGTGGCGATGAGCCGTTTCGTGGTGGTGCCGCAGTGGCAGGGGTCTGGTTCGTCGCGCGCGATGCAGCTGGTCGATGGGGCCGCGGCGATCGCCGGTGACCTTCCGCGGGCCTCCTGCACACCGCTGGAGGTGCCGCTGGAGGCCGGCGAATCGCTCGGAAGCGGCGTGCGCCGACTCAGCTCCCTGGTCCGCGTGCGCGAAGCGCTCGAACGCGAACTCGCCGACGTCTCCGAGCCGACGATCGTGGTCGGCGGCGACTGCGGCGTCGCCCTCGGCGCCGTGTCGGCCATCGCTTCCTCCGACCTCGCGCTGGTCTGGTTCGACGCCCACGCCGATCTGAACACGCCCGAATCGTCGCCGAGCGGCGCCTTCGGCGGCATGGTGCTGCGCGCCCTCCTGGGCGACGCTCCCTCGCGGCTGGCCCTCCCGACAGGCACGATCACGACCGATCGCGTCGTCCTCGCCGGCTCGCGCGATCTCGACCCCGCAGAGGTCGACTTCCTGGCGGGCTCGGCCATCCGCACACTGGCTCCGGACGCGTTCGCCGAGCCCGCCCGCTTCGGCGAGGCCGTCGCGGCGACGGGTGCGACGCGCGTGCACATCCACGTCGACCTCGACGTGCTGGACCCCGCGGCGATGAGCGGCGTCTCACAGCCCGTGCCCTTCGGACCGTCGGTTGCGGAGGTCGTGGCCGCCATCCGTGCGGTGCGGGAGGTGCTCCCCTGTGCGGGGGCGACGCTCACCGGATTCTCGCCGGTGTCGCCGGATGCCGCCGTGGACGACCTCGGGGCGATCCTGCGTATCATCGGAGCCCTCGCGTGAGCGAGCAGATCTCGCGCCGCATCGAGCGGCGTCTGCCGTCGTTCCTGCTCGATTCGCCCGTGAGCGCGGTCGGGTACGCGTACGGCACCGCGGTCGGGATGCTGTGGGGCTTCCTCTGGAGCACCGGTCCGATCGAGCGCCGGGGCGAGCTGTGGGTCTTCCGGGGGATGCCCGCGTGGACGTTCCCGCGCGGCGGAGTGTGCATGGGCGCCTGCTATCTGACCGGCTCATTGCCGGTGGATGCCGGCATCGTGCGGCACGAGAGCGTGCACGCGAGGCAGTGGCGTCGATTCGGCTTCCTGATGCCCGTGCTTTACACCCTCGAAGGTCGCGACCCGCTCCGCAATCGATTCGAGATCGATGCCGGCCTCGCCGACGGACGATACGTGCGGCGCCGCCGTCGGTGACGACTCAGCGAGCGGTGGCGAGGCCGAAGCGTTCGGGGGTGCGGATGGACGTGGCCGGGATGCCGCGCACCTCGGTGAGGTGGTCCACGATGTCGGCGGTGCCGAGGTAGCCGCCCAGAAGGATGATGCGGGTGTCGTCGGCGTCGGCGCAGAGCATCTCGTCGGCCCACGCGACCACGGCGCGGTGCACTGCGGCGCCGGGAGCGCAGAAGCGCCCGGTGCCGGGCTCCCCCGACCTGCGCGCCCGCGCCAGCCACGTCACCGTCATACGGGCGGGGGCGCTCACCGCGGCGATCCATGATTCGTCGGGAACCTCGATGAACACGCGGCCCGTCGAACAGATCGGAAGCCCGGCCAGGACGACCTCGAGTTCGGTCAGCGACGCCTCATCGGCGGCGATGAGGTGCTGCACGCGGGAGTGCCGGGGCGTACGGCACGCGGCGGCGCCGTGCTCGGTGGAGGCGATGCGGGCAGTCATAATGACGCCATTATACCCCGAGGCAAGGCTTGCCTAACCGGTTCGGCGGAGATCGTCCTCAGCGCGCGGTGACCAGGACGCGCTTCACCTCGTGCACCTCGTCATCGGTCATGCCGTGAGCACGCAGGTAGTCCCCCGCCGATCCGTAGCGGCGGTCGATGTCGGCGAGGAGGTCTGCCATGACCGACGCCGGCGACTTCGAGGCGAGATCCTCGAGGTGGCGCGCGTGAGGATGCAGCCGCCGGAGGTGCGCGACCACCGACGTGCTGCGCCACTCCGGCAGCAGCGCCTCGGTGCGCGCGTAGTCGGCGACGACGTCGTCGCGCTCGACATCCGCGGCGGCGAGCGCGAGCGCGACCGTGACGCCGGTGCGGTCCTTGCCCACCGTGCAGTGCACGAGCACGGGCTGCTGCGTCACGATGCCGCGCACGACCTCGACGACCCGGTCCGCCGAGTCTTCGACCAGCAGTCGATACAGCTCGGCGAGCGAGACGTCGCGGGCGAAGAAGGACTCGACCGAGCCGAGGAACAGCGGCACGCGCAGGGTCTGAACGTCCGGCGATCCGACCGGACTCGGCGCCTGGGCGACCTCGTCGTCATCGCGCAGGTCGATGATCCGTCGAATGCCGAGGGCTCCGAACGCCGTCACCCCGGCACCGTCGATTCGCGCCAGGTTGCCCGAGCGGAAGAGCACGCCCGATCGCGTCACCCCGTCGCCGGCGCGCAGGCCGCCGACGTCGCGCAGGTTGACGGCGCCGGGAACATCCGGCAGTGCGGGGACCCCGGATGCACCGGGGCCGGCGGATGCGCCGCTCACCCCTCGTCACCTCGCGGCGGCACCGGGTAGCGCCCGGCGATGGCGACGCGGTTGAAAGCGTTGATCGACACCAGCAGCCAGCTGAGCGCGACGTACTCCTCTTCGGAGAGCACCCCGCCCACACGGTCGTACACCGCGTCGGAGACGCCGCCGTCGTGGATGTACACGTGCGACTCGGCGAGCTCGAGCGCCGCCCGCTCCCGCTCCGAGAACACCCCCGACTCCCGCCACGTGGCGATCTGAGCGATCGTGTCCGCATCGATCCCGACCCCCAGCGCCCTGTCCACGTGGACACGCACGCAGTAGGCGCATCCGTTGCGCTGCGACACATGGATCTGCACGATCTCGGCCAGCCGCGCGTCGACCCCCGACTCGCGCGTGAGCTCGCCCACCGACTTCGAGAACGCCGCGAGCGCCTGATACGCCTGCGGCGCCGACCGGGACAGGTGCACGCGACGCTCTTCGCTCATGCGCCCAGGGTATCCCGGGGTGCATGATGGAGCGCGTGAGCGACCCCGCCGACGAGTTCTCGTTCCTGCCCGCCCAGTCCGCCGAAGCCGGGATCCCCGGCCCGCTTCCCCACGGTGAACGCGTGCGGCTGGAGCTCGCCGACGGCCGGACCCTGTCGGCGCTGGCCTTCGGATGGGAGGACGCCGAGCCGGGGCCGGCCGTGACGTTTCTGCACGGCGCGGGCCTGAACGCCCACACGTGGGACACGGTGGTGCTGGCCGCCGGCATCCCGGCGCTGGCGATCGACCTGCCCGGGCACGGCGACTCGTCCTGGCGAGATGATGCCGCGTATGTCGCCCGCGTGCTCGCCCCCGACGTGGCGACGGCTCTCGAGCGCTGGACCGACCGGCCGCAGCTGGTGGTGGGCCATTCGCTCGGCGGTCTGACCGCCGCGACGCTGGCGGCCTCGCACCCCGACCTGGTGCGCGACCTGCTCATCGTCGACATCACGCCGGGTGTGGATCCGGACGGCGGCCCATCGGAGCTGCGCGCGTTCTTCGCCGGCCCGACGGACTGGGCCTCCCGGGACGAACTCGTCGACCGCGCGCTGTCGTTCGGCCTCGGGGGCGGATCCCGTGAGAAGGTCGCGCGGGGCGTGTTCTTCAATTCCCGGGTGCGTGAAGACGGGCGTGTGGAGTGGAAGCACCACTTCGCGCACCTCGCGTCCGCCGCCGCAGCCGATCCCGAGGCTGGGCGAGAGATCGCTGCCCGTCAGGATGCCCTGAGAGCGGTGCTCGGCGCGTCGGGATGGGAGGATCTCGCCGCGGTGACCGCCCCGATCACGCTCGTCCAGGCGAGCCGAGGATTCGTCACGGACGCCGACGCCGATCTCTTCCGCACCCGGCTGCCCGCGGCGGAGGTCATCCGGCTGAACGCCGGCCATAATGTGCAGGAGGACGCGCCGCTGGACCTGGCCGCACTCGTGCGCGGGCGCCTCGGAGAATGACCGAGGTATCGAACAGCGCATCGCCCCCACAGCGCTTCGGCTAACAACACCGCGTCTAACAACTCTGTTGCGGTGCGAGGCGACGAGTGTGCACCGGGCGCGACGGTTGCCTAGGCTGTTGTGTCGCACGAGGATCCTCGTGTCCACCGCGGTCGCTCGCAACCGGCGACCTCGCCGCGGATGCCCCCGAAAGGACCACCATGCCCCGTCGTCCCCTGCGCGCTGCCGGTGCGCTGCTCGTCGCCGGCGCCCTCGTGCTCACCGCCTGCACCGGCGGCTCCGATGAACCGGCTCCGACGAGCTCGGCCGCTGCCGACCCCGACGCCTCCGTCGTCATCCGCCTCGTGCTGGAGCCGGGAAACCTCGACATCCGTCAGACCGCGGGGGCCGCTCTCGACCAGATCCTGATCGACAACGTCTACCAGGGCCTGGTCGCCCGAACCGCCGACCAGGAGATCGTGCCCTCTCTCGCCAGCGACTACGAGGTCTCCGAGGACGGTCTGACGTACACGTTCGAGCTGCGGGAGGGCGTCACCTTCCACGATGGACAGGAGCTGACGCCCGACGACGTCGTCTGGTCTCTCGAGACCCGTCGCGACACCCCGGAGTGGCGCGACTCGTCGCGCCTGGCGAACGTCGAGTCCATCACTGCCGACGGCCAGACGATCACCCTCACACTGTCCGAGCCGGACTCGACGCTGCTGTGGAATCTCACCGGACGCGCCGGGATCGTGCTGAAGGAGGGCGACGAGGTCGACTACCAGACCGACGCCAACGGCACCGGCCCGTTCGTCCTCGACGACTGGCTGCAGGGCGACAGCATCACCTTCGTGCGCAACGAGACCTACTGGGGAGAACCCGCGGGCGTCGCCGAGGTCGTGTTCGACTACATCCCCGACAATCAGGCCGCGCTCAACGCCGCCCTCGCCGGCGAGGTCGACGTGCTCACCGGGTTCGACGCCACCCTCGGCGACCAGGTCGAAGAGGGAGGCGACTTCGAGCTGGTGCTCGGCGAGTCGACCGACAAGGGCACGCTCGCGTTCAACCAGACCGAGGACAGCCCGCTGGCCGATCAGCGCGTGCGCCAGGCGATTCGCCAGGCGATCGACCACGAGGCGTTCATCGAAGCGGCCCAGTCCGGCCAGACGCTGTACGGCCCCATCCCGTCGCTCGACCCGGGACACGAGGACCTGTCCGACGTGGCGCCGTACGAGCCCGAGGCGGCTCGGGAGCTGCTCGCCGAGGCTGACGCGGAGGATCTCGAGCTGACCCTCACGATCCCGAACTTCTACCCGACGACGATCCCGCAGATCCTCGTGTCGAACCTCAACGAGGTCGGCATCACGCTCGAGGTCGAGTCGGTCGATTTCCCGACGTGGCTCAACGACGTGTACACGAACAAGGACTACGAGCTCAGCTTCGTGCTGCACACCGAGGCGCACGACTTCGAGAACTGGGCGAACCCCGACTACTACTTCACCTACGACAACCCCGAGGTGCAGGACCTGTACGCGCAGTCGGTCGCAGCAACGGACCCCGCCGAAGCCGAGGCGCTGCTCGCCGAGGCGGCGCGCATCGTGTCGGAGGATGCGGCGGCGGACTGGCTGTACAACGGCGCCTCGGTGCTCGCGGTGGGGACTAACATCTCGAACATGCCCTCGACGAACGTCAACGAGCGCCTGGGACTCGCAGAGATCACCAAGAGCGACGGGTGATCCGCTACGCGCTGACACGGCTGGCCCTGCTGCTGCTCGGGCTGTTCGTGGCCAGCGTGGTGATCTTCCTCACGCTGCGCGTGCTGCCCGGTGACATCGCACAGGTGATCGCCGGGCAGAACGCGACCCCCGAACAGGTCACCGCCATCCGAGCGAGCCTCGGCCTGGATGCCCCGCTTCCCGCCCAGTACCTGGACTGGATCGGCGGCGTGTTCCGCGGCGACCTCGGCTCGTCGCTGCTGACCGGCACGCCGGTCGTCACGGAACTGGCGGAGAAGGCGCGTGTCACGGTCCCGCTCGGGATCCTGGCCATGACCTTCGCCCTGCTCATCAGCGCTCCCCTGGGCGTGCTGTCGGCGTTGCAGCGCGGTCGCGCCCTCGGCACGGGCCTGACCGTGGGCGCCCAGACCATCGCTGCGGTCCCCGTCGTGTGGGCGGGCATGATGCTGGTCGTCGTCTTCGCCGTCTGGCTCGGATGGCTGCCGGCCCAGGGCTTCCCTCGCGCGGGGTGGGCCGACCCGGCCGCAGCGCTGCGCGCGCTCCTGCTGCCGGCACTGACGATCGGCGCGGTCGAGGGCGCCATGCTGATGCGCTTCGTGCGCTCGGCGACGCTGCAGGCGATCGGACAGGACTACGTCCGCACCGCCGCGGCGAAGGGGCTCACCCGCACAGACGCTCTGCTCCGGCACGGTCTGCCCAACGTGGGCCTGTCGGTGATCTCGGTCCTCGGCCTCCAGGTCGCCGGCATCATCGTCGGCGCGGTCGTCATCGAGGAGCTGTTCTCACTGCCCGGCATCGGCCGGATGCTCGTCGACGACGTGCAGAATCGCAATCTGCCGATGGTGCAGGGTGAGCTGCTCGCCCTCACCGGGTTCGTGCTCATCGTCGGGTTCCTCGTCGACCTGCTGCATCGGTCGATCGACCCGCGACAGCGGGAGGCGGCATGACCTCCCCGACCCGACGCGGCGCGCTCGCCCGCCTGTGGGCACTGTCGACCGGACGCTTCGGACTGGCCGTGGCGGCCGCGGTCGTCGTGACGGCGGCGGTGTCGCTGTTCTGGACCCCGTTCGATCCGCAGCAGGTCGACATCCCCGGGCGGTGGGCAGCTCCCGGATGGCCCCACGTGCTCGGCACCGACGCTTCCGGCCGCGACATCCTCAGCCTCATCATGGCCGGAGCACGCACCACCGTCGTCGTCGCGGTCGGGGCGGGCGTGATCGCGACCGTGATCGGCATCGCCCTCGCGGCGCTCGGGGCCCTCACCGCCCGGTGGATCCGCGAATCCACCGCCGTTCTCGTCGACGTCATGATCGCCTTCCCTGTGCTGCTGATCGCGATGATGATCTCCTCGGTCTGGGGCGGGTCGCTCGCGGTGGTCGTGTGGTCCGTCGGGATCGGATTCGGCGTCAACGTCGCGCGGGTCACCCGTCCGGAACTGCGTCGCGTGCTGCACAGCGACTTCGTGCTCGCCGGCCGTGCCGCAGGCCTCACTCCGCTGCAGAACCTCGGCATCCATCTGCTCCCCAACGTCGCCCCCGTGTTCATCGTGCAGCTGTCGTGGGCGATGGCGGTGGCCGTGCTCGCCGAAGCGGGCCTGTCGTACCTCGGGTTCGGTGCGCCGGTCACCGAACCCAGCTGGGGCCTGCTCCTGGCCGAGCTGCAGAGCTACATCACGGTGTATCCGCTCTCGGTCGTGTGGCCGGGGCTGGCGATCACGATCACGGTGCTCGGGCTCAATCTGCTCGGCGACGCCCTGCGCGAGGCCACCGACCCGACGCTCGCCCGACGCGGCGGCGCTGCGCGCGAAGCGCACTCCCATGTGCCGGAGGTGGTCGCATGAGCCTCGAGGTCACCGGCCTGCAGATCGAGATCGACGGGCGCCGCGTCGTCGACGACGTGAGCTTCGCCGTGCCCACCGGGGCGCGGCTGGGGCTGATCGGCGAATCCGGGTCCGGCAAGTCCCTCACGGCACTGGCGATCCTCGGGTTGCTGCCGGAGGGGGCCGTCGCGAGCGGCAGCGTGCGGTGGAAGGGAGAAGAGATCCTCGGGATGCCCGATCGCGAGCTCGCGCGCCTACGGGGCGACGAGATCGGCATCGTGTTCCAGGAGCCGCGCACGGCGCTGAATCCGATCCGCACGATCGGGCGACAGATCGGCGAGCCCGCGCGCATCCATGAAGGCCTCTCTCGACGCGCGGCGGCCGCGCGCGCGGTGGACGAAGCACGACGCGTGTCGTTGGCGGATCCCGAGGGCATCGTCTCCCGGTACCCGCACCAGCTGTCCGGCGGCCAGCGGCAGCGCGCCGCGATCGCCATGGCACTCGCGGGCCGTCCCGCACTGCTCATAGCCGATGAACCCACGACGGCGCTGGATGTCACGATCCAAGCCGAGATCCTCGACCTGCTGCTCTCTCTCGTGGAGCACGACGGCATGTCGCTCGTGTTCATCACCCACGACCTGGCCGTCCTCGCGCAGATCGCGAGCTACGGCGTCGTGCTCGAAGACGGGCGCGTCGTCGAATCGGCGCCGGTGGCCGACCTGCTCTCCCGCCCGGTCTCGGCGGTCACGCAAGGCCTGCTGCGCGATGCCACGGCCACCCTGTGGCGCCCGGGAGCAGGCGCATGACCGCGCCGGCCTTCCGTGCCCGCGGGCTCGTGCGCCGCTTTCGCGGACCGCGCCCGGCACCCTTCGCCGCGCCGACCTGGACGACCGCCCTCGACGATGTCGACATCGACATCGACGCCGGAGCGCGCGTGGGCATCATCGGCGAGTCGGGCTCGGGGAAATCCACCCTCGTGCGCGTGCTTCTCGGCCTCGACGCCCCCACCGCGGGAACCGTCGAGTTCGACGGCCGCCGGGTCGACGCCCGGGGGCGCGCGCGGGAGCTGCACTGGCTGCGCCGTCAGACCGGCATCGTGTTCCAGGATCCCTATGGCTCCCTCGACCCGCGGATGAGCGTCGGACGGATCGTCGGCGAACCGCTGTTCGCACTCGGGATCGACGGCGACCGGCGTGCGCGGGTGCGCCAGACGCTGGAACGGGTGGGGCTCGACCCGGCCATGGCCGCGCGGTATCCCCACGAGTTCTCCGGCGGACAGCGCCAGCGGATCGCCCTGGCGCGCGCGATCGTGCATCGACCTCGCGTGCTCGTGGGCGACGAGCCGATGAGCGCCCTCGACGTCACGGTACGCGCGCAGATCCTGCGCCTGATCGACGACCTGCGCCGCGACGAGGGCTTCACCCTCGTGATGGTCTCCCACGACATCGGTGTCGTGCAGAACCTCTGCACCGACGTGATCGTGATGAAGGACGGCCGCGTGGTCGAGGAGGGACCCACCGAGAAGGTGCTTCTTCAACCGCAGGTGGCGTACACACGGCGACTGCTGGCCTCCATCCCCACGATCGAGCCCCCGCGATCCTGATCGCTTCCGCGTGTCGGAGCATCGCCCTAACCTCGGGACATGTCCGCAGACCTCCGTTTCCCGTCCGCGCCGGGGATCGTCCCGCCGTATCTCCTCGCCCGCATCGCCGCCGTGCCCGAGACACGATGGGAGCGGGCAGCCCACGCCGCACGCGCGACCCTCGAGGTGCACCGGGAGTACCGACCGGCCCCTGCGGCTGCCCCGCGCATCCGCTCAGCTGTCTCGTCGACTCCGGCCGCCCCACGCGAGATCGCCGACGCGCAGCACCGCGAGGAGCTCCCCGGCGTCGTGGTGCGACGGGAGGGCGAACCTCCGACGGCCGACGCCGTGGTCGACGAGGCCTACGACGGGCTGGGCGCCACGGCGTCGTTCTTCCGCGATGTCTACGGCCGCGCCGGCATCGATGCCGAGGGCGGCAGGCTCCTGGCGAGCGTGCACTACGGCCGTGCCTACGACAACGCGTTCTGGAACGGCGAGCGCATGGTCTTCGGTGACGGAGACGGCGAGGTGTTCCGAGGCTTCACGGGTTCCCTGTCCGTCATCGCCCACGAACTCGCGCACGGCGTCACCGAAGACGAGGGCGGGCTCGACTACGTCGGTCAATCTGGTGCTCTCAACGAGTCCCTCTCCGACGTGTTCGGGGTGCTCACCGAGCAGCACGCCCGTTGGCAGACCGCGCGGGAGGCGAGCTGGCTCGTCGGCGCCGAGATCTTCGCCGAGCAGGTGCAGGGGATGGCGCTGCGCTCGCTCGCGCAGCCCGGCACCGCCTACGACGACGATGTGCTCGGTCGCGATCCCCAGCCCGCGCACATGCGCGACGTCGTCGTCACCGCCGACGACAACGGCGGCGTGCACATCAACTCCGGCATCCCCAACAAGGCGTTCCACCTCGTCGCGACCGCACTCGGCGGATGGGCGTGGGAGCGCGCGGGCCGCATCTGGTACGACACCCTCGTCTCCCGCGTCCTCCCCCGAACGTGCGATTTCGTCACCTTCGCACGCGCCACGATCGCCACCGCCGCCGCGGTGTACGGTGAGGTCTCGGAGGAAACCGATGCCGTGCGTTCGGCCTGGTCCGGCGTCGGTGTGATCGATGACAGCACCGGATGAGCCCGACACGGCAAGCGATGCGACCGCGCCGCATCTCGTCGCCGTCGTGGTGCGACGAACCGGCGGGATCGCGGGCGTTCCGCGGCAGTGGGCCGCGCATCCCGCACCCGACGACGGACGCCTGACCGATCTCGTCGCCCGGTGTCCGTGGCACGAGGTTCCCCCCGAGGAGCCGTCGGGTGCCGATCGCTTCGCCTGGCAGGTCACCGTTCGGTGGGATACCGACGACGAGCGGCATGCCGCGCTGCCCGACCGAGCGGTCCTCGGACCGTGGCGCGACCTCATCGAGGCCGTGAGGAACGCCGGCGGCAGCGCGTGAGCGCGGTCAGCGTGAGAACAGGCCGCGCTTGGCCTTCTTCCGGGGCTTGAGCGATTTCTGCAGGTAGACCGTGCCGAGCCAGCGGCCGAACTTGAAACCGACGCGGCCCATGCGCCCCACCTCTTCGAAGCCGAGCTTCTCGTGCAGCGCGATCGAGGCCTCCGCCCCCTTGTCGCTGATGACGGCGACGATCTCTCGGATGCCCTGCTCCTCGCACGCGGCGATCAGGGCTTCCAGCAGCGCGCGTCCGAGGCCCTTCCCGGCTGCGGCCTGGCCGAGGTAGATGGAGTTCTCGACGGTGTAGCGGAAGGAGGACTTGCCCGACCAGGGCGCGACGAGCGCGTATCCGAGCACCTGCCCCGACGGCGACTCGGCAACGAGGAACGGAAGACCGAGCTTGGTCAGGTGGTCGTACTTCTCCCGCCACTGCCCGAGCGTCCACCGCTTCTCGTCGAAGGTGACCACGGAGTTCGTGACGTAGTAGTTGTAGATCTCGCGGATATCGGGGATGTCGGCCTCCCGCGCGGGCCGGATCTCGAAGCTGAAGGGACGCTCGCGGTCGGCGCGGCGCCGCAGGTGGCGGGGCAGCGAACGACGGCTCTTGTCGTATTCCTCCTCCAGCATGCGGCCAGCCTACGCGCGTTCGGCCAGACGCCAGTCGATCGGATCGGCACCGGCCTCCCGCAGGAGCTCGTTCGTGCGGGAGAACGGGCGCGATCCGAAGAACCCTCGGCTGGCCGACAGCGGAGAGGGATGCGCGGAGGCCACAACGGGGGTGTCGCCCAGCAGCGGCCGCACGGTGGCCGCATCGCGCCCCCAGAGGATCGCCACCAGCGGCGCATGCCGGTCGACGAGGGAGCGGATGGCGTGCTCGGTGACCTTCTCCCATCCCCAGCCGCGGTGCGAACCCGGCGCACCCGGAGCGACCGTGAGCACGCGGTTCAGCAGCATCACGCCCTGGTCGCTCCATGCCGTGAGGTCACCGTGCTCGCTGGGCGGGATGCCGAGGTCGTCGTGCCGCTCGCGGTAGATGTTGGCGAGGCTTCGCGGCAGCGGGCGCACGTGCGCGTCCACGGCGAACGACAGTCCGATGGGGTGACCCGGCGTCGGGTAGGGATCCTGCCCGACGATCAGCACCTTCACGTCCTGGAGCGGGCGGGAGAACGCGCGGAGCACGTGATCCCCGGCCGGCAGGTACGAGCGCCCCGCCGCGGTCTCGGCGCGTAACCGGTCGCCGAGTCGAGCGATGTCGGCGGCGACGGGAGCCAGGGCCTGCGCCCATCCCTCGTCGATCAGCCCGTCGGCGGCGAGTTCGTCGAGCGTCCGTGGCACGTCAGGCCGCGTCTTCCTCGATCACCGAGCCCTGGGCCGACCACGGGAAGTCGATCCACAGCGCGGTGTCCTTCCACGCATAGTCGGGCTGGATGACGGTGGACGGCTTGGTGTAGATCGTCACCGACCGCACGTCGGCACCCTGCGTCGCGAGCAGGTCGACCGCGAGCGCGAGCGTGCGGCCACTGTCGGCGACGTCGTCGACCAGCAGCACGCGGCGTTCCGCGAGATAGGCCATGTCCAGTTCCGGAGGCAGCACCTCGGGTGCATCCAGAACGGTGCCGATGCCGGTGTAGAACTCGACGTTGATCGCCCCGCAGTTCTTCACCCCGAGCCCGTAGGCGATCGCCCCGGCGGGCAGCAGCCCGCCGCGTGCGATGGCGACGACGACCTCCGGCACGAAGCCGTCCGCGACGATGCGACGACTGAGGTCCCGGCACGCCTCTCCGAATCCGTCCCACGACAACGTCTCGCGCTCGATCTCCAACGGGTCTCCCTTCCTGGAGTCTCCAGCCTATGGCCCGCCGTCGCGCGGCTGGAGCGAGGTGTAGTCTCGCCCCGTGCCCGACCCGACTCCCGTGCTCCGCCGATCAGCGCTCGGCATCACGGCCGGCCTCATCGGCTGGTTGATCGTCGTCGAGATCACCAGCGGCATCCTGCAGGGGTACTACGTGCCCCTCTTCAGCGACATCGTCGTGCATCTGGGCATCACCGACGCCGACGTCAACTGGTTCGAGGCGGCCCAGCTGCTGCTGTCGTCGATCGTCGTGCCCGTGCTCGCCAAGCTCGGCGACATGTACGGGCACAAGAAGGTGCTCCTGATCGCGACCGTGCTCACCGCGGGCGCGACGTGGTGGGTCGCCTTCGCCGACAACTTCTGGGTCTTCCTGATCGCCTGGGCTCTCCAGGGCTTCTATGTCGTCTGGCTGCCCCTGGAAGTGGCCCTGATCTTCGAACGCGGCCGCCGCGCGCGACACGGCGTCTCCGCGACCCGCCGCGCCGCCGGCCTGCTCGTCGTGGGCCTGCAGGCCGGTGCGATCCTCGGCGCCCTGGCCGCCGGACGCATCTTCGCCGCCACCGCCGAGAACCTCACCGTCACCCTCATGATCCCGGCCGTGGCGGTCACCACATGCTTCTTCGTGATCCTGTTCGGCGTACCCGAGTCCGAGCCGCTTCCCGGACGCCGACTCGACACGCTCGGCTTCGTCATCCTCACCATCGGACTGCTGCTCGTCACCGGTTCGCTCACGTTCCTCCGCCTCAGCGGCCCGTCGTTCGTCTGGACCTGGGTGTTGCTGGCCGGCGGCGTCGCCGCACTCGTGCTCTTCGTGCGCTTCGAACTGCGCCAGAGCGATCCCGCCATCGACATCCGCGTCTTCCGCCGCCCGGAGATGTGGCCCGTGCAGGTCACGGCCTTCCTCATCGGCATCAGTCTGCTCGGAGCCCAGGGTCCGCTCTCGACGTACGCCGGCACCGACAGCGCGCTCGGGTACGGACTCGGACTCGACGCCACCGCGCGCTCGAACCTCATCGGGGTGTATCTCGTCTCCCTGATCGTCGGCGCGGTGCTCTTCGCTGCCACCTCCCGGCGTGCGAGCCCCCGGATCGTCCTCATCGGCGCATCCGCCCTCGTGGGCGTCGGGTACCTGCTGTTCATCCCACTCCACGTCGAGCTGTGGCAGGTGCTGATGAACATGGTGATCGCGGGCATCGGATCGGGCGCCCTCGTCGCCGCGATGCCCGCCGCAGCGGCCGCGGCCGCTCCCCGAGGTCAGACCGGCGTCGCATCCGCCCTGACCAACACCACCAAGACCATCGGCGGCACGTTCGCCTCGGCCGTCTTCGGCGTCGTGCTCGCCGCGGGCGTCGGGGCGGCTGCGAGCTCCACCGCGGCCTCGCTCGGCGGTTACATCACGGTGTGGGCGATCTGCGCCGGTGGCGGCCTCCTGGCCGCGGTGCTGCTGTTCTTCGTGCCCAAGGTCGCCTTCGCCGACGAGGTGCCCGAGTCCGCCGACGCGGTCGCCGGCGAGTCGCAGATCATCTGATCAGACGTCGGCGGGCGGGCGCACCCGGAGCGGGCCGCGCGCCAGCAGGTGCTGCGCGGACTGCGCCACCGGTCGCATGGTGATCAGGTCCAGGTTCACGTGCCCGGGCGTGCCGAGCGCGTAGGCGATGACGTCGGCGACGTCATCGGCCACCAGCGGGGATTCGACACCCTCGTAGACGCGGTCGGTCGCCAGCTGGTCGCCGCCGAGCCGGTTCAGCGTGAACTCCTCGGTGTAGACCATGCCGGGTGCGACCTCCACGACGCGGATCGGCTCTCCGTTCAGCTCCAGCCGGAGGGCGTGCACGAGCATCGACTCTCCTGCCTTCGCGGCGTTGTACCCGCCGCCGCCCGCATACGCGGTCTGCGCGGCGGTCGACGTGACGAACAGGGTGTCCGCGTGACCGGAGGTGTCGGCGGCCTCCCGCAGGAGGGGAAGCAGCCGCGCGATCAGACGCTGTGCCGACATGACGTTCGCCTCGAACATCCATCGCCAGTCGTCGGGTGAGCCGTCTTCGACGCGGTCGGTGCCGCGCGCGCCACCCGCCACGTGCACGAGGGCGTGCACGGGCCCGGAGGTGGCCAGGAACGAGGCGAGCGCCGCGACATCGCTCTCGCGGGTGAGGTCGGCCGCGAACGCCGTGGCGCCGATCTCCGCCTCGAGCGCCTCCAGCCGCTCGGCGCGGCGGGCCACGGCGACGACGTCCCAGCCCGCCGAGCGCAGCGCCCGGGCTGTCGCCTCCCCGATCCCCGAGCTGGCACCGGTCACCACTGCACGCCTGGTCATGTCCCCACCGTATCGCCGCCGAGAGGGCGCCCGCGGCCAGCCGGAAGGTTACGTCACATTTCCCGACCGTTGTCACGGGGCACGGCTGTCCGTAGTCTCGCAATCGGCCCGCGACGCCCGCCGCGAGCCCCTCACGACCACAGGAGCGAGTGATGTCCGCACCCGAGAATTGGCGCTTCGAGACCAAGCAGGTCCACTCCGGAGCACAGCCCGACCCCACGACGAAGGCGCGCGCGACCCCGATCTACCAGACCACGTCGTACGTGTTCGACAACACCGATCACGCGGCGAACCTCTTCTCGCTGGCCGAGTTCGGCAACATCTACACGCGCATCATGAACCCGACACAGGACGTCGTCGAGCAGCGCATCGCCGCTCTCGAGGGCGGCACCGGCGGGCTCCTGCTCGCCTCGGGTCAGGCCGCGTCGACCTTCGCCGTGCTCAACATCGCCCAGGCCGGGGATCACTTCGTCGCCTCCAGCTCGATCTACGGCGGCACCTACAACCTCTTCAAGTACAGCCTCGCCAAGCTCGGCATCGAGGTGACCTTCGTCGAGAACCAGGACGACATCGAGGAGTGGCGCCGCGCGGTGCGCCCGAACACGAAGCTCTTCTTCGCCGAAACCATCGGCAATCCCCAGATCAACGTTCTGGACATCCGCGGCGTCGCCGACGCCGCCCACGAGGCCGGGGTGCCGCTGATCGTCGACAACACGATCGCGACGCCCTATCTCATCCGTCCGCTCGAGCACGGCGCCGACATCGTCGTGCACTCGGCCACGAAGTTCCTCGGCGGCCACGGCACCGTCATCGGCGGCACGATCGTCGACGGCGGCAGCTTCTCCTGGACCGACCACGCCGAGAAGTTCCCGGGCCTGACCACGCCCGACCCGTCCTACCACGGCGCGGTCTTCACGCAGGCGGTCGGCGACGGCCTCGCCTACATCATCAAGGCGCGTGTGCAGCTGCTGCGCGACCTCGGAGCGTCGATCTCGCCGCAGAGCGCATGGCAGCTCATCCAGGGGATCGAGACCCTGTCGCTGCGCATCGAGCGGCACGTGCAGAACGCCCAGGAGATCGCGGAATGGCTGGACGCCCACGACGACGTCGCCTCGGTGAACTACTCGGGTCTGCCGAGCTCGCCGTGGTACGCCGCCGCGAACCGCTACGCCCCGAAGGGCGTCGGCGCGGTGCTGTCCTTCGAGCTCAAGGGCGGCGTCGATGCGGGACGCGAGTTCGTCAACTCGCTGGAGCTGTTCAGCCACCTCGCCAACATCGGCGACGTGCGCTCGCTCGTCATCCACCCGGCCTCGACCACGCACTCCCAGCTCTCCCCGGAGCAGCAGCTCACCGCGGGTGTCACCCCGGGTCTGGTGCGGCTCTCGGTCGGGATCGAGAACGTCGCGGACCTCAAGGCCGACCTCGACCAGGCTCTCGCGGCCGCCCGTCGCGTCTCCGAGGCCGCCCGCGCCTGATCTCTCGTTCCGTGCGCCCGTCTTCACAGGACGGGCGCACGGTCGTTTGCACCCTTCGAGAGGAATTCCTCGTCCAGGAGGACGGCACTATCGGTGGCCGTCCTCCTGAAGCGGGATCTCCTCTGCAGTGCGGCTCAGGCGTGCGGGCGAGGACGGAGCGAGCCGAGGCCGCCGTCGACGCCGAGCACCTGCCCGGTGATCCACGAGTTCGCCGGGTCGAGGAGGAACGCGACGGCGCGGGCGACATCGGCGGGCTCGCCGAGGCGGCCGAGCGCGTGCATCGCCTCGGAGACCTTGCGCGACCCCTCGTTGCCGGTGAGGGATGCCGTCAGCGGCGTCTGGGTCAGTCCCGGCGCGACCGCGTTCACCCGCAGGCCCGACGACGCGTAGGTCGCCGCAGCCGACAGCGTCAGTCCCATCACCCCGGCCTTCGCCGCGGCGATGGCTTCGTGGTGGGACAGGCCCGCCATCGCGGCGGCCGATGAGACCAGCACGACCGACCCGCCGTTCCGCAAGTGGCGCCCGGCGGCGCGCACCGTCGCGAAGGCCGTCGTCAGCGACGCCGCGACCACCCCGTCGTACTGCTCGCGCGATGTGAGGTGCGCGGGCTTCAGCAGCATCGACCCGGCGAAGCACGCGACGCCATCGAGGGGACCAGCCTGCTCAACCGCCCGGTCGACGGCGTCGAAGTCCGTCGCGTCGAGGGCGATGTCCGCGCCGGGCGAGCGCGCCGTGGTGACGACCTCGTGACCGGCCTCGGTCAGGACGTCGGCGGTCGCGGCGCCGATGGCGCTGGATGCGGCGATGAGGAGGAATCTGGCCATGACCTCATCCTCACCGCACCGGGCACCCCCGGGGGTCGATCGCGCGATCTCACGCGAAGGAGGCCGCGAGGCGCTCGAATCCCTCGTCGAGCGAGACCGCGGGAGACCAGTCCAGCGCGGCGCGCGTCTCACGCAGGTCGAACCAGTGCGCGGTGGAGAGCTGCTCGGCCAGGAAACGGGTCATAGGCGGTTCGTCGGCACCGGGTCGCACCGCCCAGACGCGCTCCACCACGGTCCCCGCTCCGCGGGCGAGCCACCCCGGCACGCTCCACGACGGCGGGGCGACCCCCGCCGCACGGCACATCCCCGCGATGAGCTCGCCGACCGGCCGCGGCTCGCCGTTGGTCACGACGAAGGCACGCCCATGAGCGACGTCGGCACGATCGGCGCCGGCGATGATGGCGGTGACGGCGTTGTCGATGTAGGTCGAGTCGATCAGCGCGGTTCCGCCGTCGATGAGCGGCAGCCGTCCCGCCCGGGCGCGGGCGACGATCCGAGTGACCAGCTGAGGGTCGCCCGGCCCCCACACGAGGTGAGGTCGGATGGCGACCACGCGCAGACGGTCGTCGTCGGCTGCCAGTGCGAGGAGTTCCCCCCGTGCCTTCGTGCGGGCATAGTCGCCGCGGGCGTGGTCGGGTGAGGCCGGTTCAGCGCCGACTCCGGTGAGCGCGGCGCCCGCGTGCGCCACCGACGGCGAGGACACCTGCACGAACCGGGTCACGCCGGAACTCTTCGCCGCGGCGAGCAGCGCGCGCGTGCCGTCGACGTTGACGCGGGCGAAGTCGCGGGTCTGCCCCGCCAGCGACACCTTCGCCGCCAGGTGCACCACCGTGTCCGCGCCCTCGAGGGCACGCGATACCAGCGCAGGATCCTCGATCGACCCGAGGTGATCCTGGGCGCCGGGAACACGCGAGGGGCGCCGCTGCAGCGTCCGCACCTCGTCACCGCGTGCGACCAGAGCCGTCGCGACGGCGCCGCCGAGGTAGCCGGATGCTCCCGTGACGAGCACGCTCACGGCGCCACCGGCTTCCGCCCGGCGCACACCGCATCCGCCCACACCGACAGCCGAGAGCGATCGATCTTGGAGTTGTGCCGGATGTCGGTGGGCAGCTCCGGAACGACGAGCACCGCCGCGAGCGGCAGATCGACGCCCGCGCGCACGCGCGCCGTCAGCTCCGGATCGGCGAGCCCGGCGCGCGTCGCCGGGTCGGTCGTCTCCACGACGGCGACCGGGCGCTGCAGACCCGAGGGACCCACCCCCACGACCGCCGCGCGTCGCACACCGGCGACCCGTTCGACCTGCTGTTCCCCGCCGACCGGGGCGAGCGGCCCGTGCTCGGTGGTCAGCACGTGCGGGAGCCGTCCCTCGACCCACAGCCTCCCCCGCTCATCCAGGTGCCCGACATCGCCGGTACGGTGCCACCGCAGGCCCTGCTCGTCGTCGGCGGTGTCGCGGACCGCGTCGGCGTCGGTCAGCGCGAGACGGTCGTAGCGGGACTTCAGGTGCGGCGCGGCGACGATGATCTCGCCGAGCAGACCCGGGGTGTCCCCGGGCGCACCACTTGCGCGGCCGGTGGCGTCGAGCGTGCTCACGCGCACGCGCACACCGTCGATCGGCGTCCCGACACACACCCCGTCGTCCGGGGCCTCGGCGGCTTGTCGGATGCCGGCCAGCGTGATGTCGGTGACCAACAGGCACTCGGTCATGCCGTACGGCGTGTGCGGCTGCGCGTTCGGGAAGACCCGCTGGGCCGCGGAGAGCAGCTCGGCGCCGATCGGTGCGCCGGTGGACAGGAAGGTCTCGACTCCCGCGAGCGCCGCCCGGTCGTCGGCGGTGAGGTCACCGGCGGTGGCGACGACATTGAGGATCGCCGCGGGCGACAGGAAGACGATGCGCGCGTGCGCGGCTTCGACGGCGGCGGCCACGGCTCGTGCGGTGAGGGTTCGCGGGGCGGAGACATCCATATCGGGTGTCACCGAACGGGTGCCGAGGGCGGGCCCCAGCAGGGCGAACGGCGCGAAGCCGGTGACCAGGCCCGCCTGATCGGTCACGTCGAAGTGCGAACCGAGCACGTCTCGCAGGGCGGCGAGCTGACCGTGGGTGTAGACGACCCCCTTGGCCGGACCGGTCGATCCCGACGTGAACAGCACCGCCGCCACGTCGTCGGGGCCGGGTTCCGGCAAAGCATCGCCGTCGGAGCCGAGCTCGGCCACCTCCGCGAGGCTCCGGGCGACGCCGAGCGCCCTCGCGGTCAGGGACGGCAGACGATCCACGGAGATCTTCGTGCCCGGCCATCCGAGGGTGCGGGCCGCGGCGAGCGCGACCGTCTCACCGATCAGCACGTCGGGGCTCGCCCCGCGCACGGCCCGGGTGAGGCCGGCGACGCCCAGGCCCGCGTCGGCCACGACGACGACCGCTCCGATGCGCAGGCAGGCGTAGACGACGGCGGTGAGCGTGGGCCCGGGACGCACGAGCAAAGAGACGCGGTCGCCCGGGCGCACCCCCAGGCGGCGCAGCCCCGTCGCCAGAACGGTGACCCGGTCGTGCAGTCGGCGCCAGCTGACCGTCCGCGGCGGCGTGCAGGTCATGTCGATCGCCGCGACCGTGTCGTCGTCGGCACGCTCGTCGAGGCGATGCCACATCGGCACGAACGCCCCGGCGGCGCGGGTCGCCGGCTCGGAGGCCGTCGGCACGAGCGGCGACGCCTCGACACGCCGGTCGAGCCAGTCGAGCACCGCCGTCGCGTACGGCCGGTCCTCGGCCACGAGGTGTCCGGCGCCTTCGAAGCGGTGCACGTCGGCGTAGGGCATCCGGTCGATGAGATCGTCGAGATAGCGCTGCTGGAACACCGGGTCGCGCGGTCCCCAGAGCAGCAGCGCGGGAACCCCCAGCTCGCGTACACCCGTGGCGATGCGGGTGAGCTCGGTGTGACTGGGATGCGTCGGGCCCACCGGGATGTCGGCGACGAAGGCGCCGACGCCGCGGCGGCGCTCGGCGGTGAGATAGGGGGCTCGGTACCCCGCTCGCACGTCGATCGGAAGACGGGACTCGGCCAGCGCGAGGGTCGTGTCGAGGAAGGCGGTCGTCTGCACCGTCGAAACGGCGAGCACGCCCCGCGCTCCCGCCACCCGCAGCGCTGCGGGGATCGGGCGGCCGTCGGGATGATGGACGGCGGTGTTGAGCGTGACCACCCCGGCGAGCTGGTCGGGATGATCGACCGCCCACCCGAGCGAGATCACGCCGCCCCAGTCGTGCCCCAAGGTCACCACCGGTCCGTCGAGGCCGATCGCGTCGGTGAAGGCGCCGAGGTCGGCCACACGCTGCTCGAGCGTGCGGGTGAGGTCGGTGCGGTCGGAGAATCCCATCTCGAGCTGGTCGACGGCGACCACGCGCCACGTCGGTTCGCCGCGCTCGGCCCGCCGCACCGACTCGTCGGCGATGCGCCGCCAGTGGAACGACCACGTCGGGTTGCCGTGCACCGCGAGGATGGTGCCGACGGGCACGGCGCCGAGATCGGTCAGCGTGTCTGCGGTGTCCAGATGGTGCCACGTGCGCGTGCGGCCCGCGTCGGCGAGGACGCCGGGAACCTCGAGGGTGCGCCGGAAGCGGTCGTCGAGCCCGCGGACGGGGGGAAGGGTGGTCTCGGCGCGCGAGATCACCAGGCGAGTTCCATCATCGCCGTGTTCAGGCCCGACCCGACGCCCATCAGGAGCACCCGGTCGCCGCGCGAGAGGTTGCGCTTCTCCTGATCGAGGGTGATGGGGATGGACGCGGGTCCGACGTTGCCGTATTCGGGGAAGGTCGTGGGCACCTTGGCGCGGTCGAGCCGCGCGGCCTTCACGATCGCGTTGGTGTGCACCGACGAGACCTGGTGGGTGATGTAGCGGTCCATGCCGGTCCAGTTCCAGTCCGACGCCGCATCCTTCCACGCCGACACCACGAGCTCGAGGCCCCCGCGCAGCAGGGCCTTCGCGTCGGTGAACATGCCGTCGACGCTGCCGACGCACAGCTCGTGGAACTGGGTCGCCGCACGGGTCACCCCGCCCAGGATGCGGTGGCCCTCGGGATGCTCGTCCGCCCGTCCGAGCACGGCCGCTGCCGCTCCGGAGCCGAGCGTGAGCGAGGCGAACTCGCTCATGAACGCGTCGCGCCCGATCCCCTCGCCCTTGAGGCGCTCGATGGTGTTGACCTGGATGTCGTCGGCATCCTCGCCGTTGACGATGATGGCGTAGCGGATCTGCCCGGACTCGATCATGCTCGCGGCGAGGTTCATCCCGCTCACGAAGCCGAGGCACGCATTGGCGACGTCGAAGTTCACCGCCGACGTCGGCAGGCCGAGGCCGTGGTGCAGGGTGACGGCGACGGAGGGCTCGAGATGCTTGCGGCTGACCGAGGTGTTGATGAGCAGACCGACCTCGGACGCGTCGACGCCGGCCTCGCGGAGTGCGCGCTCGCCCGCGGCGATGGTGGCGGCGTCGGACGATTCCCCCGACGCCCAGTTGCGACGCTCGAGGACCCCGGCGACGCGCCGTAACAATCCGGGCCGCAGCTTCAGCCGCTGCAGCGCCGGGCCCAGGCGCGCTTCGATGTCGTCGGAGCTCGTGACCCGCGTCGGCAGCACGCTCGCCACCGACAGCAGGGAGACGTTCGAGAACCGGGTCGTTGCGTTTCCAGCCAACGGCACCCTCCTCATCACGAGCACGCCGGCTCGATCGGTCGAAGGACAAGTTTAGCTCCGGAACATAACGTGCCCGGCATGTACGGGCTCAGGTCCACGTCGCATCTCACGGTCGCGGCGTCGTCATACGCGCGATCCCGCGAGGCGGAGCGGATACCGTGAGAGGACACGGCCGACCGCTCGATGAAAGGACCGCCGCGATGGACTGGCAGACCTCCGAGGACACGGTGCCCTCGGCACCGGTGACGGAGGCCGACGCGCGCCTGCTCCTGGGTCGACCGCCCGCCACCGGAGCGTGGCAGGACGGCGATCCCGTCGGCGACCGCCGATTCGCGGCGTTCGGACCGTTCCGCACCGAGGGCGGCGACGAGCTGCCCGGGTACCGGCTGGCCTACGAGTCCTGGGGGGAGCTGTCCCCCGCCCGTGACAATGCGGTGCTGCTGCTGCACTCGGTGACCGGCGACAGCCACGTTCGAGGGCCCGCCGGGCCGGGGCACCCGACCGCTGGCTGGTGGGACGACATCGTGGGGCCCGGTGCCGCGATCGACACCGACCGCTGGTTCGTCATCGCCCCGAACATGCTCGGCGGCTGCCAGGGGTCGACCGGCCCCGCCAGCATCGCGCCCAACGGGGCGGAGTGGGCGGCACGCTTCCCGTACCTGACGGTGCGCGACCAGGTCCACGCGATGACGCGGCTCGCCGACGCGCTCGGCATCGAGCGCTGGGCCGGCGTCGTGGGCGGCTCCATGGGAGGGATGCACGCGCTCGAGTGGGCGGTGATGCATCCCGAGCGGGTGGAGCGCCTCGCCGTCATCGCCGCGCCCCCGGCCAACACCGCCGACCAGGTCGCGCTGAACTCCGTGCAGCTGGAGGCCATCCGCATGGACCCGCGCTTCGCGGGCGGCGACTACTACGACGCCGGTGACGGCAACGGGCCGACGCGCGGGCTGTCCCTCGCGCGACGCATGGCGCTTCTGAACTACCGCTCCCCCACCGAGCTCAATCAGCGGTTCCAGCGATCGTGGCAGTCCGGGGTGAGCCCGCTGGGGCACGGCGGCCGGTTCGCGGTCGAGTCGTATCTCGACTTCCACGGCAACAAGTTCACGCGACGCTTCGACGCCAACACCTACATCACGCTCGTCGAGGCGATGAACTCCCACGACGTCGGCCGGGACCGCGGTGGCATCGACGCGGCGCTCGCGCGCGTGACGGCGACGACGCTGGTTCTCGGCATCGACAGCGACCGCCTCTTCCCCGTCGACGGTCAGCACCGCATCGCCGCGGGGATCGCGAACGCGCTCGACGGTGATCGCGCCGCGGTGATCACGAGCGACTTCGGACACGACGCCTTCCTCATCGAGACGCCCGTGGTCTCCGCGCACCTGCGTCGCCTGCTCGACTGAGAGATCTCGGGCCCGTCGAGCCGGGGACGCGGCCGGCGGTGCGGCGACCATCCGCCGGCGTGAGCTCCTACTCCGCGTCGTCGATCGCGGACTCCAGGCGCTCGATCTTCGCGTCGAGCTCGCCGGAGTAGCCGGGCCGGATGTCGGCCTTCAGCACGAGCGAGACCCGAGATCCGAACGGCGTGACGGCCTCGGTGGCGGCCTTCACGACACCCATGACCTCGTCCCACTCCCCCTCGATCTCGGTGAACATCGAGGTGGTCCGGTGAGGCAGTCCGCTGTCGCGGACGATCCGGACCGCCGCGGCGACGGCGTCGTGCACCGAGCCGTCGACGTTTCCGGTGCCGCTCGGCGCGACGGAGAAGGCGATGAGCATGGGGTCTCCAGACGGTCAGGTCGCCGCGACGGTCACGGCAACGGAGGTGCGGACGCGAGCGGTGCGGGTGACCGCCCACGCGAACAGAACGATGAGGAGCACATTGCGCAGTGTCAGCACCGCCACGGACACCGGCTCGGCGACGAGGATGCCGCTGTAGACGAGCGGATACACCACCTGCGTGAGACCGGCCGCAGCGACGGCGAGCGCGGCAGGCCCCCTCCCGCGGCGCCGATCGACCACGAGCCAGAGCACGAGCGGGGCGATCAGCCACGCGAGGAACTGCGGGGATCCGACCTTGTTGACGACGATCAGCCCAAGGACGAGGGCGAGCGAGAACGGCGGGAAGAGCGCCGCGAACGACGCGCCGCGCCACATCTTGACCGCACCGAGGATCACGACGGCACCGACGACGAGCACGAGCAGCGGCGTCATCGCCGCCGAGATCGCATCGACTCCCGGGCCCTGCACCTGGAAGGTGAGGATGTCGCGGTCGTACACGATCGCCGCGTCGGTGGAGCCGGTGACGACCTGCCACAGGAACCATCCGCTCACCGGCGCCTCGATCTGCAGGCCGCGCGCGGTCTGTCCGGCGATGAACCCGAAGGCGTGGGACGCGCCCCCGAGGACGGCGACGATCCCCAGCACGATCGCGCTGGTCGCCGCTGCCGCGCCGAGCAGGACCACACGCCGCCGAAGGGTGACGACCGCTGCCGCCAGAAGCGCGGCCGGCCACACCTTGACCCACGTCGCGGTGGCCAGCAGGATCGCCGCGATCACCGGGCGTCGGACCAGCCACAGCAGCCCCGCGATGGCGATCGGCACGGTGACGCCGTCGAGGCGATACATGCCCACCGGGCCGAGGGCGACGGCGAAGACGAGCCAGAACGCCGCTGCGGTCGTGCGACCGCGCGAGCGCGCGGCACCCACCAGCATCGCGAAGGCGGCCGCGTCGAGCGCGGTGACCAGCACCGCCCATGCGACCTCGTATCCCGCTATCCACGTGAGGGCGTGCGCCGCGAGCATGGGCAGGAGGGCGAGCTGCGGATACACCCACGCCTCGTCGACGCCGACGATGGAGGTCCCCGAAAGCGCCTGGAGCGACCACGGCTCGTAGACGAGATAGACATCGCCCATCGGCTGGTTCGGCAGCACGAAGCCCGCCGCCGCGACGAGCACGTGGACGACGGCGAAGCCCACCCACAGCATCCCCCGCCTCGACACCGCTCCATCCTAGAGCGACGCGGCTCCTCAAGCCGGGGCGGCTGCGATGACCTCGCCGACGGCGGCCGGCAGGGCGTCGGCCACGTCGAGCGCGGTGATCGGGCCGCCCGCGAGGCCGTGACGGCCGGCGGCCACGTTGGCGGCACGACCGTGCAGCCACGCCCCCGTGGCGGCGACGGGTCCCCACTGGGCCGCCGAGGTGAGGTCCTGCGCACCCGCCGCGAGGGCGCCGATCGCCCCGGCGAGCACATCCCCCGTGCCCGCTGTCGCAAGCCACGGTGTGGCATCCGCGACGACCGCGATGAATCCGCCCGGCGCCGCCGAGACGGTCCGCGCGCCCTTGAGCAGCACGGCGGCGCCGAGCGCCTCCGCGGTCTCGAGGGCGGCGTCGTCGCGCTCCGCGAGGTCGGCGTCGGGGTCCACGGGAGGCATGCCGAGCCTGGAGCGCAGACGACCGAACTCGCCCGCGTGCGGGGTGATGACAACGGGAGCCGCGGGATGATCGACGAGGTCGAGCGCTCCGGCATCGACCACAACCGGCACGGTCCCGGCGAGGATCTCCCGCAGCAGAGCGGTCTCGGCGTCGTCGCGGTGGGCCGGGTCGGTGCCCGAGCCGATCACCCAGGCGTTGACCCGGCCTTCGGAGAGCACGGTCTCGGGGCGACGGGCCAGCACCTCCGCGCCGGCCGGTCCGACGTAGCGCACCATCCCGACACCGGCGCGCCAGGCGGCCTCGACACCCAGCACGGCGGCACCCTTGAACGACGGTGATCCCGTGCGGATGCCCACCACCCCGCGCGTGTACTTGTCGTCGTGAGAGGTCGGGGCACGAAGGCTTCCCGCCGCGTCGGTCGCCGTCCATCTGCGCATGCCGCACACCCTATCCGGGCGAGGCGGCGCGGCGGGCACCGACGGGCGGATCAGCGTCGACGGCTCGTGGCGTCCTGCACCTCGCCGATGAGTTCCTCGATGATGTCCTCGAGGAACAGCACCGCCGTCGTCTGCCCCGAGGCGTCGCGCACCTGGGCGAGGTGGCGGCCCGCATTGCGCATCAGCGCGAGAGCATCCTCCAGGTCTGTCTCCTCCGTCACCGGAACCATGTGATGGATGCGCTTGGACGGGATCGGGCGCGTCACATCGGCACCCCCGTCGGGGCCCTCCGCCGCGCGCAGCACGTCCTTCAGGTGCACGTAGCCGGTCGGCACGCCCTCCCCGTCGACGATCACGTAGCGCGAGAAGCCGTGCTTGGCGACCGCCCGCTCGATCTTGTGGGGCGTGGTGCGCTCCGGGAGGGTCACCAGGTCGCCGAGGGGCACGGCGATGTCCTTGGCCTTCTTGTCGGTGAACTCCACCACGGCCGCCACCGTCCCCGCCGAGTCGTCGAGCACGCCCTCGATACGCGACTGCGTCACGATCGTGGCGACCTCCTCGAGGGTGAACGTCGAGGCCGCCTCGTCCTTCGGCTCCACGCGGGCCAGCCGGACGATGTGGTTGGCGGTCCAGTTGAGCGTGACGATCACGGGGTGGAAGACCTTCGACACCCACACCAGCGGTGTCGCGAGCATCAGCACGGCCCGGTCGGGCACCGAGAACGCGAGGTTCTTCGGCACCATCTCGCCGAACACGACGTGCAGGTACGACACGGCCAGCAGCGCGATGACGAACGCGATGGTGTCCACGAGCGCTTCGCTCAGCCCGGTGAGCCCCAGCGGTACGGCCAGCAGGTGGTGGATGGCCGGCTCGGAGACGTTCAGGATGAGCAGCGAGCAGATCGTGATGCCCAGCTGACTGGTCGCCAGCATGAGCGTCGCGTGCTCCATGGCGAACAGCGCGGTCTTGGCGCTGCGCGAACCGCGTTCGGCCAGCGGCTCGATCTGCGAGCGGCGGGCGGAGATCACGGCGAACTCGGCGCCGACGAAGAAGGCGTTGGCGACCAGGAGCACAGCCAGCCACGCGAGCCCGGCCCAATCGCTCATCGGCGCTCACCTCCCTCGGCGGCCGAGGCGACCGGAACGGCCACCGGCGTGAACCGCACGCGATCGACGCGGCGGCCCTCCATGCGCTGCACCTCGATGACGCCCTCCTCGAGCTGGAGTGCGTCACCGGCGGTGGGGATGCGCTCGAGCACGCTCATGATGAACCCGCCGACGGTGTCGTAGACCTCGCCCTCGGGGATGCGGATGCCGGTGCGATCCAGCAGCTCGTCGGGGCGCAGCTCGCCCGGGAAGATGATGGACCCGGATGCGCGGACGATGCCCGCGCGACGCCGGTCGTGCTCATCGAGCACCTCGCCGACGATCTCCTCGACGATGTCCTCGAGCGTGACGACCCCCGCGGTGCCGCCGTATTCGTCGACGACGACGGCCATCTGGTAGCCGCGCGTGCGGAGTTCGGCGACCAGCGCATCCAGATGAACCGCCTCGGGGACTCGCAGCGGCTCGCTGCTGATCGCGCCCACCGGCACCTCGGCGCGCTTGGCGCGCGGCACGCTGACGGCCGCCTTGAGGTGCACGACGCCGACGATGTCGTCCATCGAGTCCTCGTAGACGGGGAAGCGGCTGTGCCCCGTGCGGCGCGCCAGCTGGATCACGTCTTCGACGGCGTCGCCGACGGCGACGGCGTGCACGCTCGGTCGCGGCGTCATCACGTCGGCGGCGCTCAACCGCGAGAAGGTCAGGCTCCGATCCAAGAGCGACGCAGTGTCCTCCTCGAGCACGCCGGCACTGGCCGATCGGCGCACGAGGCTCGACAGCTCCTCGGCGGTGCGCGCGCCCGACAGCTCCTCCTTGGGCTCGATGCCGATGGCCCGGAGCACGCCGTTCGCGCTGCCGTTGAGCACGAGGATGGCGGGCCGGAAGACGGTGGTGAAGGCCACCTGGAACGGCATGACGAGCTTGGCGGTCTGCCGCGGCACGGCGAGCGCGAAGTTCTTGGGCACGAGTTCGCCGATGATCATCGAGAAGACCGTCGCGATCGCGATGCCGATCGTCGCCGACAGCGGCGTGACCAGCGCATCCGGCCAGCCCCACGACGTGAGCACGGGGCGCAGCAGGTTCGAGATCGCCGGCTCCATCGTGTAACCGGTCAGGAGCGTCGTCAGGGTGATGCCCAGCTGCGCGCTGGAGAGGTGCGTCGAGGTGATCCGCAGCGCGCTGATCGTCAGCGCCAGCCGGGATTCACCCGCCTTCTGCCGCGACTCCAGGTCGGCACGGTCGAGGTTCACCAGCGCGAATTCGCTGGCCACGAACAGACCGGTGCCGATGGTCAGAAGGAGCCCCACGCCCAGCATGACGTAGTCCATCACGCGTCACCCCCGCTCATGCGGTGGTCGGGTCGGTGGGGCGAGCGTCTGCAACTGGGAGGGTCGTCCATCGTGGAGAAGATCTTACGGCAGTCTCGCGCGCTCGCGCGCGGGCTCCTCCCAGCTTCTCGCGCGGTTCACCTGGCGCTCGATGTCGCTTCGGCCGCGCGAGAGGACATCCGATGACAAGCGAACGGATGCGTCCCGGCCGGGAGGCGGCATCACCAGCTGACCGGCAGCGCCTTGCCCTCGTCGTAGCCGGCGGCGGACTGCAGCCCGACGCGGGCGCGGGCGTGGAAGTCCGCCACGGTGGCGGCCCCCGCGTAGGTGAACGAGGAGCGCACGCCCGCCGTGATCATGTCCAGCAGGTCCTCCAGGCCCGGCCGCAGCGGATCGAGGTAGATCTTCGACGACGAGATCCCCTCGGCGAACAGCTCCTTGCGCGCGCGCTCGTAAGGGTCCAGCCGGCCGAACCGATCCTGCACGGCCTTCGTGGAGGCCATGCCCCACGACTCCTTGAACACGCGGCCGTCGGCGTCGGTCTGCAGGCGCCCGGGCGCCTCGATGGTGCCGGCGAACCACGAGCCGATCATGACGGATGCCGCCCCCGCCGCGAGCGCCAGGGCGACGTCGCGCGGGTAGCGCACTCCCCCGTCGGCCCAGACGTGCGCGCCGGCGGCGCGCGCCGCCTCCGCCGTCTCGAGCACCGCGGAGAACTGGGGGCGTCCGACGGCGGTCATCATCCGCGTCGTGCACATCGCGCCCGGGCCCACGCCCACCTTCAGGATCGTCGCGCCGGCGTCGACGAGGTCGTCGACCCCGGCGGCGGTGACGATGTTGCCGGCCGCGATGGGAAGTCCGAGGTCGAGGTCGGCGACCGTGCGCAGCGCCCGCAGCATGCCCTCCTGATGCCCGTGCGCAGTGTCGACGACGAGCACGTCGACACCGGCCGCCGCGAGGGCTCGCGCCTTGGCGGCGACGTCGCCGTTGATCCCGACCGCCGCGGCGACGCCGAGCCGCCCGTCGCCGTCGACGGCGGGTCGGTACAGCGTCGAGCGCAGTGCGCTGCGCCGCGTCAGCGTGCCCACCAGGTGGCCGTGGTGAAGCACGCAGACCGTCTCGACGTCGGCGGCGACCATCAGATCGAACGCGTGCCGGGCATCCGCGACGTCGTCGGCGTCGATCGACGAGGGGCGGCCTCGGGCGAGATCACCCAGGCGCGCGTCGGGGAGTGCGGTGCCGAGCCGAGCCGCCGGCACGATCCCCTGCACGTCATCGACGAGGATGTCGCCGCCGGAGGCGTCGCTGACGACGATGCCGTGCCCCTCCGTTGCCGGCACGATCTGCGCGGCCTCGGCGACGGTCATGTCCGGCGGCAGCACGAGCGGGGTGTCCCACGTCACGGGTTGCGCCTTCACCCATCGGATCGCCGCGTCGAGATCCTGCAGCGGCATGTCCTGCGGCAGCACACCCAGGCCGCCGCGACGGGAGAGGGTGGCCGCGAGCCGCGGACCGGTGACGGAGTTCATGTTCGCCGCCACCAGCGGGAGCGTGGCGGGAGTGCCGTCGTCGGGCGCGAGGTCGACGTCGAGGCGGCTCGCCACCTCCGATCGACGGGGGACGAGGAAGACATCCGAATACGTGAGATCGACCTCGGGCTGGGCGCCGTAGAACTCCATGGACCCAGCGTAACGAGCCGCCTCCGAGGAGAGCCGCCCCGGGGGTTCGGAATCGTTCTGGCTACCTTCGCGCGCGTGGCGAACGCCCAGCCAGAAGGGACTACGCTTGATCCTCGAGCGTGCGAGCCGCTGACGGTTCGTCGTATTTCACACGATCTTCACGAAAGCGGGCGATAAGGCGTGTCGAGCCAGGTGACGGGCGTCGGGGTTTCGAGCGAAGGGGAGTTCGGGGCCAATGAATGGCTCGTCGACGAGCTGTACGAGCAGTTCAAGGTCGACAAGAACTCCGTCGACAAGGCATGGTGGCCGATTCTCGAGGAGTACAGCCCCGTCAAGGGCGAGGTCCCGGCCCCGGATGGAGCCGCACCGACCGCACACCCGGTGACCGCGCCGGTTCCCGTCATCGGCGCACCGCCGGTGGCGCGCACCACCGCGAAGCCGGCTGCCGCGCAGCCGATCCCGGCCCAGGCGCCGAAGGTCGTGCCCTCCTCTGCTGAGGAGTCGACCGAGGAGGACACGGTCACCGCGCTGCGCGGCATGCCGAAGGCCCTCGCCGCGAACATGGATGAATCGCTGACCGTGCCCACCGCCACGAGCGTGCGCACCATTCCGGCGAAGCTCATGATCGACAACCGCATCGTGATCAACAACCACATGTCGCGCACGCGCGGCGGCAAGGTCAGCTTCACGCACCTCATCGGCTGGGCGATCATCCGGGCGCTCAAGGAGATCCCGAGCCAGAACGTGTTCTACGCCGAGATCGACGGCAAGCCCTCGGTGGTGGCGCCGGCCCACATCAACCTGGGCATCGCGATCGACATCCCGAAGCCCGACGGCACCCGCGCCCTCCTGGTGCCCTCGATCAAGCGCGCGGAATCCCTCTCCTTCGGCGAGTACCTCGCCTCCTACGAGGACCTCGTCGGCCGGGCGCGCAAGAACAAGCTCACCGCGGCCGACTTCCAGGGCACGACGATCTCGCTGACCAACCCCGGCGGCATCGGCACCGTGCACTCGGTGCCGCGACTGATGAAGGGTCAGGGCTGCATCGTCGGCGCCGGTGCGCTGGACTACCCCGCGGAGTTCCAGGGCGCCAGCTCCAAAACGCTCAACGAGATGGCGATCGGCAAGACGATCACGCTCACGAGCACCTATGACCACCGCGTCATCCAGGGCGCCGGCTCGGGCGAGTTCCTCAAGCGCGTGCACGAGCTGCTGATCGGCGAGCGCAGCTTCTACGACGACATCTTCGCAGCGCTGCGCATCCCCTACGCCGCGATCCGCTGGGCGAACGACATCAACGTCGACATCGCCGAGCGCATCGACAAGCAGGCCCGCGTTCACGAGCTGATCAACGCCTTCCGTGTGCGCGGCCACCTCATGGCCGACATCGATCCCCTCCAGTACATCCAGCGCACTCACCCCGACCTCGAGATCGAGCAGCACGGTCTGACCTTCTGGGACCTCGACCGCGAGTTCGTCACCGGCGGCTTCGGCGGCAAGCGCGTGATGAAGCTCCGCGACATCCTCGGGGTGCTGCGCGACTCGTACTGCCGCACGATCGGCATCGAGTACATGCACATCCAGGATCCCGATCAGCGTCGCTGGTTCCAGGACAACGTCGAGGTCAAGTACCAGAAGCCCACGCACGACGAGCAGCTGCGCGTGCTGAAGAAGCTGAACCAGGCCGAGGCGTTCGAGACGTTCCTGCAGACGAAGTACGTCGGCCAGAAGCGCTTCAGCCTCGAGGGCGGCGAGTCGCTGATCCCCCTCCTCGACGAGATCCTGCAGGGCGCGGCCGAGGCGGGGCTCGACGGCGCCGCGATCGGCATGGCGCACCGGGGTCGCCTCAACGTGCTGACCAACATCGCCGGCAAGACCTACGGGCAGGTGTTCCGCGAGTTCGAGGGTTCCGTCGCGATCGGCTCCAAGAGCGGTTCCGGCGATGTGAAGTATCACCTCGGAACGTCGGGGACCTTCGTCGCCGACGGCGGCGAGGAGCTGCCGGTGTACCTGGCCGCGAACCCGTCGCACCTCGAGACGGTCGACGGCGTGCTCGAGGGCATCGTGCGCGCCAAGCAGGACCTCAAGCCCATCGGCTCGTTCTCGTGGCTGCCGGTTCTGGTCCACGGCGACGCGGCCTTCTCCGGCCAGGGCGTCGTCGTCGAGACGCTGCAGATGTCGCAGCTGCGCGGTTACCGCACCGGCGGCACCATCCACGTGGTGGTCAACAACCAGGTCGGCTTCACCACCGTGCCGCAGGACGCCCGCACCTCGGTGTACGCGACCGACGTCGCCAAGACCATCCAGGCTCCGATCTTCCACGTGAACGGCGACGACCCCGAAGCGGTCGTGCGCGTGTCCCAGCTGGCGTTCGCCTACCGCGAGAAGTTCCACAAGGATGTCGTCATCGACCTCGTCTGCTACCGCCGTCGCGGTCACAACGAGGGCGACGACCCGTCGATGACGCAGCCGCTGATGACCAATCTCATCGAGGCCAAGCGCTCCGTGCGGCGCCTGTACACCGAATCGCTGGTCGGTCGCGGTGACATCACCCAGGAGGAGTACGAGCAGGCCAAGCAGGACTTCCAGGGTCGCCTCGAGGTGGCCTTCGCCGAGACGCACGCCGCCGAGACGGGCACCAACGAGGTCGTCAACACCGATGCGGCACCGGATGCCTCGGTCGGCGAGCCCGAGTCGACGGCCGTCTCGCGTGAGGTCGTCCACATGATCGGCGACCGCTTCGTCAACAAGCCCGAGGGCTTCACGGTGCACAGCAAGCTGCAGCAGCTGCTCGACAAGCGCCACGACATGAGCCGCAACGGCGGGATCGACTGGGCATTCGGCGAGCTGCTCGCCTTCGGCTCGCTGCTGGTCGAGGGCACCCCGGTGCGGCTGGCGGGTCAGGATGCCCGTCGCGGCACCTTCGCGCAGCGCCACAGCGTGCTGCACGATCGCGCCAACGGGCAGGAATGGCTGCCGCTGACGAACCTGTCCGACAGTCAGGGCAAGTTCTTCGCCTACGACTCTCTGCTCAGCGAGTACGCCGCGATGGCATTCGAGTACGGATACTCGGTCGAGCGCGCCGAGGCGCTCGTGCTGTGGGAGGCGCAGTTCGGTGACTTCGCCAACGGCGCACAATCGGTGGTGGACGAGTTCATCTCGTCGGCGGAGCAGAAGTGGGGCCAGCAGTCGAGCGTCGTCCTGCTGCTCCCCCACGGCTATGAGGGCCAGGGGCCCGACCACTCGTCGGCCCGCATCGAGCGCTTCCTGGCGATGTGCGCGCAGAACAACATGACCATCGCGCGCCCGTCGACGCCGGCTTCCTACTTCCATCTGCTGCGCCGGCAGGCCTACGCGCGGCCGCGTCGCCCGCTCGTCGTGTTCACGCCGAAGGCCATGCTGCGCCTGCGGGGCGCGACCAGCCCCGTCGACGCGTTCCTCACCGGGCGGTTCGAACCCGTGCTCGACGACGACCGCGGCATCGACAAGAGCGCCGTGCGCCGCGTGCTGCTGCATGCTGGAAAGATCCATTGGGATCTGCGCGCCGAGCTCGAGAAGAACCCGAATCCCGCCGTCGCGCTGGTGCGCCTCGAGCAGTACTATCCGTCACCGGTCGAGGCACTGCGGTCGGTGCTGGCCTCCTACCCCGACGCGGAGCTCGTGTGGGTGCAGGACGAGCCGGAGAACCAGGGTGCGTGGCCGTTCATCGCGCTCGAGCTGTCCAAGCACCTCGATGGCCGCACCGTCCGCCGCGTCTCCCGCGAAGCCGCCGCCTCCACCGCAACCGGTTCACCGAAGGTGCACGCGCTCGAGCAGGCCGAGATCATCAAGACCGCTCTCACGCTGCGCTGAACAGCGCACGGAGCTGTGACGAAGCCCGCCGCACCGCATGGATGCCGCGGTCTTCGTCACACGCCCTGACCGTGGTGGTGCCGTGAACGATCAGTGACCGGCCTGGATGGCCCTCACGCGGGCGAGAACCTGATCGCGCAGATCCTCGGGCGCGGTCTCCCGGCACGCCCGCGCCACCACGTCGGTCAGGGTCGTTGCCACGAGCGCCTCATCGCGACACGCCGGGCAGTGCTCCAGGTGCTCCTTGATGTCGGCGTGCTCGGTCTTGCAGACCTCGTTGCGCAGGTACTCCTCGAGGTCGCGCCGCGCCTTCTCGCAGCCGCAATCGGTCATTTCTCACTCCTCGTCGGCGCGGTCTGGATGCCGCGCTCCCGTGCGTACTCCGCCAGCAGATCACGCAGCATCCGCCTGCCTCGGTGCAGGCGGCTCATGACCGTGCCGATCGGGGTCTTCATGATGTCGGCGATCTCCTGGTAGGCGAACCCCTCCACGTCTGCCAGGTAGACCGCCATCCGGAAGTCCTCCGGGATGGACTGCAGCGCATCCTTTACCGCCGACGCCGGCATGTGGTCGATCGCCTCGGCCTCCGCCGACCGGCTGCTCGTGGCGGTGGTGGACTCGGCGCCGCCGAGCTGCCAGTCCTCGAGTTCGTCGATGGTGCCCTGATACGGCTCGCGCTGCTTCTTGCGGTAGGTGTTGATGTAGGTGTTGGTGAGGATGCGGTAGAGCCACGCCTTGAGGTTCGTCCCCTGCGTGAACGACGACCACGAGGCGAACGCCTTCACGAACGTCTCCTGCACCAGATCCGCGGCGTCGGCGGGGTTCCGCGTCATGCGCATGGCCGCCGCGTACAGGGGGTCCATGAACGGCAGCGCCTGCGCCTCGAATTGGGTGCGGGCCTCTTCCGCCGTCTCGGCCTGATCGCTCATCACGGAGAAGTCTACGTCGGCCCCGTGCGAGGTCTCCGAGGCGCCGATATGCGTCGTCACGGGACGACTCAGCGTCGTGATCATGCGGCTCCTCTCGAGGGTTCAGTAATCTAGGAACCGATGACCACCGACGGGTATTCCCCCACGTCCACTCCGGCCGCGACCGGAGCCTGGCAGGCGCCCGTCGCCGACGGGCCGCTGGATTCGACGTTGTCCGTGCCCGGCTCGAAGTCACTGACGAACCGCGAGCTCGTTCTCGCGGCTCTCGCCGACGGCCCGAGTCGTCTGCGTGCCCCGCTCCATTCCGACGATTCCGCCCGCATGGTCGACGCCCTGCGCTCGCTCGGGGTCGGGATCGAGACGGAGGCCGGTGACAGTCCGTTCGGAGACGATCTGGTGATCACGCCGCGCTGGCCGCTGTCGGAGGGCGGCGTCGTGGATTGCGGTCAGGCGGGGACCGTGATGCGGTTCGTCACGCCGTTGGCGGGCTTCACCGGAGGCGAGATCACCGTCACCGCGCACCAGAGCGCGCTGCATCGACCCATGGGAGCGATGATCAAGGCGCTCCGCGACGTGGGGGTCGATATCGACGACGGTGGTCGCTGGTCGCTGCCGTTCTCGGTGCGCGGTCACGGGCACGTGCGCGGTGGCGAGATCACGATCGACGCCAGCGCGTCGAGCCAGTTCGTCTCCGGCCTCCTGCTGGCCGCACCCCGCTTCGACGTCGGCCTGCACCTGGTGCACGCCGGCGATCGGCTGCCGAGCATGCCGCACATCGACATGACCGTCGAAGCACTCGCGCATCGCGGCGTGCACGTCGAGCGTCCGTCCGTCGGCGAGTGGATCGTGCCGGCGGGCCCCATCCGCGGCAAGGACATCGCCGTCGAACCCGACCTGTCCAACGCCGCACCGTTCTTGGCCGCGGCGATGGTCGCCGGCGGCCAGGTCACCGTGCAGGGGTGGCCGCCCCACTCCACGCAGCCGGGCGCGATGCTCGCGGACATCCTCGCCGTCATGGGGGCGCGCGTGAGCCGGCGCGGCGGCGCGCTGACCGTCGGGGCCGGCAACGGCATTCACGGCGTCGAACTCGACCTTTCTGCCGCGGGCGAGCTCGCCCCGACGATCTTCGGTCTCGCGGCCTTCGCCGACGGCGAGAGCGTGCTCCACGGCATCGGGCACATCCGCGGTCACGAGACCGATCGCATCGCCGCGCTCATCGGGGAGCTGCGCGCCCTCGGCGGCGAGGCGCACGAGCTCCCGGACGGCATCCGTATCGTGCCACGCCCGCTGCATGCCGGCGTCTGGCGCGCGCACCACGATCACCGCATGGCGACGACGGGAGCCCTCATCGGCCTCGCCGTGCCGGGTGTCGAGGTCGACGACATCGGCACGACGGCCAAGACCCTGCCGCAGTTCCCCCAGCTGTGGCGAGCGATGATCCACGGCGACGACGTGTCGGCGTCACTGGCCTCGTGACGGCGGAGGCGCGGTGAGCTGGCTCGACGACGTCGACGAAGACGACGAGCCGGAGTTCGACGAGTCCGATGTGCGCGTGCGACCGAATCCGAAGGCCAATCGCCCACGCACCAAACGGCGGCCCGCGCACGAGGACGCCGTGGTGTGCCGCGTGCTCGGCGTCGACCGCGGCCGGTACACGGTGCTCGTCGACGAAGACGGACCCGACGAGCATCCCGCACTGGCCACACGCGCGCGGGAGCTGCGCCGCACCGCGATCGTCACCGGCGACCGCGCTCGCGTGGTGGGCGACACCTCGGGCACGGCCGGAACCCTCGCCCGCATCGTCGGCATCGAGGAGCGCACGTCTCTCCTGCGCCGCAGCGCCGACGACACCGACCAGGTCGAACGCATCGTGGTCGCCAACGCCGATCAGATGCTCGTGGTGGTCGCCGCCGCCGACCCAGAGCCGCGCGAGCGGCTCGTCGACCGCTACCTCGTCGCGGCCCTCGACGCGGGCATCCGCCCGCTCATGGTCGTGACCAAGACCGACCTCGCCGATCCGACGCGCTTCCTCCAGCATTTCGAAGGGCTGGACCTGCGGGTGTTCACCAGCGCCCGCGGACTCATCCCCGTCGACGACGTCGGCGCCGCTCTCGTGGGCCACTCCACGGTGTTCGTCGGGCACTCGGGCGTCGGCAAGTCGACCCTCGTGAACGCCCTCGTGCCCACGGCCGGACGCGCCACCGGACACGTCAACGAGGTGACCGGTCGTGGCCGGCACACCTCGTCGTCCACGGTGAGTCTGAGATACCGCGCGGCGGCGGGGAACGGGTGGGTCATCGACACTCCCGGCGTGCGCTCTTTCGGTCTCGGCCACGTCGATCCCGCGAACCTGCTCCAGGGTTTCACCGATCTCGCCGAGATCGCCAGGGACTGCCCACGCGGCTGCACGCATCTTCCCGACGCGCCGGATTGCGCGATCGTCGAGGCCGTCGCAGAGGGACGCCTGGGCGCGCGCGGCGCGGCTCGCCTGGACTCCCTTCAGCGCCTGCTGTCGACCTTCGCCGACCGCGCCTGAGACACCTACGCTGGAGGCATGACGACCACGCGCCTCGAGCCCGGCACGCCCGCACCCGATTTCTCCCTCACCGACCAGGACGGCAGCACCGTCACCCTCGCCGACCTGCGCGGCACCGGCGCCATCCTGTTCTTCTACCCAGCTGCGATGACCCCGGGGTGCACGACGGAGGCGTGCGACTTCCGCGACTCGATCGGTCCGATCCAGGCCGCGGGGTACCGCGTGCTCGGCGTCTCGCGCGACGACCGCGCGAAGCTGCGCGAGTTCCGCGAACGCGACGGTCTCACCTACGACCTGCTGAGCGATCCGGATCATGCCGTCCACTCGGCCTACGGCGCCTGGGGCGAGAAGGTGAATTACGGCAAGAAGATCGAGGGAGTCATCCGCTCGACGATCGTGCTCGACGGCGAGGGAATCGTCGAACACGCCCTCTACAACGTCAAGGCGACCGGCCACGTCGCGCGGATCCGCAAGCTGCTCGGGCTCGACTGAGTCCGGCTGGACCGGCCGTCAGACGGAGTCGTCCGCAGCGGCGTTGTCGTCAGCTGCGGCCAGCCGCGCCGCCTGACCGGCGGTGACGATCAGCAGCACCAGTTCCACCACTGCCGGCACCGCGATCGCGGCGGCCGTCAGCGGATGGGCGTACTCGCCCGTGGCCGCGCCGAGCGCGACGGCCAGGATCAGCACCTGCGCGACGATCCCTCCCGATCGCGCCATCGACGAGCCGCGGTGCACCGCCACCGCGAACGCCCCCAGGCCCACCGCGCCGACCGCGGTCAACACGGCCAGAGCGACGGCCGACACCGTGGATGCGGTGTCGCCGGTCGCGAGCGCAACGATCTGCCAGCCCACCAGCGCGGCGACACCCAGCGCTTCGAGCGCAAGACCGGCCGCGGCGAACGGCGCCATCACGAGTCGGGACATCGGTCTTCACCACTCCTTCTCATTCGTCGCCGACGGCTGCGCATCTGCTCGCCGTGCAGCACCCGTGGCGACCTTCGAGGCGTCTTGGAGGAAACCTCCGCGAAACCCCACGGTAAACCCTTGATTCGACTCGTGTGCTATGGGAGCATCTTCGGAGCCGTGTGCTCCCACAGCGCCGTGGGGCGAGCGATCCGCTCGCATCCCTCCACAGGGTATCGGAACCCGATCCGGGCTCTGGGACATCCCCCACCATCCGTCGCAAGGAGCACCACCATGGACTGGCGTGACAAGGCCGCCTGTTTGACCGTCGACCCCGAGCTGTTCTTCCCGGTCGGCAACACCGGCCCCGCGGTCGACCAGATCGAGAAGGCCAAGGCCGTGTGCGCCCGGTGCACCGTCACCGAGATCTGCCTGCAGTACGCCCTGGAATCCGGCCAGGACTCGGGCGTGTGGGGTGGGCTCAGCGAAGACGAGCGCCGGGCTCTGAAGCGACGCGCCGCTCGCGCGCGCCGCGCCAGCTGACGCTCCGGTTCATCTCGCTGCGCGACCGATGTAGCGCAGCGGGATGTCGATCGTGACCTCGGTCCCGCTTCCCACGAGCGTGTGCCAGTCGATCGCTCCGCTGAGCTCTCCCTGAATCAGCGTGCGGACGATCTGCGTCCCGAGGCCTCGCCCGACCTGCCCCTCGGGCAGTCCGGATCCGCTGTCGCGAACCCGCACCGCGAGTCGCTCCTCGGTGCGCTCGGCGATGATCTCCACCTCGCCCTCGCGGCCCGCGAGGCCGTGCTCGACGGCGTTGGTGACCAGCTCGGTCAGTGCCAGCGCGAGCGGGGTGGCGTACTCGCTGGGAAGCGTGCCGAAGCGCCCCGACTTGCGGGTGCGTGCACGAGTGCTGGGTGACGCGGCCACCTCGGCGACGAGCTTGAGGACGCGGTCGAAGACGTCGTCGAAGTCGACCACTTGCGTGAGGCCCTCCGACAGGGTGTCGTGGACGACGGCGATGGCCGAGACGCGGCGCATCGCATGCGTCAGGGCGTCGCGCGCCTCGTCGGTGTGGGAGCGCCGCGCCTGGATCCGCAGCAGGGACGCCACCGTCTGCAGATTGTTCTTGACGCGGTGGTGGATCTCGCGGATCGTCGCGTCTTTGGTGATGAGCTCCTGCTCCTGGTGACGGATCTCGGTGACGTCGCGGCAGAGCACGATCGCGCCGATGCGCGTGCCGCGATCGCGCAGCGGAATCGTGCGCAGTGAGACCGTCACGCCGCGCGCCTCGACATCGCTCCGCCACGGCGCCCGGCCGGTGACCACCAGGGGAAGCGAGTCGTCGAACTGTCGCTTCTCCGGAATGATGCGCGTGGTCACCTCGACGAGCGGCTCCCCCTCGAGCTCGTCGTCGAAACCGAGCCGGTTGAACGCCGACAGGGCGTTGGGGCTGGCGAAGGTGACGATGCCGTCGACATCGAGTCGGATGAGCCCGTCCGAGGCACGAGGCGCCCCTCGCCGCGGAGCGGTGGGGGCCGACAGGTCGGGGAAGTCTCCCGACGAGATCATGCCGAACAGTTCGTCGGCGCAGTCGTTGAAGGTGATCTGCTGGCGGGACGGGGTTCGCGCCTCGCCCAGGTTGGTGTGGCGGGTCAGCACGCCGATGGACGACGAGCCGCCGTCCTTGGCGCGCACGATCGGCACCGCCCGCACCCGGGTCGGCGTCTCCTCGAACCAGTCCGGCGATGCCGAATCGACGATCTCGCGGGTGCGATGCGCGTCGCGCACCTGCGTGCGCCACTGCGGCCGCACGCGGTCACCGACGATGTCGCGGTAGAACAGGGTCGCCGCGCCGCTCGGGCGGGCGTGGGCGATCGCGACGAAGGAGTCGTCAGCCGTCGGAACCCAGATCACGATGTCGGCGAAGGCGAGGTCTGCCAGCAGCTGACCGTCGCCGGCCAGACGATGCAGCCACTCGACGTCGGCGTCGTCGGAAAGGCCCTGGGAGTAGACGAGATCGCTGAGGGTCGACACGCCTCTAGCCTAAGAGGTCGCTCCGACCACGCTGTGCGTGCGACGTCCGCGACGGGTCGCACGCGCGGCCGGCGCGGTCGCGGCCGGCGTGGGCGGGAGCACCGCCTCCCCCACGATCCGACGAATCCCCGCGATCAGCGGCGAGCGCGGCGCGGCGAGGGCGATGGGACGCGCAGCCAGCAGCGCGGCGTCGGCCGAGCGGGCGTCGGCCGGCAGGAAGCGCACGTCGGAGATGCCGCCGAATCGATCGAGCGTGCGCCGCACCTGCCCGCGCGCGTCGATGCCGAGCGCACCCGGGCGGAGTCGATTCGCCACCGTGAGCACCGGAGTCGCCCCCACGACCGCGCGCAGGTCCGCGTACCCGCGCAGGAATCTCGCGACGCCGACCGGGTCGGCCGCCGCCACCGCGACGACGAGATCGGCCGAGCGGAGGGCGGCGAGGGTCGCACCGTTGCGGCGCGGCGCATCGAGGTCGCTCATGATCTCCTCGTCCTGCTCCAGAGAAGCGGACACGTCGACGACGGTGTGATCGACCCAATCGCGGCAGGCCTCGAGGGCCGAGGACACGCGGGCCTCGGCCAGTTCCGGCCAGCGTGAGGGTCGGTTGATTCCGGGCAGGACCTCCACGCCGCTGCGTTCCAGGGGCAGCGCGATGCGGGTGAGTTCTCGGGCGTCGAGGGTGCCCAGAGCCGCCTGCCGGCACGCGGCCGCGAATCCCGGGCCCTCGTCGGCGAGGCCGAGGGAGAGCGCGATCGACGGCGCATGCGAGTCGGCGTCGACCAGGGCCACACGGCGATCCCCGCGTGCAAGTTCCACGGCGAGCTCGATCGCGACCGTGGAGCGCCCGGGTGACCCGTGCGGGCCCCACACCACGATCGTCCGGGGCCCCGCGGTCGCCGGGCGGGACTGCTCCTTCGCGGCGACCGCGACGCTCGGCAGCGCGTCCGCCACGGCGAACGCCTCCGCCGTGGCGGGCAGGATGGTCAGCAGCCCGAACGAATGCGCGACGCGCTCGTCGTCGTCATCTCCGACCAGCGCCACGATCCTCACGGCGCGGCGGTCGCACAGTCCGACGAGGCCGTCGGTGAGGGTGCGCCGGCGCACTCGCAGGATGAGCACGTCGACCTCGGCGAGCGCCCCGAAGAACGCGTCACCCTCATCGCCGAATGCCCCGTCGGCGGCGGCACGCGCGGGGGTGTCCGCCGAGACGACGGCGACGACGTCGATTCCTTCCTCGCGCAGTCGCGACGCGGCCGTGCTCCCCTCGTCATCGACCGCGAGGATCGCCCTCATCGGCCGCCTCCGACCGCGGGCACGACCGACAGGGCGGACTGGTCCGCCATCGCCGCGAGTGCGACGGAGACATCCGCTCGCGGGATCACGACCTCGAGCGCGACATCGGCAGTGCCGACGACCGCATCGTCACGCGCGACGGACACGACGGTCGCGTCGGGCACCAGGATGCGCGGGGTCTCGTAGCCGCCGTCCTCCGCCAGCGGAGCCGCCCACACCTCCACGACCGACCCGGCGCTCACCGAGGCCGGAACGTCGGTCGCCGTGTGCAGCACGATCGTCGTGCTCGCCGCGTCTTCATCGGCACCGACGGCATCGTGCGGAACGAGTTCGCCGGCGGCCACCGTGCGGGTGGTCACCGCCCCGAGCTCGAGCTCCTCCGGCGACAGATACGCCTCGTCGAGGGTTCCGAGTGCCACCTCGACCACGCGCACGTCGGTCGCGGAGATCACGTCGCCGGGCACGAGCGTGGTCGCGGCCGCGATCGCTGGGGCGGTCTGACGCGCAGCGCTCACCACGAACCACACGCCCGCGACGGAGGCGAGGATGAGGACGATGCCGAGCAGGAAGCGCACGTCCACCCAGGGTGCGCGACGGCGGGCGCGCACGGTTTCGGAGCTGGTCATGTGCACCATCGTGTCGCAGCGCGCCGGCCGGCCCCGAAGGTTATCCACAACACGCTCGCGACACCCGCTGACGACACACGGTCGGGGTCGATAATGGGGTCATGCCCGATTCGCCCACCGCCGGAGGCCGACTTCTCGCGCCGGCCCAGGTCGCCGAGGTGCTCCAGATCGAGGTGGGCGAAGTGCTGGCACTCGTGGAGCAGGGCCGACTGACGGGGATGCGCGTGGGTTCTCCCGCCCGGTGGCGCATCGAGGAATCCAGCGTGGCGGCATACCTCGACGATCAGGCCGAGGAAGCCCGACGCATGGCGCTGTGGCGTCAGTCGAATGCGGCGAGCTTTCCGGAGCTGTGGGGCACCGGCGTGGTGCGAAACCCCGACTGAGGAGCCCGTCAGCCGAGGGGGACGGGAGTGGTCGCGTCGACCTGCACCCGCGCGATCGTGCCGTACGGCACGATCCGATACCCGGTGATCGCCGCAGCTCGCCGCGCGCTTCCCGCGTCGTGCAGCGCCAGATCGAGATGGTCGGCGCCCGCGCGATCGACGGTTCCGTGAAGCAGGCGACCGGCGTGAAGGTGCACGCCGACGGCGACGCGTCGTCGCACCAGATCGCGCATCGCGAATCCGAACGTCATCTTCTCGGCCAGGGCGGAGCCCTGGGGAGCGGGGTGCGCGGATCGAAGGAGATCGGCGTGGGAAGCCGCCAGCTCCGTGATGGCTGCGAGCGGTACGAGCGCGGCACCGCCGCCGTCGCCCTCGAGCGCGGAGAACCAGTCGGCCCCGACGCCGGCGACGGTCGCGTGAAGACGCGCACCGTCGACGAGAGCGACCGTGACCGAGGCCCGGTCAGCGGCGAAGGAGAGCAGTCTCTCGCGCAGCGACACCCGCGACAGACGCAGCCTCTCGGCTTCGGTGTCCAGCGCGGCGCGCTCGGCCTCCCACTCGGAGGCGAGCTGATCTTCGAGGTCGTCGAAGAAGCGATCCCAGCGCACGAGACGAGGCTAGCCGCGACATGAGGGTTCGATGAGAAGTTATCCACAGGAGCCTTCCGGGCGGTTCCTGAACATCCGCTGTGTGCTCTACTTCTGGCAGATCGACCGACAGGAGAGCAGGGGGGCCATGGTTCAGAACTCTTCAGGCGCAGCCCGCGCCGCATCCGGACCGTGGAGCACCACGGCGGTCTCGGAGTACTTCGCACCGCAGCCGACGTCGACGAGCGACCTTCCCGAGCCCACGCAGCTGCTGCGCAATCTCAGCGTCGGGGTGCTCGAGGTGATGTCGGGCGTGCGCGAGATCGAGCAGCTCGCACGATGGATGACCGAAGACGTCTTCCGCGTGCTCCTCACCCGCGCCAACCTCGCCACGCGTGCCCGCAGCGCCCGCGGCGTTCCCGCGTCGCGGCCGGTGCACACCGTGCTGTCGGTGCGCCACACCTCGCCCGCCGACGGCGCGGTCGAAGCGGTCGTCGTGGTCCGAGGTCCGGCGCGCACCCGCGCCATCGCCATTCGCCTCGAAGGCATGGACGGGCGCTGGCGCGCGACGTCGCTCGCACTCCTCTGAGGCGCTACTGCTTGTAGGAGGCCAGGAAGTTCCCCAGGCGCTCGATCGCCTCCGTGAGCACGCGAGCCTCGGGGAGCGTGACGATCCGCAGGTGGTCGGGGGTCGGCCAGTTGAACCCGGTGCCCTGCACCAGCAGCACGTGCTCGGCGACGAGGAAGTCGTACACGAGCTTGAGATCGTCGTGGATCTCGTACACCTCGGGGTCCAGCCGCGGGAACGCGTAAAGCGCACCCGACGGTTTCACACACGTCACGCCCGGGATCGATTCGAGCGTCTTCCACGCGGCATCCCGCTGCTCGTGGAGGCGCCCGGAGGAGGCGATGAGGGCATCGATCGACTGCACACCCGACAGGGCGGCCTGCACCGCGTGCTGCGCCGGCACGTTGGGGCACAGGCGGGTCGAGGCCAGCAGGGTGATCCCCTCGAGGAATCCGCCGGCGTGGGTCTTCGGGCCGGTCACGACCAGCCAGCCCGACCGGTAGCCGGCGACGCGATACGTCTTGGACAGTCCGTTGAAGGTGAGGCACAGCAGGTCCGGGGCGACCGATGCCATCGGGATGTGCTGGGCATCGTCGAACAGGATGCGGTCGTAGATCTCGTCGGCGAGCAGCAGCAGGGAGTTCTCCCGGGCGATCTCGGCGATCCCGTCCAGCACCTCCCTGCTGTAGACCGCACCGGTGGGATTGTTCGGGTTGATGACCACGATCGCCTTGGTGCGATCCGTGACCTTCGAGCGGATGTCCTCGAGGTCCGGCTGCCAGCCGTTCTGCTCATCGCACACGTAGTGGACCGGGTTCCCCCCGCCGAGGCTCGTCATCGCCGTCCACAGCGGGTAGTCCGGCGCGGGGATCAGCACCTCGTCGCCCTCGTCGAGCAGGGCCTGCATCACCATCGTGATGAGCTCCGAGACACCGTTGCCGAGGTACACGTCGTCGGGATCGAACGCCGGGAATCCGGGGATCTCCTCGTAGCGGTACATCACGGCTCGTCGCGCCGACATGATCCCGCGACTGTCGCTGTAGCCGTGCGCGTGCGGGACCGCCTCGATCATGTCGCGGACGATCTGGTAAGGCGCGTCGAATCCGAAGACGGCGGGGTTGCCCGTGTTGAGCTTGAGGATCGTGTGGCCCTCGGACTCGAGCCGGTCGGCCTCGACGAGCGCCTGTCCGCGGATCTCGTACAGGACGTTCTTGAGCTTGCTCGACTGGTCGAGGGGGCGAAGCGGACTCATCGGATCACTCTATCGCCGCCCTCGCGGCGCCACCGTCCGGGCCGTGGGGCCAATCGGATGCCGGTGGCACCGCCGGGCGATCAGTTCTTCTTGCCGGCCGCGCGACGCTGCGCGCGGTTCTGCGGGGCGGCCGCCGGCGCATCCGCGCCGTCGGTCTTCTGCCCGAAGGCTCCGCGCGGAGCATCGGCAGCGGGGGGCTGCGCCGCCTGAGCTGCCTGGCGCACACGGGTGGTCTCGGCCTGCTGCACCTGACCGCGCTCGTTGCGCACCTCGACCTCGCCGGCGTCGTTGGCCGCAGAGTACTGCAGGCGCTGCCCGTCCGACGGCGTTGCCGACAGGCCCTTCGCCTCCACCTGGGTGACCTGCTGCCCGTCGGCGGCCTTGCGCACCTCGACCTCGAGGTTGAAGAGGTAGCCGACGCACTCCTCCTTGATCTGCCCCATCATCGACTGGAACATCTGGTAGCCCTCGCGCTGATACTCGATCAGCGGGTCGCGCTGGGCCATCGCACGCAGTCCGATGCCGTCCTTGAGGTAATCCATCTCGTAGAGGTGGTCGCGCCAGCGGCGATCGAGCACCTGCAGCACCACCCGCCGCTCCAGTTCGCGCATGGCTTCGGAGCCCAGGGCCTCTTCGCGGGACTCGTAGGCGATCCGCGCATCCGAGAGCACCTCGCGCTTGAGGCCCTCGGACGTGATGCCGCCCTTGCGACCGGCGCCTTCCGCGACGACCTCGTCGATCGTCACGCCCACCGGATAGAGCGTCTTCAGTTCGGTCCACAGGGCGTCGAAGTCCCAGCTCTCGTTGTGACCGGCGCCGGTGTGGTCGTCGATCACAGCACCCACGGCGTCTTCGATGAAGTGCTGCACACGGTCGGCGATGTCGTCGCCGTGCAGGATGTGACGGCGGTCGGCGTAGATCGCCTCGCGCTGGCGGTTGAGCACGTCGTCGTACTTCAGCACGTTCTTGCGCACCTCGGCGTTGCGTGCCTCGACCTGGGACTGCGCGCTCTTGATCGCTCGCGAAACCATGCCGGACTCGATGGCGACGTCGTCGGGGAAGTTCGTGCGCGACAGGATCGCCTCGGCGGCCCCGGACTGGAACAGACGCATGAGCGTGTCGGTCAGCGACAGGTAGAAGCGGCTCTCACCGGGGTCGCCCTGGCGCCCCGAGCGTCCGCGCAGCTGGTTGTCGATGCGGCGCGACTCGTGGCGCTCGGTTCCCAGCACGTAAAGTCCACCGGCCTCGCGCGCGGCCTGTCCCTCTTCGGCGACCCGTTCGCGCGTCGCCTCGTAGACCTCGTCCCACGCGGCCTCGTACTCGTCGGGGGTCTCGTGCGGGTCGAGCCCCTTCGCCTTCATCTCCTGCACCGCGAGGAACTCGGCGTTGCCGCCGAGCATGATGTCGGTACCACGACCGGCCATGTTGGTCGCGACGGTGACCGCGCCGGGACGCCCCGCCCGGGCGACGATCTCGGCCTCGCGAGCGTGGTTCTTCGCGTTCAGGACCTCGTGCTTGATGCCCTTCTTCGCCAGCAGGCGCGAGAGGTACTCGCTCTTCTCGACGCTGACCGTTCCGACGAGCACGGGCTGGCCGGCCTTGTGTCGCTCGGCGATGTCTTCGGCCACCTGCACGAACTTGGCCTCCTCGTTCTTGTACACGAGGTCGGACTGGTCCTTGCGGATCATCGGCTTGTTGGTGGGGATCGGCACCACGCCGAGCTTGTAGGTCGACATGAACTCGGCGGCCTCGGTCTCGGCCGTACCGGTCATGCCGCCGAGCTTGTCGTAGAGGCGGAAGTAGTTCTGCAGCGTGACGGTCGCGAGGGTCTGGTTCTCGGCCTTGACCGGAACGCCCTCCTTCGCCTCGATCGCCTGGTGGATGCCCTCGTTGTAGCGACGCCCGACGAGGATGCGCCCGGTGTGCTCGTCGACGATCATCACCTCGTCGTTCATCACGACGTAGTCGCTGTCGCGCTTGAAGAGCGCCAGCGCCTTGATCGAGTTGTTGAGGAACGAGATGAGCGGCGTGTTCGCGGACTCGTAGAGGTTGTCGATGCCGAGGTAGTCCTCGACCTTCTCAATGCCCGGTTCGAGCACACCGACGGTGCGCTTCTTCTCGTCGACCTCGTAGTCCACACCGGACTCGAGGGTGCGGGCGATCTTCGCGAACTCCACGAACCAGCGGTTCGCCTCCCCCGACGACGGCCCCGAGATGATCAGCGGCGTGCGGGCCTCGTCGATGAGGATCGAGTCGACCTCGTCGACGATGGCGAAGAAGTGGTCGCGCTGGACCATGTCCTCCTTGCGCCACGCCATGTTGTCGCGCAGGTAGTCGAATCCGAATTCGTTGTTGGTGCCGTAGGTGATGTCGGCGGCGTACTGCTGGCGACGCACGTCGGGCGTCTGACCCGACACGATCGTGCCGGTGGTCATGCCGAGCGCACGGAAGACGCGGCCCATGATGTCGGACTGGTACGACGCGAGGAAGTCGTTGACGGTGACGATGTGCACGCCGCGGCCGGCGATCGCGTTGAGGTAGGCCGGCAGGGTCGCCACCAGGGTCTTGCCCTCACCGGTCTTCATCTCGGCGATATTGCCGAGATGAAGCGCCGCGCCGCCCATGATCTGCACGTCGTAGGGGCGCTGGCCGAGCGTGCGCTTGGCCGCCTCGCGAACCGCCGCGAACGCCTCGGGCAGCAGCTGGTCGAGCGTCTCGCCCTTCTCGAACCGCTCGCGCAGCTCGGCCGTCTCGCCGCGCAGCTGCTCATCGGTGAGATGCGTGTAGTCCTCCTCGAGCGCGTTGACGGCCTTCACCGTCTGCTGGAGGCGCCGCAGGATGCGGCCTTCTCCGGCACGAAGCAGTTTCTCGAGGGCGTTTGCCACGGAATGTCTCCATCTCTCGGGCGGGCGACTCCCGCGCACGCCATCGGGCGCCCGGCGGGCATACCCGACCATGTTATCGGCCCGTGACCTTCGCGTGCGCTGGGTACTCCGATACTCGACATGCATATGCTCGGCATGTACATACTCGGTATCCATCGAGCCGGTTCGTCCCGGAGGTGGGAGGACACATGTCCGTTCGTCAGAGCCTGCTCGCGATCCTCGATCAGGGCCCGTGCTACGGATATCAGCTGCGCACCGAGTTCGAGCGCCGCACCGGATCGACGTGGCCCCTGAACGTCGGCCAGATCTACAACACGCTGGACCGTCTCGAACGCGACGGCCTCGTGATCAAGGGCGACAGCGACGAGCACGGTCACGTCTACTGGTCGATCACGCGGGCCGGCTCGGCCGAGGTCGCCGCATGGCTCGGCTCCCCCGTCGATCGCGGACAGGGCACTCGGGACCAGCTGGCGATCAAGCTGGCCGTCGCGGCGACCCTCCCGGGGGTGGACGTCGGCGAGGTCATCCACGCGCAGCGACAAGCATCGCTCGCGCAGCTGCAGTCGCTCGAGCGCGCGAAGGAGGCCACGGGCGACCCCGAGGGGCCGCAGGAGCTCGCCCGGTCGCTCGTGGTCGACTCGATGATCTTCGCCGCCGAAGCCGAGGTTCGGTGGCTCGACCACACCGAGCAGCGCCTGGCACGGCATCCGGAGCACGCCATGTCCCTCGAGGTCTCGGCCGAGCGGCCCAAGCGGGGTCGCCCCGCGAAGATCCGCGACGCTTCCAGAGGGGCCCCCGTGGTGGCGCCCACCCATCCGGGCCGCCTACCCTGAACTGTGACCGAAACCGACGTTCCCGCCGCATCCGACGCCGCCGCCGAGACCGCCGCGCCGACCTTCTCCGACCTCGGCCTGAGCGATCCGGTGCTGAAGGCCCTCCGCGAGATCGGGTACGAGACGCCGTCGGCGATCCAGGCGGCCACCATCCCGACCCTGCTGTCCGGCCGCGACGTGGTCGGCATGGCGCAGACCGGAACCGGCAAGACCGCGGCGTTCGCCCTGCCGATCGTCGACCGCCTCGACCCCGCGCAGAAGAACCCGCAGGCGCTCGTGCTCGCACCGACACGCGAGCTCGCGCTACAGGTGTGCGAGGCGTTCGAGAAATACGCCGGTCACCTCAAGGGCGTTCACGTGCTGCCGGTCTACGGCGGCCAGGGATACGGCGTGCAGCTGTCGGCGCTCCGGCGTGGCGTGCACATCGTCGTCGGAACGCCCGGCCGCATCATCGATCACCTCGAGAAGGGCACGCTCGACCTCTCGGAGCTGAGCTACCTCGTGCTCGACGAGGCCGACGAGATGCTCAAGATGGGCTTCGCCGAGGACGTCGAGACGATCCTCGCCGAGACGCCCGACACCAAGCAGGTCGCCCTCTTCTCGGCGACCATGCCCGCGGCCATCCGCCGCATGTCGAAGCAGTACCTGCACGATCCGGAAGAGATCACGGTCAAGACGAAGACCACGACCTCGGCCACGATCTCCCAGCGCTACCTGATCACGGCCTGGCAGCGGAAGATGGATGCGCTCACCCGCATCCTCGAGGTCGAGAACTTCGACGGCATGATCGTCTTCGGGCGCACCCGCAGCATCACGGAGGAGATCGCCGAGAAGCTCCGCGCCCGCGGCTACTCCGCCGCCGCGATCAACGGCGACATCGCGCAGGCGCAGCGCGAGAAGACCGTCAATCAGCTGAAGTCCGGCAAGCTCGACATCCTCGTCGCGACCGATGTGGCCGCGCGCGGCCTCGACGTCGAGCGCATCTCGCACGTGGTCAACTACGACATCCCGACCGACACCGAGTCCTACGTCCACCGCATCGGCCGGACCGGTCGCGCGGGACGCACCGGCGACGCGATCTCGTTCGTCACGCCCAAGGAGCGCTGGCTCGTTCGGGCGATCGAGAAGGCGACCCGCCAGGAGCTCACCGAGATGAGCCTGCCGAGCGTCGACGAGGTCAATGAGACGCGCCTGTCGCGCTTCGACGACCGCATCACCGCGGCGCTCGCGGAGAGCGAGCGCGTGGACCGATTCCGCGACATCGTCGCTCATTACGTGCGCCACCACGACGTGCCCGAGGTGGACGTCGCCGCGGCCCTCGCGATCGTCGCCCAGGGCGAGACACCGCTGCTGCTGGACCCCGACGTCGAGCCGGCGCGACCGCCCCGTGACCGCGACGACCGACGCGACCGGAACGACCGGCGCGACGGCGACCGTGGCGACCGCCCCGAGCGGCGCGCGGGTCAGTATGCGATGTACCGCATCGAGGTGGGCAAGCGGCATCGGGTCGAGCCGCGGCAGATCGTCGGCGCGCTGGCGAATGAGGGCGGACTGCGTCGCGACGACTTCGGACGCATCCAGATCCGTCCCGACTTCTCACTGGTCGAGCTGCCCGCCGACATGTCGCGCGACACGCTCGACCGTCTGTCCGACACCCGCATCTCGGGGCGACTCATCGAGATCCGGCCGGACACCGGTGGCCCGGCGCGACGCCGCAGTGGTGGCGACGAGCGGCGCCCTCCCCGCGAGCGCGACGCGCGCGGGGACCGCAAGCCGCGTCGTCGCGACGGCTGACCTCGGCTCCACCGCGACGCGGCGCCGGCACGACGACGAGCGCTCTCAGCGAACCCGCATCGAGGGCATCCGTCGCGCTCGTAGGATCGAGTCATGGCCGGATTCTGGGGCAGACGCAAGCGCGAACGCGAAGAACTTCACGCCCAGGACGTCGACCTCGCGCGGGATGCGCAGCGGGCTCTGGTCGAGGTAGACGAGCGCATCCGCGTCACCACCGACGAGCTCGCCTTCGCCGTGGCGGAGCTCGGCGAAGGGCCCACCGGTGATCTGCGAGACGCCCTCGACGCGGTGCGCACGCACCTCGCCGAAGCCTTCCACCTGCACCAGCTGAACCACGACGAGATCCCGGACACTCCGGAGGAGCTGCGCACGCGCAATGCGCGCATCGTGCAGCTGTGCACGTGGGCCGACGAGCTGCTGGATGACCGCACCGACGCCCTCGCCGAACCGATCGAGCGCGCACGGCGTGCCCCGGAGATCATCGCCGGCGTGCGACGGGATGCGGAGCGCCTGCGCACCCGGATCCCCCACGCCCGAGAGACGGTCTCGCGCCTCGCGGAGCGCTACAGCGCCGCCGCGCTCGGCCAGGTCGCCGACAACGCGGCCGAGGCCGACCAGCTGCTGCGCTTCGCCGAGCACAGCGCCGACGTCGCCGAACGCCGGCGCGACGCCGGACAGCGCGAACAGGCCAATCTCGCCCTCGAGACGGCGACCGAGGCGGCCCGTCGGGCGGCGACGCTCGTCGATGCCGTCGAGACCTTCGAGATCGAGGCGCTGCGAGCCGAGTCGACGCTCGCCGCGATCGTGGAGGACTCCCGCGGCGACCTGGTCGCCGCGCGGTCCGCACCCCAGGTGCCGACGGTCGCCGAGGCGATGACCGCCCTGCAGTCCGCGCTGGCAGCCCTCCCCTCACCCGGCGCCAAGACCGACCCCTTCGGCGACCTGTCCCGGCTGCGTGAGGCGAACACCGGCCTCGACGCGGCCATCGCCGCCGCTGAGGAGCGGGCACGGCGCGTCATCCCCGACCTCGCCCACGTGCGTCACGCCATCGACGACGCGGACCGGCAGCTGCACGTGGCCCGCGACGTGATCGCGGGTCACCGCGGATGGATCGGAGCCGACGCACGAACCCGCCTCGCCGAGGCCGACCGGGTGCGGCAGGACCTGGACCGCCTCGTCGGCGGATCGGCAGCGACCGCGCCCGACATCGCGGAGGACGATCGCGAGCAGGCGATGGTCCTGTCCCGCCGCGCAGCGACCCTCGCCGGCGAATCGCTCCAACTTGCTCAGCGGGACATCGACTCCTCCCGTCCGCCGGGCGGACCCGATCAGTGGAACGGCGGCTGGGGCGGACCTCAGCGGGGCGGCCGCGGTGGCGGCGATCTCATGGGCGGCATCCTCGGCGGCCTCGTCATCGGCGGCCTGCTCGACGGCATGTTCGACTGAACCTCAGCGCTCCATCACGAACGAAAACCCCCGGGTCGCAGGGCCCGGGGGTTTTCGTTCGTGCGGGTGGTCAGGACGCGACCGCCACAGGTGCTGCCTGCGTCGTCAGCGAGATGACACCGTAGTCCCAGCCCTTGCGGCGGTAGACCACGCTCGGGTGGTCCGTGCGCGCGTCGATGAACAGGAAGAAGTCGTGCCCGACGAGCTCCATGCGGTCGACCGCGTCTTCGACGGTCATCCACTCCGGCTCGAACTCCTTGGTGCGGATGACGACGGGACTGTAGTCCTCCTCGTCGGCCGCGGCGCCGCCCACGGTCGGGATCTCACCGGTCGAGACGGCGTGGATGGCCTCCGCCGACGCCGGCTGCAGGTCGATTCCCTGCAGCGCGCCGCTCTCCTTGGCGAACTTCGCACCGCGGGGGTGGTTGCGCTGGTCGACACGCTTGTCCTTGGCTCGACGCAGCTGCTCGCACAGCTTGTCGACCGCGAGATCCAGAGCCGCGAACTTGTCGCCGTCGGTCGCCTCGGCCCGCACGATGGGTCCCTTGCCGGTGACCGTGAGCTCGACCGTGTCGTCTTCCATCCGGCCGTTGTGATACGCCCGGTGGGTGACCTTCACGTCGACGCGCTGCGCGCGCGTGGCGAGGTGCTCGATGCGGGTGGTCTTCTCTTCGACGATCGAGCGGAAGCGATCCGTCACGTTCACTCCCACGCCGACGATGCTGGTTTCCATCCCTGACCTCCTTGTTCCGGTCCGCCCGGTTCAAGGGCGGACCATCAGTCGCCTTGGTCCCCCCACCGTAGACCCCGGCGCGGGAAGTGTCACGCAGGAATTCCGGATGCGTCCGATTCGGATCCGCTGTGCACCGCGCGGCGGGGTGTGGCCGCCACCGTGACCGCGCCGCGGACGGTCGCGCCGGCGACGCGCAGGGCCGTGATCGCCTCATCCAGCGTCGCGCCGGTGGTCACGACGTCGTCGACGACGATCACGTCGCGGCCCGCGACGCGGTTCGCATGGAAGGCTCCCGCCACGTTGGCGGCGCGCGCGTGGACGTCGAGCCGTCGCTGATCGGCGGTCATCCGGGTGAGGCGGAGCGAACGCGACACCGGCAGCGAGGCACGGGCCATGAGGATCTCGACCGGCCGGAAGCCCCTGCGGCGGAACGCGGCCCGAGACGACGGCACCGGCACGAACAGGGTGTCGGCGGTCGCATGCGCACGCACCCGCTCGATCGCACCGGTGGCGGCTGTCGCGAGCGGCCGGGCGAGCGCGGTGCGTCCGTCCTCCTTCAGGGTGCGGATGACGCGCGCGGCCACCCCCTCGAACAGCAGAGCGCTCCACACGGGCACGTCGGCGATCCGACGCGACACCGGGTCACCCGTCAACTCTTCACGACAGCCCGTGCAGAGGGAGACGTCCCACGCCCCGCACCCTGCGCAGGCGACCGGGAACACCAGCGCGAGCACATCGCCGAGTGCTTCGCGGAACATCTCGATCTGCACTGTGGACACCCGGTCATCGTGCCGCGCCTGCGCGGCGCCTGCCGCCATCCCCGCCGGCCTGTGGACCCCGCTGCGGCGTGCGCACACCGGGGAGGGGAGGTCACGGCCCGGCGGGCGAGCCCTGCTGCGTCGCGAGCACGAGGATCTCGGATGCGGTCTGCTCCCAGTTCGCGCCGCGTCGCACGTACAGAAGGCCCTCGTCGGAGCGCAGGCGCACCGACGCATCGGTGTTGGCACCGGCCACCGAGACCGTTCCGGAGGGCGCCGCGCCGGACACGGCCGCTCCCCCGACCACCTGCTCCACGAGCGTGAGATCGGTGCCGGACCGGGTGACCGCGGCGACCGTGGTGTCATCGAGCCAGGCGAGCGAGAGGCCGGAACCGGTGATGGGACCGAGCTCGAACGGGTCCGTCAGCCGCAGCGGCAGGCCGTCGGCGTCGCGGACGATGCCGGCGATCCAGATACCGGATCTCCCGTTCGAGGACACGATCGCGGCGAGGCGCGCACCGTCGCGTGAGACGGCGAACGCCGCCAGCTCCGCGGCCTCGGGGAACGCCTCAGAGATCTCCAGCGGCACGCCGTCTTCGCCGGTCGCCCGCAGCCCGCCGGGATTCTGCGCCGGCACGCTCCAGACGTACCCGCGCGGATCGATGGACGGGTCCAGGAGGCCCGCGCGCTCATCGACGAGGAGGACCTCGCCGTCGGCGGTCACCCGCACCACCGCCCCTCCGGAGGTGCGGACCGCGGCCGCATCCCGGTCCGGGGCGACCTGCACCGCCGCCGCGTCGACCTGCGTCATGGCCGAGGACAGCCCCTCGATCGGGGTGAGTTCGTCTCCCGAGAGAAAGCCGAATCCTTCCGCCGTGAGCACGAGAGGGCTCGTGGCGACGCGTGTCGAGCGCACCGACACCGTGTCGGCGGACAGGGGGGTCGAATCCGCCGTGAGGCGCACGTCGGTCACTCCGGCGGAGGCGAGACTCGCCTGCAGCTGGGTGTAGATGCGGTCGAGGCCGTCCTGCTCCAGGCCCAGGGCGGACGGCGAGAGATCGATGTCGGCGACGCCGCCGCTGACGGGCACCGACGGCCGCGACAGCGTCACGCTGTCGGGGATCGCGTTGACGACGGCCTCGGCGAGCCACGGGCTGGGCGATCCCCCGACGAGGGCGTCGGAGATCCAGGTGGGGGCGTTGATGGTGGGGAACCAGCGCACGTCGGGCACGAGGTACGTCCAGCTCGGATCGAAGTACATCAGCGAGTACTCGCCGTACACGTTCGGGAACTGGTCCGTGCCGAGCACGATACCGTCGGGTGCTTCGGTGATCCGCCACTCTCCGTCATCGCGCTGCGCGAGGCGGAAATCGAGCATCGTCACTCCGCTGCCACCGGTCTCGTACGCACCCGCGGCGCTCACGGTCGCGTCGGCCTCGACGGTGAGCGACACCTGATTGGTGGTCGGGTCGGCGTACGTGCGATCGCCGCGATCGTCGATCGTGACACCGGCGGTGGGATCCCACGCCTCGGCGAGACTGGTCGAGAGGAAGAGCCTCGCCGTCGCCCAGTTGTCGGCCGGGCCCGTTCCGGCCTCGATGAACCCCCGCACGATGTCCTCGGGCGAGGCCCCCGGCTGAGGCCCTTCGGGGAGGTAGAAGAAGTCCGGCGTCGGCGGCTCCTCCCCGGGCTCGATGCCGGGATTGACCGGTCCGGTCATCGGAAGGCCGGAGCACGCCGCGAGGGCGAAGAGCAGGAGCGCGGCCACGGCCGCCCCGAGGGATCGGGTCATGCGCGTCATGATCGCTCCCCCATCGCATCCGCGCCCGAGGCGATCGGCAGGTCGATCGGCTGCGTGAGGCCGAGGGCATCCATGGCCGGCGACTGGTCGTCACCGGCTTCCACGGGAATCGGCGACGAGGTGACGGTCTCACCGGGCAGCCGCGGCAGCGTGAGCACGAAGTGGGACCCCCGGCCCGGCTCGGACCACACCGCCAGCTCCCCGCCGTGCAGGCGCGCGTCTCCGAGAGCGATCGACAACCCGAGACCGGTGCCGCCGATGGTGCGGGTACGCGACGGGTCGGCCCGCCAGAAGCGGTCGAAGACCCGATCCACGTCTTCGGCGCGCATGCCGAGCCCGAAATCCCGTACTCCCAGCGCGACGGCGTGCTGATCGCTGTCGACGGTGACCACGATGGGTCGCCCCTCTCCGTGTTCGATGGCGTTTCCGAGGAAGTTCCGCACGATGCGGCGCACCCGCCGCGGGTCCATGTCGACCGGGGAATATCCTCCCGGCGCGACCAGCCGCACATCGGATCCGTGCTGGTCGGCGAGCTGCTGCATCGAGGCGATCACGTCTTCGGCGAGGTGCGCCAGGCTCGTCGGCTCGAGTTCGAGCTGCACCGATCCGGCGTCGTAGCGGCTGATCTCCAGCAGGTCTGTCAGCAGGGTCTCGAAGCGCTGCACCTGCGCATTCAGCAGCTCCGCTGCCCGCGCGGTGACGGGATCGAACTCGTCGCGCTGGTCGTTGATCATGTCGGCGGCGAGGCGGATCGTCGTCAGCGGCGTGCGCAGCTCGTGCGAGACGTCGGAGACGAAGCGCTGCTGCACGAGCGACAGATCGGCGAGCTCCTTGATCTGCGACTCGATGCTGTCGGCCATGGCGTTGAAGGACCGCCCGAGCGTCGCCAGCTCGTCTTCGCCGTGCACGTCGAGCCGCACGTTGAGTTCGCCGGCCGCCAGCTTGGCACTGGTGTCGGCCGCCTCGGCGATCGGCGTGGTGACCGAGCGCAGCACGAACCAGGCGATCCCCCCGATCATCACGAGCAGGAACACGCCGACGATCCAGAGCGTCGCCTGCACGAACAGCAGGGTCTCGGATGCGGCGGCGAGGTCGTAGGCGAAGTAGAGCTCGTAGTAGCCGACGTCGGGCATCTCGAACTGCTGCCCGACGATGATGCCAGGAACCTCTCCTTCGGCGCCGGGAAGCCCCGCGTACTGCCACCACTGCAGGTCGGGGTCGGACTCCACGCGGTCGCGCAGGGCCGTGGAGATGATGTCCTCGTCGCGCAAGACGCCCGAGGTGAAGTCCTGCGGGGCGATCGAGAACGGCGGCCCCACGCGGAACACCGCGAACGAGTCGCTCTCCGACTGCTGTGTCAAGTCGTTCTGCACGCTGTCCATGAGGGTCGACAGCTGCGCGGGGCTCCCCTGCGGCTCGGCCGAGTCGAGGGTGCGCTGCACCTCCGACGTCGCGCGCCGCGCGTCTTCGAGCACCTGCTGCTGACGGGACTCCAGGAGATCGGACTGGATGGCCAGAGCCATCCACACGCACGCGATGACGATCGCGAGCGCCGACAGGGCGAGGGTGAGCACGACCGTGCGGAAGCGCAGAGAACGGCGCCACAGCACCGTGACGCGGTCGGGCCAGGACCGCCAGTCGACGATGGTGATGCGGCCCGTCGCCGGAGCCGTGCGCGCCGGGGGCACGCGGACTACTCCAGGGCGCCGGCGCGGTAGCCGACGCCGCGCACCGTCGTGACGATCTTGGGATTGTCGGGGTCGATCTCGACCTTCGCGCGCAGGCGCTGCACGTGCACGTTCACCAGACGGGTGTCGGCCTTGTAGTGGTAGCCCCACACCTGCTCGAGCAGCATCTCGCGCGAGAACACCTGCTGGGGCTTGGAGGCGAGTGCGACCAGCAGCTCGAATTCCAGCGGGGTCAGCGGGATGGGCGTCTCGCCGCGTCGCACCTCGTGAGCGGCCACATCCACCGACAGATCGCCGATGCGCATGATCTCCGCGCTCGGCTGCGAGGCCGGGCGGAGCCGCGTCTTGATGCGGGCGACGAGCTCCTTCGGGTTGAAGGGCTTGACCATGTAGTCGTCGGCACCGGACTCGAGGCCCTTGACCACATCGGCGGTGTCGGTGCGCGCCGTGAGCATGATGATCGGCACCCCGGATTCGGCGCGCACGCGCGTGCAGACCTCGATGCCGTCCATGCCGGGGAGCATGAGATCGAGGAGCACGAGATCGGGGCGCTCGGCGCGCCACGTCTCGACGGCCTGGGCGCCGTCTGCGCAGAAGACCGTGTCGAAGCCTTCCGTGCGCAGCACGATGCCGATCATCTCGGCCAGGGCCGTGTCGTCGTCGACCACCAGGATGCGGGAACTCATCGCGCGTTCGTCCTTTGCTCACCGTGGGGGCGATGCCGGGTCGGCGCTCCCCCGAGCGCTCCCGCCAGAGTAGTCGAGATGAGCCGTGCATTCGCCGAGCGGCGTGCCGTGAACAGCACGGGTCGCCCGCCGGACCCGTGTGACACGATGGGAGCAGCGTCTCTCAAGGAGGACCGTGACCTCGTATCCCCAGTGGACGCCCGCATCGCGTCCGGGCATCATCCCGCTGCATCCACTCACGTTCGGCACCATTCTGGGTCGCTCGTTCGCGGCCCTGCGCCACAATCCCAAGGTGCTGCTCGGCTTCGGCCTGGTCGTGCAGACCGTCGCCTACCTGCTGGTGCTCCTGGGCGTCGGCGGTGTCGCCGTGCTCACCTTCTCGCGGCTGGACAACGTGCCGGCGTCGAGCGACGACTTCGAGGCCATCTTCATCGGCTCGACCGCGATCACGGCGATCGTCGGGTTCGTGCTGGGGCTCGCCGCTGCGGCACTCGGCGTGATCGTGCAGGCGGTCGTGGTGAGCGAGGTGGCCCACGGCGCCCTCGCCGAGAAACTGTCGCTGGGGATGCTGTGGCGCCGCGTCAAGCCGGTGATCTGGCGCGTGATCGGCTACTCGTTCCTGCTCACCCTCGCCGTGTCGGTGCTGATCGCCGTGGTCGTCGGCGTGCTCGTGCTGATCGGCTTCGCCGCCCTTCCGATCGCGATCGCCCTCGGCGTGCTCGTCGTCCTCGGCGCGATTCCGCTCGCGCTCTGGCTGAGCGTGAAGCTGCTGCTGGTGCCGTCGGCGATCATCCTCGAGAACGCCGGCATCGGTGCCGCGCTCGCGCGCTCGTGGCGGCTGACCCGTGGCCGGTTCTGGCCGGCACTCGGGGTCATCGTGCTCATCTCCTTCACCTTCGGCGCGATCGCTCAGGTGGTGAGCCTGCCGTTCTCGTTCCTCGGCACCGGGCTGAGCACCCTCTTCGCCCCCACGGGCGACCCCGGCGTGTCGACGATCGTGACGATCATCGTGACCTCGATCGCGGCGCAGATCCTGACATTGATCGTGCAGGCGGTCGCGGTCGTCGTGCAGTCCACCTCGGCGGCGATCATCTACATCGACTGCCGGATGCGGCACGAGGCCCTCGACCTCGATCTGCTCGCCTACGTCGACAAGCGCGACGCCGGGGAGCAGGATCTGCCCGACCCGTATCGGCTCGGTATCGGACGCGAGGCCCCACCCCGCCCGGCATGGAACGCGCCGCAGCCGTATGCACCGCCCGCGTACGCACCGCCGGCGTACCCACCGGCCGCCGACGCACAGCCGCCGTACGCGCCACCGGCGACCCCGGCACAGGCGGGGCCCCCGCCGCAGGGTGCCCCCGCGCCGTATCCGCAGCCGTCCGGCCAGCCCGGCCCGGGCATCACACCGCCTCCGCCCTACGTCCCCCCGGCCGCACCGGCTCCCGCCGACGCCGCCGGCGACGCGCCCGACCCGGGCGGGTCGGGACACGACCCTGCGGCCGACGACGATGACGGCGCCGCCTCCGGCCCCCGCCCGTCGTGATCCACACCCCAGGCTCCCTCGCGCAGGCCCTCACGGCGGCAGTTCCGCCGTTGACGCCCGACGACGATGAGGCGCGCAGCTGGGCGGAGCAGGAGCTGACGAATCCCGTCTACGCCGAGGCGCAGCCGACGCCGTTCGATCTGTTCGCCCGTGCGGTCGCCGATTTCCTCGGCGACCTGCTGAACCCGCAGCTTCCAGCGGGTCTCGAATCGGTCTTCGCGGTCGTCGCCGTCGCGGTGGTCGTCGTGCTGATCATCGTGGCGTTCGTGATCTGGGGCGTGCCCCGCGCGACTCCCCGCGGCACGCCCGCCTCAGCCGTGCTCTTCGGCGAGGCCGAGAGCCGCACGGCTCGCCGGCTGCGCACCGACGCCGAGGAGGCGGCGGCGCGCGGCGCGTGGGACGACGCCGTGGTGCTGCGCTTCCGCGCCCTCGCGCGGAGTCTGACCGAACGGGGCGTCGTGGATGCTCCGCCCGGCGCCACGGTGCACGCCTTCGCGCGGGAGGCTGCCGTGGCGTTCCCCGACTTCACCGCCGCGCTCGAGACCGCAGCCGACGGGTTCGACGACGTGCGGTATCTGCGCCGGCCCGGTACGGCGGAGCTGTACGCGAGCGTGACCCGCCTCGACGACGAAATCGCCGCATCCCGCCCGGCCGCGCTCCCGGGGGTGCCCGCGTGACCGCGCCCGCAGCGACGAACCGACGCGCATCGGGCAGCCCGTCCTCACCTCCCCGCAGGCGCCGCGCCGCGATCACGTGGGTCGCGATCGCGGCCGGATTCATCGTCGTCGGGATCGTCGGCTCACTGCTCGCCGGCATCGGCGAGCGCGCCGCCCGCGGATCGCTCGACCCCGAGTCAGCAGGCCCCGGCGGAACCCGTGCGCTGGCCGAGGTGCTGAGGGACAACGGTGTCGAGGTGGTGGTGGAGCGCTCGTGGCAGAACGCCCGGGATCTGCTCGAGGAACAGGATGCGACCCTGTTCCTGCCCGACACCCCGAACCTCTCCGCCGAGGCCGTCGAGTCCCTCGTCGAAACCGCAACCGCCACCGTGTTCGGCGACCCCGCATCCCGGGTGCTGCGCACGTACTTCGACGGCGCCGTGCCCACCGGCTTCGCCACCGAGACGCTGGCTCCAGCGTGCGCGCTGCCGACGCCCGCGCGGGCCGGAGACGCGACCATCGGCGGATTGTTCAGCGCCGGTGGCGCGCAGGCGACGTGCTATCCCGACGGAGAGGCGCATGGCCTCCTCGGCAGCGGCTCGGTCACGGCCATCGACGCCGACGGCGTCTTCACCAACGACGCCCTGGCGGACGAGGGCAACGCGGCGCTCGCGATCGGGCTGCTCGGCGCGCACGAGCGCGTGGTCTGGTACGTCGCGTCGGCCGGCGACACCGACCTGCCGGTCACCGACCCGACGCTCGGCGAACTGACCCCGCCGTGGGTCACCCCCGCGATCACCCTGTTCGTGCTCGCCGGCCTGGTCGCGGGCATCTCCCGCGGGCGCCGGTTCGGACCCCTCGTGGCCGAACGCCTTCCCGTCACCGTGCGGGCCGGCGAGACCGACGAGGGCCGTGGGCGGCTGTATGCGGCCGCCCACGACGCCCCGCACGCCGCGGCGCAGCTGCGCCGCGGCGCCGTCCGCCGCCTCGCCGGCATGGTCGGCCTCGGCCCCGGAGACCCCGCCGATCGCGTCGCCGATGCCGTCGCCGACCTGCTCGGTGCCGACCGTCGCGCCGTGCGCGGCATCCTCCTCCACGACGTTCCGCGCACGGACCGGCAGCTCGTCGAGCTCTCCGACCGCCTGCGCGGCCTCGAATCCGCCGTGCGCGCACGGCTGCACACCCCTGGCGAAAGGACCCGGACGTGACCGACGAGACCCCCCGCGACGACGACCTGCGCGCGGCGATGAACCGCGTGCGCCTCGAGGTCGGCAAGGCCGTGATCGGTCAGGACGGCGTCGTGACCGGGCTGCTCATCGCACTGCTCGGCCGTGGGCACGTACTCCTCGAGGGGGTGCCGGGCGTCGCCAAGACGCTGCTCGTGCGCGCCTTCAGCCGCGCACTCGGACTGGACACCAAGCGCATCCAGTTCACCCCCGACCTCATGCCCGGAGACGTCTCCGGCTCGCTCGTCTACGATGCGCGCACCGGCGAGTTCGAGTTCCGGGAGGGCCCGGTCTTCACCCACGTCGTGCTCGCCGACGAGATCAACCGCACGCCGCCCAAGACGCAGTCGGCCCTGCTGGAAGCCATGGAGGAGCGTCAGGTCTCCACCGACGGCGTCTCGCGCGCCCTGCCCGACCCGTTCCTCGTCGCCGCGACGCAGAACCCCGTCGAGCACGAAGGCACCTACACCCTGCCGGAGGCGCAGCTCGACCGGTTCCTCCTCAAGCTCATCGTCGACCTGCCGCAGCGCGACGCCGAAGTGGCCGTGCTGCGCCGTCACGCCGAGGGCTTCTCTCCGCGCGACCTCGACGCCGCGGGTCTCGCACCGGTGGTCACCGTGGGCGAGATCCACGCCGCCCAGCGGGCGGCTGCCGCGGTGTCCGTCGCCGACGACGTGCTCGGCTACGTGGTCGATCTCGCGCAGGCGACGCGACGCAGTCCGTCGGTGCAGCTGGGCGTCAGTCCCCGCGCGACGACCGCGCTCCTGGCGGCGGCGAAGGTGTGGGCCTGGCTCGGCGGCTATCCCGCCATCACGCCCGACCACGTGCAGACGATGCTCGTGCCGACCTGGCGGCACCGCATCCGTCTGCGCCCCGACGCGGAGCTCGAGGGGGTCTCGGTCGACTCGGTGCTGGCCTCGGTCGTGCAGCAGACCCGCGTTCCGGTCTGACCGTGTTCGTCACCTGGCGCCTGTCGCTGCTGGTCGCCGTCGGCGTCGTGCCGGTCGTGGCGGCGTCGGCGCTGGGCGGCGTCGACGCGTGGGTCGCGGCGGCGCTGTGGGTCATACTGTGCGCGCTTCTCGCGGTGGTGGATGTGGCCGCCGCCACCTCTCCACGGGTGCTGCGCATCTCCCGCGACGCACCGGCGAAGACCCTGCTCGGTGCGCAGACGTCGGTGCGGCTGCGGATCGCCAACACCGGCTCCCGCCGCATCCGCGGACGGCTGCGCGATGCGTGGCAGCCGACGGCGGGCGCCCCCGCCGAGCGTCTGCCGCTGGAGATCCCACCCGGTGAGCGGCGTGACCTCGTGGTGCCGCTTCTCCCCCGCCGGCGCGGCACGCTCGCGAGCGAGATGGTGGTGGTGCGCTCGCACGGGCCGCTCGGACTCGCCGGACGCCAGCGCGCGATCCCGTCGCGGGGCGAGGTCCGCGTGCTGCCGCCGTTCACCTCTCGGCGTCACCTGCCGTCGCGGCTGGCACGCCTGCGCGAGCTCGACGGCAACACCAGCATCCAGGTGCGGGGGCAGGGCACCGAATTCGACTCGCTGCGGGAGTACGTGCGCGGCGACGACGTGCGCTCGATCGACTGGCGGTCGACCGCGCGTGCCGGCACGACGATGCTCCGCACGTGGCGGCCGGAGCGCGATCGGCACGTCGTCATCGTCATCGACACCGGTCGCACGGCGGCCGCCCGCGTCGGCGACGGCACCCGGCTGGATGCCGCGATGGAGGCGTCGCTCCTGCTCGCGGCCCTCGCGGCCCGGGCGGGCGACCACGTGCACCTGGTGATGTTCGACCGCGTCACCCGCGCGCGTGTGACCGGCGTGGACGGCCCGGGGCTGCTGGCGACGATGGTCGAGGCGATGGCGGGCGTCGAGGCGCAGCTGATCGACACGGACTGGGACGCCGCGCATGCTCAGGTGCGAGCCCTCACCAATCGCCCGGCGCTGGTCGTCCTGCTCACCGCGCAGGACGACGTCGACAGCGCGCGGGCGTTCCTCGGCTCGCTGCCCGCACTGACGGCACGCACCCGGGTGGTCGTCGGCACGGTCACCGACAGCGCCGGGAACCGACCGGATAGAGAGGACGCCGTCGACGTCTACCGGGCCGCGGCGCGGGAACGCGGAGCCTTCGAGGCGTCGCGTGTCGCGGAGGCCATCGCCCGTGCCGGGGGCGATGCGATCGCCGACACCCCGGAGGGGCTGCCGCCGCGGATCGCCGACCGCTACCTCGCGCTGAAGGCCGCCGGCCGACTGTAGGCGCCGGACCCGCACACCAGCAGAGCCGCACACCAGCAGAGCCCGCACACCAGCAGGGCCCGCCGCCGCGCGAAGCGGTGACGGGCCCTGGCATCACTCGGGTGTCAGACGAGGTCGAACCGGTCGAGTTCGGTGACCTTGCCCCAGGCGGCGACGAAGTCGCGCACGAACTTCTCGTTCGCGTCGTCGCTCGCGTACACCTCGGCGAGCGCGCGCAGCTCGGAGTTCGAGCCGAACAGCAGGTCGGCGCGGGTGCCGACGCCGACGGGTGCGCCGGAGCCGTCCTTGGTGCCCATGAACGCGTGGCCGCCCTTGTCCAGCGGCTTCCACGTCGTGCCGAGGTCGAGCAGGTTCACGAAGAAGTCGTTCGACAGCACGCCCTTGCGGGTGGTGAGCACGCCGTGATCCGAGCCGTCCCAGTTCGCACCCAGCGCACGCATCCCGCCGACGAGCACCGTCATCTCCGGTGCCGACAGGGTCAGCAGGTTCGCCTTGTCGATGAGGTGGTACTCACCGGGCATGGTCGCCTTCGGGCCGTAGTAGTTGCGGAACCCATCGGCGGCCGGCTCGAGGAACTCGAACGACACCGCATCCGTCTGATCCTCACTGGCGTCGGTACGGCCCGGGTGGAACGGCACCTCCGCGTCGACACCGCCGTCACGCGCCGCCTTCTCGACCGCGGCATTGCCCGCGAGCACGATGAGGTCGGCCAGCGAGACCTTCTTGCCGTCGGTGCGGCCGTCCTCGAACGAGGCCTTGACCCCCTCGAGCACGCTCAGCACCTTCTGCAGCTGGGCGGGGTTGTTGACCTCCCAGTCCTTCTGCGGGGCCAGGCGGATGCGCGCGCCGTTGACGCCGCCGCGCTTGTCGCTGCCGCGGAAGCTCGACGCAGCGGCCCACGTGGTGCCGACGAGTTCGGCGACGGTGAGCCCGGCATCCATGATCTGCGCCTTGAGGGCCCGCGCGTCGTCGGCGTCGATCAGCTCGTGATCGACGGCGGGAACGGGGTCCTGCCAGATGAGGTCCTCGGCGGGCACCTCGGAGCCGAGGTAGCGCACCTTCGGTCCCATGTCGCGGTGGGTGAGCTTGAACCACGCCCGCGCGAACGCGTCGGCGAAGGCCTTCGGGTCGTCCTTGAAGCGACGCGAGATCCGGTCGTACTCGGGGTCGGTGCGCAGCGCGAGGTCGCTCGTGAGCATGCGAGGCTCGCGGCGCCCGTCGGAGTGGGCCAGCGGCACCATGTCGGCTCCGCCGCCGTCCACCGGACGCCACTGGTGGCCGCCGCCGGGGCTGGTCATGAGCTCCCACTCGTACGCGTAGAGGATGTGGAAGAACTCGTTGTCCCAGCGGGTCGGGTGGTAGGTCCAGGTGACCTCGAGCCCGGAGGTGATGGTGTCATCGCCCTTGCCGGTGCCGAAGTTGTTCTTCCAGCCCAGCCCCTGCTGCTCGAGGCCGGCAGCCTCGGGGTTGTCCTCGATGTTGGTGTCGGGCGCCGCACCGTGGGTCTTGCCGAAGGTGTGGCCACCGGCGATGAGCGCGACGGTCTCCTCGTCGTTCATCGCCATGCGACCGAAGGTCTCGCGGATGTCGCGCGCCGAGGCCATCGGGTCGGGGTTGCCGTTCGGGCCCTCGGGGTTGACGTAGATGAGACCCATCTGCACGGCGGCGAGGGGCTTCTCCAGCTCGCGGTCGCCGCTGTAGCGCTCGTCGCCGAGCCACGTGGTCTCGGGGCCCCAGTACACGTCGGCGTCGGGTTCCCACACGTCGGCACGGCCGCCGGCGAAGCCGAAGGTCTCGAAGCCCATGTCCTCGAGGGCGACGTTTCCGGCGAGGATCATGAGGTCGGCCCACGACAGGTTCTGACCATACTTCTTCTTCACCGGCCACAGCAGGCGGCGCGCCTTGTCGAGCGAGACGTTGTCGGGCCAGCTGTTCAGCGGCGCGAAGCGCTGCTGGCCGGCCCCGCCGCCTCCGCGACCGTCCGTGATGCGGTAGGTGCCGGCGCTGTGCCAGGCCATGCGGATCATGAGGGGTCCGTAGTGACCGAAGTCGGCGGGCCACCAGTCCTGCGACGTGGTCATCACCTCGGCGATGTCGGCCTTCACTGCGGCGAGGTCAAGGCTTTCGAAGGCGGCCTTGTAGTCGAAGTCCTCGCCCAGCGGGTTGGCGACGGCCGGGTTCTTCGCGAGCACCTTGAGGTTGAGCTGGTTGGGCCACCACACGCGGTTCGCGTCGCCCGTGGTCGGATGCGGCTGGTCGCCGTGGATGACGGGGCAGGTGCCCGCGGCGGCGTCGTTCGGGCTCGGTCGGGTCTCGCCGTCGGCGCGCTCGCTCTCGGGGGTGTCGATGTCGGTGACCGACTGGTCGATCTCGGTGTCGGAGCCGATGCCGGCGGGGTTCTCGTCAGCGTTCGTCATGGGGTTCCTTCCTGGGGACGATGGTGGACGGAGAGGGAAAGTCTTCGTGGGTCATGCGGCGGCGGCGCACCGAGCGCACACGCCCCAGAACGTGACCTCGGCGGTGTGCACCGCGAAGCCCCGCGTGTCGGACGGGTGCAGGCAGGGCGCGGCCCCGGTCACGCAGTCGACGTCTTCGACATGTCCGCACTGGGTGCACACGAGATGGTGGTGGTTGTCGCCGACGCGCAGTTCGTAGAGCCCGGCCTGGCCCGCCGGCTCGATCCGGCGTGCGATGCCCGCCTCGACGAAGTCGCCGAGAGCGTTGTAGACGGACTGCTTGCTCGTGCCGGGGAGACTCTCCCGCACACGATCGAAGAGCGGTTCGGCCGCGATATGCGCGGCGCCGTGAAGGGCGGAGAACACGGCGCGCCGCGTATCGGTCACCCGCAACCCGGCTGCGCGCAGTGACGCTTCGACATCATGCGCTTCGGGGGTCGTCATACGTCTACTCTACCGTTCTTTTGACGAATTCAAAACAACGAGCGGCTGTCGCGCAGGTGGTGCGCTCTGGTCGGCGCCGTGGCCTGCCAGTACCCTGAGCGCATCGGAAAGGAGGCGCGCGATGAGCAACGATCCGCGTCCTGAGAAATCCATCCCCCCCACCGACCTCGAACACACCCCGCCGCCCGGCGGACCGACCCTCGGCGCCAAGCTCGCCGCGGAAGGGTTCGGAACCTTCCTCCTCGTCTTCGGACTCATCGGAACAGCGCTGTTCGCGAGCCACTTCGCCGATGCCGAGCGCGTCTTCGCCCCCGGGATCGTCTACATCGCCGCCTCGTTCGCCGTGGGACTCGCGGTGATCATGGGCGCCTACGCGTTCGGTCCGATCTCGGGCGGACACTTCAACCCCGCCGTCACGCTGGGCCTGGCCGCCGCCGGCCGGTTCCCGTGGCGCGGCACACTCGCCTACATCGGCGCGCAGATCGTCGGCGGCCTCGTCGCCACCACCGTGCTGGTGCTCATCGGCCTCTTCGGCCCGGCCGGCTGGCTGCCCGCCGCGCAGGACAGCGGATTCGCGAGCAACGGATGGGATGCGCTCTCGCCCGGAGGGTTCGGCATGCCGGCGGCGATCATCATCGAGATCGTCCTCACCGGCCTGTTCCTGCTCGTGATTCTCGGTGTCACGCACCCCACCCGCAGCACGACATTCGCGGGCCTCGCGATCGGGCTGTCGCTCACCCTCATCCACTTGGTGAGCATCCCCGTGGACAACACCTCGGTCAACCCGGCGCGGTCCCTGGCGACGGCGGTGTACGGCGGCGGCGAGGCGCTCGCGCAGCTGTGGGTGTTCCTCGTGTTCCCCGTGGTGGGTGCCGTGCTCGCCGGCTTCGCCTATCGCGCGCTGTTCGACAGCGAGGTCGGCGGCTCCTAGCCCGCGTAGAGGGTGGGCGTGCCGGCCTCGTACTCGGTGAGGTCACCGGTCTCCCCGGCACGGCGCGCCCGCCCTCCCACGACGACCATGTAGAACACGAAGGCGCCGAGCGCGAGCGCTCCAATGCCGATCTTGACCGGCCACGGCCAGGGCTGCGCGGTGACGAAGCCCTCGATGAGACCGGCGACGGCGAGCGCCAGCACGAGCCCGAGCGCGACGGTCGCGAGCGAGCGCCCCGCCTCGGCGAGCGCCTGCCCACGGGAGCGCCGTCCGGGCGCGACCCAGGCCCAGAAGATGTGCAGTCCGGCGGCGCCCGCGACGAAGATGCAGGTCAGCTCCAGCAGGCCGTGCGGGAGGATGTAGAGCACGAACACGTCACCACGGCCGAAAGCGAACATGATCGCGGCGGCCGTGCCCACGCCCACCGCGTTCTGCACGAGCACCATGATCGGCCAGATGCCGGTGATGCCGAACATCACGCACTGCGCCGCGATCCACGCGTTGTTGGTCCAGACGGTGCCGGCGAAGACCGCCGCGGGGTTCTCGGAGTAGTACTCGGCGAAGTCGTTCTCGGCGTACTGCTCCAGCGCCGCCTGAGGTCCGAGACTCGCAACGAGCGCCGGGTCGGCGGCGACCCATGCCGCCACGATCGCGCCCACGGCGACGAAGGCGACCGCAATGACCAGCGTCGTCCATCGCAGCCGGTGGAGCGCTGCCGGCAGCTGCAGGGCGAAGAAGCGGGGGATCTGCCGCAGCACGTTCTCGGGGGCGCCGGTCAGGCGCAGACGCGCCCGGGAGAGCATCGTCGAGACGTGGTCGCCGTGCGGGGTGCGACCGGCCGAGGTCTTGATGTCGGCGAGGTCCGCGCTCGCCGACCGGTATCGCGTGACGAGCTCGTCGACCTCGTCGCCGGTGGGCCGGCGCGTGCGGCTGAGCGCGTCCAAGCGGTCCCATTCCTCGCGCCGGGCGGCAGTCAGGGCGTCGAGGTCCACCTGGTTAACTGTACCCATGAGCACGCCGGCGCCGACCGTGGTCGAGATCCACCAGGACGAGGTGCTCACCGGTGAGGCCGTCGCGCTCGACGTGCAGCCGGTCGGCTTCTTCCTGCGGGCGCTCAGCGCCCTGATCGACGTGCTCGTCGGTATCGCGGTGCTTCTGCTGTTCGTGGCGATCGTCGGATGGCTCGGGAGCCTCGGGATGCTCGACACCGACGTGCTCCCCATCGTGACGATCGTCGTCGCTGTGCTGGTGATGGTTGTCATCCCGACCACGGTCGAGACGGCCACGCGGGGTCGCAGTCTCGGCCGACTCGCCGTCGGCGCGCGGGTCGTGCGCATCGACGGCGGCGCATCCGGATTCCGGCAGGCCTTCATCCGCGCTCTCACCGGAGTGCTGGAGATCTGGCTTACCTTGGGTGCGCTCGCCGCCGTCGTCGGCGCGTTCACACCGCGCTCCCAGCGCCTGGGCGACCTGCTGGCCGGCACCTACGCGGAGCGCACGCGCACGCCGCCGCTGCCGGCGCCGGCGCCGGGCGTGCCATCCTCGCTCCTGTCGTGGGCCGAGACCGCCGACGTCGCTCACCTTCCGTCCGGCCTCTCCCGACGCATGGCGCAGTTCGTGCGGCAGGCCGAGCACATGATGCCGGGCGCGCGCAGCCGCGTCGCCCTGTCACTCGCCGAGGAGGCCGCCTCCCACGTCTCCCCCGTGCCGCATGCCGACCCGGAGACGTTCGTGCGCGCCGTCGTCGCCGTCCGCCGCGACCGCGAACTGCGCGCGCTGGAGCTGCAGTCGCAGCGTGTGGCCCGCCTCACCCGCGGCCTCGGCGCCTGACGGCTCCGGCGCCCGCCCCCGCGCCCCGGCCCCCGGGCCCCGGGCCCCGGGCCCCATTCGTCCCTCCCCCATCCGCCCCTCCCCCATGTCCCACTTTCTGCGCTCATTCGGCACCAGACCATCAGAAACTGGGACACGCTCCGGGCCGCACCGCATCCATGTCCCACTATCTGTGCTCATTCGGCGTCAAACCGACAGAAAGTGGGACATGCAGCGGAAGCGGCGTAGCGGCCGGGGCCGCGTGCACGGCAGCGGCGCGCACCACGGCAAGGGCACCCGCGCGGGCTCGGCCTGCGGCACCACCACGGCGGGGCGGGTCAGTAGCGGTAGTGGCCCAGCTTGTAGGGGCCCTCGACCGGAACCCCGAGGTAGGCGGCCTGCGCCTCGGTCAGTTCGGTCAGCTCGACACCGAGCGCGGCGAGATGCAGGCGGGCGACCTTCTCATCGAGCACCTTCGGCAGCACGTAGACGCCGAGGGGGTACTGCTCCGGGCGCAGGTAGAGCTCGATCTGCGCGAGAACCTGATTGGTGAACGAGGCGCTCATGACGAACGAGGGATGCCCGGTGGCATTGCCGAGGTTCAGCAGGCGCCCTTCGCTGAGCACCAGCACGCTGCGGCCGTTCGGCAGACGCCATTCGTGCACCTGCGGCTTGATCTCGACCTTCTCGACGCCCTCGAGAGCCTCGAGCCCGGCCATGTCGATCTCGTTGTCGAAGTGACCGACGTTGCCGACGACGGCGAGGTGCTTGAGGCCGAGGAGGTGCTCCGCCGTCACGACGTCGCGGTTGCCCGTGCCGGTGATCACGATGTCGACGTCGCCGACGACGGTGTCCAGGCGCGCGACCTGATACCCGTCCATGGCGGCCTGGAGCGCGCAGATGGGGTCGACCTCGCCGATGATGACGCGGGCGCCCTGACCACGGAGGGCCTCGGCCGCACCCTTGCCCACATCGCCGTAACCGGCGACGAACGCGACCTTGCCGCCGATGAGCACGTCCGTCGCCCGGTTGATGCCGTCGGGCAGCGAGTGACGGATGCCGTAGACATTGTCGAACTTCGACTTGGTGACGGAGTCGTTGACGTTGATCGCGGGGAACAGCAGACGAGCGGATGCGGCCAGCTCGTAGAGACGGTGCACCCCGGTGGTCGTCTCCTCGGTCACGCCGAGGATGCCGTCGGCCATGCGCGTGAAGCGCTGCGGGTCGCGGGCGAGGCTGCGACGAAGCGTCTCGAGCACGACGCGGTACTCCTCCGAGTCGCCCGTCACGGCGTCGGGCACCGCCCCCGCCTTCTCGAATTCCACGCCCTTGTGCACGAGCAGGGTCGCGTCGCCACCGTCGTCGAGGATGAGGTTCGGCCCGTCGAAGCCCTCGGCCGACCAGTCGAAGATGCGGTCGGCGAGGTCCCAGTACTCCGCGAGCGTCTCGCCCTTCCAGGCGAACACGGGAACCCCGCGCGGCTCGTCGACCGTGCCCTCGGGGCCGACGACGACGGCGGCGGCGGCTTCATCCTGCGTGGAGAAGATGTTGCAGCTGGCCCACCGCACCTGCGCACCCAGCGCGACGAGGGTCTCGATGAGCACACCGGTCTGCACGGTCATGTGCAGGGAGCCGGCGATGCGCGCACCCTTCAGCGGCTGCGACGCGCCGAATTCGTCGCGGAGGGCCATCAGGCCCGGCATCTCGTTCTCCGCCAACCGCAGCTGGTGGCGACCGGCGTCGGCGAGCGAGAGGTCGCGGACGGCGTGATCGGGAACGGTGCGGGTCGGCGCGGCGGTGTCGGAGGACATGCCTTCCATCATCCCACGTCGCCCGCGGGCACATGCCGAGGCGGACCGGCGGTCACACCTGCAGGGTCTCGTGGCGGATGACGACCCACCCGCGCGGCACGGACAGCCGATCGGTGTGGGCGGCGCACAGATCGTGCGCGTGCGGATCGTTCGCGCGACCCAGGGGTCCCAGGGCGGCCATCTGGTCGCCGTAGTCGTAGGTCAGGGTCGACACCGCCTCGCGGGCGCATCCCACTTTGGAGCAGAGTCTCTCGCGCATCGGTCTCACCCTAGTGAGCGGTTCCGACAGCATCCGGATGCCGCGCCGCGCACCTAGGATGGGGCCATGGCGTGGAGACGTGCGAAGCCCTCGGCGACACCGGCCCGCCGGCCCGCCCGCCACGGCCGCCACGGGCGCGTGGGCCGCAGCCCGATCGTGCGCCCGCCGCTGCCTCCCATCGACACCCGCATCGAGCGTTTCGACCTCGCCGTCGGTGCGGCGGCGGAATTCCTGCGCTCGGCGTGGGACGACCTGCGCGACGTGAGCTTCGAGATCGGTGACATGCCCGGGGAGACCGGTGATCGCGGCATTCCGCGGTGGACGGTGGACACCACCCGCAAGCGCATCATCGTGTGGCGACTGCCCATCGAGCGACTGAGCCACCTGCATCGCGACGACGATCTGCACCGGCGCATGATGATCGAGAGCTGCGTGTTCCGCGCGGCCGCGGAGTACCTCGACATGGATCCGTGGGATCTCGGCCCCGAGCGCTTCCGCTACTTCTGAGCCTCCGCCCGCGGACTCACGGGTAGACGGTGATCGCGTCGGAGGCCGCTTCGGACGGCCACACCGGGTAGCCGGCGAGAGCGCCGTCGCCGCTGAAAGACAGGCCGGCGTGGATGCCGTCGCCGCCGTCGTCGATGCTGTAGACCATGCGGGCGGTCAGGCGGACGGTCGTCGACGTGCGCGCGGCGACGACGACCTCCTGCTCGTCCGAGCCGTCGATCGCGGCGATCGCGACGGTCATCTCCGTGTCGGTGACGTTCGCGAGGGTGAGCTGCGGCTCGGGGCCCGCCGGCGTGGCGAACGTGCTCGGTGTGCCGAGCTCGGGCGCCGGCATGTACCACGCGAAGTCGGCCGCCTCGCCCGATCCCGTCGCCTGCCACACCGAGGCGAGCAGCTCGACCTCGCCGGTCACCTCGACGGTGTACTGACCGACCTCGAGGCCGCCCAGTTCCGCCTCGGTCGGGATGCCCGCGGCCAGCTCGATGGTGCGCTCGACCACGACCGACTGCAGGGCGTCGGATGCGGTGACCCGCACTGTCGCGGTCGTGTCGGTGACGGGCGCGAGCAGGCGGAGCACGGTGCCGGGCTCGTCGTCCTCCGGCTCGTCGGCGACGCCCACACCGGTGATGACCTGGCTCGTCTGCGGTGCCGAGACGGCGGATGTCTGCTCGACCCCTCCGGCGATGAGGCCCCGCGTGATGCTGGACTGTACGGATGCGTGCACGGGCGCGCCCACGGCGGTCACGCGCACGACGGGGCTGGCTTCGCCGAGGATGAGTCCGGCGAGGGGGATGATGCGCTGGCTGCCGGCTGCCACGACGACGTCGGCGCCGCCGGGGGGTTCGATCGCGCCCTGCGCGCCGTAGACGGTCAGCTGCACGGTCGCCGCGACATCGCCGGGGTTGGACAGCAGCACGAGGTCGGCGGAGCCGGTGGCGGTGGATCCCGCGACGAGCCAGGATTCCATGAGCGCCGGCCGGCAGGGGGACGCGGCGTAGCCGCGCAGGTCTTCGTCGGCGATGGTCGCCGAGCCGGCGGCTGCGACGTCGACGCGGTCTTCGCCGTCGGGCTCCGCAACCAGGGCGACAGCGCTCTCCTCCTCGCCCAGGGTGGGAGCGGGAAGCGCACTGAGTTCGGGATCGGCGTCGGCCTGGCTCGTGCCCAGCGTGAAGGTGGAGTCCGCAGCCGAGACGATGCCGGCGGCATCCTCGACGTCGCGCCCGGTGGCCAGGAGATCGCCCGTGCACGCGGCGATGCTCTCCTCCGCCGCCGGACGCTCCTGGATCGACGGAGCAGAGCGGTCGATCTGCGGCCACGGGACGGACACCGCGGTGACGACGGCCACGACGAATCCGATTCCGACCAGGGTGCCCACGAGCATCCGGGCGCTGGTGGTCGCCCAGCGGAAGGTGCGCTTATCGCTCATGTGCCCTCCTGCCAGTACGGGCCGACGATGCGCAAGGTGCGACGCGCGCCCCGGCGGGATGCGGCGGTCGGCATGGCGAGCAGAAGCGCGATGACGACGACGAGCAGCTGTGCGGCACCGACGACGACGGCGATCTGCGCGACCCACGCCGGTGCTGCTGCGCGCGGCGCGACCTCGTCGGCGACGCGCCACAGCACGCCTTTGCTGGTGTCGCCGACCGGGTCGAGGCCATTGCGCTGGTCGAGCGCGGTGGTCGCCGACAGCTGCAGTTCGCGTGCACCGGATGCGTCGGGGTCTGCCGGCGGCGCCAGCAGCACGAAGCCGACGCCGTGCGCGGCGAGGCGGTCGACGGCGTCGTCGGCGGTGGAGGTCACGAGGTCGACGGCGATGTCGGCGAGTTCGCGGTCGGCCGCCGTCGGCACGGCGCGGGTGGACAAAAGGGTCGTCTGCCCGCCGAGCGTCTCACTTCCGCCCCAGACGATCTCCGCCGACAGTCCGCCGTCGGACTGCGGGGTGAGCAGGATGGTTCCCACGTCGGGGTCGTCGCGGCCCTCGGCGGCGACGTATGCCGGCAAGGTGCTCTCGGGGCCGTTGGTGAGCAGGCTCGCCTCACGGGCGAGGGCGGTCAGCGACGGCACGGCCAGCACCACGAGGGCGAGCGCAGCAGCGATCGCGATCGACCCGCGCGCCGACGACAGCCGGGGCGCGAGCCCCGCGTCGAGGGCCACCGCCGCCGCACCGACCGCGCCGATCCACGCCAGGCTGAGCGCGCTCCCCGGCCACACCGCGATGGTGAGCGCCTGGTCGAAGACGACGACGATGCCGACGGCGACGAAGGCCGTACCGAATCCGAGCGCCGAGATCACCAGCAGCGTCACACCGGCGGCCCAGCGCTGGGTGACCGGGGCGAAGAGCGCCAGCACGGCCACCGGGGCCGACAGCAGCGGCACCCACCAGGTGGCGACGCCGGGGACGAACTCCTGCCACCCCGCCATATCGGGAGTGGGGATGCCCGCGGCGAGGAGGCCTCGACCGGTCGGATCGGCCGCAACCTGCGGGCCCGCCCACGGCACGCCGGGGTCGGCGAACAGGGCGAACACGTCGCCGGTGCGCACCTGATCGATGATCAGCGGCGCGAAGAGCACGATGGTCGGGATGACGACCCAGATGAGCCGGGCGACCCCGTTGCCGCCGCGCATCACGACCGACAGGATGATCGCGCCCGTCCACACCACGGCGAAGGCGGGGGCGAGCGACGGAGCGCACGCGACCACCGCGGCCAGCAGCAGCGAGGCCACTCCGGCGGCGACCCACGTGCGATGCGCGATCGAGCCCGCGTAGAACAGCCACGGCAGCAGCAGGTGCACGAGGACGGCGGTGGGCCGCCCGTCGACGAGGGCGACGAGGAACATCGGCGCGAGCGTCCACAGTGCCCCCACCATCACTCGCAGCGAGCCGCGGTCGGTCACGCGCACCGCCGCGAACCACCCCCCGAGGGCGGCGAGCGGCAGCGCGAGGATCCACAGCACGACGATCGCGTGCGAGGGCTCGAACGGCGACAGCGAGCCGATGACGGCGATGACGGCCGAGAACGGGTCGGCGGCGCCGATGGTCTCCCAGCCGAGGGGTCGCAGGCCGAAGGCCGCATCCGCCCACAGCTGCGCGACGGTGGCGCGCAGGGGCTGCAGCGCTCCGCCGCCGAGCACCGGCCATGCCAGCAGGCTCGCGAACGACGCCACCGACACCACGAGAGCGGCGAGGACGAGCCACGCCCCGCCCTTGGTGAAGAAGCCCAACTCCCCGCGAATCGGCGCCGAATCGACGACGCCGCGGTCTTCGTCCAGGCGCTGACGCAGTTGATGTCCGGTGAACCGCAGCGGCGCGATCTGCGCCCACGACGCCCGGCGGGTGCGACGGATGCGGCCGCGGGACCGCGCGATCGCGGGCACACGCAGGGCGACGACGACCGCCGCGGCCCACTGCGGCCAGACCAGGCCCGGCTGCTTGCGCACGAGGAACACCGCCGACAGCCAGAGGGCCAGCGGCAGCAGCGAGATCCAGTGCAGGAACACCGCCGGGGCGGGGGCGTAGGCGAGGCGCCGGTGCAGCTGAGCGGTGCGCACCGCGCGTGCCCCGCGGCGCCGGGCACGGCCGTTGCGCGGGGCGGGCAGGCCCGCGACGCCATCGCCGGCGACGGCCACGAGCGCGGTCGGGACCAGGGAGATGCGGGAACCGGCGAGGCGCGCGCGCACGGCGAGATCGAGTCCTTCGTCGGCACCGCCGAGGGCCGGATCGATCCCCTCGAGAGCACGCCACGCGTCGGCTCGCACCAGGACGCCGCGCACGTCGGAGCCGAGCACGTCGTGGGTCACGTCGTGCTGCCCCTGGTCGAGCTCGTCGTCTGCCAGGCCCACCGAGCGCCCGGTGGCCGTCATCGACACTCCGAGCGAGACGATCTCGGACCGGTCCTCCCACCGCACGAGCTTCGGGGCGACGACGGCGACGGAGGGCGCCAGTTCGAGGGCTCCGGCGAGGCGGGTGAGCGCGTCGGGCTCGGGCGCGGTGTCCTGAGCGAGCAGCCAGACCGCGTCGCCGTCGAGGCGATGGGTGCCCAGGGCCGTGGCTGCGGCGAAGGAGGTGCCGGCCGAGGCGGTGATGACCGATTCCGCGCCGGATGAGGCCGCGAGTTCGCGCGCGGCGGCGTCTTCGCCGCAGATCACGATCGTCAGCGCGTCGACGGGGCGCCGCTGCTCGTTCAGCGCCGCGAGGGTGCGCCGCAGGTGGAACGCGGCCGACGGACGACCGTCGGGGCGCACCACGAGGAGGGCATGGACACGGGCGGGCATGGCCAGGTAAGCCTATGCGGGCGGCGCGACGAGGGCCGCGCGCACGCGCCGGGAGCGCCGCATCCCGCGGCGGCGGTGGCGGATCAGCTCGCGCGGCGCTTGAGCTTGCGCCGTTCGCGTTCGGACAGGCCGCCCCAGATGCCGAACCGCTCGTCGTTCTGGAGCGCGTACTCGAGGCATTCGTCACGCACATCGCACGAGGTGCAGATGCGCTTGGCGTCGCGCGTCGAGCCGCCCTTCTCCGGGAAGAACGCTTCCGGGTCGGTCTGGGCGCACAGCGCGTCTGTCTGCCACGCGAGTGCATTCTCGTCGTCGGTCTCGGCTGGACGTCGCACGCCCGGTACGCCGAGCTGTACGGGATCGACGAACCAATTCTCGGGAACGCCGGAACGGTAACCCGTCATCTTGCTCTCCCACCTCGTGGTTTCCCCCCACGCCGGTCCGCGTGTTGGGAATAATTACACAGGTGTAGTTCCTCACGGTCAAGTCGCAGATCGTAAAGCCTCACCCCCGGGTTGAAGCTTCGCGACGCGCCGTCGGCGTGTCGCGGCAGATCACGATGCGGCCACGAAGCCGGGCGGTGGGATGCGGCTATGCGGCCGATCCGTCGGGTGCGGCGAGACCCGTCGTCGCGATGAACCCCGTTGAGGCGATGAACACCGTGCCGGCCCCTCGCAGCACCGCACCCTCCGCGTGAGGGGTGACGAGCACGGCGCGACCGGGCGTCAGCGCGAGGTCGTCGCCAGCGGAATCGACCGTGACCTCACCCGTCGTCGCGAGCAGGACGGACACCTCGGGAACGGGAACCTGCACCGGCGACTCGGCCGCCACATCCGCCCGTCGCAGCGTGAAGTCGGGCGCCGGTGTCGGATAGCACCACAGCCCGGCGCCGATCTCCTCGGCATCGACGCGGGGCGCCGGGCCGGGCGCGGGCGTCAGCACCGTGAGGAGCTCGCCGACGTCGATGTGCTTCGGTGTGAGACCCCCGCGCAGCACGTTGTCGCTCGCGGCCATGAGTTCGACCCCGAGCCCGGCGACGTAGGCGTGGAGCACGCCGGCGGGAACGTAGAGCCCCTCCCCCGGTGCGAGCGAGACGAGGTTCATGAGCATCGCCACGATGACGCCCGGGTCGGACGGGTAGGCCTGCGCGAGGTGCGCCACGAGATCGAGCTCGGCGTCGAAGCCCTCGCCGCGGGGCGCGTCACCGGCCGCGCGGGTCAGCGCGTCGACCTCATCCTGAGCCTCGCCGGAGAGCAGCCAGGCGATCACAGCGGCGAGGGATGCCTCCGCGTCGGCGTCGTCGAGGCGGGCGGACAGCACCGCGCCCGCGGGGCCGAGCAGCGCGAGCAGCCGGCGGGTGTCGGAGAGCGCGCGCAGGCCGGCGAGCGCCAGGAACTCGTCGCTGACGGCGACGATCAGCTCGGGCTTGTGGTTGTCATCGCGATAGGTGCGGTGGCCCGCGTCGCGCGGGATGCCGGCCTGCTCCTCCCGCGCGAACCCGGCCTCGGCCTGCTCCTTCGAGGGGTGCGCCTGGATCGACAGCGGCGATCCGGCCGCGAGGAGCTTCATCAGGAACGTCAGCTTCGCCGGGGCTCCCACGGCGCCGCCTTCTTCGGCGAGCCACGCGTCGAGGGTGCGGCCGTCGGCGGTGATCGCCGGGTTGCCGGGGTGGTCGCCGAGCCAGACCTCGGCCTCGGGTCGTCCGGTGGGCTCGCGACCCTCGAGGCGGGCGATGAGATCGGTCGAGCCCCAGGCGTAGTCGCGGGGGGTGTTCGTCAGGGGAACCAGCACGCCTCCAGACTAGGGCGACGCACACCGCGTCTTCACCCGGGATCCCGGTACCCTGAACACCTGATGGCCGTCCACACGAAACACCCGGTGTCGGCGCCGCCGGCCGCCCCCGCCCGCGAGAAGACCGGTCACCTGCTGCTGCGCGCGTGGTGCATCTTCGTACTGACCCTCGCCATCGGCGGCGTCTCGTGGTCGAACGCGTTCGGCGTGCCCATCGCCTCGACGATCACCGTGGTCGCCGCCCTGGTGTCGGTGGCGCTGTGGTTTACGATCCGCCCGCCGGTGCAGTGGCGGCGCCTCCCCTGGTATGCGCTGGTCTACGTCACGTTCGCGGCGGCGTCGGTACTGTGGTCGGCCTGGCCGGCGGCGACGGCGACCACGTGGTCGCTCCTGGCTCTCACGACCTTCCAGGCCCTGTTCATCGGGGGCGTGCTCACCTGGCAGGAGCTCGTCCGCGCGATCTCGTCGGCGCTGCAGTGGGTGCTGTCGGTGTCACTCCTGTTCGAGCTGTTCGTGTCGGTCGTGCTCCAGCATCCGGTCATGCCGCAGTTCGCCGAGGCGCCGGAGGGGGTCGACCCGATCGTCTACTGGTCGCGCGACAACCTGTTCGACGGCGGGCGCATCCAGGGGGTCTTCGGCAACGCGAACCTGCTCGGGATCGTCGCCGCGCTCGCGATCATCGTGTTCGCCGTGCGCTACGCGTCGCAGACGCCCAAGCGGCACGGGCAGCTGTTCTGGATCGTGCTCGCGGGCTACCTGCTGCTTCGTGCCGGCTCGGCGACCGCCTACCTCTGCCTCGCCGGCGCCGCATTGGTGCTGGCGACCGTGCTGCTCATGCGCACCGCGAAGCGGCCGGGCGAGCGCACGAAGTACTACGTCGCCTATGCGGTGATCGGCCTGGGCGGCGGGCTCACGCTCTGGTTCGGCCGCGACCTCATCTTCTCCGCGCTGGGGCGCGACTCCGACCTGACCGGCCGCGAAATGATCTGGGATGCGGTGCTGACGCGTGCGGGCGAGCGCCCGTGGGCCGGGTGGGGCTACTCCACGCCGTGGGTGCCGTGGGAGGCGCGCATCGACGGGTGGATCATCGATCACGACCAGACGGTGATGCAGGCGCACAGCATGTGGGTGGATGTGTTCTTCCAGCTCGGCGTGATCGGGCTGCTGCTCATCGGCCTCGCCTCCTTCGCCTTCGTGTGGCGGTCGTGGTTCTTCGCCGTCGACCGTCCGCGCTGGGACCTGCGGGCCGACCGGCCCTACTCGGCGCTGTCGCTGCTGCCGACCCTCACCGGGGCGGTGCTGCTGGTGCAGGGCTTCTCGGAGTCGAATCCGCTCATGCTGTGGGGCTGGATGTTCGTGGTCATGTTCGCGTTCAAGATCAAGCAGTCGCCGCACATCGGCGAGGGGCCGATCGAGCAGCGCCTCGCGATCGAGCGGGGCGAGCTGATGAAGCAGGAGCCGTGACACCGGCCGCGCGCACCGCGTGGCTGACCGGCCTGCTGGCCTCGGCGCCGTTCGCGCGCGCCTATACCCTGGCCGCCCTCGGGGCGGTCTTCTCCTCCTTCGCGATCGAGCGCACCGCCGGTCTCGTCTCGTACGTGACGATCATCATGAGCCTGTGCGCGCTCGGGCTCGGGATGCTGCTGGCGCGGCGCCGTGAGATCTCGCTCCTGCGACTGGTGCCGGTCTCGGTGGTGCTCTTCGTGGCGTGGGCGCTCGCCAGCACGTTCTGGAGTTCGGATTCCTCGGAGACCTGGTGGAACTGGGTGGCGCTCGCCGGCATCGCGTTCCTCGCGATCGTGATCGGCCACGTGCGCGACACGCTGCAGACCGTGCGGGCGCTCGGCGATGTGCTCCGCGTGCTGCTGGGCGCCTCCCTCGTCGTGGAGATCCTCTCCGGCATCCTTCTCGATGTACCCTTCCGGTTCCTCGGCGTGCAGGGCAACATCGCCACCGAGGGGTCGATCCAGGGCATCTTCGGCACGCGCAACCTGCTGGGGTTCGTGGCCGTCATGGCGCTTGTGACGTTCCTCATCGAGTACCGCACGCAGTCGGTGCGGGTCGGCGTGTCGGTCGTGTCGGTGGTGCTCGCGGGGGCGCTGGGGTTCTTCAGCGACTCCCCCACCGTGCTCGTGCTCGCCGTCGGCGTGGGAGCCGCCGTCGCCGCCCTCGCGTGGGTTCGGCACACACGAGCCGAGCGTCGCGGCGCGGTGCAGTGGTTCCTCGGTGGCGTCGTCATCATCGGGCTCGTGATCGGATACGTCGCGCGGCATCCGATCGTCGCGTTCCTCGGCGCGGGCACCGACTTCTCCACCCGCGTGACGCTCTGGAACACGATGGTCGACTACGTGCGGTTCGCCCCCATCGAAGGTCAGGGGTGGTACGGGCCGTGGGATGACACCGAATGGCCCTTCAACGCGCTCAACTACGTGCTGAACGCCGACCACGCGAGCGGCCTCAACGCGTACCTCGACGTGCTGCTGCAATTGGGCTGGGTGGGACTGCTGATCTTCCTCGCGCTGTGCAGCACAGCGCTGGTGCGCTCGTGGCTCGACGCGAGCGAGCGACGCTCGGTGGTCTACGCCTGGACGCCGCTGATGCTCGTGACGCTGCTCATCGACTCGATGTTCGAATCGTTCACCCTCTCGGGCCTCGGGTGGCTGATGCTCGTGCTGTGCGCGGTGCGCGCCGGCCAGTCCCGGTCGTGGCGCGCGAGGCTTCGCAGCGGTGAGGAATCGCCCGGGCTCGACCCGGAGGGTCTTCCGGATCTCGGGTCCGAACCCGGCCCTTCCGGAGGTCAGGCGGGGTAATCGGCGTTGTATCGGTCGAGCACCTCGTCGAGGCTCGCATCCAGTTCGAGGCGCCCCTTCTTGAGATACAGCCCGCGCTCGCAGAAACGCCGAAGGTCGCGCTCGTTGTGGCTGACGAAGAAGAGCGTCCGTCCTCCGGCCAAGAGTTCGTCGATCCGCGCGTAGCACTTCTCCCGGAACGCCTTGTCGCCGACGGCGAGAACCTCGTCGACGAGCAGGATCGGCTCGTCGAGTTCGGAGACGACCGCGAAGGCCAAGCGGACCTTCATCCCGTTCGAGAGGTGCTTGTAGGGCGTGTCGATGAAGTCCTCGAGTTCCGCGAACTCGATGATGCCGTCGAACCGGCGGTTCACCTCAGCGCGCGGCATACCGTGGAGTCCGGCCGTGAGTCGCACATTCTCTCGGACGGTGAGGTCACCGACGAAACCGCCGGTGATCTCGATGAGGGGCGCCACTCCCCCGTCGACGGTGACAGATCCCTCGTCCGGAAGCAGTACTCCGGCGACGAGCTTCAAGAGCGTGGACTTCCCCTGCCCGTTCCGGCCGACCACGCCGATCGACTCACCGCGCTTCACCGCGAACGACACATCCCGCAGCGCCCAGAACTCGTTCGGACGGCTCCGGCGGGAGGACCCGCCGAACAGGTCCTTGAGGCTGCGGCGCCCGCGCCGGTTCCGCCGAAACCGCACGCCCAGCCCGTCGACGGTGATCGCATCGCCTTCCATGCTCACAGCTCCTTCAGCACGGCAGGCTCGAGGCGACGGAAGACGATCAGCCCGGCGCCCAGGAAGCCGACGCACATCACGGCCGAGATCGCGAGGGCGAAGGGGTCCCACTGGTCGGGGAAGAACGCAACCCGATAGAGCGAGAAGATGCCGGCGAGCGGATTGAAGGCCGCCAGGGTGGGGAACACCCCCGGGAGGTCGTAGATGCCGTAGATGATCGGCGACGCGTAGAAGAGCGCGCGCAGGATCAGGCGGGTCGTGCGCTCCAGATCACCCCACAGCATGCACAGCGGGGCGATGAGGAGGCCGAGTCCGACCAGCAGCACGAGCTGCAGGAGCACGGCGAGCGGGAACAGTAGGACGCCCCACGTGAGCGTCGCTCCGCCGACGATGGCGAACAGGACGATCACCGGCAGCGAGAACAGGAACTCGATGCCCTTGCTCAGGATGATCCGGGTGACCCAGATCGACCGCGGTATGGACGTCGACCGCACGAGACGCGCGTCCTTCGAGAAGGCCTTCGTGAAGTCGGTCACGGCGGAGTTGAACCACACCCACGGCAGCAGCGCCATGATCAAGAAGACGATGTAAGGTTCGGTCCCCACCGTCCTCTCGAACACCTGCGTGAAGACGAACCAGTAGATGAGACTCATCACGAGCGGATCCAGGATGGACCACAGGTAGCCGAGCGCGCTGGTCGAGTAGCGCACTCTCAAGTCGCGCCCGGACAGGAGCCACAGGGAGTGGAGGTACCGGCGGGCGCTCCCGGGCGCACCGACGGTCTGAGTCATCACAGGCTCGATCCTAGGGCGCACGCGGACGCTGATCTGGGAGCAACTTGGGGGGATCTGTAAGCGCGCCCGGGTAGGATCGACGGCGGCTTCGCCGCAGCGTCCAGCCCAGCGCGATCGGAGATATCTTGCCGCAGGTTCTGCAGAACGTCGTCTTCCCCACCGAGCGGGACCCCGACATCCTCCCTCTGTACGCGGACCCCGAAACGTGGGCGACGATCGACGATGAACCCGTCAGAGTCACGAGCGTTGCACACCTCTCGAACGTGCTGGACCGTCATCGCGCTCGCGTGCAGGCAGGGCGCCGCGTCTCCTTCGCGTCTTACTTCAACGCCTTCCCAGCCTCGTACTGGCAGCACTGGACCACGGTTCGGGAGATCACGCTCAGCGTGCGCACCAACGGGCCGGCGACGGTGCTCGTCTACCGGTCCAACGGTGAGGGGGTCAAGCAGCGGATCCTCACCAACGAGGTCGACGGGCAAGCAACGACTCGCGTCGACCTGACGCTCGACAAATACGGCGACGGCGGGTGGATCTGGTTCGACATCTTCGCCGACGCGGAGGACGTCATCTTCGAGGGTGCGGAGTGGACCACCGAGCAAGAGCCGGCACGCACCGGGAAAGCCTCCCTCGGAATCACCACCTACAACAAGCCTGGTTTCTGTGTCGAGACGCTGGCTGCGCTGGCCGACGCACCTGACGTCCTGGAGTATGTCGACCGCATCTTCGTGATCGACCAGGGAACCGATCTGGTCGCCGAGCAGGTGAAATTCGACGAGATCGCCGGTCGCCTCGGCGACACACTTCAGGTCATCCGCCAGTCGAATCTGGGTGGTTCCGGTGGATTCGCACGCGCGATGACCGAGACACTCGCGAGGCCCGACAGCGGTTTCGTGCAGCTCCTCGACGACGATGTGCGCATCGAGCCCGAGTCTGTCCGCAGATCGATCGTGTTCGGCCAGTATGCGGCTGCGCCGACGATCGTCGGCGCGCATATGTTCGACCTGCTCGATCGTCCCAAGCTCCACGCGTGGGCCGAGGTCGTCGACGAAGACCCGTTCATGTGGCGCACACTGTTCCAAGAGCGTATGCCGCACGACTTCGCCGAGGGCAACATCCGTCAGACGCCGATGCTGCACATGCGGCTGGACGCGGACTACAACGGCTGGTGGATGTGCCTCATCCCGGTCGAAGTCCTGCGTGAGATCGGGCTGTCCCTTCCCGCCTTCATCAAATGGGACGACGCCGAGTATTCACTGCGCGCCCGCGCGGCGGGCGTCCCCACCGTGTCGATGCCCGGCGTGGCTCTCTGGCACGTCTCCTGGGTCGGGAAGGACGATTCGCTCGACTGGCAAGCGTACTTTCATGCACGCAACCGAGTTCTCGCCGGACTCCTGCACTCCTCCCGACCCGAGGGCGGGACACTTCTCCGACACAGTCGCCGGATGGACCTCAAGCACCTCATGATGATGCAGTACTATCCCGTCGCGCTCCGACATCGCGCACTGCGTGATCTGCTGTCGGGCCCGGCACATCTCTGGCCGAGCCTCCCGACCGCCATGCCGGCCGCACGCGACCTGGCCAAGCAGTTCCCCGAGACCAAAGTGCACCGGGATACGGGTACCCCCATCCGCTCGCGGCGCGGGAGGCAAGTCTTCGCTCACCGGCGCCGTCATCAGTTCGACAGTCCAACCGGTCTGCGTCTCCGCTGGTTCACGGCCTCGACTCTCGCCCGGCACTGGTTCCACCGTCCCGCACCGGAGAACACCACCCAGCCCGAGGTCGAATTCAGCAAGCTCGACGCCCACTGGTGGCGGATCCCCGTGGTCGACAGTGCGCTCGTGACCACGGCGGACGGCTCCGGGAAGAACGTGTACACGCGCGACCGTGCCAAATACCGCAGCATGCTGCTCGAGAGCGTCCGCCTCCACCGTCGCCTGAGCAGGGAATGGGCACGCCTGGCCGGCGAGTACCGGGCTGCGCTGCCGTCGCTGACCTCGCCCGAATCATGGCGCGCCGCATTCGAAGAGGTGGAGTGATCATGACCGCGACACAGCGCCTCGACGCCCCCCAGGCCACCTTCGATCCCGCATCGGCAACCATCGCTGTGGTCACCTTCAATCGGTCCGGGCTTCTTTCCCGACTCCTCCGAAGCATCGAGCGCATGGACCCGAAGCCCGGCCACGTCGTCATCGTCGACAATGCTTCCAGCGACGACACCACCGAAGTCGTCGAGTCGTTCCGCGAGCGGCTGGACACGGAACTGGTGTACCGCCGACTCGACACGAATACGGGCGGCTCCGGCGGTTTCAGTGAGGGGGTCCGCGTCGCCTACGAGTTGGGTTCGACGTGGATCTGGCTCATGGACGACGACGTCGAGGTCATCTCCGACGGCCTCGCCGGCATGGGCCGGTGGGCATCGCGCTTCCAAAGCATCCAAGGTCGCCGTTATGACTTCGACGGCAGCGAGTTCTACTGGCAGTACCGCGTCGCCGAGCGAATGGGCATCCCGATCCCGTTCGCGCCCGCGGGCTTCGATGACTCGGGTTTCAAGGAAATGAACTCGGGATGCTTCGAGGGCATGTTCATCCACCGCGATGTCGTCCGACAGATCGGCCTGCCGGACCCACGCTTCTTCATCTACTGGGATGATCAGCTCTACGGCTGGCTTGCGTCACGGGTCACCACGTCCGTGATCGTGGACGAATTCGTTCTGCGTCGCACGCGCGAGATCAAGCAGTGGGACATGGGCGTGCGGCATATGAACGCATCAAGTGACGCATACCGGTACTACATCATGCGGAACCGGGCGATCATCAAGAAGTACTACCGCGCCGAAGGCGCGTATAACCCGGTCCTGTTCGGGGTGGGCACGGCGCTCACCTTCGGCAAGGAACTGATTCGACTCCTCTTTGTCGAGCGTACGATTCGCGGCACGAGCAACCTCTGGCGAGGACTGCGCGACGGACGATCGATCACACGCGACCGTTCCTTCGAGACCATGCCGTCGTTGATCTGAGTGCAGGTGCGTTCTAGCTGACCGCGCGGAAGAGGCCGAGCATCATCGATCGCGCCAGTGGCAATTCCGCTGCGAATAAGTCTCCCTGAGAGCGAGAAAGCCGCCAACGAGCGTTTGCGATCACCTCACGATAGATGTCGACCAAAGGGCCGGCAATAAGCTCGAGGTTCTCCTGCGAGTATCTCAACGCCGCGGCGCTCGAGTATTCGTCCGGAAATCCTGCCGCCCGGGCCATCGCAAGCGCTAACTGGGATGGGCCCTGCGGAATGCGCTCGGGATCGCCGAATTGCGCATACGGCGACGTCTCGGGCCCGCTGAGTGGGCCGCCAAGGTCACGCTGACGATTGACCGCGTCATTGAGTGTCCATGAGTGCCGGGGGGTGTCGTAGTCGAAGACCGCCGCAGGAGGAGAGAGCAGTGCGGTGAGCGAGAGAATGCCCTCGCCGCATTCGCCATAGAATCGGCCGTCCGGGCCGAGAGAGTGGCCCAGCTGCGCGAAGGCGACATTCTGAAGGGGCGATATGCCCGTCATGTGAAGGCCGATGTGTTCCGCACCCGAGTGCAGGCCGTTCCTGTACCCGAAGTAATACAGTTCGCTCGCGTTGCGCGCGCCCGCGTCCACCCCAAGCCCCGCTGCGGACACCTTGAGTTGAGCATCCAAAGCGTCTCTCACTGGACCCGTGTGGGTTGCGGCGTCTCGGATAGCATCTAAGGAGCGCCAGCCCCACGCACCCTTGTGCGCCCCCGCGCCTAGTCCGAAGAGTTCGAAGTCATGAGCCGCCCGCCGACGCGGGCCAAGCGGGCCGAAACCATCGTAGACGCCAGCAAGTCCGGCTGCCCACAGCCTAAAGCCATCGGCAGGGCGCAACATAGGCCAGGCGGTCGCTTCATCAATATCGGTCGGAACCAATCCGAACTCGAAAGCGAGCCGACGGGCTACCGCGTTGTCTCGCTCAGTGGCCGCACCACACCTGGTCCGACTGATGTACGCTGCTTCACCTATCCCGGACGCTGCGTGCACCGCCGCGAAGACTGCCCGCGAGTCGAGGCCGCCAGAGAGGTGGATTACCGATCGCCAACTCCCGAAGTCCGCCAGCGAAGCAGCCGTGCGCGTCATCGAGATCGCGGTTGCTCTCAGGACTTCTCGGTCCGCACCCACCGATGACTCACCGGCCGAAAGCATACTTGCCGCGCTCCGTGTCACCTCCTGAACGGCGAGCCTGTCGACACAAAGCTCGATTCTGACCCAAGGCGGCACAAACGACACCTCTCGAACCATCGTCCGGGGTGAGATTTGCTGGCCCGCGATCTGACTGGGAGCTGCCCGGGCGGCAAGGACCTCCTCGTCGGGCGTTACTGACGCGCTAAGAACACGCCGGAGACTTGTCAGCAACAAGAGCGAGTCGGATACAGCTACGACTCCCTTCGCGCTCGTATGCATGAGTCGCGCGTTCCCGAAGTAGTCGCGGTCGATACGAACCCGGTCACGTGACCATCTGCATGCGACAAACTCGCCGACGCCGTCCTCGATGCGTTCACGAGTCGATGACGGTGCATCGCGCCAGCCCTTGATACCGAAAACGATCCGCCCGTGCGCGTGGTCGATGAGGTGTCCGCGAAAGTACTCATTGTCCACGACCGAATCAGACATCCCGCGCCCGACTAGAACGAGCGACCGCCGCGCACGCAAGCGAATGATCTGAACCTCGGACGACGTCGATCGAGTCTGCAACCAGCGCCGTACCCGGCGCTCCTGTGTGGGCGCTACTAGGACGGCAAGGTAGTTCGACACAGTATTGGAGCGTACTGTTAGTTCGTCACGCGGGTGGTCGTTCTCCCCGGGCCTGTCCGCACGGGCCAGGGCAGAAGGAACAAAGTCACAAGAGCGGCGGAAGCCGCCAAGCCGACGCCCATCACTGAGATAGGCAGCGTCAGAGCCACACCGTGTGATGTCGCGATCGAGGCGAGGGCAGCGGCCCTGTCAGCGCCCCAAGAGCGCTCGAGGACCCAACCAAGGGCTGACGCCGTGGCGACAACCGCGAACGCACAGAATATCGAGGCGAGGATCCGTCGGATAGCAGCCCTCAACCGTTTCGTGACGATGACGGCAAGGCTTGCAAATGTTGCACAGAAAGCAGCTATTCCTGCATACACGTACCGGCCCTGGATACCCCTGTCAGGGGACCCGAGGTCCCAATAGATTCCGTGCGCATTTACGAAGATGACTGCGACTATCAACACCGGAAACGTCCACAGGAGCGCCAGAACGCGCCGTTCGGAACCGACGATCACCGCGACAAGGACAAGGCCGACGAGTACTAGCCCCGCGACGTCCACGATGTGAGTCGGGAGTGCGATGTCGTCACGCGCACCACGCCCCCAAAGGGTCCGGTTGAAGCGCACAATGGCGCCGATGATGAAATCGCCAAGATCATATCCTTCATGTGCGATTGCTGACCGCTCGCGGTCGCCGAGAGTGCTCGGCTGTATGCGACCAAGGAGCAGCAGATTACGAAGCCACCACCAGCCGCCGACGGCGAACGCAATCACGAGGGGGAGCAAGAAGACCCAGATGCGTGTGGGCCAAGATCGCCAGCGCCAAGCCACCATTGCAGCGAACACCGCGACGACCGGTACAAGCAGAAGCGCGAGTCCTTTCGTGAGCAGCGCCAGGCCGAGCGCGACGCCGGCCAGAGCCAACGACGTCCGCGCCTTCTCTTCTCGATAGAGCGCCCGTACCGCGAAGCAGATGGCCGCCGAGCACGTAAGGACAAGCATCGGGTCGTTGTTGATGAAACCGCCGATGTTCGTGAAGAACGGCATCAGCAAGACGCTGGTGCCTCCTATGACGCCGGCTCGCGGTGAGCCACTCACGTGTCGGCCGACAGAAACCAGAAATGGAATCGCACCAGCGAGCATGGCTGCGGAGGATATCCGCATCATCAGCTGTGCCGCATCCCATTGGGTCTCGTGATCGCCAATCATGCTCGCAGCTGCCGCGACGACTCCGTAGTAGAGGGGCGGGTGCTGAACCATCTGGTCCTTACCTAGATTCTCCCAGTTCCCGCCCGCGAAGATCGTCGACCGCGCGGTGGGCAGCGGCGGGCTCTCATCGCGCTGTCCCCGATAACCCCAACCCGCCTCGGTGACCGCCGTGACGGTCCAGCTCTCCATCTGCGCCTCGTACGGGAGAGGCCAGCCACCCCCTGACATGATGCGGGTGACGGAGTTGTAGTGCGCACGCTCGTCAGGGCCCGAGAACGGAGCCGACACCAGCGCCCACGACATGCACGCCAGGAACACCACCGCAGCGAGCAGCCCCGTAGCCCAGCGGTAGGCCGCCACCCCCGACGTCGAACGGACGCGACCGGCGTGCGCGGCCTCCGCCGCGGAGCTCATCGATCGGTGCTCACGAGTCGCGCGATGAGGTCTGCCTGTTCGATGGAGCGAGCACGCACGCCGGGCAGGTGCTCATCGAGCTTCGCTTTGACCTCTTCGCGCGCCCCTTCGAGGGCGGCGAAGCGCTCGGCGAGATGCGAGGGGGTCAGCGTGTCATGGCCGAAGGCCCACTCCTCCAGATCGAACATCTCGAGCACCTCGCGGTACTTGTGGCTCCACCCGATCACGAGCGTCGGCACCGCCATCGCCAGCGAGGAGACCATCGCGTGGAAGCGGCTGGCAACGAAGAACGAGCAACGCCCGATCAGATAGCGCAGCTGCTGCGAGCTGAGCTCTCGATCGACGAAGAGGAGATCGTCGCCCAGCGTGAGCCGCGCGTGGATCTCACGGCACAGCGGCAGGTCGTTGTTGTGGGTCTTGTCCGTCCCGGTGCGCACGCTGTGGGGCAGGAGGAGCACGCGCTTGCCCTGTGCGCGCACGTGCCCGATGAAGTCGACAATCTGCCCGACGTAGTCTCCGCCGCGCTCGTCGACCTTCTTCTGCAGCACCACGCTCGGGCACACGCCCACCACGTCTTCATCGAAGAACGACAGATCGAGATGACGGGACACCTGCTGGCATTCGGTGCCTTCGAGCTCGAGCGAGAAGGCGTAGTCGGCGCCCGCGACGAGGTTGGTCAGTCCCAGCCCCTCGGCGTACTCGTGGGTGATGCGGCCGCGCGTGACGACCGTCGCCGCCTTGGGCAGGAAGGTGCGCGACGCCCAGCGGTTGATCGGATTCTGGAACGGGCCGACGGCCTGGGCGCACTTGAAGACGGGCGTGCGGGTGTTCAGCGCCGGCAGGATCGATGCGACGTTGTACAGGAGGAACTTCTCGCGCCCGTCGGTGAAGGTGATGCCGCCCTGGTCGAGCAGCACCGACGACTCGGCGAGTGCGCGGATCACACGCGAATGGCGACGCAGCGTCCCGCGCAGGAACGGCAGGACGCGGTAGGCCAGCGCGAGGGTGTTGATCGTCACGCCCAGCTGACGCGGATTCGCCGGCAGGATCTCGAGGTTCGGGTACGGGTTCTGCGCGGCGTCTTCGCGCGGGTACATGCTGAGCAGCGTGAACCGGGGGTCGTCGAGTCGCTCGCCGAGGGACTGGATCGCCGCTTCGAGCATGGCGGAGGCGCCCTTGTTGCCCGACAGGGCTGAGCCGATGATGGTGATCCGCGGACCGGTCATGGTCGGTACTCCTTGGGGATGGTGCGGCGGATGCCGACGTAAATGAGGGCGACGAGGCCGTCGCCGAGGGTGCTGAGGAGGCGCGCGAGGAGGCTGATGACGATCGCCTCCGCGACGGGGATGTACTGGCTGAGGACGAGCACGATGACGGCCTCGCGAACTCCGAGACCGCTGGGCACGAAGAACGCGAGGATTCCGATCGCACCGGCCAGCACGTAGGCGGCCGCGAAGGGAAGCCACTGCGTGGGCGGGACCGCACTGACGGTCGCGGCGATCATTACGAAGCCGATGCCGTTGAGCGCACGGGGCCCGAGGAATCCGACGATGTACGCGAGCGTCCGCCCGGTCGACAGAAAGTACTCCTTCGGCACCTCGCGCTTGAGCGCGCGCCGCGCGGGGATGCTCACGAGGCGGTGGAAGACCGGCGGGTACAGCAGCGCCGCGAGCGGCACGAGCACGAGGAGTGGCAGGACCAGCAGCGTCGCATTCTCACCGAAGATCTCGGGCCCCAGGCTGAGCAGCAGGACCACGGCGCCGGGGACGATCGAGGCGAACTGCAGGAACACATTCTCGTACACGAACGTGATGAGCACGAGCGAACGGCTGACGCCCTTCTTGCCCGCCCAGACGACCTTGTTCACCACGGACCCGACCTGACCGGGAATGTATTTGAGCAGCCACGAGGCGCACTGCACCGCGATCGCCTCCGCCGCGCTCACGCGCCCGTCGGGGTCGGTGTCGAGCACGCGCACCATGCGTCCCCACAGCAGGCCCGTCAGGGGGACGGCGAGGGCGAAGATCACCGTCGCGGCGATCCACCAGGGGCTGAAGGCGAGCTGCTCGGCGGCGATCGCATCCCAGTTGCCCCACAGTGCAACGGCGAAGAAGTACCCGACGACGCCGACGACGAGGACCGTCAGCGCCCAGCGGAGCGCGCGACGTCGCCAGCGCGGAGCGGATTTCTCGGCCATGCGTCAGTTGAAGCGGCGGAAGGTGTCCAGCTCCTTCTTCTGCGAGTAGGGCACCATCCCCTCTGGGTGCGCATAGCCCACGGCGATCAGCATGACCACGCGGTCGGTCATCGACAGTCCGAGCGTCTTCTGCATTTTGCGCTCGAGTGGCTCGAAGTCGGGCCAGTTGATGACCGAGGAGCTCAGCCCCAGGGTTTCCAGGGCCAGCATGAACTGCATCGCCGCGAGGGAGCTGTCGACGTAGATGGCGTGACGATCGCGGGGGCTGAAGTACGACTCGAGCTTGCCGACGACGACGATGATGGCCGGGATGTTGTGCCCATAGCCGGCGGCGCCGAACGGGATCGATGAGACACGGCGCACGGCCTCGGGGTCGTCGAAGACACGGAACTCGTACGGCAGCCGGTTGCACGCCGTCGGCGCCTGCCGTCCGACCAGGAGCGCGCGGTCGATCTCCTCGCGCGGCACGGGGCGCTGGTCGAACCAGCGCACGCTGCGTCGCTGGGAGACCAGGCGCTCGAGGTCGTCGTACGACAGGTTCGAGAGCTGCTCTTTCGGATGCGGCACCTTGCCCGTGAACTCCCCCGCATAGCCGGCGGCCATGAACCGTGCACGCGCGGCGTCGACCGTGGCGTCATCGCCCGTCACCGACCGGAAGTACTCCGTGAGCACATCATGCGCCCAGTCCATCTCGCTCTGCTCCATGGTCCCGGGGGCCGCGGCGAACTGCGCGACGGCTTCCTCGTAGAACTCGACGGTCTCGGTGATGTAGTCGCGCGCGAAGACATCCCGACGGGGCCGCATGATGAGGCCCTTCTCGAGACGGTGCACGTTTCGGCGCAGCTCGACATGCGAGAGGCGGTCACGGTGCTTGTTGCGGTAGTAGTCGCGGCGACCGCGCAGCACGGCGGACTGCTCGCGGTTGAACGTGATCGCGCTGACGAAGAACCACAGGTGGGTCAGGATGCGGCTCGAGCCGAACGTCTCGAGCACCACACGGTTGACGAACTCGTAGACCCGGCGGATCCAGGTGATCGCGAGCAGATCCTTGGCGATGCGCTTGAGCGTGTTGAGCACGCAGACTCCTGTCGGCGGGAGGGGCGGGGAGTGGTCAGGCGCCGCGCGCGGCGCGCGCGGCGCGCGCGGCGCGCGCCCCGGCGTCATCGGCACGTTCGTGCTCGGGCGCGATGGTGGCGACCGGTTCGGCACCTGAGAGCACCGTCTCGACCGCTAGGGGACTGATGGCCAGCGACGGATGCTGCGCGGCGTCGTCAGGACGCACCGCGTTCGGGTCCGCGATGCGCTCCGGCGCATACTGCAGCTGCTTGATGCGCTCGAGGGCGTCCTCGACCAGGGTGCGGTTAGTGCGCAGCATGTCGGAGATGACGAGGAGCGCGATGCTCAGAAGCGCACCGACCAGCAGCGCCGAACCGAGGATGAGCGATTGAATGTGGTCCCCGGCGACCCCCATCAAGCTCAGCACGAGGAACCGACCAAACGGTATCGCCGCACCGACCAGGAACACCACTGCCAGGGTCAGGAACACCGCGTGTGGTTTGAACATCACATAGCTGCGCATGATCGCCTGCGCGGAGCGCCCCATGTGCTGGAAGATGTTCGAGAACAGACGCGATTCGCGCGTCTTCGGGTTGGTCTTGATGGGAACACTCGCGATACGCAGGCGCTTGTTTCCGGCCTGAATGATCGTCTCCATGCAGTAGCTGAACTGAGTGACGACGTTCAGTCGGATGAGGGCCTCGCGCGAGTACGCTCGGAAGCCGCTCGCCGCGTCGGGCAGGTCGGTCTCGGCGGCGAAGTTCACCACACTGCTACCCACCCCCTGCATGATCTTTTTGAAACCAGAGAAATGCGCGATCGTCTTGGTTTGCCTGTCCCCGATGACGATGTCCGCCTCACCTCGCAGGATGGGCTGAACCAGGTCGGCGATTCGCTCCTGCGGGTATTGGTTGTCGCCGTCGGTGTTGATGACGATGTCCGCGCCGTGCTGGAGGGCGTAGTCGACACCGTCGCGGAACGACCGGGCGAGGCCCATGTTGCGGGTGTGGAAGACGAAGTGCTCGACCCCCAGCTGCCGTGCTACCTCGACGGTTCGGTCGGATGAGCCATCGTCGACCACCAGCACGTGGATCTCGTCGACACCGTCGATCTGCTTCGGGATCCCCGCGAGCACGAGCGGGAGGGTCGTCTCCTCGTTGAGGCAAGGAATTTGGATGAAGATGCGCATGTGTCTGAGGAGGCTTTCGCGAGGCGGCGGCGGATTTTCCGCCGCATGACGAGTCCGGATCCGAGCCGACCCGCCGCGGCAACAATTCTACCCGACGCCTCCTCCGAGGCGACACGCGCCGCCGGTCACTCAGGCGAGCCTGTTGGTCCACAGCGACAGAGCCGAACCGATCGCCATGTGCATGTCGAGGTACTGATAGGTGCCCAGACGCCCGCCGAAGTGGACGTCCTTCTCCCCCTTGGTGAGCTCGCGGTACGCGAGGAGGCCACTGCGGTCCTTCGGGGTGTTGACCGGGTAGTACGGCTCGTCCGCGCGCTCGGCGAATCGGGAGAACTCGCGCATGATGACCGTCCGGTCGGCCGGGTGACGGTCTGCGCGCTCAGGGTGGAAGTGCTTGAACTCGTGGATGCGCGTGTACGGCACGTCCGCATCGGCGTAGTTCATGACGCTCGTGCCCTGGAAGTCGCCGACCTCGAGCACCTCCTGCTCGAAGTCCAGCGTCCGCCACGACAGCGCGCCTTCGGCGTAGTCGAAGTAGCGGTCGACCGGACCGGTGTAGACGATCGGGAGCCGGCCCACGGTGTCGGCCCTGTTCAGCGGCTGGGACTCATCGAAGAAGTCCGTGTCGAGGCGCACCTCGATGTTCGGGTGGTCGGCCATGCGCTCGAGCCAGGCGGTGTACCCGTCCGTCGGCAGCCCCTCCCACGTGTCGTTGAAGTAGCGGTTGTCGTAGGTGTAGCGCACCGGCAGCCGGCTGATGATCTCGGCCGGCAGATCCTTCGGATCCGTCTGCCACTGCTTCGCGGTGTAATCGCGGATGAACGCCTCGTAGAGGGGACGCCCGATGAGCGCGATCCCCTTCTCCTCGAGGTTCGCCGCGCTCTTCACGTCGAACTCCCCCGCCTGCTCCTGCACCAGCGCACGGGCCTCGTCGGGCGAGTAGGCCGCCTGGAAGAACTGGTTGACGGTGCCGAGGTTGATCGGCAGCGGGTACACGACACCGCGATGGTTCGTGTAGACCCGGTGCACGTAGGAGGTGAAGGACGTGAAGCGGTTCACGTACTCCCACACACCGGGGTTCGAGGTGTGGAAGAGGTGCGCGCCGTACCGGTGCACCTCGATGCCCGTCGACGGCTCGGGCTCGCTGTAGGCGTTTCCGCCGATGTGGGGGCGGCGGTCGATGACGGTGACCCTGCGCCCCGCCGCGGCCGCCCTCTCCGCGATCGTCAGGCCGAAGAAGCCGGAGCCGACAACGAGAAGATCCATATGGTGCGCTTTCTGAATCGGTGCGACGACGCGATCCGCGCGCCTCGGACGGGGGTCGCCGGGGCGTTGAGCACCTGTCCAGCAGACGGTCTACTACGATATCTCACTGTTGTCCACCGGCCGGGAGTCGAGATGAATGAGGCTTGGCTTGCCGCCGCACCATCGGTGCTGATCGCCATCGGCGTGGTCCTTCTGCCGGGCGCCGCGGTGATCGCCGCAGGATGGGGCCTGCGATCGGTCACGGCCTGGCTGTTCGCGCCGGCCGTGTCGCTCGCGGTCGTCGCCGTCGCGGCGACCGCCGCCCCGCTGGCGGGCCTGAGCTGGTCGCCGCTGCCCGTCGCGATCGTCGCCGCCACCACCGCGGCGGTCGCGTTCGCGGTGCGACGCTGGGTCGGCCGCACCGAAGCTCCCGTGCCGTGGGACGCGCCCGCGGCGCCGTCCCGACGCACGGCCGCCCCGATCGCGGCCGCGGTCGGACTCGTCGCGGCGGCCGCGACGATCGCGACCCAGCTCGCCATCGTGTTCGGCGACCCCGAGAACATCTCGCAGACGTTCGACGCGATCGTGCACCTCAACGCGGTCCGCCTGATCCTCGACACCGGCGACGCCTCGATCTTCACGGTCGGCAGCGCCTCCGACATCGACTTCTACCCGAACGGGTGGCACAGCGTCGTCACCCTGGTCGCGCAGCTCGGCGGGGGCGGCGTGGCGCTCGCGGTCAACGCCGCGAACATCGCCATCGGCGCCGTGGTGTGGCCGGCCTCCGCGCTCGCACTCGCAGCCGCGGTCTTCGCGGCGCGCCCCGCGGCGCTCGCGCTGACGGCGGCGCTCACGACCGGTTTCGGTGCGTTCCCGCTGCTGCTGCTCGACTTCGGCGTGCTGTACCCGAACTACACCGCGTACGCGGTGCTCCCGGCCGGGATCGCCGCGGTGTGGCTGCTCCTGCGCACCCGCGGGCGCGACCGGCTGCGCACCGCGCTGCTGCTGGTCACCGTGTGCGCGGCCATCGGGATCTCGCACCCGAACGCGTTCCTGGCGCTCTACGCCCTCACCGTCGCGGGCAGCGCCTGGATCCTCGGCGCGGCGGCCTTCACAGAGCGCACGCGCGCCGCGGTCACCGTCGCCGCCGTGACCATTCCCGCCCTCGCCCTGGTCGGGGTCGGCCTGTGGCGCTTCGGCCGCACCAACGAGGAGATGTCCGGGTGGGGCGCGTGGCAGAGCACGGCGCAGGCCTTCGGCGAAGCCGCCCTCGTCGCCCCACGCGGGTACCCGATCACGGTGACCACCGCCCTCCTGCTGATTCTGGGAATCGTCGTCGTCGTCCGCCGTCCGGCTCGCTGGGCCCTCGCGGGAATCCCGTTCGCCGCCGCCGCGCTCCTGTTCATCGTCGTCAGCGGCCTCCCCGTCGGCACGCAGATCCGCGACCTGCTGACCAATCCCTGGTACAACGACTCGTACCGGCTCGCGGCGCTCCTGCCGATCGCGGCGATCCCCGTCGCCGTCCTCGGCGCCCTCGTCCTGATCGACCTGCTGAACCGGGCCGCGCGTCGTGCGCGGTGGACGGAGCCCGTCCGGGTGGGCGTCGTCGCGCTCGCCGCGGCCGCGGCGTTCAGCGTGGCCGTCGGCCCCAATGTCACCGCGACGATGCACGCCGCACAGGGCGCCTACCGACTGGACGGGTCCGCGGCGCTGCTCACGGAGGACGAGCAGATCCTGCTGGACCGACTGGATGAGACGCTGCCCGCGGATGCCGTGCTCATCGTCAATCCGTGGACGGGCGGCTCGCTCGCGTATGCGCTCGCGGGGCGCGAGGTGCTGGAGCTCCACGTCTTCGGCACGCGCACGGACGACGAGGAGTACGTCGACGCCCACCTGGCCGACATCGACGACGACCCGCGCGTGTGCGAGGCCGTGGACCGCCTGGGGGCGGAGTACGTGCTCGACTTCGGATCCCAGAACGTCTTCAACAGCAAGAACTCGGGCACCGAGCGCAGCGGGATCAACGACCTCGAGCCGTCCGATCGCCTCGTCCTCGTCGACGCCGAGGGCGACGACGCGCGGCTCTTCCGCATCGAGGGGTGCTGATGCCCGTGACATCCGTCGCGATCGCCTACGACTGCCTCTTCCCGTACACCACGGGCGGCGGCGAGCGGCAGTACCGCGCCTTCGCCACCGAGCTCGCCGGCCGCGGCCTCGCGGTGGACTATCTCACCGCCCGCCAATGGACGGGGGCCGCGCCCGAGGAGCCCGGGTTCCGGGTGGTCGCGGCCACGGGCCCGCTCCGTCTGTATTCCGCGGACGGTGTCCGCCGATCCGCCGCCGCCGCGGCGTTCGCCTGGGGACTGTTCCGCACCCTCCGCCGTCGCCGCCACCGGTACGACGCGGTGATCGTCAGCGCACTCCCCGTGTTGAACGTCCTCGCCGCGAGGGCCGCGCTGGCCGGAACCCGCACGACGCTGATCGCCGACTACCTCGAGGTGTGGCGGCGCCCGCAGTGGAGCCGGTACGCCGGCCGGGCCACCGGCACCGTCGCGTGGTTCCTGCAGCGCGTCGCGATCGCGCTCACACCGGTCGCGACCGCCCACTCGCAGCTGAGCGCCCGGCGCCTGCGCGCGGAGGGCCTGCGCGGGAGGCTGCTGGTCAGCCCCGGCCTGATCGAAGGCGGCAACCCGGAGCCCGAGACGCGCGATGCGGCGTCGCCGCCGTTCGTGCTGTACGTCGGACGCCATATCCCCGACAAGCGCGTGGAGTGCCTCCCTGCGGCCGTCGCCGTCGCACGCGAGCGCATCCCGGACCTGCGCCTCGTCATCCTGGGGGACGGACCGAGCGCCCCCGAAGTGCGCGCCGCGATCCGGGCCGCCGACGGGGACGCATGGACGGACCTCCCGGGCTTCGTCCCCCAGGAGCGCCTCGACGAGCTCATGGCGACCGCGGCGTGCCTGGTGAACCCCTCACGCCGCGAGGGCTACGGCCTCGTGGTCGTCGAATCCGCCGCACACGGGACGCCCGTCGTGCTCGTCGCCGACGAGGGCAACGCGTCGACCGAGCTGATCGAGGCGGGACGCAACGGCCACGTCGCAGCGAGCGCCGCGCCGCGCGACCTCGGTGATGCGATCGGCCGCACCGTGGCCGGTGCCGGTGCGCTGCGGCGATCCACGTCAGACTGGTACCGCGAAGCCCTGGCGACGCGCACGATCCGCCGCACCATCGACGCGATCGTCGACACCGTGCGAGACATCCGCGGCGCGGGCGACGATCGCCCCCGCGCCGAGAGAGCAGAGAACAAGTGAACCGACCCGTCGAGACGGATCCCGTCGAGCTGACCATCCTGATGCCGTGCCTCAACGAGGCCGAGACGCTGGCCGTCTGCATCCAGAAGGCCCAGGGCTTCCTCGCGCGCAGCGGTGTGCGCGGTGAGGTGCTGATCTCCGACAACGGCAGCACCGACGGCTCCCAGCAGATCGCCGCAGACCTCGGCGCACGGGTCTCGCACGCCCCGCGCCGCGGATACGGCGCCGCCCTCATCAACGGTATCGAGCAGGCCCGCGGCAGGTTCGTGATCATGGCCGACGCCGACGACAGCTACGACTTCGAGAACCTCGAGCCGTTCGTCGAGAAGCTCCGGGCAGGAGCCGACCTCGTGATGGGCAACCGCTTCCGCGGCGGGATCGCCCCCGGCGCCATGCCCCCGCTGCACAAGTACCTCGGAAACCCCGTGCTCTCCGGCATCGGGCAGCTGTTCTTCCGGCCCGGCATCGACGACTTCCACTGCGGACTGCGCGGCTTCAACCGCGAGCGGATCCTGAGCCTCGACCTCCAGACGACCGGCATGGAGTTCGCCTCGGAGATGGTGGTCAAGGCCTCGCTCGCCCGCTACCGCATCGAAGAGGTGCCGACTACGCTCAAGAAGGACGGCCGCTCGCGCCCGCCGCACCTGCGCAGCTGGCACGACGGCTGGCGCCACCTGCGGTTCCTGCTGATCTTCGCGCCACGCTGGCTGTTCGTCTACCCCGGACTCGTCGCGTTCCTCGTCGGTGCCATCGCGGTCGGGGTCCTGTCGTTCGGCGGCGTGCAGATCGGCGCCGTCGGGTTCGACGTGACGACCATGGTGTACGCCAGCGCCCTGTGCGTGATGGGCTACCAGTCGCTGCTGTTCTTCTGGCTCACCAAGCTCTACGCCACCCAGGAGGGATTCCTGCCGGCGAGTCCGCGGTATCGCTCGATCGTCGCGAGGTGGAGCGCCGAACGCGGCCTGCTCATCGGCCTCGGCCTGTTCGTGGTGGGCGTGGGGATCGGCGTCGTCCAGGTGCTCCGATGGGGCAGCCTCGACTTCGGGCCGCAGGACGCGACCGAGGTCGTGCGGATCGCGATCCCGAGCGCGCTCGGGATCATGCTGGGGTTCCAGACCGTCATGATGAGCTTCTTCTCGGGCGTGCTCTCCACCCCTCGGCGCGAGGTCCGGCCCGACGCCGTCATCGAGAGCTGATCCATGCCCGACCGGATCCTCGTGGACCTCCTCTCGTACACCGGCACGCGCGGTGGCACCGAGACGTACGTCCGCGAGATCGCTCCCCGCCTGCCCGACGCGCTGCCCGGTGTGGAGCTGATCGCCCTGGCGAACCGCGTCGGCGCGGATCGTGTGCGCGCGTTCTTCCCGGGACAGGTGCGGACGCTGCGGACGGTCGGCGCCGATCGCGTCAGCTGGGCCCTGGGCGCGGTGTTCGGCACGACCCGCGCCGCCCGCGCGGCGGGTGCCGACCTGGTCTGGTGCCCCGCGAACTTCGGCCCGATACGCCGCGGGCCGAGCCGCCGGGTGGTCACGGTGCACGACGCGATCTACCACGAGGCGCACGGCTCGCCCATCGCCCGTGCGGTGAGCGCGATCACCTCGTGGCTGATGACCCGCTCGGCCCGCACCGCCGATGCCGTCGTCACCGTCTCGCATGCCGCCGCGCGTGCGATCGGGACCCACATGGGTGTGCCCGCAGACCTCATCACCGTGGTCCCCAACGGCGCGAACGCCGGCTCTGCGCCCGCCGATCCGTGGGCGGCCGTCGCTTCCCTCGGCGTGCACCGCGGTCGCCCGATCGTGATGAGCACGGGCAACCGGCTCCCCCACAAGAACTTCGCCGGCCTCCTGCGCGCGCTGGCGTCCGTCGCCGCCGAAGACCGGCCGCTCGCGGTGATCACGGGCGGCGGGTCCACCGATCCGCTGACGGGGCTCCGCTCCGAGCTCGGGCTGGACGCCGACGTCGTGCTGCCGGGATGGGTCGGCGCCGAGCAGCTCGAAGCGCTCTACGCCGTCGCGGACCTGTACGTCTGTCCGTCGCTGGCGGAGGGGTTCGGGCTGCCCGTCGTCGATGCACTCCGCCGAGAGGTCCCTGTGCTCGCCAACGACATCGAGGTGCTGCGCGAAGTCGGCGGCGATGCCGCCCGCTACGCCGACGCCACGGACGCGGCGCAGTTCGGGCGCGCACTGCGCTCGGCGCTGTCGGACCCGCCCGCCGAGGCGGCGCGCACGACCGCGAGGGGGTGGGCCGAGCGCTTCACATGGGAGCGAGCCGCCACCGCCACCGCCGGAGTCCTTCGCGACACTCTTCACGGAGAGCGACCGGAGGCGGGCGCATGACGGCCGATCCCCTGCGCCGCCGCCTCGTCGGCTTCATGCTGCTGCCGGCGATCGCCGCCGTGTCGCCGTTGATCGTCCTCCCGCTCATCTCGCGCGAGGCCGGGCCGGGCGGCTGGGCCAGCGCGATCGCCGGCGAGTCGATCGGCACGTTCGCCGCCATCGTGATCGGCTACGGCTGGCCGGCCATCGGTCCAGCGCTCATCTCCATCGCCTCGGGGATCGACGAGCGCGCGCGCCTCTACCGCGAATCGCTCGTCGTGCGGCTGCTCCTGGCCGCCGTGTCGATCCCCGTGCTCGGCGTCGTGTGCTGGCTGGTCGCGTCGCCGGGTGCGGAATGGCTCACGGTCCTGATGGGCGTGCAGGGCGCGCTCATCGCCCTGTCGTTCACGTGGTACTGCGCCGGAGTCGGACAGCCGCGCACGATCATCTTCTACGACGCGGTGCCCCGCGTCGTGGCCACCGCGGCTTCGGCCGCGGCGATCGCCGCGACCGGCATCGTCGAGCTGTTCCCGCTCGCCGGCATCGCGGTCACGCTGGTGGGCACCGGCCTGTTCACCGCCCGCCTGCTGCGCCGTCACCCCGGGCCGTGGCCCGGCACGCGCGACCTGCCGGGCCTGCTCCGCACCGGCCTCCCCGTGGCGCTCAACGACGCCGCGCTCAGCGCGTACTCGAGCGTGCCCGCACCGCTGGTCAACGTGACCGCCGCGCCGGATGCCGCAGCCGGCTTCGCCTCCGCCGACAAGATGTTCAAGCTGGGCAGCGTGCTGCCCTTCACGCTCGCGAGCGCACTGCAGAGCTGGGTGGGAGAGGTCACCGGCCCGGCACGCGGACGCCGGGTGCGCCTGGCTCTCCTCGCCCACACAGGTTTCGGAGTGCTGGGCGGGATCGTGCTGGCGGCCCTGGGCCACTGGGTGAGCCTGGTCCTGTTCGGCGCCGACGCCGCCGCCGGCGTCGACCTGCTGATCGCGATGGGCCTGGTGTTCGTGTTCCTGAGCATCCGTACGTCCATGACCCGTCACGCGCTCTTCCCCGCCGGCCAGGCGGCTGTCGTGATGCGCGCCAGCCTGATCGCCACGGCGGTGGGCGTGCCGGTCATGATCGCCCTCGCGATCGCGATCGGCCCGCTCGGCGCGGCGATCGGCTACGCGGTCACCGAGGGTGCGGCGACCCTGCTGCTGTGGCGGCCCTGCGCGGCGGCCGTGCGCGCGCTCGACGCGGCCGACGCCGCACACCTGCTCGATCGAGACCGGGAGCACCATGACGACTGAGACCTCTCCCGCCCCGCAGGCCCGCCCCACGGTCGGCGCGGTCGTGCTCACGTGGCGCGACCGCGACCAGACGGCGGCCTGCGTGGCGCACCTGCTCGACGGCGACGCGGTGTCGCGCGTCGTCGTGGTCGACAACGAGGCCGACGGCACCATCGCCTCGGCGATCCCGGCCGATCCGCGCCTGTCGTTCCGCGAGCTGGACGCGAACACCGGCTTCGCGGTCGGCGTGAACGCCGGGATGCGGGAGCTGCTCGCGGACGCGTCGATCGATCAGCTGCTCGTGATCAACAACGACGCCACCCTGACCGCGGCCGACCTCGAGCTGCTGCGTGCGGAGCTCGACCGCTCGCCCGCCCTCGGCGTCGTCGGACCGCGCATCATCACTCCCGAGGGGCAGCAGTTCTCGGCGGGGGGCGTGCTCTCCCGCGTCACATGGAGCATCCGCCAGCCCCGGCCCGGCGAACAGCCGGACTTCCTCACGTGGGCGTGCGTGCTGCTCCGGCGAGAGACGCTGGAGTCGGCGGGGCTCCTCGACGAACGCTTCTTCATGTACTGGGAGGACGTCGAGTACGGGCTGCGGCTGAGCGGCCGCGGAATCGCCTTCGCCGAGGTCGGGGACGCCCGCCTGGTGCACGCCGTGTCGTCGTCGCACGCGCGCGCAGGGTCGCGCATCCTCGCCTACTCCAGCCAGGCGTTCCGGCACTTCCTGCGGCTGCACGGCGGACGCACCCGGGTGACGGGCTACGCGCGCCTCGCCGCGAAGACCCTGATCACCGCGATCACCGGCGATCTCCGTGGCGCCCGCTACGTGCTCGCGGGCTGGCGCCTCGGCCGCGACGCCCCCGATCCCGCCTACCCGGCCTTCGACCGCCTTCCCTGATCGAGGCGATCGCGGCCGCGTCGGGCAGAATGGGCGGGTGGATCTCGCCCTGGTAATCACGACGCTCGGACGCCTCGACCCGCTTCGCGCACTCCTCGAGTCTGTGGAAGGCCAGCTGGAGGCCGGAGACCGCGTGGTCCTGGTGGCGCAGGGACGCGGTGACGAGGTCGTCGCTCTGGCGGCGGAGTTCGCCGACCGGGGCGTGCCGGTCGTGGCGACCGACTCGGCGCGCGGGGCGTCGCGCGGACGCAACGCCGGTGTCGCCGCGCTTCCGGCGGGAGACGCCGTGCTGCTCTTCCCCAACGACAACACCGTCTTCCCCGCCGGCGTGCTCGGGCGGGTCCGCGAGGCCGTCGCCGATCCCGCCTTCCTCGCGGGCGGCTTCACCTCGTGGGACGAACGCGGCCCGAAGACCACGCTGCCGCCGGCCGGCACTCCCCTCGACCGGTGGAACGTCTGGAGCGTGATCGAGATGGGGATCCTGCTGCGGCGCTCCGTCTTCGAGCAGATCGGCGGGTTCGACGAGCGGATGGGTCCGGGGGCGGCGACCCCGTGGCAGGTCGCCGAGGGGACCGACCTGCTCCTGCGCGCCCTGCGAGCGCACCCCGAGATGGCCGAGGGCTTCGCCTGGCTCCCCCACGACGTCTACGTCGAGGGCATCTCGACGGCGTTCGGGCTGACGACGGCGGAGCGCCGTCGCAAGCTGCGGGCATACGGCCGCGGCACGGGGCACGCGCTCAGGATCCACCGCTACCCGTGGTGGTGGCGCGCGGCGTTCACCGCGGCAGGGCTGCTCTACGGGGTGCGCAACGCGCGCCCCATCTCCGCGCTCGACGGCTGGCCCATGTTCCTCGGCCGCCTCGAAGGCGGGATCGGGCGCACATTCGGGCAGCGGAATATGGTGTCCACCACCCGCTGAGCGGCACGTGCCCCGGTGCTACGCTACCGAGGTGTCATCCAGGGTTCTGATCACCGGCGGCGCGGGCTTCATCGGCTCGCATCTCTCCGAGCGACTCCTCGCCGAGGGTCACGACGTCATCTGCGTCGACAACTTCTTCACCGGATCACGGCGCAACATCGAGCATCTGTTCGGCAACCCGCGCTTCGAGGTGCTGCGTCACGACGTGACCTTCCCCCTCTACGTCGAGGTCGACCAGATCTACAACCTCGCCTGCCCCGCCTCGCCGGTGCACTACCAGCACGATCCGGTTCAGACGACCAAGACCAGTGTGGTCGGTGCGATCAACATGCTGGGGCTTGCCAAGCGCCTGCGCGTTCCGATCCTCCAGGCGTCGACCTCCGAGGTCTACGGCGACCCCGCGGTGCACCCGCAGACCGAGCAGTACTGGGGCAACGTCAACCCGATCGGTCCGCGCAGCTGTTACGACGAGGGCAAGCGCGCGGCCGAGACCCTCTTCTTCGACTACCGGCGCCAGCACGACCTCGATATCAAGGTGATCCGGATCTTCAACACGTACGGTCCACGCATGCACCCCAACGACGGCCGGGTCGTGTCGAACTTCATCGTCCAGGCGCTCCGCGGCGATCCGATTACGATCTACGGCGACGGCTCGCAGACGCGCTCGTTCTGCTACGTTGACGACCTCGTCGACGGCATGGTGCGCCTCATGGACACCGGGCACGAGGTCACCGGCCCGGTCAACGTGGGCAACCCCGGCGAGTTCACCATGCTCGAGCTCGCCCAGGCGGTCTTGGAGATCACCGGCAGCAGTTCCGCGATCGAGCACCGTCCGCTCCCGCAGGACGACCCCAAGCAGCGCCAGCCCGACATCTCGCTCGCACGGAGCAAACTCGGGTGGGAGCCGTCCGTCCCGCTCACCGACGGCCTGCGTCGCACGGTCGACTACTTCCGCCGCGCACTCGCCGACTGACTCCGGAGTGGCAGGATAGGACGCCGTGAAGGGCATCATTCTGGCCGGGGGTTCCGGGACGCGTCTGCATCCGATCACGTTGGGGGTGTCGAAGCAGCTGGTTCCGGTGTTCGACAAGCCGATGGTGTATTACCCGTTGTCGACGTTGATGCTGGCGGGGATCGACGAGATTCTGGTGATCACGACACCGCATGACGCGGCGGCGTTCCAGCGACTGCTGGGTGATGGGTCGCAGTTCGGGGTGCGGTTGTCGTTCGCGGTGCAGCCGTCGCCGGACGGGTTGGCGCAGGCGTTCACGATCGGCGCGGACTTCATCGGCCACGATCCGGTGGCGTTGGTGCTGGGTGACAATCTGCTGTACGGGCCGGGTCTGGGAACGCAGCTGAAGCGGTTCTCGGACGTGGATGGTGGCGCGGTGTTCGCGTACTGGGTCGCCGAACCGCAGGCGTACGGGGTGGTGGAGTTCGACGGAAACGGGCGAGCGGTGTCTCTCGAGGAGAAGCCGGCCGAGCCGAAGTCGAACTACGCGGTCCCGGGGCTGTATTTCTACGATAACGATGTGGTGGAGATCGCGCGGGGACTGCAGCCGTCGGCGCGAGGCGAGTACGAGATCACGGATGTGAACCGGGCGTACCTGGAGCGGGGGAAGCTGCAGGTGGAGGTGCTGCCGCGTGGGACGGCGTGGTTGGACACCGGGACGGTGGACGACATGCTCGACGCGGCGGAGTACGTCCGCACGATCGAGCGGCGCACGGGGATGAAGATCGGTGCACCGGAGGAGGTCGCGTGGCGGCAGGGGTTCCTGTCGGATGAGCAGCTCGCCGATCGGGCGCGTCCGCTGGTGAAGTCCGGGTACGGCCGGTACCTGCTGGGACTGCTGGAGAGGGGACGCTGATGCGCAGGCTGCTCGTGACCGGTGGGGCCGGTTTCATCGGGTCGAACTTCGTTCACCATGTCGTGGCGCACACCGACAACCATGTCACGGTGCTGGACAAACTCACCTACGCCGGAAACCGGGCCTCGCTTGCCGGGCTGAGCGATGATCGAGTGGAGTTCGTCCAAGGTGACATCGCCGATGCGGGCCTGGTAGATGACCTGTTCCGGCGGGTGGACGCGGTGGTGCACTACGCCGCGGAGTCCCACAACGACAACTCCCTGGATGATCCGCGCCCATTCCTGAACACCAACATCATCGGCACGTACACGCTGCTGGAGGCCGCGCGTCGCCACGACCGCCGGTTCCACCACATCTCCACCGACGAGGTGTACGGCGACCTGGAGCTGGACGACCCGGCGAAGTTCACCGAGACCACCCCCTACAACCCGTCGTCACCGTACTCGTCGACGAAAGCCGGGTCGGACCTGCTGGTGCGGGCGTGGGTGCGCTCGTTCGGGGTGCAGGCCACGATCAGCAACTGCTCGAACAACTACGGCCCCTACCAGCACGTGGAGAAGTTCATCCCCCGGCAGATCACCAACGTGATCCGCGGGATCCGCCCCAAGCTGTACGGGGCGGGGCAGAACGTGCGGGACTGGATCCACGCCGACGACCACTCCTCCGCTGTGCTGACCATCCTCGAGGGCGGCACGATCGGGGAGACCTACCTGATCGGCGCGGACGGCGAGAAAGACAACCAGACCGTCGTGGAGATGATCCTCACCCTGATGGGACAGCCCGCCGACGCGTACGACCACGTCACCGACCGGGCCGGCCACGACCTGCGGTACGCGATCGACTCCACCCGGCTGCGCACCGACCTGGGCTGGCAGCCTCAGTACGCCGACTTCGACACGGGCCTGGCCGCGACGATCGACTGGTATCGCACCCACGAGGACTGGTGGGCGCCGGCCAAAGACGCCACCGAAGCGTTCTACGCTACGAAGGGACAGTGACGGTGACCGACGCGTCCGACCCGACCGCGTTCGGCAAGCAGCTGACCTCCACCCCGACCCCGATACCGGGGCTGCTGGTGTGGGACCTGCCCGTACACGGCGACACCCGCGGCTGGTTCAAGGAGAACTGGCAGCGGGAGAAAATGACCGCCGCAGGGCTCCCCGACTTCGGGCCCGTGCAAAACAACATCTCGTTCAACGACGCCGTAGGCACCACCCGCGGCATCCACGCCGAACCCTGGGACAAATGGGTCTCCGTCGCGACCGGCCGCATCTTCGGCGCCTGGGTCGACCTGCGCACGGGCCCCACCTTCGGGACCGTGTTCACGACCGAACTCGACCCGTCGAAAGCGATCTTCGTGCCCCGCGGCGTCGGGAACTCCTACCAGACCCTCACACCCGACACCGCCTACACCTACCTCGTCAATGACCACTGGTCACCCACCACCGAATACACCTTTCTGAACCTCGCCGACGAGACCGCCGCAATCGACTGGCCCATCCCCCTGGACCAGGTCGAGATCAGCGACAAGGACAAAGCCCACCCCCGCCTGGCGGACGTCACCCCCATGGCCCCCCGGAAGACCCTCGTGCTCGGCGCGAACGGGCAGCTCGGCCGCGCCGTCCGCGCCCTCTGGGGCGACCAGCCCCACATCGAGTACGCGACCCGCGCCGACCTCGACCTCACCAGCCCCGCACTGCCCACCGCACGCCGCTGGCGCGACTACGACACCATCGTCAACGCCGCCGCCCACACCGCCGTCGACACCGCCGAAACCCGCCACGGCCGCACCGACGCCTGGGCCGTCAACGTCACCGCCGTCGCCGCCCTCGCCCGCATCGCGACCGCCCACGGCATCACCCTCGTCCACATCTCCAGCGACTACGTCTACGACGGCACCAGCGACCGCCCCTACACCGAAACCGACCCCGTCAACCCCCTCAGCGTCTACGGACAGACCAAAGCCGCCGGCGACGCGATCGTCACCACCGTCCCCCGCCACTACATCCTCCGCACCAGCTGGGTCATCGGCGACGGCCACAACTTCGTCCGCACCATGCAGAACCTCGCCCAACGCGGCATCGACCCCCGCGTCGTCGACGACCAGACCGGACGCCTCACCTTCACCCCCACGCTCGCCGACGGCATCCACCACCTCCTCACCACCCACGCCCCCCACGGCACCTACAACCTCACCAACACCGGACAGCCCACCACCTGGGCCGACATCGCCCGCACCGTCTACCACCTCACCGGACACGACCCCGCCCGCATCACCGGCGTCACCACCACCGACTACTACGCCACCACCACCACACCCATCGCCCCCCGCCCCCACCACAGCGCCCTCGACACCACCAAGATCCAGAACACCGGATACAGCCCGACGCCCGCGGAAGAGGAGCTCGCGACCTACCTCCGCGAGGTCTCGCCGACGTCGGGTGCTCACGGGGCCCGCGGGTAGAATCTTCAGGCGTCACCACCGGGTCGGCGCGATCGGAGGACACTGACGCATGGTGGGGACGACCGCGATCACGCGCGCGCCGAAGGCCTCGGGAACCCGGGTGGCGGTCCGCGCAGACATCCAGGCGCTGCGCGCCTTCGCGGTCCTCGCGGTCGTGCTCTTCCACTTCTGGCCGGGGGCGCTTCCCGGCGGCTACATCGGCGTCGATGTCTTCTTCGTCATCTCGGGCTTCCTGATCACCGCCCAGCTGGTGCGGCGACGCGAAGCCGGACGCATCGGTCTGGCATCGTTCTGGGCGGCCCGCGCCCGCCGACTGCTGCCTGCGAGCCTGGTCGTGCTGGCTGTGAGCATCGCGCTCACGGTCCTGTGGGCGCCCGCGACACTGCAGACGCAGTACCTGCGGTCGATCATCGGGAGCGCGCTCTACATCGAGAACTGGATGCTGGCCGCCGACGCGGTGGACTACCTCGCCGCCGAGAACGCGCCGCCGATCGCTCAGCACTACTGGTCGCTCTCGGTCGAGGAGCAGTTCTACATCGTGTGGCCGCTGCTCATCATCGCGGCGACGGCCGGCGCCACGGTCGCCGCCGTCCGCCGACGCCGCCTGATCTGGGTCATCGCAGGCGTGAGCGCGCTCAGCCTGGTCGCCGGGCTGCTGCTGACCACCACCAACCCTCCCTACGCGTACTTCGCCACTCCCCTGCGCGTGTGGGAGTTCGGCCTCGGCGCACTCGTCGCGCTCGTGCGGCTCCCGGCCCTCCCCGCCGCGGTGCGCCTTGCGGCCTGGTTCGCGGGATGGGCCGCAATGGCCGCGTCCGCGCTCGTCTACGGCCCGCAGACCCCGTTCCCGGGGATCGCGGCGCTTCTGCCCACTCTGGGTGCCGCGATCGTCATCGCGAGTGGACCCGACATCCCGCTGCGCTGGCTGTCGGCGCTCGTCTCCTGGCGACCGGTGCAATGGCTCGGCGATCAGTCGTACGGCATCTACCTGTGGCATTGGCCGCTCATCGTGATCGCCCCGGCCGTAATCGGCCAGGTGCCCGACTTCGCCATCCGCGTCGGTCTGCTCGTCCTCACGATCCTCGCGGCGGCGCTCACGAAGCGCTTCATCGAAGACCCCATCCGGTTCTCCCGCGCGACGCGGCAGGCGCGACCGCGCGCCATCGGCGCGACCACCCTCGCAGCGATGGCGGTCGTCGTCGCCCTGGCCGCGGCGCCCATCGCGCTGGCCGCGCGCGACGCCGGCGAGCGGCAGGACGCGATCGCGGGCGAGCTCGCCGACCCCTCCGCATGTCGCGGCGCCTCACTGCTCCTCGAGGATGCCTGCGCTCCGCTGAGGGACGCGACGACGGCCGCCGACGAGCTCGCACCCCCACTGGCGAATCTCTATGAGGACACCGGCGGCGCGTTCGCCTGCTATGACCAGGAACCCACCGGCGACCCCTCCGTGTGCGCCATCGGATCCCAGGACCCCGACGCACTCAAGATCGCCCTCACGGGCGACTCTCACGCCGCGATGCTCATCCCGGGCCTGCGCGAGCAGGCCGAGGAGCGCAACTGGCGGATCGACGCGATCGTGGGACGGGGCTGCGTCTGGCAGGAGGTCGAGGCGGCGGACTCCGAGTGCGCAGACCGGCGCGCGGCCGTTGACGACATCATCCTGTCCGGCGACTACGACGCCGTGCTGGTGACCGCCTGGAACCGGGTCGACGTCGATGCGGCGACGAAGGAGCAGACCTCGGAGCGCATGGCGTCCGCGTGGCAGCGGGCGGTCGACCGCGGCGTCACCGTGATCGGCCTCGCCGACAACCCTGCGGTGCCCGAGAGCTCGACCGAGTGCCTCGCGCAGTCATCGGAGTTCTCCCTCGACACGTGCGCGTTCCCCGCGGATCCGCAGCTCGCCGAGGAGGACGCCATCCGCGCGGCGGGCCGGGCGACCGGCGCCCCGATCGTCGATCTCGCGGACGCCTACTGCACGACGGACGGGGTCTGCCCCATGGTCATGGGCGGCGTGGTCGCATACCGCGACCTCCACCACATCACCGGGACGTTCAGCAAGACGCTCGCCCCGTACCTTGCCGACGAGATCGCCGCGGCGATGGGCTGAGGCGCCCGAACCAGCACGGCTCAGCGGGCGACCGCGGCCGCGGATTCGACGGCGTCGTCGCCCGCGCGAGCGAGCTCGCGCACCGACAGTGCCACGACGGCCAGCAGCGCCACCGCGAACAGGACGTACACGCCCACCGAGGCGGCGTAGGGCAACGGCGACCACGCGAAGACCGCGTCCAGCTTCGCCCAGAGCGAGGTCGCGTCGGGTTCCCACGATCCGCGTGCGAGCGCGAGACGCCACACGGTCCCACCGAGGCCGATCGCGAGCGTGCCGCCGAGCAGGATGCGTCGCCCCAGGTCGCCGAACGCGCGATGGGCGGCGACCGCGAACACGGCAGCGGCGCCGATCGCCGCCGGGAAGAGGTAGCGTCCCTGGGCGCCCGCGGCGATGCCCGTCTCGACCGTGAACCGGTACGACTGGTAGGCGACGATCAGCGCCATCAGGATGACGGGCCCGGCCAGCACGGCGTCGTCGACGATGTCGCGCCACGTGGCGCGACATCGGATGAGCATCGCCACGAGCACCACGACGAAGAGAGCCGTGAGCGCGACCGAGACCGCCACGCCGAGATCGCCGATGATGCCGCCGTTGGCGCCGATCCAGTACCGCGGGAAGAACCGATCCACGAAGGTGTCGAAGAACACCGGCCACGCCTCCGCGAAGGACAGCGGACCGGACGCGAGCTCGTCCCCGTGCCCCGAGGGCTGAAGAGTGCCGTACAGCAGCAGGTTGCGCACCCACCACCATCCGCCGAGCGAGCCCGCAGCGACCAGGACGGATGCCGACACGGCGGCCTGCCGGACCCGCCGCGTGCGCACGGCGGCCACGACGTAGGCGGCGAAAGCCGCCGCCGCGATCGGCAGGGCGAAGGCTTTGGTCAGAAGCGCGACCGCCGCCGCCAGCCCGATCCACAGAGCGGTGCGCACGCGCAGATCGCCGGTGAGCACGCATCCCATTCCGAGGAACACCCACGCAGACGAGGCGATGAGCAGATTGTCGTTGTTCACCGAGCCGCCCAGCAGCTGCAGAGCGGGAAGGAGCGCCATGGCGGCGGCGGCCAGCACGATCATGCGGCGCCCCGCGCCGAGTCGCCGGGCGAGGGCTGCGGCGAGCAGGGGCAGCGGGGCGAGCATGATGGCGGACAGGGCCCGCCAGATCCAGACCTCGAGATCGAAGTTCAGCCCTGCATCGGCCAGTACCCGGTGAACCGCGGCCAGGCCTGCGTAGTAGAGGGGCGGATGCTGCGACATCTGGTTGACCGTCGATCCGCTGACGAGGTTGTCGGGCGTGGTCAGCTCCGCCCACGACGGCCGATCGGGGCGCGGCCACGGCTCGTCCGCCGAGAACGGCGAGGTTCCCACGATCTCCGCGGCGCGCATGGCGCTGAGCATCAGCGGCATCTCCTGGAATCCGGGCCACTCCCGGAACTCCTCGGCGTACAGCACGGCGCCGACGTGGGCACGCTCGTCCTGCGCGCTGAAGGTCGCCCGGGTGAACGACCACACCAGCATCGTCATGAGCATGAGCGCGCACAGGCCCCACACGAGAAGCGGCAGCCCGCGCAGGAGCGGCGGCCGATCGGTCGACGCGGTCGCGGACGTCATCTCGGCGGGGGGCGGCACATCGGAGGTCACCCGACCATCGTAGGCACGGCCGCCGAGAGCGCTCTGACGGCCGTGTAGCCTTCATCAGAAGCCCCCACCCCGGAGTCGCCACACCCATGCCCCCACGCGTCTCGATCGTCACCCGCACGAAGGACCGCCCGCCGAGAGCGCTCTGACGGCCGTGTAGCCTTCATCAGAAGCCCCCACCCCGGAGTCGCCACACCCATGCCCCCACGCGTCTCGATCGTCACCCGCACGAAGGACCGCCCGCTGTTCCTCACGCGCGCGCTGCGCAGCATCGCCTCGCAGTCGTTCGCCGACTGGGAGGTCGTCATCGTCAACGACGGCGGCGCCCGCGCCGCCGTGGATCGCGCGCTGGCCGACTCCGGCATCGACACCTCAAAGGTCGCCGTCATCGACCACCCGACCGCGACCGGACGCTGGCCCGCCGCGAACGCCGGCGTGCGCGCGACGAGCGGCGAGTTCCTCATTCTGCACGACGACGACGACTCGTGGACACCGGCCTTCCTCGACGCCGCCGTCGAGTACCTCGACGCGCACCCCGACCGCCTCGGCGTCGTCTCGCGCATCCAGATCGTGTGGGAGCGCCGTGTCGGCGACGACATCCAGCCGATCGGCGAGGAGCAGTTCCTGCCGGATTCGCTCGCGCCGCTGCTGATGGACCAGCTGCAGTTCAACCGCTTCATCCCGATCGCGTTCCTGTACCGCAGGACCGCGCACGACCTCGTCGGGCCCTACGACGAGAGCGTTCCCGTCGTCGGCGATTGGCTCTTCAACACCCAGATCCTGCTGCGCGGGCCTCTCGACTACCTCGGTCCGACACCGCTCGTCTTCTGGCACCAGCGACCCAGTGCGTCCGGAGTCGACGGGAACAGCGTGATCGAGGCCCGCGACGACCATGCCCTGCACGACGCGCTCGTCCGCGATCAGGCCCTGCGCGGCAGCATCGACCGCGACGGCCCCGGCCTCCCCCTCTACCTGACCGCCTACGTCGACCGGCGCCTGCGCGAGACCGAGGACATCGTGCGCACCGAGGTCGCGCGGCTCCAGCACGAGATGACGAACCCGCTCTACGTCGCGGCCCGGCGCATGTGGCGACGCCTGCGAAATCCCGACGGAGACGCCCGCCAGCGGTAGCCCGGTTCTCACGACGCTATGATCGTGAGGTGAAAGCTGGCCCGACCGTCCTCGTCTTCCCGGCCTGGCGATCGAACCCCTACCTCAACATCCTGAGTCTCGCGCCGCGGTCCCAGGGGTTCCAGTTCGCCGGCGAAACGGACTTCTATGGATTCCTGCGCGCCGCGCGGCGGCTGCGCCGCGGTGACGTCGCCCACATCCACTGGACGTCGCCGATCGCCCAGTCGGCGCTGAGCGAGCGCGATGCGGACAGCCGCGTGCGTCAGTTCGAGCGCGCGCTCTCCGGGATGCGGCGACGCGGGGTGCGGATCGTTTGGACGGTCCACAACCGGCTCCCCCACGAGCTCACCTACCGACGGCAGGAGCAGGCGATCTACCGCGCTCTCGCCGACGCGGCCGACGCGGTCCACGTCATGACGGCGGACACGCCGTCCGTCATCGCCGACGTGTGCGTCGTGCCCTCCGAGAAGGTGCGGGTGATCCCGCACCCGAGCTACCAGGGAATCTACGACACCGGAATCACGCGCACGGAGGCGCGGGAGTCGTTCGGGCTCGCGCCCGACGAGGTGGCGGTCCTGTTCCTGGGCCAGATCCGCCCCTACAAGGGCGTGACGACGCTCATGCGCGCCGCCGACCGAGCCGCCCGCGACGACGGCCGGCCTCTGGCGCTCCTGCTCGCCGGGCACACGCCTCCCGGATCCCTCGCGGAACTGGAGCCGGACATGCCGTCCTCGGTGCGCACCGTGACGTTCTTCGACTTCGTCCCCGACGGCGACATCGCACGCTGGTTCGCCGCGGCCGATGTCGCCGTGTTCCCCTACCGCCGCATCCTGAACTCGGGCAGCGTCCACCTGGCCGCGACGTTCGGCGTCCCGGCCGTGCTCCCCGACGAGCCCCATCTGCGGGATCAGTACGCGGGACAGTCGTGGGTGTCGTTCTTCGACACCGCGTCCCCCGAGGAGTCCCTGACGGGCATGCTGAGCGACTCGTCGCTGCTCGAGGGGGTCGATCCCGCCGACGTACGCGCGTTCCTCGAGGCGGTCTCACCGTGGCGCGTGTCGCGCCTGTACGGCAGCCTGCTCGAGGAGCTCAGCGGCCGCGCCGTCGCAGAAGCCTCGTGACCGCGGTCCCCGCGATGATGAACGCCCGGCGCACCGCGCGCACGATGCGCCCCCGTCGCCGGTAGAGCACCACGACATCACGGTGACGCTCGTAGATGAACGAATCCATCACCGAGTAGTCCGGCAGCGGCGGGCGCGAGTCGGCCGTCACGACCGTCCCGGACGTCAGCCGCAGCGCCGGCTGCAGCAGGACGTGCGTCGACAGGGTCTTGCGCGGGTACTCCGCGGTCCACACCCGGTGCGCCGACGCCGAGTCACCCGCAGCATCGGCGGCGTCCGCCTCGACGCTCTGCCACCTGACGGACGTGGGCTCGATGACGTCGGTCAGACCGTCGACCGGCCAGAGGACCGGGACGCAGTCTTCGGCGCCGAGATCGGACTGGCCGGTGATGCGCAGCGTCATGCCCCCGCGCAGCTCGGTGACCAGCGCCGCCGCCGTCCGGCGCGCGGGCACGACCTCAGCCGGATCGAGGTCGGCGCTGCCGATCTCGGCGACGCGCGCGAGGATCCCGTCCCCGCAGTGCGCGGCCAGGGCCGCGGCGGCGGCAGCCCAGCCCGATTCGTCGGTGCGGTCGGGCATCCAGGACTGCAGCGCGCGGACCGACAGCCACGAGATGCGGTCCTCCGGGGCGAGGCGCTCGCCTCGCGACGACAGCGCATCCAGGAGCTCGGCGAGCTCGTGCAGGTCCGGGGTGTCGTAGCGCTGCTCCCATCCCGCGGCGACCTTCGCCGCCACCCACTGGGAGCGCGCCGCCAGGGTGAGCGCCAGCACCTTGAACGGCGCGATGCCGCTGGGCGCCGGGCCGACCAGGTCGAGCAGATCGGACAGCATCGCCGCGATCTCCGCCTCACGGGCACCGCGCGTCGGGGAGGCCGCGAACTTCGCGACGTGCACGAAGCCGTCGCGGTCCCAGATGAGCCGGCGGTACGCGGCGGTGAGTGCGTCGTCGCCGAGGTCGGCGATCACGCGCGCGCACTCGCGCTCCTGCGTCAGGTAGCTGAGCACCGAGTCCGCGGAATCCGCCCGGGCGGTCATCGAGGTCGCGCCGGGTCGCTCGCGGTACAGGTACACGACGTCCGAGAGGATGTCGACCTTCTCGGCGCGCGCGTAGGCGGTGACGATCGGCACGATGTCGTTTGAGCGCGGGACGTCGGGGAAGGTGATCTCGGACGAGGTCCAGAAGTCGCGCCGGAAGACCTTGTTCCAGCACGGGCGCGCGAGGATGAGAGTGGGCTCGTCGACCAGCCGGATGCCCTGGGCGGGGCGGGCGTACGCGGACATGCTCGCGGTCGGTCGCCACGTGTCCGTCGGCGAGAACTTCAGGAAGTCGCCGAATGCGATGTCCGAGTCGGTCCGCTCCAGCGACTCGACCAACGCGCGGTAGGCGCCGAGCGGGACGAGGTCGTCGCCGTCGCAGAAGACCAGGTAGCGGCCGGAGGCCTCCGCGACCCCCCGGTTGCGCGCCGACCCGCCCCCGCGCTGTTCCGCGTGGATGAGACGGACCCGGTCGTCGCTTTCGGCGAAGCGCGAGACGATCGCCGCCGTGTCGTCGGTCGACGCGTCGTCGACGACGACCACCTCCATGTCCGCGACGTCCTGTGCCAGGACGGAGACGAGGGTCTCGGCGATCCAGGCGCCGACGTCGTGGGTGGGGATCACCACCGACAGCAGCACAGCCGTCGACGAGTCAGCGGGCAACCTGATCCACCGCCTCGTCGATGGCTCCGTCGAAGATCTTGCGCCCCTTGCGGATCACGATGCCCCGGGCGCACAGCTCCTTGATCATCTTCGTGTCGTGGCTGACGACGACCATCGTCACGCCGCGGGCGGTCAGCTCGCGGATCTTCGTGTAGCACTTCGCGCGGAACGGTGCGTCGCCGACGGACAGCACCTCGTCCACGAGCAAGATGTCCACGTCGACGTGGATCGCGACCGAGAAGGCCAGCCGCATGAACATGCCGGACGAGTAGTGCTTGACCTCCTGGTCGATGAACTCGCCGATCTCGCTGAATGCGACGATGTCGTCGAACCGCTCGTCGATCTCCTTCCGCCCCATCCCGAGGATGGCGGCGTTCAGGTAGACGTTCTCGCGCCCCGAGAGGTCGGGATGGAAGCCTGCGCCGACCTCGATGAGCCCGGCCACGCGTCCACGCGTGAAGACGCCGCCGGAGTCGGGCTCGAGCACGCCGGAGATCAGCTTGAGCGTCGTCGACTTGCCCGAGCCGTTCAGCCCGAGGATGCCGACCGCCTCACCCTGCCCGATCTGGAAGGAGATGTCGTCGAGCGCGGTGAAGGTGTCGGCGCGGACCTTGCGCCGCTTGATCCAGCTGACGAAGGCCTCTTTGAAGGAGTGCGTGTTGCGGCGCAGGAAGCGCTTGGAGACGTGGTCGACGACGATGCAGGGCGAGGTCGTGGTCTCGACGATGATCTGTGACATCAGAGGTCCTGGGCGAAGGTGCGTTCGAAGCGGCGGAACGTCCACTGTCCCGCCACGAGGGCGACGAGCGTGACCCCCACGGCGACCAGAGAGGCGTAGCCGAACCACTCGGGAAGGACGTAGGACTGGGTGGTCGTCGGCTCCCAGAAGCCGACGTGGAACAGTTCCACGGCTACCGTGAGCGGGTTGGACATGTACAGGAAGAGCAGCCAGTCGTGATCCCGGAGGGCGTCGGCCACCAGCGCCCAGGTGTACAGCACCGGCGAGGTCCACGTCGAGAACATCTTAATGAGATCGACGAAGTTCTGCGCATCGCGGAAGCGGACGTTGAGGCCGCTGAAGAACAGGCCCAGGCCGAGCGCGAAGGCCACCACGAGGATGATGCCCAGAAGGGCACCTCCCAGGCCGAGCAGCGTCGGCGTCCAGCCGACGAGCAGGCAGACGAGGAGCAGGATGACCAGCTGGGGCAGGAAGTGGACGAAGGCCACGATGATCGCGGCGATCGGGAACAGCTCCCGGGGCAGGTAGATCTTCTTGACCAGGGCGCGGTTGTCGACGATCGCGTTGGTGGCGTTGCCGAACGCCTCATTGAAGAGGTTGACCACAACGACGCCGGCGAACAGGTAGATCGCGAAGTTCTGCACGTCGCGATGGAACTGGAGGATGATCCCCATCACGAAGTAGTAGATGAGGAACTGTGACGCCGGCTTGACGTACGACCAGACCCACCCGAGCACCGAGTTGCGGTAGCGGGTGGCGGTGCCCTTCCTCACCAGCAGGCGGAGGAGGTAGCGCCACTGGAAGACATCGAGCAGGCCGCGACCGCGACCGGGGACGTCGTATTCAGAGACGTCGAGACGGGTTCCTACCGACAAGGCGCATCACTCTCTCCCGTGTGAGGCCCGCTCGGGCCACAGAAGATCCTACTCGACGTGTCCGCGGACGCCGACCGAAGCCAATGCCGCGGGGCGACGCCCGGGCACCCCACCGGTGAACGGTCAGCCACCCGTCAAGCGCTCGGTGTCGGACCGCACAACCCAGTACTCCCCGCCCGGCAGGCGTAGCTTCAGCCAGTCCCGAGCCTCGTTCACCTCCACCGCAACCGCCACCGTGCCCGCGACCAGCGTCATGCTTCCAATTGTGCACTCCGTGTACGGCGCGGAGCGAGCAATCGTGTCCGTGGTCACGACATAGGTCAACCTCGCAGAGCTCGTGTTTGTGGGTTCGACACAAGACTCCAAATTCGTCGCATAGCGCACCGAGGAACGAGGTACCCAGAAGTCACCTTCCGAGACGCTCAGCTTCAGCCACTGACGATCTGCGGACACCTTGACCGCGGTGGCGATCGTGTCGGCTGCCAAGTCAACCGAGCCTGCCGAACAGTGGTCGTAGGGCGCTACCCGGCCGGCGACGCCGCTCGTCAACACGTACGTCAGCTTCGCCGTACGCGAATCCGCGGGCTCGATGCAGCGATCGGCGGCGGTCGCATAGTCGACGTCGGATCGCGCAACCCAATACTCACCCTCGGCCAGCTTCATCTTTAGCCAGCTCCCGTCCGCAGTGACTTGGCTCGCGGTCGCAACGGTACCCGCCGCAACATCGATGGTGTCCAGACCGCATTCGTCGTAGGGCGCGATTCGGCCGGTGGTCGCGGATTTTACCGTATACGTCAGCCTGGCCGCGCGGGTGTCCTCAGGCGCGGCGCATGACTCCTGGCTGGTGGCGTAGCGCACCGTACTTCTGTCGATCCAGCGATCCCCGTCCGGCAACGCCAGCTTCAGCCACGCACCATCGTCGGTAACTTCGATAGCCTTGGCGACCGCTCCGACGGCCAGCTGTGCGCCGTCAGAACATTCGGCGTACGGCGCGGTGAATGTCGAGCTCTCCTCGATGACTGCGTAGGTTAGCTTTGCAGGGCGGGTGCCTAGCGAAGCCTGTTGACAGAGTTCCTCCGCCGTAACCTTTTGGACGGCATCTCGGGGAACCCACCGGTCGCCGAATTCTGTTGTGACGACGAGCCAATCACCCTTATCGGTGCTGGAGTGCGGACGCAAGACTGTCCCGATCGACATCGGTTCCGCATCACTTGCGCATGCACGAGTCGCAGCGGAATACGATGCGGCAGAGTCCGACGTGACCAGGTAGGTCATCTGGGCGTCCCGTGTACCAGGGGTGACAGAGCACACGGCAGACGACGCGATGTTCGTGAGGTGATCTCGGTCGATCCACATCTCCCCCCGCCCTGTGGAGACCTTGAGCCAGTCGCGGGCAGTGTTGGCCTCCAGCGCTTGGACGACCACTCCCCCGGAAATGCTCGCGCGTCCGATGCCACACGTGGCTTCCGGCGCTGTTCGCGCTGACGTCCCCGCATCGCGGACCACATAGAAGAGCTTCGCCGGACTGGTGCCACCCGGTGCGGCGCACGCCGTCTCGGTGTCAGACGCGCGTCGAAGGTTCGACCGGTCAATCCAATACGACCGGTCGTAGTAGTCGACCTTGACCCAGTCCTTATCCGCGCTCACCGCGAATGCCTGCACGATCGTCCCAGCCGCAATTTCAGTCGCATCAGACGCGCAGCCTGAACTGGGGACGGCACGTCCTGTTGCCTGAGCCACGAGCACATAGGCGTACTGGGCCGACCCGGCCTTCGGCGGCAGAGCACAGGCTGATTCGTCTGCGGCCGCGTAACGCAGATGCTCACGAGCGACCCATCGTGCGCCGGACTCCGTGTCGACACGTAGCCAACCGTCGACGACAGCAGTTGCCTGCAAAACCGTGCCCTGCGCCAATGCGGAAATGTTCTTGTCACACGCAAGGCTCGGCGCCGACCGCGCGTTGAGGCTGCTTGCCGTCACGACGTACGTCTTGACCGCTGTCTTTGGCGACGATGGCTGGGCGCACGCGTTCACGGGAGTCGTCGTCGAGCCGAACCAGTCGGTGAAGTACTGATAGAAGTTGCGGTTGCCGTAGGACGAGCAGCCGTCACCGGTGCCGTATCCCGCCTTGATGGCGGCGGCGTTGGGCTGATACGGCGTGTAGTAGTACAGGTTCGCGGTGGCCTGGTTCTGCACGTACACCGGCGAGGATCCACATGAGTGGTCCGGGTTCCACAGGATGTTCCACGTCTTCCCCGGCGCGTACCAGGTGAAGTACTGACTCGTCCCGGCGGGGTTGGCGTAGCGCTTGAACTGCCACGCGGCACCGTAGACCTGGTTGAAGAAACCGTAGTAGCGCGTGTCGCACGCCGCGGTGTCCGGGCAACCCTGTCCCATCGCGATGCGGTACCGCCAGTCGCTCGGCCACACGTGGTTGACGAGCCCCTGTTCCTTCTGGAGCGTCGCGAGGATGACCTGGGGGTTGATGCCACACGCCTGCGACACCTTATAGATGATGCGCGAGGCACGCTCCCGAGTGCCGCCCGAGTAGGCACCGCACATGGCGTCGGCGGAAACGTTCCGCGACGTGTCATACCAGTCCTTCAAGCAGGTGTATCCGGACTGGCAGGTGGGCACCATCTTCTCCAGGAAGGCCTGGATCTGCGCTTCGGTCATCGTCGACTTATCGAAGAAGACGGCGTCGCTGATGATGTTTCCGGCCTGGAACTTTGACAGGTCGGCGGTCTGGATGGAGTCGCCGATCGCGGTCTCCGCGTCGAGGGCTGCCTCAACGTCCATCGTGGTCGCAGCATCGGCGACCACGGTCTGCTCCACCGCTGACGCGGCGGGGGCGACGAGGAGGCCGGCGAGCATGGCGATCACAGCGAGCGTCGGCGCAATCAATCGCCTCATCTACCCGACTCCTTATTCACAGGGGATTCTGTGACTAGTGTGGCGAAAGTTACACCTGAACACAATTGTTACTAGAGTTCGGCGTGCAAGGCCCAGATCTTGTCTGCCGCCTCGAGCCAGGAGAAGACGCGGCCGCGATCGGCGGCCATGACCGCCAGACGCTCAGCAGCCGTGGTTGAGCCGAGCGCATCGGCGAGCGCAGCGCCCAGTGCGTCAGCCGCATCCACGCCGGATGTCGGCACCAGCGTGCCGCCGTCGACGACGACCTCGCGCAAGTCATCCGAATCCGCCGCGATGACGGGAACCCCGAGGGCCATCGCCTCGACGGTCCGCCAGGGGAACACCGCGCGCATCGACGGCGCCACGTACGCGACGGCGGCACCGAACACCGCCCCGCGGTCGGCGTCGGCGAGCGCGCCGCGCACGTGCACGAGTCGCGCGGGAACCCCGGCGGCCGCTGCGATCTCGGCGATCGCCGGCTCTTCGCCTTCGCCGGCATCCATCACGACGACGGGCACGTCGTGGCCGCTGCGGGCGACCGCGCCGAACCCGGCGGCGAGCGCATCCGATTCCGCTGACGTACCGGCGAGCACCACGTATCCCTCGGGGAGGTCGAGCTCGCGCCGACGTCCGATCTCATCCGTCGGCACGCGGAAGCCCTCGGGAGCGGCACCCGAGATCACCCGGATGTGATCCCCGAGCCGGGCGATCTCCCCCAGCCGACGCGCCATCGCGTGCGTGGGCACGACCACGGCGTCGGCGTGCTTGACGGCGCGCTTGAGCATCGCCTTGTGCCACGCGACGCTGGATCGGGAGAGCTCGTCGGGTGCGTCCCACGGGCGAAGATCCCACACGGTCACGCTCGTCTGATCGTTGTTGTGCACGCGGTCGTGCTTGACCAGCGGCGCGAACAGACTCGGGGCGTGAATCATCCCGCCACCGATGCCGGTCGCGACACCGAGCTGCAGCGCACCGGCGAGCTCGCGGCGGGGCAAAGACGTGCGACGCACTCCCGCCATGCCCGGGATGGACAGCGCTGCGATGCCGTCACCCCCGGCCGCGGGTGCGATCCCCTCCACCTCGCACCCCTGCGGCGCGTGGGCGATGAGGGCACGCACGAGCTCCCCGGAAGCGACCTTCAGGTCGTTGTCGGTGGGGGCGACGAGCTGATCGAGCATCACCCGCAGCACGGCGGTCACGACTCGGGCTCCGGCGTGGGCGTCGGAGGGTGCAGCGTCTGCTGCACGAGTTCGCGGATGTAGTCGTAGTCGGGGTCGTACTCGTCGATGCCGCCCTCCGGCGTCAGCTCGATCGTCGTGACCGGCTGATCCTTCGCCTTGGCCGCAAGGTCGACGAGATACGGGAGCATCGAGTTCGGGATGTCGGTCTCGACCAGATCGGCCCCGGCCGCCGCCAGATCCTGGAACCGGGTGAGCACGGTCTGCGGCGTGAACTGGTCGAGCATCGCCTGCTGCAGCTCGCGCTGACGCTCCATGCGGTCGAAGTCGCTGGTGGTGTATCGCGAACGGGCGTACCACTGCGCGGTGTCGCCGTCCATGTGCTGTTCGCCGACCTCGATCCACCCGGTCGCCCACTCCTCGGCCGGCTGTCCGTCGTACGTCGGACCGCCGCCCTCGGGCAGCCGCTCGTCGACGGTGATCGTCACCCCGCCGAGCGCGTCGACGAGGTCGGCGAAGCCCTTCATGTCGACGAAGACGTAGTACGGGATCTCGATGCCGAGGATCCCCTCGGCGGCATCCTTCGTCGCCTCGACACCGGGCGACGAGCCGTTGTCGTACGCGTCGGGATACAGCGCTGTGCCGTCCTGACACACCTCGACCTCGGTGCGCAGCTGGTTGACGCCGCTCCCCCACCCGCACGTCGGGTCGGCGAACCCCTCGTGACCGTTCGGGTACTTCTCCTGCATCGGCCCCTCCGAGAAGGGGAAGTTGGGCATGTCGCGCGGGATGCCGGTGATGGTCGTCGCGCCGGTCTCGGCGTTCACCGACACCACCGAGATCGAGTCAAAGCGCATGCTGTCGCGACCCTCGCCACTGTCAGCGCCGAGAAGCAGGATGTTGTAGTACCCGTCGGAAGGCTCCACCGGCGGTCCGCTTGCACCGAAGATCGCGCCGAGCGCGGTGCGGGCCGCACCGACCGACTGCGCCGCGTAGGCGGCACCGCCGCTCGCAGCGATCACCAGCGCGATCGCGAGCGCCGGGATGCCGACACGGGCGACGCCGGCGGTCTTCACCAGCCGCACCAGACGCAGCGTGTCGATCGTGAGGACGACCCACAGCGCGGCGTACGCGATGAGGATCCCCTGCGCGAGCAGCAGCACGAACCAGTTCGTGCCGAGCGAGATGAGCAGACCCTGCGCGAACAGGGCGATGAGCACGCCCGCGACCACGAGCATCCACATGAGGATGGTCGCGGCCAGCCCGATGCGCCCCAGCCGCCTGCTGCCGGCGAGCACCTGGGCGGAACCGGGAAGCAGGAAGTTCAGGCCCACCAACCACCAGCCGCGTCGGCTCATGACCGAGCCGGAGGACACGTCGGGGTAGCGCAGCGGCCGCTCCTCGATCGTGCGCGACCGGGACGAGGTGACCGGCCGGTGCGGCGCCGCGACGCTCACAGGGCGTCCTTGAGCCGCCGGCTCTTCTCCTCGACCTGCGCCTCGAGATCACGGGCATACGCCTCGACGCGGTCGCCGAGAGCGGCATCCGAGGAACCGAGCATGCGGGCGGCGAGGATTCCGGCGTTCTTCGCGCCGTTGATGGACACAGTCGCCACCGGAATGCCCGCGGGCATCTGCACGATGCTGAGCAGCGAATCCATGCCGTCGAGCGTCGCCAGCTGCACCGGCACGCCGATCACGGGAAGCGAAGTGAGCGAGGCGAGCATGCCCGGCAGGTGCGCGGCCCCACCGGCGCCGGCGATGATCGCCTTCAGTCCGCGCGCCCGCGCCTCGCGGCCGTAGCGCAGGAGCTTGTCGGGCGTGCGATGGGCCGAGACGACCTCGACCTCGTGCGGCACCCCGAAGTCGGTGAGCGCCTGCGAGGCGTCGCTCATCACGCGCCAGTCCGAGTCGGAACCCATCACCACGCCGACCAAGGGCGCGTCGGAAGAATGCAGCGGTCGGGTCACCCGTCCAGGCTAGGCGCGGCGGCTGGAAGAACCCCGCAACGGCACGGGGGCGTTTCGGGGCCGGGGTGCGTTTCGTCTCGTCGCTGCGCTCCTCGCTCAACGACCAGGAGAGGACGCTACGCTCCTCGCTCAACGACCTGGGCAAGACGCTACGCTCCTCGCTCAACGACCTGGGAGGGACGCGATGCGCCTCGCTCAACGACCAGACGCCGGGCATCGGTCGTTGAGCGAGCGGAGCGAGACGAAACGCAGGTCTCGGAAGGGGAGCGTCAGTCTTGGAAGAAGGCGGCGGCGGCGCGGGCCTGGTAGGCGACGTCGTCGAGATCCGCGCCCGCGACGTTCACGTGACCCACCTTGCGGCCCGGGCGCGGCGCCTTGCCGTACGTGTGGATCTTCGCGACCGGATGCGCCTCCATCGCCGCGGCGAAGCGCGCGTCGAGGGAATCCGACACCGGACCACCGAGGATGTTGATCATCACCGACCAGTCCGCCACCGCATCCGCATCGCCGAGCGGCAGATCGAGAACCGCGCGCAGGTGCTGCTCGAACTGGCTCGTGACCGCGCCGTCCTGCGTCCAGTGACCGCTGTTGTGCGGACGCATCGCGAGCTCGTTCACGAGCACCCGCTCATCGACGGTCTCGAACAGCTCGACGGCGAGCATGCCGGTGACATCCAGCCCCTCTGCGATCCCGACGCCGATCCGCGCGGTCACTTCCTGCAGGCGCGCGTCCTGATGCGGCGCCGGCGCGACGACCTCGGCGCACACGCCGTCTTTCTGCACCGTCTCGACCACGGGATACGCGCGCACCTGACCCGACGGCCGACGCGCCACCTGCTGCGCGAGCTCGCGCGAGAAGTCCACGAGCTCCTCGACCAGGAGCGCTCCGCCATGGGCGTCTTCGGCGAGCGCCGCGAACCAGTCATCCGCTTCGGCGGCGGTCGACACGACGCGCACGCCCTTTCCGTCGTACCCGCCGCGCGGTGTCTTCACGACGGCACGGCCGCCATGGCCGTCGAGGAACTCCTGCAGCCCCTCGCGGCCGGTCACCGCCGCCCAGTCGGGCTGCGGCATGCCGAGCTCGGCCAGCCGCGTGCGCATCTCGATCTTGTCCTGCGCGAATCGCAGGGCGTGCGGCCCCGGGTGCACGGCCACGCCGGCGTCGACGAGGGCACCGAGAACGTCCTGCGGCACGTGCTCGTGGTCGAAGGTGATCACATCGACCTCGCGCGCGAGGGCCAGCACGGTCTCCGCGTCGCGGTAGTCCCCGACCGCGGTCGCGGCGAGCTTGGCCGCCATCCCCTCGGACTCGGCGAGCACCTGCAGCTCGATACCCAGCTCCACCGCGGGCGCGATCATCATCCGCGCCAACTGTCCGCCACCGACCACACCGACACGCAGGGTCATCCCGCTCCTTCCGACCGCTCCATTCTGTCTCACCGCCGCCGTCGAGGCATGCGGCGACGGATCACACGGGGGCCGGAGGCGCCGGAGGCGTCGCGAACGTCCCGCTCGTCGGCGTCATGGACTGCGCATCGCGGTGGGCGAGGATCTGATTGACCTCCACCTGGTCGACGAGCGCCTCGTGCACGAGGGCGACGTTCGGGATGTTCCGCAGCCGCAGCGGCTCATCGACGCCGTTCGACAGCGTGAGGGTTCCCGCTCCCCACAGCCGCTGCAGGATGCCGCGACGCACGCCGATCGAGTAGCCGCGCACGTGGCTGAGCTCGCGACGGCGTCGCACGAAGACGCCGTACCGCTCGATCACCCGGCGCGTGGTGATCACGTAGGTGTGCGACCACCAGGCGAGGAAGGGCAGCAGCACGAGAAGGAACACCACAACCGCCGCGGCCGTCAGCAGCATCCAGTTCTCGAACGGCGCGGGAAGGTTGCCGTAGAAGAAACCGACCGCGCCGGCGACCGCCAGCAGGACCAGCACCGACCAGAACAGCCGTCGCGCGTGCGGACGCACCCGCGCGATGCGCAGCTCCGGGGTCGGCGCCCCGGGCGCGGGAGCGAGCGGCCGCGCGCCCGTTCCGATCGGCTGTGTCATGCCCCCATCATGCCGGGAGCGACCGACATCGAGCGGATGCCGCGCCCAGCCTCAGCGCACGTGCACCACGTCGCCGGCCGAGACCGCGATCGGGTCGCCGCCGGAGTCGACGACGAGCCGGCCGTCGGCGTCGATGCCGGTCGCCTCCCCATCGAGCGACGTGCCGTCCGGGAGCGACACCGTCACGCGCTTGCCGACGGTCGCGCAGTTCTTCGCCACGTCGGCATGGAGCCCGGCGACCGTTGCGTCACCGCCCGTGGCGGCGAGGTCAGCGAGGTAGCGGTCCAGGGCGTCGAGATAGTCGGCGATGAGGCGATCGTCGTCGACGTCGATACCGGCGGCCAGGAACGACGTCGCGGTTTGGACCGGCAGCTCGGCCTGCGACATGCGCGTGTTGATGCCGGTGCCGATCACGACGCAGTCGGGATGGCTGGGCACGACCTCTGCGAGAATGCCGCACAGCTTCGCGCCGTCGAGCAGCACGTCGTTCGGCCACTTCAGCACCGCCTCGTGCCCCGACGAGCCCAGCTGCCCGCGCACCGCCCGCACGAGCGCGGCGCCGGCCGCGAGCGGGATCCATCCACGTGCCGACACCGGAAGATCGGGCACCCGCACGAGGGTGGACACGGCCAGCGCGGTTCCGGGCGGGGCGACCCAGGAGCGGTCGAGGCGGCCACGACCCGCCCGCTGGTCGGTCGTCACCAGCACCGACAGATGCGGCCACAGGCCCGGCGCGTCGCGCACCCCCTCGATCACGTCCGCGTTGGTGGAGTCGGTCGACTCCGTCAGCTGCACGCGAGGACTGCGGGCAGCGGCACGAGGGTATCCGGCGGCGGGAATCGTCATGTCGCCCACGGTACGCCGTGGCTCCGGTCGGCGCCGCGCCCTTCCGGCGGCACAGCGCATCCGCTACGGTCCCGCATCCGCGGTGTGGACCCGCACCAAGGCAGCGCGGATCGGTTGTGCAGACCCTCCAAGGGATCGCAGGCCCGCGCCGATAGGGTGGAATCCGTGACCGACGACATCGACCTCTCGACCACCGCCGGAAAGATCGCCGACCTGCGCGCGCGGTATCAGGAGGCGGTCGTCGACGCGGAGAAGACCGCCCACGACAAGCAGCACGCCAAGGGCAAGCTCACCGCTCGCGAACGCATCGAACTGCTCCTCGACACCGGCTCCTTCGTCGAGATCGACGAGTACGTGCGACACCGCACCACCGCTTTCGGGATGGACCGCGCCCGCCCTTACGGTGACTCGGTCGTCACCGGAACCGGCACGATCCACGGGCGCGCCGTCGCTGTCTACGCGCAGGACTTCTCGACCTTCGGCGGATCGCTCGGCGAGGTGGCCGGCGAGAAGATCATCAAGGTCATGGAGCTCGCGCTGCGCAGCGGCATCCCGATCATCGGCATCCTCGACTCCGGCGGCGCCCGCATCCAGGAGGGCGTGGTCGCGCTCGGCAAGTACGGCGAGATCTTCCGCCTCAACACCCGCGCGTCGGGCGTCATCCCGCAGATCTCGATCATCATGGGGCCGGCCGCCGGCGGCGCCGTCTACTCCCCCGCCCTCACCGACTTCGTCGTGATGGTCGACAAGACCAGCCAGATGTTCGTCACCGGGCCCGACGTGATCAAGACCGTCACCGGCGAAGACGTGGGCATGGAGGAGCTCGGGGGCGCGCACACGCACAACACCCGCTCCGGCGTCGCGCACTATCTCGCCGACGACGAAGACGACGCGATCGACTACGTGCGCACCATGCTCGGCTACCTGCCCGACAACAACATGGCGGAGCTGCCGGTCTACGAGACGGAGTTCGAGTTCGAGACGACCGACGCCGACCGCGCACTCAACGCCGTCATCCCCGACTCCCCCAACCAGCCCTACGACATCCACACCGTCATCGAAGGACTCCTCGATCACGGCGAGTTCCTCGAAGTGCAGCCGCTGTTCGCGCCGAACATCGTCATCGGGTTCGGACGCATCGAGGGCCGCTCGGTGGGCATCATCGCCAATCAGCCGTCGCAGATGGCCGGCACCCTCAACATCGACGCCGGCGAGAAAGCCAGCCGCTTCGTGCGGTTCTGCGACGCCTTCTCGATCCCGATCGTCACGCTCGTCGACGTGCCCGGATACCTCCCCGGCACCGACCAGGAGTGGACCGGCGTCATCCGTCGCGGCGCGAAGCTCCTCTACGCCTACGCCGAGGCGACCGTGCCGCTGGTGACCGTCATCCTCCGCAAGGCCTACGGCGGCGCCTACATCGTGATGGGCTCCAAGCAGCTGGGCGCCGACGTGAACCTCGCCTGGCCCACCGCGGAGATCGCGGTCATGGGCGGCCAGGGTGCGGTGAACATCCTCTACCGCGGTGAGATCAAACGCGCGGCCGAAGCGGGCGAAGACGTCGCCGCGGTGCGCACCAAGCTCGCCACCGAGTACACCTACAACGTCGCGTCGCCCTTCCTCGCCGCCGAGCGCGGCGAGCTCGACGGGATCATCGAGCCCGCGCAGACGCGCGTGTCGATCGCGAAGGCGCTTCGCGCGCTGCGCGGCAAGCGCGCGAGCCTGCCGCCGAAGAAGCACGGGAACATCCCGCTGTGACCGACAGCGACGCCGAGCCCCGCGTCATGATCGACGTGCGCCGCGGCAACCCGACCGACGACGAACTCGCCGCCCTCATCGCCGTGCTGTCAGAGGCGTACCGCACCGAGGTCGAAGACGCCACGGCCGACCCGACGCCGCAGCGGTCCGCGTGGGAACTGACGCAGCGCGGCCTGCGCACGCCGCTGCGCCGCGACCTCGGGTGGCGCCAGGGCGGCTGGCAACACGGCTGCTGACGGCTCCGGCCGTTCGCGTGGGGGGTGGGCACGGCGCCCGCCGGCGTGTCCCCCGAAATACCTACAGACGGCGTGTTTGCGCGCGTCGCATACTGGAGGAGCTGGAACGCTGCGGCGTTCGGCTGGCCCACCTCCGCTTCGCGGACTCGTCGGGTCGGCCCCTGCGGACGGTTTTCGGGTAATCGTCCGCCCAGGCGGGGAGCTGGCGGAAACGCCGCTCCCCGCCTCTTCTCTGTGCGCGGCGTCTCCGCCCGTGCGGCACCGCCGCGCGCGGCCACACCGCCACCGGTCGACAACACAGGAGATTCGGGCGCGGTTGCCCTAGATCCGGGCCCCAGGCGCCCGCGACGCGGATATCTCCTGCGTTGTTCACACCGCGCCGCGGTGGCTCCGACGCTGGTCTGGCGTCGCGCCGGTCCGCCGTGACGACCACCCGCGTGACGCGCATCGCCGACCACCGGTCAACAACACAGGAGATTCGGGCGCGGTTACCCCAGATCCGGGCCCCAGGCTCCCGCGACGCGGATATCTCCTGCGTTGTTCACGGCGTGGCGGGCACAGGCGCGACCGGTTCGGCCGCCGCGCGGTGGCCGCGGCGCGGCAGGGGGCCAGCGGTGGGCGTCCGCGACGCGGGTGACGGTCAGCGGCGGGGGTGGGCGATCTCGCGCCAGAGGTCCACGGCGTCTTCGTCGGAGAGCGCGGCGCCGGCGCCGGAACGGCCCACGACCGTCACGGCCACGCTCTCGTGCGGCGAGGTGCGCACGTACAGGCGCTCCGACGTCGCCTCGCGCAGCGTCTCGGCGAGCTGGCCGCGGATGACCGACAGCGTCACCTCGTCGACGCGGTCGAGGCCTCCCTCGTCGAGCACCGTCACGGTCGATCCGCGGCGTCGGAGTCGCTCGAGCTCGGCCCGCACGTCGTCGTCGAGGAGACGCGGTCCCCGCAGCTCGTCGCGGAGGCTGCCCTCGGCGATGCGGGCGCCGAGCCGTTCGTCTTCGGTGAGACGGCCGCGTTCGGCGACCACGCGCATCAGCACCGGGCCCGCGATCGCGAGTGCGCGCTGCACCTTCGTGCGACGCTCGCGCTGCCGCACGCTCTGCGAAGCCTCCACACCGGATGCCGCGCGCTGCAGCGTGGTCAGCTGCGCCGTGTCTCGCGCCGCGCGGTCCAGGGACAGCATGAGCATCTGCGCCACGGCGACCCACACGACCGAGCCGACGAGTCCGAGGCCGAGCGCCGTCACCGGCCCCATCCACACCGAGGCCGTCACGCCGAGCGCGATGATGCCGAGCCACGCGACCCACGGGCGTCGGCGGACCATGACGACGACCATCAGGGCACCGATCCCGCCGAGGTACCACGTGGCGTACGGAGCGGTGACATGATCGGGGCCGACGGCCACCGACAGCGCGTTCGGCACCGCGATCGCGGCCCCGAGCGCGAGGCCGGCCGCCCAGGTGGGAAGGCGACCGGTGCGGCGGGCAGCGCTCAGCGCCTCGTCCACGCCATCGCCGTCGACCTCGGGGATCGGCTCGGTTCCCGCGGCCTCGGCCCGGCGCGGCTCCCACAGCACCACCAGCCACGTCGTGCCGAGATAGACGAACAGCGCGACCACCAGCAGCCACGGCAGCGGCACCGGCTCGGTCCACCACAGCCCGCGCGCCGCGAGGTACGCGGTGAAGGCCAGCGCAAGGCCGACGAGGATGTTCCGCACGCTCATCACGCCGACACCAGCCCCGCCCACTCGAGCCGCACCCGGGTGCCGTCGGCACCCGAACTGACCACGCCGCTTCCGCTGACGGCGGCCATCCGGGCGATGATCGACGCCCTGATGCCGAGGCGGTCATCCGGCACGGCGCCGACGTCGAAACCGGCCCCTTCGTCCCGTATCTCCACGACGAGCCCTGCGGGGTCTCCCGAGGCCTCGAGCACGACCTCCAGGCCCGACGCCGAGGCGTGCTGAAGCGAATTGGAGATCGCCTGCGTCGCGGCCAGCACGATCGATCGGGCGACGCGGCCGGGCACCTCGCCGGCGTCTATCGCGACTCGACGGCGCACGGTGACATCCGCGCCCATCTCGTGCGCGCCGGCCTCGATCTCATCGGCGATGCTGTCGGGGCTGCGCGCGGCGTCGCTGCCCTCGCTCGCGTCACGGTCGGTGTTCGCCAGACGCGTGAGCGCCTCGCGCGCCATCGAGACCGCGAGCGCCTGCTCACGCGGGGTGTCGGCGCGTTCCGCGGCGATGAGGGCGGCGAGCACGCTGTCGTGCATGAGGGCCGCGACGGCCACCCGCTCGTCTTCGGCCGCGTCGGCGGCCGCGGCCCGCGCGTAGGAGTCGACGGCACGAGCACGCGTCTCGTCGACGTTCGTCGCGATCGATCGCAGCAGCCACCCCAGGGTGAGCAGCACCCCGCCGAGGATGAGCGCGAACGACACGTCGAGCCCGAGCGACAGCCAGAACGACGGGTCGAACGCTCCCCCGATGAGCCGGACGACGCCGAACATCAGCGGCGTGAGGATCGTCCACGCGATCTGCGCCGGCAGCGGGAAGACCAGCACGCTGGAGACGGTGGCGACGTTGATGAGGAACCAGATCCACGGCTGCTCGGTCGGGGATGTGTAGAGCCCGACGTTCACGATCGGGAAGGCGATGAGCACCACGGCGAACACGCCGATGAACACACCGGCGGCGATCCGCACGGCGCGGCCGAGCACGCACGCCACGAGCATGGCGAGAAGGCTGCCGAAGGTGATGACGACGAGAGCGTTCTGCGCGAGGGTGCCCGCGGCCAGGGTCCCGATGGCGGTGACGAATCCCTGCAGGCCGAGGAAGACCGAGCCGAGCGCGATGGCGATCTGCAGCACCCGCTCGATGCGGTGGCGCGTGAACGACCCCAGGTCGGGCTCGGTTCCTCGCAGGCGCGGGAGCTGTCCCCAGGCTTCGTCGACGGCGACAGGGGTGTCGGTGCGGAGGCGGGGTGAGGTCACGGCGAGCTCTCGCGGTCGGCGTGGCGATCGAGCAGCCCGTCTTCGACGGCGCGGTGGAGCAGGTCGATCTTCGTCGGCGCGGGGCGTCCGACGTCGACGTACTTCATGCGAACTCGGGTGATGTTCTCCTTGGCCGTCGAGTAGGCGACTCCGAGCCGTTCGGCGACGACCTTCAGCGGCAGACCCGCCGCATACAGCCGCAGCACGTCGCGCTCGCGGGCCGAGAGCTGAGCATCGGCGAAATCGCGATCGCCCTCGACGGCGCTCGCCCACTCGACGTTGTTGAGGGGCTCGCCCTGCGCGACGCTGGAGACCGCGTGGAGCACGTCGTCGATGCGGGAGGACTTGCTGACGATTCCGGCCGCCCCGGCGGCGAGCGCCTCGCGCACGGAAGCCGGGCGGTCGGCGACGCTGTGGATGATGACGCTCGAGCCGTCGGCGACCAGTCGCGTGACGTTCTCGGTCACGGTCGCCCCGTCGCCGAGGGTGAGGTCGAGCACCACGACGTCGGCGGGTGAGACCTGCTGTTCCTGTCGCCACGAGAGGTAGTCGGTGACGGTGCTGCCGGAGAACACCACGCTCGCCGATCCCTCGCGCGCGCAGCCGGCCTCGAGACCGAGTCGCACCGACTCGTGATCGTCGATGAGGGCCACCCGTGTCATGCGATCACCTTACCTGTGAGAACGCTCCATCGCGGGGTCGGGGTGGCCGCACGCCATCACTCGTGTCGCAGCACGGCGACGGCCTCGACATGATGCGAGTTCGGGAACAGGTCGAGCGCGTCGACGCGGTCGGTGACGTACCCGGTCTCGCGGAAGGTCGCGAGGTCGCGTGCAAGGGCCACGGGATCGCAGGCGACGTACACGATCGTGCGCGGTCCGAGCGCCGCGACGTCTTCGGCGACCTGGCGCCCGGCCCCCGATCGCGGCGGATCCAGCAGCACCACCCCTCGGGCCAGGCGCTGGCGCTCACGCTCGGTCGCGGATGCTCGCAGTGCCGACACCCACCGGTCCACCCTGGCCGTCTCGGCACGGGCTCCCACCCAGTCGGCGAGGTTGTGACCGGCGTGCTCGGTCGCCCGCTCGTCCGATTCCACCGACGTGATGCGGGCGCTCTCTCCACCCAAGCCACCCAGGGTCGCGGCGAAGAGCCCCACGCCGCCGTAGAGGTCGAGGTGCCACCCGTCGGGGTCCACGGCCGGTTCGTCGCCGGCGACCTCGCGAAGGCGCTGCGAGACGACCCCGGCGAGGGTGTGGGCGGCGAGGCGATGCACCTGCCAGAAGCCGCCCGCATCCACCCGGAAGGATCGCCCTGCCGCCTGCTCCAGGATCAACTCGCGCGCCGCGTCGGAGCGCTGTCCGGCCGGTCGCGGCACGACGCGCACCCGGCCGTCGGTGGGCTGGACGAGGTCGATGCGGCCCGGCTGTGCGGACCGGACGCCCTCGAGTGCGCGCTCGAGTGCCGGCGTCGCGAGCGGCAGCGAGTCGACGGGAATGATGCGATGGCTGCGCTGTGCGTAGGGCCCGACCCGTCCGTCGTCGCCGACGTGCAGGCTCACGCGCGTGCGCCATCCGGTGCCGTCGGGCGTCTCCTCGGCGAGCACCGCGCCGGCATCGTCGTGGAGCGGCGCGGCCGCGGACATCGTCGCCGGGATGTCGAGGCGACCGATGCGCGCGAGCGCGTCGCGCACGACGTCGAGCTTGAGTGCGCGCTGCGCATCCAGCTCGATGTGGCCGAAGTCGGCGCCGCCGGGGCGCTCGTCGGGCGGCACGTCGATGTCGGCCGGCGCCCACACGTGCGGCCGACGGGACGGCGCCGCATCCAGCACCTCGAGCGCCTCGGCGCGCCAGAAGGACTTCTTCGACGTCTCGGTCAGGCGCGCCCTCATGCGCTCTCCCGGGATGGCGTCGGGCACGAACACCACGCGGCCCTCGTGGCGGGCGACGAACACGCCGCCGTGCGCGACGCCGGTGATGTCGAGGTCGAGGATGCTGCCGACGTCCATGCCTCGAGCCTGTCACAGCTATCGTCGTGGCATGCGCGTGTGCCTCGCCTCGACCTCGCCCGCCCGCCTCATGCTGCTGCGCCAGGCGGGCATCTCTCCGGAGACGGCGGCGCCCGACGTCGACGAAGAGGCCGTGATCGCTGCCGTGGAGGCCGGCGAGGATCGCACCCTCTCCCCCGACGAGCACGTGCTCCTCCTCGCGCGCCGAAAAGCGGCCGACGTCGCCGCCCGGCTCACCGCCGAGCAGCCCGACTTCGACGGCATCGTCATCGGCGGCGACTCCATGTTCGAGCTCGACGGCGAGATCCTCGGCAAGCCCTACACGCCTGAGAACGCCACGGCGAGGTGGCACGGGATGCGCGGACGCACCGGTGTGCTGCACTCCGGTCACGCGGTGTTCCGGCTCGCGCCCGGCATCGCGCCGCGGGAGGCCCACGCCGTCGCCGAGGCATCCGTCACCTTCGCCGACGACGTCACCGACGCCGAGATCGACGCCTACGTCACGACCGGAGAGCCGCTGCTGGTCGCCGGCGCGTTCACGGTCGACAGCCTCGGCGCGCCGTTCATCACGCGCGTGGCGGGCGACCCGTCGACGGTGGTGGGGATGTCGCTGTCGACGCTCCGCCACCTCGTGCGCGAGCTCGACGTGGCGTGGCCCGACCTCTGGGCCCCGGCCGCGCAGTGATGCGAGGGCATCCTGGCGCGACGGATGCTCGACGAACGTTGTACGAGGAAGACCACGTTTCTTCGTGGGATTTGTACGAACCGGTCAAAACCACCGCGGAGGCCGTCGGTAGGCTGAAATCCATGCCTCGTATCGCCAAGGTCCTCATCGCGAACCGCGGCGAGATCGCCGTCCGTGTCATCCGCGCCGCGCGCGACGCCGGAAAGTCCTCCGTCGCCGTCTACGCCGACCAGGACCGCGACGCCCTGCACGCGCGCCTCGCCGACGAGGCATACGCCCTCGATGGATCCACCAGCGCGGAGACCTACCTCTCCATCGACAAGATCCTCTCCGTCGCACGACGCTCCGGAGCCGACGCGGTGCATCCCGGCTACGGCTTCCTCGCCGAGAACGCCGACTTCGCCCGCGCCGTCATCGGGGCGGGCCTCACCTGGATCGGCCCGTCACCGGAGGCCATCGAGGCCCTCGGCGACAAGGTCACCGCCCGCCACGTCGCCGAGAAGGTCGGCGCTCCGCTCGCGCCGGGAACCCCCGGCCCCGTCGACGGGGCCGAGCAGGTGATCGACTTCGCCCGCGAACACGGGCTGCCGATCGCCATCAAGGCCGCGTACGGCGGCGGCGGGCGCGGCCTGAAGGTCGCGCGCGAGTTCGACGAGGTCGCGGAGCTGTTCGAATCAGCCACGCGCGAGGCCATCGCCGCGTTCGGCCGCGGCGAGTGCTTCGTGGAGAAGTACCTCGACAAGCCGCGCCACGTCGAGACCCAGTGCCTCGCCGACTCCTCCGGCAACGTCGTCGTGGTCTCCACGCGCGACTGCTCCCTGCAGCGCCGCCACCAGAAGCTCGTCGAAGAGGCTCCGGCACCGTTCCTCACCGAGGACCAGAACCGCATCCTCTACGACGCGTCGAAGAAGATCCTGCGCGAGGTGGGCTACCTCGGCGCCGGCACGTGCGAGTTCCTCATCGGTGCCGACGGCACGATCTCGTTCCTCGAGGTGAACACGCGCCTGCAGGTGGAGCATCCGGTCTCCGAAGAGGTCACCGGCATCGACCTGGTGCGGGAGCAGTTCCGCATCGCCGAGGGCGAGCAGATCGGATACGACGACCCGCAGCCGGTCGGTCACGCGATCGAGTTCCGCATCAACGGCGAGGACCCCGGCCGCAACTTCCTGCCGCAGCCCGGTCCGATCCACGTCTTCAAGACCTTCGGCGGTCCCGGCATCCGGCTCGACTCCGGCGTGACCGCCGGCGACGCCGTGTCGGGTGCGTTCGACTCGCTGCTGGGCAAGATCATCGTGAGCGGCCGCGACCGCGCCGAGGCCCTCGAGAGGTCCCGCCGCGCGCTCGAGGAGTTCGAGGTCGCGGGCATGCCCACGGTGCTGCCCTTCCACCGCAAGGTCGTGAGCGACCCCGCCTTCACCGCCGAGAGCGGCGAGTTCGGCGTGTTCACCCGGTGGATCGAGACCGAGTTCGTCAATGACATCCCCGCGTGGGACGGCGAACCGGATGCTCCGAAGCCCGACGAAGGGCGCCACACCGTCGTCGTGGAGGTGGGTGGCAAGCGCCTCGAGGTGAGCCTGCCCGACCGGGTCGTGTCATCCGCCCCGCAGACGGGCCGCCCGGCCGTCGCCCCGCCCTCGCGCCGCTCGCACGCCGCGACCGTCTCCGGCGGAGGCGCCAGCGGCGACGCGGTGAAGGCACCCATGCAGGCGACCATCGTCAAGGTCGCCGTCGCCGAGGGCCAGGAGGTCGTCAAGGGCGACCTGATCGTCGTGCTCGAGGCGATGAAGATGGAGCAGCCCATCCAGGCCCACAAGGACGGCGTCATCGGCTCGGTCAACGCCGACCCCGGCACCACCGTCTCCGCCGGTCATCAGCTGATGACCATCGCCTGACGCGCTACAGGTGGGCCGCGAGGAACGCGGCGCAGCGCTCGAACGCGACATCGCCTTCGGGATGCACCCCGGGGAAGAAGTAGAAGCCGTGCGGCATTCCCTCGGGCCAGTATCCATCGACCGGTGACCCGGCGTCTGCGACGAGCGACGCGAAAGCGCGGGCGGAGTCGATGATCGGGTCGTGCGTTCCGGTGGCCAGGAACAGCGGCGGATAGCCGCGCAGGTCACCGTAGATCGGGCTCGCCAGCGGCTCCGTCCACGCCGTCGTCGGCAGGTAGGCGCTCCGGATGAACGCGAAGAAGGCGCTGTCGTACACGATGCCCCGCGGCGCCTGCGCCTGGAACGAGGGCCACCGCTCCTGCGTGAAGTCGGCGAACGCACCGAGCATGATGACCGCGGCCGGCGCGGGCAGGTCGTGCGCGCGAGCGTACAGCGCAAGCGCGGCGGCGAAGTTCGACCCCGCCGAATCGCCGGCCACGACCACGCGCGCGGGGTCGCCGCCCACACGTCCGGCTTCGCGAACGAGCCACGCATAGACGTCGGCGACATCGTCGAGCGGCGTCGGGTACGGGTACTCCGGCGCCATCCGATAGTTCGTCGAGACGACGACCGCCGTGTTGTCCCGCGCCAGCCGGCGGGTGATGTACGCCGTGTCGAAGTCGGAGCCGACGGTGAACCCGCCACCGTGCGCATAGAGGATCACCGGCAGGACCGCATCCGAAGCCGCCGCCTGCGGCCGGTACACCTGCGCGCTGACGTGACCATCACGCACCGGCAGGTAGACGGTCGTCTCGTCGACGTCGGGCACTGCCTGCTCGCCGGTGGGCGGGATGAGCGCCGGGTCGGGCTTCAGCCGGTCGGCACCGATGTACCCCGTGCGGACGGGGAGGATCATCATGTCGCGCAGCGCGACCGGCTGGCGATTGTTCGCGATGACCCGGTACGACGGCATCGCCGGATCATCCGGATCGATGTAGCTCAGGCCGTCGATCTCGCGCACGACGGTGACATCGTGCGCCCCCTCCGGAAGCTGCAGCAGCGCGGCGTCGATCACCCGGTCCCCCTCCGACGCCCGGAGCCTATCGCCACCGACGTGGCCTGACCACCCTGGACGTCGGAGAATCACGCCGATGTCGGATGAATCGTCCGACATTGCGCCGAATCTCCGACGTCGGAACGTGGGCACGTTTCGTCTCGCTGTGCTCGCTCAACGACCGGGGCCGGGGAGGCGGGGGGGCGACGTTTCGTCTCGCTGCGCTCGCTCAACGACCGGAAGGCGGCGCCGGAGGACGGGCCGGGCTCAGTCCTCGTCTTCGCTGCGGTCGACGATGTGCATCGCACGCGTCGCATCCGTGATGCTCGTCGACAGCGACGGATACACCGCGAACACCCGCGAGACCTGGTCGACGGTGAGGCGCCGTTCCACCGCGATCGCCAGCGGATAGATCAGCTCCGATGCCTTCGGCGCGACGATCACACCGCCGATCACCGTGCCGCTGCCCTGCCGGGCGATGATCTTCACGAAGCCGTCCTTGATGCCCTGCATCTTCGCGCGCGGGTTGGCCGCGAGCGGCAGCTTGTGCACCACGCCGCGCATGACGCCGTTCTCGATGTCCTGCTCCGAGTAGCCGACCGTGGCGATCTCGGGGGCGGTGAAGATGTTCGCCGTGATGCGCCGCTGCTCCAGCGGGATCACCACGTCGCCGAGCGCGTGGAAGACGGCCTGCCGCCCCTGCATCGAGGCGACGGATGCGAGGGGGACGAACGTCGTGCAGTCGCCGGCAGCGTAGATGTTGGGCACCGACGTGCGGGCGACGCGGTTGACGCGGATGTGGCCGGACGAGGTCATCTGCACTCCTGCGCCCTCGAGTCCGATGTCCTTCGTGTTCGGGATGGATCCGACCGCGAGCAGGCAGTGGCTGCCCTCGACGACCTGCCCGCCCGAGACCGTCACGCGCACACCGTCGCCGGTGTTCTCGACCTTCTCGGCACGGGTCTTCGACAGCACGGTCATCCCACCGCGTTTGAAGACCTTCTCGAGCACGGCCGCCGCATCCTCATCCTCACCGGGGAGCACCTGATCGCGAGACGACACGAGCGTCACCTTCGACCCCAGGTTCATGTAGGCCGAGGCGAACTCGGCGCCGGTCACGCCGGAGCCGACGACGATCAGGTGCTCGGGCAGCTCCTTCATGTCGTACAGCTGCGTCCAGGTGAGGATGCGCGTGCCGTCGGGGCGGGCGGTGGGCAGTTCGCGCGGCGACGCGCCCACCGACACGACGAGCGTGTCCGCCTCGACGCGGTCGAAGTCGGTGCCGCCGGGGCCCGTGGAGACGACGACGGCGGAATCGCCCTCGAGGCGACCGTGCCCGTTGATGATGCGCACGCCCGCCTCGGCGAGCTGCGCGCGCATGTCGTCGGACTGCTGGCGGGCGAGGGAGAGCAGGCGCCGATTGACCGCCGCGAGGTTGATCGCGATCTCGGGCTTGAGCGGCTTGCCGTCGGCGCCCTTGGCGAACAGCTGCACGCCCAGATCACCGGCCTCGGAGATGGCCACCGCGGCATCCGCGGTCGCGATGAGCGACTTCGACGGGACGACGTCGGTGATCACCGCCGACCCGCCGACTCCGGCCCGTTCCACGAGGGTGACGTCGGCGCCGAGCTGGGCTGCGGACAGCGCCGCCTCGTACCCGCCGGGGCCGCCGCCGATGATCGCGACGCTCTGGGTCTGCTCGAAGCTCAACGACATGCCACCCATTGTTCCAGCCCCGGGGACGCGCCACGAACGCCGGTTCCTGGCGGGACCGTGGGCACGTTCCTAGAGTGGGGGCATGCACGATGAGCCCCTGAATCCTCTCGACGACCCGGACACCGACCCGTTCGAGGTCGCCGCGGCCGCCGCCGCCGACATCGCTCGGCTCACCGGTGTCGACTCCCACGACATCGCCCTCACCCTCGGCAGCGGGTGGGGCAAAGCCGCAGACCTCATCGGCGAGACCACCGCGACCGTCCCCGCGACCGAGATCACCGGATTCAGCAAGCCGGCCCTCGAAGGACACGTCGGCACGTTGCGCAGCATCCTCACCGCCGACGGGCGCCGCGTGCTCGTCATCGGCGCCCGCACCCACTTCTACGAAGGCCACGGCGTGCGGCGCGTCGTCCACAGCGTGCGCACGGCCGCGGCCACCGGCGCGAAGACCATGGTGCTCACCAACGGTGCGGGCGGCATCCGTCACACGTGGAAGCCGGGTCAGCCCGTTCTGATCAGCGACCACATCAACCTCACGGGCGCCTCCCCGCTCGAGGGGGCGACGTTCATCGACCTCACCGATCTGTACGCGACGCGGCTGCGCGACGTCGCCCGCCGCATCGACCCGACCCTCGACGAGGGCGTCTACTGCCAATTCCGCGGCCCGCAGTACGAGACGCCGGCCGAGGTGCAGATGGCGAAGGCCATCGGCGGGCACATCGTGGGCATGTCCACAGCCCTCGAAGCCATCGCAGCGCGTCAGGCCGGCATGGAGATCCTCGGATTCTCGCTGATCACCAACATGGCCGCCGGCATCCAGACCACCCCGCTCAGCCATGCCGAGGTCATCGAAGCGGGCCGCGAGGCCGAGCCCGTCATCAGCGACCTGCTGGCGCGGGTCGTGGCGGCCCTGTGACGCCGAACGAGAGCTCTGTTCCCAGCGACGAGGAGGCCGCCATGGACAGCACCGCACACGAAGATCTGCTCGAGCGCGCCCGCGCGTGGCTCGCCCAGGACCCCGACCCCGACACCCGGGCGGAGCTGCGCGCACTGCTCGAGGGCGCCGAGGTGGGCGATGCCGATGCGCTCGATGCGCTGCACGACCGATTCGCGACGCGGCTCGCGTTCGGCACGGCGGGCCTGCGCGGCGAGCTCGGCGCGGGCACGAACCGCATGAACCGCGTGCTCGTCGTCCAGGCGGCCGCGGGGCTGGCCGCCTACCTCGCCGAGCGGGCGGGTGTGGATGCCGCGGCCGACGACGTCGCTGAGCCGGCACCACTCCGGCCCGACGCTCCGCTCGTGGTCGTCGGGTACGACGGGCGTCGCAACTCCGACGTCTTCGCGCGCGACTCCGTGGAGATCTTCGCGGGCGCAGGCCTCCGGGCCGTGCTGCTCCCGCGGCTGCTGCCGACGCCGGTGCTCGCCTTCGCCGTGCGCCATCTGGGCGCCGCGGCCGGGGTGATGGTCACCGCCAGCCACAACCCGCCGAACGACAACGGATACAAGGTCTATCTCGGCGGCGAAGACGAGGGGTCGCAGATCGTCAGCCCTGCGGACGCCGAGATCGCCGCGCACATCCAGCGCGTCGCCGACGCCGGTGACATCGCCGCCCTCCCCCGCTCGCTGGCATTCGAAACGGCATCCGAAGACGTCGTCGACGCGTACATCGAAGCGACGGCCGCTGTCGCTCCCGCACCGGCGGGCGCGGACGGGATGACCTGGGTGTATACCGCCATGCACGGCGTGGGATGGGAGACGCTGTCGGCGATCCTCGACCGCGCCGGATACCCGGCGCCGGTGGTCGTGAGCGAGCAGATCGAGCCGGACGGATCCTTCCCCACCGTCTCCTTCCCCAACCCGGAGGAGCCGGGGGCGATGGACCTGTCGTTCGCCGCGGCCGACGAGGCGCGCGCCGAGTTCGTGATCGCGAACGACCCCGACTCCGATCGACTGGCCGTCGCACTGCCCGCCCCCGACGGCGGGTGGCGGCGGCTGACGGGGAATGAGATCGGGCTGCTGCTCGGTTGGCGCGCCGCCCGCCTGGTAACGTCGCGCGGCGAGGGCGAGGGTGGGGCAGCGGCCGCGCGGCCGTCTCTGGCGTGCTCGCTCGTCTCCTCGCCTGGTCTGAAGGCGATCGCCGACGCGCACGGGCTGGACTTCCACGCCACGCTGACGGGCTTCAAGTGGATCTCCCGGGCACCCGGAATCGTCTACGGATTCGAGGAGGCGCTCGGCTACCTCGTCAATCCGGAGACGGTGCGCGACAAGGACGGCATCTCCGCCGCCATCGCGGTGCTCGGGCTGGCCGCCGATGCGCGCCGCGAAGGCCGCACGCTCGGCGACCTGCTGGCGGAGTTCGACGAGACCTTCGGGGTGTTCGCGAGCGATCAGGTCTCCGTGCGCACCGACGACGTCGCGGCGGTCGGCGAGATGATGTCGGCGCTGCGGAAGCAGCATCCGGACACCGTGGGAGACGTGCCCGTGGAGCGCGTGGACGACCTGCGCGACGGCGTCGACGGCCTGCCGCCGGGCGACGTGCTTCGACTGTGGCTCGACGACGGATCGCGCGTGATCGTGCGGCCGAGCGGCACGGAGCCGAAGCTGAAGGTCTACCTCGATGTGCGCGCGGAGTCGTCCGACGAGGCGCAGTCGCGCCTTCGCGCGCTGGCCGACGGCGCCCGCGCACTGCTCGACAGCCTCGCCTGAGCCGCCCCGGCGCCTGGGGCGACCTGGGGCGGTGCGGCGCTTGAGACGGTGGTGCCGCGATGCGGCCTGAGGCGCCCTGCGTCGCGGCGCGCTTGAGACGCTCGCCCGCATCCACGTGCCCTGATTCAGGCTCAGCGGCTCCGCCGTCGGCGTGTCGACCCCGTGACGGCCGCTGCAGCCTGAGCTGCGTCACAGGCCGCCCCGGTGCAGAACGCGGGACAACCGGGCAAGCCCGGCGGTGGGTCGTGAGGGGCAGGTAGGGCTGAAGGCCTCGCAACTTCACACGCAACTTCAGACGCACTACCCATCCCCCCAATCGTCCCTGACTCAGGCTCAGCGCCCAGGCCATCGGCGTGTCGCCCTCGGTGAAGCCCGCGCAGCCTGAGTTGCGGCACGGGACAAGTCGGGCGAGCGGGGTCCCGGGCGGAGAGGCCCGGAAGCGGGGAGCGCCCGCCGTCGCGCGGCGTTCACCGTCGACCACGTGCCGCGACTCATGCTCAGAGGCGCTCCCGACGGCGTGTCGACCGGATCGACGGCCACGCAGCCTGAGTTAGGGCACAGCTGGCAGGGGATGCGCGGCGGCACAGAACGAGCCGGGCGCGGGACCCTGGCCGAACAAGCCCGGCAGCGGGAGCGCCCGGCGTCGCGCGGCGTTTGCCGTCGGCCGTGCCGCGACTCAGGCTCAGGAACTCCTCTGACGGCGTGTCGACCGGATTGACGGCCGCGCAGCCTGAATTAGGGCACAGCTGGCAGGGGTGCGAAGCGGCTCAGCCGATGCCAGGGCGGCCGGCGCGGCGCGGCCGATGCCGGCTGCACGGCCGAGACCGGGCGGCGGATGCGGGAGCAGGGCGGCCGCGGCCCGTGAGGAAGGGCGGCGGCGGCCGGAGCGGGGCCCGAGCGGCGGAGATGGGTGGATCAGCCGTCGATGACGGCGACGAGCTCGTCGAGGAACGGCGTGAAGTCGGTGCCGCGCCGCACGATGCGGTGCACGCTCTCACGCTCGCTGAAGACCTCGACGAACTGCTCGAAGACGGTCTGGAAGGCCTCTCGATCGTTCTCCGAGAAGGCCACGAGGGCCACGACCTGCACGCGCCCGTCGCCCCACGGGATCGACGGGTCCGCGATGCCGATCGCGATGGCGGTGCGCGACGCGGTCATGCCCATCGCGTGCGGCACGGCGAGGGCGTCGGTGAAGGCGGTCGACGAGAGCTGTTCGCGCTCGATCGCCCGGTCGACGTACTCCGGGTCGATGACGCCGAGATCGACGAGCCGCCCGCCCAGGGCCCGGATGACGCCCTCCTCCCCTGCGCCGGCGTCGAGCCCGCGCACGAAGGCCGACGGATCGAAGTAGCGCTCGATGTCGGCGCGCAGTCGGGCCAGGCGCCGCCCCCGGCGCACGCGACCGGCTGCCGCCTGCACCCGTTCCACGTCGCTCTCGGTGAGGAACGGCTGCACGCGGACGACCCGGTCGCTCGGCGTCGGCGGATCGATCGTGGTCAGCACGAGATCGGTGTCGATCGAGCGCCAGTCCGGATCGGCGCGCGTCTCGACCCCGACGACCTCGATCGCACGTCCGAGCGATCGGTCGACGCTCGATCGGAGCAGCTCGTGCAGCTCGTAGTACCCCGGGCACACGATCGTCGCGGTCAGCAGCTGGTCGGCGCGGCGGCTCCGCTCGAGTCGTCCGCCGACGTGCATCGCGATGTAGGCGATCTCATCGTCGAGCAGCGGAATTCCGAGAGAGGTGTTCAGGCCGCTTGCGATAAAGACGGCGACGTCGAAGATCATCGGGTAGGTCGACTTGAGCGATCGGGTGAGCGGATTGCGTGACCACGCCTGCTCCTTCGCCCGCGCCCGCAGGTTCTGCACGTGCAGCGCCAGGCGGAGGATGAAGTCGTCGTGCGCGATGTCGACGAGGAACTGCGCGGCGGCCCGCTCGACGATCTCGCGGACCGCCCGCTCCACCTCGGGGTCCAGGCGGCCGCGCACCGACGGCGCCGACGCACCCGGCGCCACGACGCGGGTGAGGACGAGGGTCGCAAGGTGGAACCGGTCTCCCGCACCGAGGGTCACGCCGAGATGCTGTTCCGCGAGGCGTCCGATCAGCGCCTCGACCGCCTCGTGCGACTCCTGCGCATCGTGGGCGATCGCATCCAGCCCGCGGTCCTGCGCGACGCGGTCGGCCGCGATGGCGATGTGCATCACGACATCGGCGATCCCGAATTCGTTGACGTAGTAGCCGAGAGTGCCGAGCTCTCCGACGAGGTCGTCCTTGAACGGACCGAACGCTCGCGCGCCGACGGACTCGTCGCCGAGCGTACGCCGCAGCGCTTCGAGGTCGAAGGCGCCCGCCTCCATCTCGTCGTGCGCGAGGCGGCTGAGCAGCCGCCGCTGGGCCATCTCGGTGCCGCGCAGTCGTGCGGTCGAGGCGGAACGCTCCAGCGTCAACTCGGTACCGCCCAGCAGGGATCGCACTCGCGCGAGGTCCGCCTCGAGCGTCGCAGGGCTCACGTGCAGGTCGTCCGCGGTCTGGAACACGTCGACGCCGTCGGGGTCGTCGAGCAGCAGCCGCACCAGGCGATGAAGGCGATCTCGGGGGGTGCCGGAATCGGCGCCCGCTCCCGCTCGCTGCGCGGCCACCGCATCCGGTCCGGCGCGGTACCCCTGCGGCCCCGACTCGATCGCGGTTCCGCCACGCACCCGCGCATTGACCGCGGTGACGTAGCTGCGGACACTGCGCGGAGTGACCCCGAGAGCGTCGGCGAGGGTCGCCGCGGTGGCCCACTGGCCGTCCCGCACCAGGATGCCGAGCAGGCGATCCTGTCGTGCCTTGGTCAACGTCGCTCCTCGCCTCGTCACCGGCAAGTCTTCCATGCCCGCCTTCCTCCCGGGCGGAAGGCGGCGCCTTTCCTGCCGGGCGGAAGAAGGACTGGTTGTCACGCGCTCAGGGAATCCTCAGAATCGAAGAATCAGCGAGGAGTGTGGTCGATGAGGATCGTGGTGGTGTGCGGCGCGGGCGCGTCGAGCACGTTCATCGTTCAGCGTCTGCGCCAGGCGGCGCGGGAGCAGGGCGTGGATGTCACCGCCACGGCGGCGACCGCACAGTCCCTCCCGATCGATCTGGAGACGGCCGATCTCGTCATGGTGGGACCCCACCTGCACGACGACCTCGACCGCATCCGGGCGGAAGCCGCCCACGTGGGGAGCATCGTCGCGCTCATGCCGCCCGATGTCTACGCCGACAAGGACGCCAGCCGCACCCTCGCGCTCGTGCGCGAGGCGGTCGCCGGGACTCCTCACGACACCGTGTTCGCGCACACGCGCATCAGAGAGGATCACTCATGACCGCCATCAGCCGCACCGTCCGCGTCGCTTCCGCGCACGGGCTGCACGCCCGCCCCGTCAAGCTGTTCGCGCAGGCGGCGAAGCAGACCGGTCTGCCGATCACGATCGCGAAGGACTCCGGCGCTCCCGTGAACGCCGCGAGCATCCTCGGCGTCATCGCCCTGGGCGTCGAGCAGGGTGACTACGTGACCCTCACCGCCGAGGGCGACAACGCCGAAGCGGCGCTCGACTCGCTCTCGGAACTGCTCACGACCGATCACGACGCGTAAGCGAGGCGATTCCGGATGACACAGTTGCGAGGAGTCGGCATCGGACTCGGCGTCGCCCAGGGGCCCGTGGCCCGCATGGCACCGCCGCTGCCCGCCCCCGACGATGCGCCCAGCGCCCTCAGCCCCGAAGAGGAGACCTCCCGGGCCCGGGAGGCCGTCGGCGCGGTCGCCCGAGAGCTCGAGGCCCGCGGGACGCAGGCCGGCGGCGCCGCTCAGGAGGTGCTCGAAGCCCAGGCCATGATGGCCGAGGACCCGACCCTCGAAGAAGAGATCGACGCGCGGCTCGCTCAGGGCAAGACCGCCGAGTGGGCGGTGCACGATGCGTTCGCGTCGTTCCGGCAGCAGCTCACCGCCCTCGGCGGCTACCTCGGCGAGCGCGCGGCCGACCTCGACGACGTCGCCCAGCGCGTCATCGCGCAGCTGCGCGGCGAGCCCGCGCCGGGCGTTCCGGATCCGGGCCACCCCTTCGTGCTGGTCGCGAAGGACCTCGCCCCCGCCGACACTGCTCTGCTCGACCTCGACAAGGTGCTCGCCCTCGTGACCACCGAAGGCGGACCGACCTCGCACACGGCGATCCTCGCCCGCGAGAAGTCGATCGTCGCGATCGTGGGCGCATCCGGTGCGAAGAATCTCACCGACGGCGAGACGGTGATCGTGGATGCCGCCTCCGGCGTGGTGACCACCGAGCCGACCACGGACGAGCTCGACCGCGCTGCCACCCGCGCCCGCGCGCGGGCAGAGGCCGCGAACGCGCCGCTGACCCCCGGTGCTCTCGCCGACGGCACCGCTGTGCCGCTGCTGGCGAACCTCGGCAGCCCCGCTGCGGCGGCCGAAGCCGTGAAGCTCGGCGCCGAGGGCGTGGGCCTGTTCCGCACCGAGTTCCTCTTCCTCAGCGCCAGCCAAGCGCCGACCGTGGAGCAGCAGCGCGCGTCGTACACGGAGCTGTTGAAGGCCTTCCCCGGCAAGAAGGTCGTCGTGCGCATGCTCGACGCCGGCGCCGACAAGCCGCTGCCGTTCCTCAACGACGCTCACGAGGACAACCCCGCCCTGGGCCTGCGGGGACTCCGCGCGCTGCGCCAGAGCGAGGACATCCTGCGCGAGCAGCTCACGGCTCTCTCCGAAGCCCACGAGTCGACCCGGCGCACCCCCGAGGGGCCCGCCGACCTGTGGGTCATGGCCCCGATGGTGGCGACCGTCGAGGAGACGGAGTACTTCGTCACCCTCGCCCGCGAGTACGACATCAAGACCGCCGGCGTGATGGTGGAGGTGCCCTCGTCGGCGCTGCTCGCAGACCGCGTGCTGCGCCACGCCGACTTCGCCTCGATCGGCACCAACGACCTGACGCAGTACACGATGGCCGCCGACCGCCTGCTCGGCTCGGTCGCCTCGTATCAGGACCCCTGGCACCCCGCCGTCCTGCGCCTCGTGCGCGAGGTCGGCATGGCGGGGAAGGCCAACCGCAAGCCCGTCGGCATCTGCGGCGAGGCTGCGGCGGACCCGCTCCTGGCCGTCGTCCTCGTGGGCCTCGGCGCGACGAGCCTGTCGATGGCGCCCACAGCCCTTGCCGACGTTCGAGCGACCCTGCTCAAGCACACCCTGGACGATGCGGTGCGCATCGCCGAAGCCGCCCTGGCCGCCGATGACGCGGCCTCGGCACGAACCGCCGCGCAGACCGCGGCGGACCGAGAGAAGGAGACACAGTCATGACAACGGCGTCATCGCCCGCGACGGCGGGCAGCAAGGCGCGCGTCGGAGTACAGCGCTTCGGCACGTTCCTGTCCGGCATGATCATGCCGAACATCCCTGCGCTGATCGCGTGGGGCATCTTCACGGCGTTCTTCATCGAGGTCGGCTGGACCCCGAACGCCGACCTCGCGACCATCGTCGGTCCGTTCATCCACTACGCCCTCCCGCTGCTGATCGCCTACACGGGCGGCTCGATGGTCTACAACGTGCGCGGCGGTGTCGTGGGCGTCATAGCGACGATGGGCGCGATCGCCGGCTCCGACCTTCTCGTGGCCAACTTCAACGCGACACTGCCCGAGGGCGAGAGCCAGCTCGGCCAGGTGCACATGTTCATCGGCGCCATGATCCTCGGCCCGCTCGCCGCGGTGACGATGAAGTGGCTCGACAGCCTGTGGGACGGCAAGATCCGCGCCGGCTTCGAGATGCTCGTGAACATGTTCTCCGCCGGCATCTGGGGCTTCGTGATGGCCGTCGTCGGGTTCTACCCGATCGCCTGGCTGGTCAACGGGCTCATGCAGGCACTGGGTAACGCGGTGAGCTGGCTGGTCGACATGAACCTGCTGCCGCTGACGAGCATCATCATCGAACCGGCGAAGGTGTTCTTCCTGAACAACGCCATCAACCACGGCGTGCTCACGCCGCTGGGCGTCACGGAGGCATCCGAGACCGGGTCGTCGATCCTGTTCCTGCTCGAGGCCAACCCCGGCCCCGGCCTCGGTCTGCTGCTGGCGTTCACGTTCTTCGGACTCGGTGCGGCGCGTGCGTCGGCCCCCGGTGCGGCGATCATCCAGTTCTTCGGCGGCATCCACGAGGTGTACTTCCCGTACGCGCTGATGAAGCCGGTGCTGATCGTCGCGCTGATCGCCGGTGGCATGACAGGAGTAACGACGAACATGCTCCTCGGCGGCGCCCTGCGCGCCCCGGCAGCCCCCGGCAGCATCATCGCGGTGCTGCTGCAGACGGCCACCGGCGCGTACTTCGCGGTGATCCTGTCCGTCGTGCTGTCGGCCGCGGTGACCTTCCTCATCGCCGCGGTGATCCTGCGGGCCTCACGCAAGCGCGACCTCGCCGCGATGGCCTCGACCGACGACGCGTTCGGCGCTGCGATCACTCAGACCGAGGCGGCCAAGGGCAAGAGCTCGGATGCGCTGCGCAACCTGCGCGGTGGAGCGGCGACCCAGGCCGACGGCGACGGCGGTGCCGCCACCGTCACCGACCGCCAGATCAGCAACATCGTGTTCGCGTGCGACGCCGGCATGGGGTCGTCGGCGATGGGTGCGAGCGTGCTGCGCAACAAGATCAAGAAGGCCGGCGTCGAGGGGGTCACGGTGACCAACAAGGCCATCGCCGCCCTCGACCCCAGCGCCGACCTGGTCATCACGCAGAACCAGCTCACCGACCGTGCGCGTCACCAGACGCCCGACGCGGTTCACGTCTCCGTGGACAACTTCATGAACTCGCCGCGTTACGACGAGGTCGTCGAGCTGGTCCGCGACCAGCACGAGAAGAACTCCTGAGAGACCGCTGCGGGGCCGGGCCGGCGCGACGCCCCCGGCCCCGCAGCCTTTCCCGGCCCTGGTCGCGGGCCGACACAGATGGAACAGTGGATGCGGCAAGCATCCGACACGAACGAAAGGCGGGCCACCATGGCACGTGACGTCCTGAGCCTGGGCCAGGTGCGCATCCACTCCGGAAGCGCGACGCGCGACGAGGCGATGAAGGAGGCGGCCGACATCCTGCAGGCGGCCGGCGCCGTCACCGCGGACTACTACGACGCGATGCAGCAGCGCGAGCAGACGGTGTCGACCTTCATGGGCAACGAGCTCGCGATCCCCCACGGCACGAATGAGACGAAGGACACGATCCTCGAATCCGCGCTGTCGGTGGTGCGCTACGACGGCGGCGTCGACTGGGACGGCGAGCAGGTCACGTTCGTCATCGGCATCGCCGGCAAGGGCGACGAGCACCTGGAGATCCTGTCGCAGATCGCCATCCTCTTCTCCGAGGAAGACGACGTCGCGCGCCTGAAAGCCCTGCAGACCCCGGAGGAGATCTACGCCGTGGTGAGCGAGGCGACCGGGTCATGAAGGCCGTCCACTTCGGCGCCGGCAACATCGGCCGCGGATTCGTCGGGCTGCTGCTGCACGAGGCCGGCTATGAGGTCGTGTTCTCCGACGTCGCCGCTCCGCTCGTCGACGCGATCAACGCCGCCTCGGAGTACACCGTGCACGAGGTCGGCGACGGCGGGCGCGACCTGACCGTCACCGGCTTCCGTGCGGTGAACAGCCAGTCCGACCCCGAGAAGGTGGTCGCCGAGATCGCCGACGCCGACGTGGTCACCACCGCCGTGGGACCGACGATCCTCCGTTTCGTCGCCCCGCACATCGTCGCAGCGCTCACCGCGCGCGATGCCGGCCTGCCGCCGTTGCAGGTGATGGCGTGCGAGAACGCCATTAACGCCACTCACCTGCTGCGCGACGAGGTCGCCGCTGCGGCCGGCGACGCGTGGCCGCAGATCGCGGGTCGCGCCGTCTTCGCCAACACCGCCGTGGATCGGATCGTGCCCGGCCAGCCCGAGGGCGCCGGCATCGACGTGACCGTCGAGCCGTTCTTCGAGTGGGCGATCGAGCGCGGGCCGTTCGGCGACGCGGTGCCGGAAATCCCCGGCGCCCACTTCGTCGACGACCTCGCGCCCTACATCGAGCGGAAGCTCTTCACCGTCAACACCGGACACGCCGCCACCGCGTATCTCGGCGCGCAGGCCGGCATCGAGAAGATCTCCGACGCCCTCGCCGACCCGTCGATCGAAGCGGCCGTCGCGAAGGCGCTGGAGGAGACCTCGGGCATCCTGCTCGCCAAACACGAGTTCGACGCGGCGGACCTCGCCGACTACCGTGCGACGATCATCGGGCGCTTCCGGAACCCGGCCCTCCCCGACACCGTGTGGCGGGTGGGGCGCCAGCCGCTGCGCAAGCTGTCGCGCAACGAGCGCTTCATCGGCCCCGCGGCCGAGGCAGCCGAACGCGGGCTCCCCACCGCGGGCCTCGAGACGGCGATCGCCGCTGCCCTCGCGTTCCACGACCCGGAGGATGCACAGTCCGTCGACATGCAGCGGCTGCTCGCCGAGCGCGACGCCGCGGCCTTCACTGCCGAGGTCACGGGCCTGGAAACGGAACATCCGCTCTTCGACCGCATCCGGGCGCTCGTGGAGACGCGTCAGGCCTCGCCGGCCGACTGAGGGGGCCGCACCCGCCCGCGGCAGCGCGGCCGCGGCCGCGGCAGAGCGGGCCGCGGGCCCGCGGTGGCGCTCGTGGCGGCGCTCCTGCGTGGCGCGCCCGTGCTCGGCCGTTCACAACTCCTCATATCCGAAGCGCCACGCGCGTGTGCGGCGTCCTCGCGTTGCCGGATGCCTCGTCCTTGCGGAGTTGTGAACGGCGCTGCCGCGGCAGCATCCGACCTCGGACGCGCCGTCCGGACGCCACTCGCCCTCCCCAACCGGGCCGGCGACGCCGCCATCCCCGGATCGAGGGCGAGCACCGGGCGTGACGCGCCGAAGCGAGTTGAGTTCGGACATGCCGACACCTCGCGAGCGCGCCGCCGAGCTCCTCAGTGCGACCTTCATGTCACGGGCGAGCCTGCGCCGCGAAGGGATGACCGGGCGCGCGATCACCGAGGCCGTGCGCCGCGGGTGGATTCTGCGGCCCCGCCGCGGACGCTACCTGCCGACCACGACCGACGCGGCGCTCGTCGACGCGGCGACGCTGGGCGCCCGCCTCGACTGCGTGTCGCTGCTGACCGCTCTCGGTGTCTTCGTCCTGGACGATACTCGGCTCCACGTGCAATTGGATCACGGCGCGAGTCGGCTCCCCGTCCGCCCCTCGCTCGTCGTGGCGCACTGGCGACCCCGCTGCGGCGCGCGGGACGCGGTCGCAGCCGACCTCATCGAGGCCCTGGCGCAGTCCTGCCGCTGCCAATCGCCGCGCGCGGCGGTGGCGACGCTCGACAGCGCCTGGCACCATCGGCTCATCGGCGGCGATGACCTCGCCCAAATCTTCGCCCGCCTGCCGCGCCGGTTCCGGCGCCTGGGCGGGCTGCTCGACCGGCGGTGCGAATCGGGGCCCGAGTCGCTCATGCGCCTTCTGCTGCGCACGCTCGGATGCCGGTTCGACGTGCAGGTGCCGATCGAGGGTGTGGGCCGCGTGGACTTCGTGGTCGACGGCTGGCTGATCATCGAGTGCGACAGCAAGGAGCACCACGAAGACTGGGCGGCGCAGAAGCGGGACCGGCGACGCGACCTCGCCGCAGCGGCCCTCGGCTATACGACGGTCCGGCCGCTCGCCGAAGACATCATGTACCGGCGGGACACGGTTCGGCGCCAGGTCGCCGCCGTCCTCGCACATCCGCCTCGCCGCTGATCACCCGCACAGACGCGTCACACCCGTGCGTCGACGCCCCGTGATGTCCGACGGCCGCTCCGCGCTGTTCACAACTCCTCAAGAATCTGCGTCCGAAGACGAAAGTGTGGCGCGATCGGCGCTGGCGCACCCGCCGTTGAGGAGTTGTGAACGGTCGGGCCGCGTGACGCGGCGAGCTTCGCTCATCGGCCGGATGCATTCACAACTCCGCAACCGCGCGCCTGCTGTACCCCGCAGCGCCCGGAATCAGGCTGCGGGGTCGCGTTCTGGGTGCGTCTCATATCGTGGTGTCACTTCCCACCGGCTCTTCGTCGTCGTTGACGTAGAGGGGCCATCGTGGGAGACCCAATTGTTCCGCCAAGAAGCAAGAAAGTGATCCCACGATGACCCACAACCAGTCTGCCTTGACGACCCTGATCGGTGAAGTCCTCGCCGATCCTGATCTGGCCCACTCGGACGTGTTCCGTCGGATGTTGCAGGCCGGGCTGCAGGACCTGATCAACGCGGAAGCGACCGTGAAGATCGGCGCCGCCCCGCACGAGCGGACCCCGGAGCGCACCACCCGTCGCAACGGCACCCGGCCGAAGGCGCTCGCGACCCCGGCCGGGGAGGTTGACCTTCAGATCCCGAAGCTGCGGGAGGGGTCGTTCTTCCCCTCGCTGCTGCATCCGCGGAGACGGGTCGATAAGGCGCTTTACGCGGTGATCTGCCAGGCGTGGATCGACGGGGTGAGCACCCGCAAGGTCGACCAGCTCGTCCGTGCGTTGGGCAACGACACCGGCATCTCGAGGTCGACGGTGTCGAGGATCTGCGCCGAGATCGACGAGGCGGTGCACGAGTTCCTTTCCCGCCGGATCGATCACACCTGGTTCCCGTATCTGTTCCTGGACGCCACCTACCTCGACGTCCGGGTCCGCGGCCGCGTGATCTCGCAGGCCCTCGTGGTCGCCACCGGGGTGAGCGGGGAGGGGCGGCGCGAGATCCTCGGGATGGCCCTCGGCGATGCGGAGACCACGGACTTCTGGACCGAGTTCCTCCGTGGCCTCCGCGACCGCGGGCTGCGCACCGCGACCGATGCCGACCCGCTGGGCGTGACCCTAGTCACCAGCGACGCGCACGCCGGCATCAAAGCCGCGGTCAAAGCGATCCTGCCCGGAGCCGGCTGGCAGCGCTGCCGAGTGCACTTCGCTAGAAACGTCACCCAGCGGCTGGGATCGGCCCGCTCCAAGCCCGTCAACGCGCTGATCTCGACGATCTTCGCGCAGACCACCCCGGAAGCGGTGATCGGCCAGTATCACCAGGTCACCGACAGCCTCAGGGGCTCGTTCCCCGAGATCGCCGCCATGCTCGAGAACGCCGAACCCGACCTGACCGGCTTCGCCACGCTGCCCCGCGAGCACTGGCAGAAGGTCTGGTCCAACAACCCCATCGAACGGTTGAACCGGGAGATCAAACGCCGCGCGGACGTGGTCCAGATCTTCCCCGACCGCGACTCCGTGACCCGCCTGATCGGCGCCGTCTTGCAAGAGCAGCACGAGGAATGGCAATACGGCGAACGCCGCTACTTCTCCGACGTCTCCATGCGCAAACTCGTCCACATCCTCCACGACCAGGTCAAGTCCCGTGGAGTGGTGTAACGAACATTCTTCGAGAATGAGCTTGGCTACGCAGTCAACGTGAGGGGTAGTTCCACAGCCACCTCCTCAGCAACGTTGTCCGTGATGAGGCGAACCCTGCAA